>Ga0315274_10014494_pt1 | contig 11178 bp, 12 predicted proteins | sample YL17G02_20_MG_FD_203700 | JGI IMG/M metagenome (GOLD analysis project Ga0315274, IMG submission 203700) | Sediment microbial communities from Yellowstone Lake, YNP, Wyoming, USA - YL17G02_20 | ecosystem: Environmental > Aquatic > Freshwater > Lake > Sediment | place: USA: Wyoming | collected...
GAAAGAATACAGGATGGGAAAGTTTTCTACTGCGAGATTGATGTTTCTCCTGAAGAAGACCCTCAAAAAGTTTTATTCAAATCAGAAATAAATTATCTGGTAGGATTTAAAAAGGAACAAGATGTGCTTGTAACTGGGACATCATTAACAGTATAATTTTAAAAGAGGAAAGAATAAGAATGAAAAAGAACAAAGCAAAAAATATACTTTTGAAGATTTCTTTAGTGCTGTTGTTATTCTTGCTTGTGTGCGGACAAAGTTCATGTCCTACAACATCAACAAAGGCAGCAAAGACAGGAATTGATTTTGTCCTTATAAGCGGAGTAGATAAACTCTCTGATGGAAAAATTATTTCACAAGGAGATACATTTAACATACAGGTTCATATAGAAAATTATGACAAGCAGTCAAGGAGCGGCCAGGTTTGTATTACAGATAATATGGACAATGCTTTTGGCGGCATAGAATCACAATGCACACCTTTTTATGTTAAGGCAGCAGAGGTTATAACAGAAAAAAAACAGCAAAGTGGTTTATTTGCCTCTTCTCAAGAGCAAGTGCAACCATCAACAGCAGAAGTTTTCTTCCCAACATCTGGCGATTATATGTATAAAAACCTGCCAGTAACACAAAGTGCAAAGGCTATATTGTCATTGAAATATTCATTATCCTCAAGAGCATCAACTTTAGAAGGGGTTAAGGTGCCTACCCCTGAGACAGAAGCATTAAATATGGAACAAGAGCCTGCTCCAGTTACTGTCTCAGTTGATAAATCTGTTTCAAGAAAAGAGGGGGCATATAAAATTTCATTGGATATAGGGCTGACAAAGGACAGTTCAGCAACACTGTATCCTCCTGACATGAAGGAAGAAAATAAAAATTATATTTACTTTAAAGCTTCAATGTCGCCGCAAACTTTAGAGTGTGAACCTTCAGGAACTTATGACCAAAACAAATTTTCCCAAGGCCTTGTCGAATTAAAAAACACAAAATTTATAAAATGCTCAACCTTAGTTGATATACAGGAAGGGCAATGGCCTTTCACCATAGATTTAAATTATGGTGTTGAGCTAAAAAAAGAGATACCTTTCACGATAAAAGTTGAAGTAAAATAAAAGAGGAAAAAATAAAAGACAATGAAAAAAATTGCATTTGCAACTTTAATAATTCTAACTTTTTTACTTTTGGGTGTACAGGGCTGTGAAAAAGTAACTCCTGCAGAAAATGGCATTGTAATGAGTTTTGTTGAAAATGCTCCTGCAAAGGTTATCGCAACAGACCAGACTGTCAATATATATGTGGATATGGCAAACAAAGGCGCTTCAAATATAAATAAAGGAGAGGCTAAATTTTATCTTATTGGTGTAGGCAAGAATTTGGGCGGTGTTACAACAAAATTAACCAATACTAAACTTCTAGAGACAGGAACAGAAGACAGACTTAATTTTGCAAAGGGCGCAAAGGTGCTTCTTGATATTAAAGATCCATTCTTATTAACACTTTCACTTAAAAGCTGTTACCCTTATGATACTGATGTAAGAACAAAAATATGCATAGCAAGAGAAGATAATCCTATTTGTTCTATAGCAGGAGAAAAAATAACCGCTACAAGCAATTCAGCAGGCCCAATAAAATTAACATCATTAAAAGAAGAAGTTGTTGCAAACAAACTGATGCTTACAGCGATAATAGAGAATAAGGGTGTCCAGGAAAAATCTATTGGAGATGTATACTTGAAAAGTGCAAATTGTGATATTTTGCAGGACGTCACAAATACAAATTATATAGATGAACTTTTAAAGGAAAAGAAAGTTGATGTTGAAATAAAAACAACTGGCTTTAAATGCAATCTTGAAGAGGACACAAAAGGAACTATATCTTTGACAAATAATAAAGGAATCCTTACTTGTGAGAAAAAACTTGAAGCAGAGTCTGAAGAAACTCAATTCCAGTTGCTCCTGCACTATAAATACCAGGATTCAATAAGCACAACCATAACTTTAGTTAAAGCCTGATTCATAATTAATTCTAAGTTCTATGTTGGTAAGTTAATTTCATTAAGTTAAAATAATAAACTTGGTCAGACGTCCAGTTAAGAGATAGATAAAAGATACATTATCAAAAGTATATTCTTAGCATTAACAACTTTTAAAAATCTTAAAAACAAGATAATAAAATGGAAAACGGCATAATCGCAGATTTGCATATCCACTCAAGATTTTCAAGAGCGTGCTCCAAGTATATTAATTTGGAAAATCTGGAAAAGTGGGCAAGAATAAGGGGCATAGACTTGCTTGGAACATCAGATTTTACGCATCCTGAATGGTTAAAAGAGATTAAACAGAATCTGCAGGAAAAAAATGGTATTTTGTATTCAAAATCAGGATTTAAATTTGTTCTTTCAGGAGAAATAAGCCTTGTCTTTTCACAGGGAAAAGGAAGAAGAGTTCATCTTCTCATGCTTGCTCCTTCAATAGAGATTGTAGATAAAATAAACAGTTATCTTGACAAAAAAGGAAGAAGAGACTATGACGGCAGGCCAATTTTCGGGATTTCATGCGAAAATTTTGTTAAGGATATGAAAGAAATTTCTGAAAAAATTGAGATTATTCCTGCACACATATGGACCCCGTGGTTTGGTGTTTTGGGAAGCAAGTCAGGATTTAATTCATTAAAAGAAGCATTTGGCTCTCAGGCAGACAAAATTTATGCAATTGAAACAGGAATTTCATCTAATCCTCAAATGAATATGAAAATAAAAGAGATTCAGAAAAAAACAATTCTTTCTTTCTCTGATTCGCATTCATTCTGGCCATGGCGTCTAGGAAGAGAGGCAACAATATTCAGCAAAGCAGATTCATATGATGAAATAATAGATGAAATAAGGCAAAACAAGATAATTGGAACAATAGAAGTAAATCCTGCTTATGGAATATATCATTTTGATGGACATAGGGGCTGCAATTTTTCATGCTCTCCTGAAGAAACTAAAAAATTGAAATCAATATGCCCGATATGCCAAAAACCCTTGACAATAGGTGTTGAAAACAGGGTTGAAGAATTAGCAGACAGCAATGAGCAGCCAAAAAAAATTATTTATGATATTTTGCCATTGCATGAAATTATCGCACTTTCTATAGATTCATCTCTTAACAGCAAAAAAACATGGGAAATCTATAACAAACTCATCCAGGAATTTAAAACTGAATTTAATATTCTTCTTGATGTTGAAAAGGAAAAGCTTGCAAGAGTTGTTGATGACAAGTTAGCTGAGCTTATTATTACAAACAGAAAAGGCAAAATAAAAGTAAAGCCTGGTTATGATGGGCTTTATGGAGAGGCTGTATTGGAAGAAAAGCAGACAAAACTGGTTTAATTGTTAATGTTCATTCTTCTTTAGAGATTCTTCTTCCTTGATGAATACCCCTTTACACCCTATGACATTATAGATAAATCTATTTCGACAGCTTCCAAAGCCATTCAAAATATTCCCTAAAAGACTTAGAAAGCTCTTTGTTCTCCACCAGAATTATAAATGGAATATTCCCTTCTGTCACAGAATATAATGTGACTCTGTCATTATAGATATTCATAACAGTCGGTGTGATAAAGCTTTTTGGCAGATATTTGATGTCAGAAGATTTCATCTTGGCCAGATTTTCGCCTCTTTTCCTTGCTGTCGGATTATCAAGAAACAATCCCCTGACTAGAATTTTGTTTTTTATTCTTACTTTATGAAAATGCTCTAAAAAATCAGGCAGCAGCTTATAAGTTTCTCCCCCAGAACCAAGAGAAAGCCATTCTTTTGGCTTGCTTATCAAAATGTCCTCAAAAACAGTCTTTATTCCTTCCGTGCCCTTGTATATCTTAACCTCTAATTTTGTTCTGAACTTTGAAAGCTCCTGCAGTCTTGGCAGAATCTCTGAGAGCTTCTCTTCTTTTTCCAGTAGCATTTCCCTTAATCTTTCAGGATTTGTAGCCTCAAAATATTTTTTTCTTCCCTTGATTGCAAAGCCTACAAGCCCCTTTTCTATAAGCCTTTCAAGTAAATCATATACGACTGCCCTATGCAGCCCTGTTTTCTGGATAATCTGCGTGGCTGAAGAAGAGCCAAGTTCCATCAATGACAAATAGACTTTAGATTCATTTGCAGTCAGCCCCAACTCCTCTAATATTCTTGTGTCCATAATCCTCCAAAAGCTTTCCCCTTTATAAATTTTGTCGTAATATACCTTATTACAAACCTTTAAATACCTCATTATACTATAACTATTATCAAGTAACAACAAATAAAGATTGTTACTTTGAATCAAAAATAAAATATAAGGAGACAAAAACAAAATGATGACAAACAAATGTAAGGAGGTAACTGAAAAATGACAAACGAAAAAGAAAAGTTTACTGAAAGAATAGCTGGAGGTATACACAGTATTTTTGGAGAACACCAAAAAGAGCTTGGCTTGGAAAACGCAGATTACTCTGACTTAATACATAATGAGGCAGAATTCCTGGTTTATCTAACAAGAGCAGATAGTTGGCTGTATAGGCCCACATGTTCTACAGAAGAATTGATTGAAGAATTGAAGGGGGCTAAATCTCACGCAAATTACCTTCCAAAAAATAAAGCAATAAACAAAGATAGAGTCATAGAAATGCTCAACGAAAACCTTGGGTCTATTGGGGATGAAATAAAAGAAAAATACAACAAATTTGTAAAAGACTTAAATGGGGAATGGAGAACAGCAGAGGGCTCTACAAAAGTTGTTGAATTGAATTTAGAGAAAAGAATAAAGGCAAGTTTTTATGAGAACTATAAAGAATATAACGTAAAATTTTGCAATGACACCGAAAGAAACTATTCAGAGCCTATATTTAGAGTTAAAATAGGTAAAGAGAATTTAGGGGTAGCTAAAGCTATTTATTGCAGCCTTTTGGAAAATAAAAAATACAATCCTCTGGGAAATTTAAGCGAGCCAGACAAGAAGAAAGTTTTTACATTGGGCCTATGGGGTCTTTTAAGAGAAAAGAAAGCATACGACAAATATCGCAGCAATCTTTCAAGTGGCTTAATGCTTTAATTAACTCTTTAATCATAAGGGCTGATGCCCCTTATGAGGCCCAGTGTTGTTTTTTTCAGGCGGAAAAGTTCAGCATATGCTTTATTCAAGGCAAAATAAAAGTCATTCCAGGATATGATGGAATTTATGGGGAAGCTGTATTGGGGGGAAAGCAGACAAAACTTGTTTAGCAGTTAATGTTCTAAAGTTTTAAAATTTTTGATAATTTAGTTATATTCTCTTCAATTTTATCATTAGCATTTAGAATATGGCTATAATCATTGAGATGAGATTCAATATTAATATGGAATATCTTTAGATATTCTGAATAACTGGGTGATAATGGACCTATTCTTTTATCCATACTAGAATAAACCTCTTCCCAATTCAAGGAAGGAAAGTGTAAAAGAATCTTCTTGTTTTCTATAGGTTTAAGGCCAATTTTTTGGTTTATTTTTTCTACATGTTTCTTTGCTTCTTCGTAGGATACATGCATACGTTGTTGATATCTTGCAGCAGCAGAATCAATGATACATAAATAACCACGATCTAAAAATACATTATCTTTATTTTTAGCCATCTCATTTCTAATTTTGAAGGCCTTGAGATCTAAATAGATTATTTTATCAATATCTCCAAATTCGTACCATTTAGTTAGATCTTTTGGAAATTCAACGTATTTTGATACGTGTTTTGGAATAAAAAAAGGATATCTTTTTCCAAGTTGCTTTATAAGGGCTGTTTTTCCAACGCCGTCTATTCCGTTTATTGAAATAATCATCTATACATCTATCTTTAGCTTATTTATAATTATTTCCCCCTTTTAGTTAACATTTAATTTCTTTAGAAACCTTAAATTTTTTTCTAGCTTCCTTTGTTCTTGTTTTGCATTTACTGCAGACATCTTTTAATGTATATGCATTGCAATTAGGACATTTTAGCAATTTCACTTTCAGTCAATTCTCCGCCAGCTTTTTCTATTTTTTCTTCAATCTCTTTTAATAATTTATCTTTTGTATGATTGATTTCCTTGTAATCCTTTCCAATTATCTCCATGATATAAAAGGGTGCAGACATATAAGAAATTTTTACTTTTTTATCATCAACTTTTAATGCTTCTTTTATTACATTTATATCCTTTATTCCTTCTATCTTAAGTCTTGTTTTTATCTCAAATTTTTTGGTTTTTATCCTTTCTTTTATAAGATCCTGTATTTTTTTGATATCATTATCATTTATACCAACTTTCTTGAATAATTGGGGATTTTCATTTGCAGTTTGCAGAAAAATATATAATTTTGGATGCTCGTTTTTAATGTTTTCAACAATAGAGCTCAAGTTTTCAGTAATAACTTTACTGAATATCGCAAGAGCACTTTTTTCTCTTGTAAACTCTTCAAGAAGATCTTTTCTGTCTTTTAATGACACTCTTCTTAAAGATAAGTCAATATGCCCCTTTGCGGGATCTACCCTTAGGACCTTACAGACTATTCTTTTGTTTGGGGTCACAAAGTCCCTTATATTGCGGATTCTTCCTGGAGAAATCTCAGCAGTTGTTAGAATTCCTACCTTATCATAATCATCTACCTTTACAAATACAGAAGTTTTCAGTATTTTTTCAACAGTGCATAAAACTAATTCGCCTTCTTCAGGGAATTCCTTTTTTTCAGCCATTTTATTTTTATTCAGTCAGAACTTCTTCTACCTTTGCCTTTATCTTAGCCTTTCCACCAGATGGCTCAGCAATTATCTTTTCGCATACAAGGCATTTTACTGGTGTAGAAGCCTTTCCAAAGATTATCTGCTCATTCTTGCAGTCAGGGCATTTTACTCTTACAAATCTGCTCTTAACTTCTTCATTTTTGGTTTTCATTTTATCTTATTTAATGTATTTTCAAGGGCATTTATAAACTCTTCCTCTCGTTCAATAGGAACCAAGCAGCCGGCTGCCTGTGCATGGCCTCCAGAAGAGTCATCCATTCCTAAATCATTGCATACCCCACATATAACTTCTTTCATATTGATATTATTTGGAATTTGTTTCGCATTTTTGTCTTTGCTCACTCTTGTGGACACCTTTATTTTTCCATCTTCTTTATTTGCCATTCCAACAAGAATTTTGCCTTGGGGAAATGTAGAATTTAATGACATTATGGACATTATTGTACCAATAACAGAATCTCTTACAGCATCTTTACAGGGATAGATTATATATTTCTCATTTTCTCTTTTCATATCTGTATTTTTTATATAATTAATCCCTTCTGCAATATAGCTTCTGTAAGTTCTGTAAATATTTTCTGCCTCTGCTCTTGCACTTACAGAACCAAAACAAAATTCTATGGCAATATCACCATATCCAAGCCTTCCGCATGCATTTAACAGGGCGCTTAATTGTCTTGCATCTTCTATTCTATCGCGGAATTTAAGAGAATAAACATTATCTAAAATGCCTTCAATATTTCCATCAAGATTGTCATTTATTCTTCTTAAAACAATAGAAGTTATTAATTTGCTTAGTTCATGCTCATTTAATTCAGAAAGAGTCCTGTCTTTCCATTCTATTCCGGTTTCTCTTAATAAGTCAATAGCACCGCTTGCAGAGCCAGTAACTCCTGGAATAAACATATTAGAGCTATATTCGAGAGCTTTACTTATAGGCATGTTTGTGTATAATAAAGGCAAACTTTTTTTAATTGTTACATCTGAATCTTTTAAAATTATGTTGCTGATCTTGCTTATATTTCCCCCAAGAACATCTCCGACCATACCAACAACAGCAAGATTTGACAAATCCTTATTTCTTTCATCAAATGTTTTGGCAAACAAATATGTCAATCCAGCACCGCAAATCTCATCATCATCTCTTTCTTCACTCAAAAAAGGATTTATTACAGTTATATTCTCTGGAACTGTTTTATTCTTAATCTCATGATGGTCAAGAATAAAGATTTTTGATTTGATATTTTCAAGCATTTTAAAATCGCATGATAAATCAAGAATGAAAAAAATATCAACCTTTTCTGTTTTCATCTGTTCTATTATATCTTTATCAAGCTGTCTTACAGTAGTAATCCAAAACTGAAAATCTGATCTTTTCAATGCTCTTGCGAGAATGCTTCCTGATGTAAGGCCATCGCAATCATTGTGAGTGACTATTCTTATTATGGGCCTTTCAGAAGAAATATCTCTGAATTCATTGACTGCATTGTTTATTGAATTAATTAGCTCTTGCATTTTCCTCTTTTCCTTTTAATGATAATGAATAGGGATATAAAAAAGTTTCCTTTAAAACTTTTTTAGAAAAAATTTATGTTAATAATCAATAATGTTCATTTTGGTAGTCTTTATTATGATTTCTTCTTTTAAAGGATATCCAAAAACACATTAACTACAGAAGTTTATTGTTCCTTATATTTCCAGGTATTAGCTAGCATGCCTTTCTTTTTCATATATCTAGACAGCCTCATTATTCTTGATTCAATTGTAATCAGGCCTTTCTTAGCTGTCTTGTCCTGCTTGTTCTTTTCCATGTGCTTTTTTAAGGTAAATGCCTTTTTCATTAAAGCATCTAAATCAGATTCTGCTTTTATTCCTTGCTCAGAAAGAATCTTTGATATCTTCTTGCCAACTACTTTTGTAGTAGGAATACCATAGCTGTCTCTTAAAACAAGCCCTATTTTTGCATTTGACATGCCTTCCTTTGCCAGTTTTAACACTATTTCTCCTATCTCTTTTTCGCTTCTTTTAAGCCATATAGGCATTTCTTTTTTCTTTGCCATCTTATGAAATATAAAATAATTTGGATGATTTATAAATCTTTGTAAACAATAATAGCCCCACGCGGATTCGAACCGCGGTCACTGCCTCCAAAGGGCAGTATACTTGTCCACTATACGATGGGGCTATGATAAATTAAATAAGAAGTAGCTTTATAACTTTTTTCATTATTTAAAGTTGATATTTATTAATATTCTTGTTTATTCTTTGCAAACTGCCATGTTTGATTATATCCTCTTAGGGAAAGAACATCTGCAAATGAACATTACCAAATAAATCTTTAATGCTTTCCCTTATATCTGCCACGGGATTCTACTTTTTCAAGCTGGCTGAGAATCTTTTTAGCATTACTGCTCTCTTTTTTATACCCTGAAATAGCAGAATCAAAATATTCCTTCCATCTCTGAAAATGCTTGCTTTCAAATGCCTGTCGAAGCAGATGCAAATCAACAGCCTTGTCTTCAACACGAGAAGAATGAAATCCAAGACCAAAATCAATAAACCATATTTTATTTTTACACCATAACATATTGCTTGTTGTCAGGTCTCCATGAATCAAGCCATGATTATGCAGTTTTGCAATTTCATTTCCAAGGATAAAGCAGATTTTTATTGCTTTGTTAATGTTCATTTTATCTAATTCTTCACTTAGTGGCTTTGCTCCAATAAAATCCATGTTTATTTCATAATCACTAACATTTGAAACTTTTGGAATATTAATGATTTTAGATGCTTTTTCCAAAAGCTTTGCCTCGCTTCTTGTTCTTCTAACCCGCAATTTTTTATCAAGTTCTGGATGCCTATAACCCTTAGAAATCCTTTTTTTGATTAAATTATTATCTTTCAAGACTAACAATGCCTCTGCGCCCTGTGCGATTATTTTTTCTTTTCCCATCTTATTTGTGAATTACAATTATCTCTTTTTTTAATCTTTCTTTTTCCACAATATCAGACCATCTTTTTTCAAACCATTTGATTTTATGCTTTTTAATTTTTCCAAAATGTGGATCTGCTAATAAAATTTTGTTTTTCTCAAATCCTAAAACAACAGAATAATGGCCTCCTTCTTCAGGAGAATTCCAGTCTACAATCACTGAAATTTTTTTATCAATTAATTTTTTAAGTTCTCTGATTGATGAGTTTTGTTTTATATATCCATTAAAGCCAAATTTTTTTGCAGCTTTTAAGATATTTTTCTCAGAGCAGCCTTCTTTTCTGGTTGCTTTAGTTAATTTTGCCAAATAATCCCCGGATTTGTCAATCCCATAAGCTGAAAGAACCATTTTCAAAGAAGCAGGCCCGCAATATCCTCTGGATTGCTTGAACAATTTAAACTTTATTTTTTTCATTCTTTATTAGAAAGGCATTTTTCCCTTAAAGCGCTTTGCAAGCTTTCTTAGCTTTTTTCCTCCGAGCATTCCTACGAGGCTTCCTGCATTCATTCCTTTCATGTCTCCAAGTTTTTCCATATTAAGCCCCTGCATTTTTTTATCTATTCCCTTGCCAACAAGATCTTTCATTAAATCCCATTGTTTGACTAAATCTCGAACATCAGAAGCATTTAATCCTGAGCCCTTTGCAACCCTGTGTATTCTTGAAGTTTCTTTTTTCAATAATTCGGGATCTTCTTTTTCCTGTTTTGTCATTGACTGAATTGCATAGCCCCATTTTTTCATTTTTCCTTCTTGCATGTCAAGCATTTCTGTTGGCATTTTCATTCCACCAAGTCCTGGAATTAGCTGTGCAATCTTTCCAAGTGGACCCATGTTTTGCATTGCTTTAAGCTGGTTGTAAAAATCATCAAGAGTAAATTTGCCTTGCTCCAAACTTTTTTCTATTTTTTCTCTTTCTTTTTCCTCTATTGCATCTTTTGCTTTTTCCATCAATGCTTGCAAATCTCCCATTCCAAGCAATCTTCCTGCAAAAGCTGTTGGATTAAATGATTCTAAATCACCTGGCTTTTCTCCTGTTCCAATAAAAAGAACTTTTGCTCCTGTTGCAGCGCAAGCTGCAAGAGCTCCTCCGCCTTTTGCTGTTCCATCTAATCTTGTTATTATGACTCCTGTCACATTACATGCTTTCTGGAATTCAGTTGCTTGTTTCTTAGCAGACTGACCAATATCAGCAGGCATCACAAGGATTGTCTGCTGTGGCTTGATAGTACTTGACAAATCTTTAATTTCTTTTATTAATTCATTATCTAAAGCATCCCTGCCAGCGGTATCTACAAAAACAATATCATATTTTTTTAATTTTGTTTCATGCTCTTTAAAAATTTTCAAAGGATTTTTTTCAGTCTTGTTAATGAAACAAGAAACTTTTACTTTTTCTGCAAGCTGCT
>Ga0315274_10014496_pt1 | contig 11176 bp, 8 predicted proteins | sample YL17G02_20_MG_FD_203700 | JGI IMG/M metagenome (GOLD analysis project Ga0315274, IMG submission 203700) | Sediment microbial communities from Yellowstone Lake, YNP, Wyoming, USA - YL17G02_20 | ecosystem: Environmental > Aquatic > Freshwater > Lake > Sediment | place: USA: Wyoming | collected...
CACCGTCCCATCGCGGGCGATGGTCACTGACGTCGCGTCTTGAGGAATCGTGATGGACGGCTCCAACTGATAGCCGTCGGAGGTTACGATGCGCCCGTCCGGCGACACTTTGAACGAGCCGTCGCGGGTATAGAGCGTGGTCCCGTCCGGTTTGGAAATCTGGAAGAAGCCGTCGCCGTCAATGGAAATGTCCAGCGGGTTGCCGGTCGGCTGCGGCGTCCCTTGCTCAAAGCTTTTCTGCGATGCCACGATTTTCACGCCGTGACCCACTTGAAGCTCTGCCGGCACGATGCCGCCTGTTTCGCGGGAAGCTCCCGGAGCGCGCAGCGTCTGGTAAATCAGGTCCTGGAACTGCAGATGCGACCGCTTGTAACCGGTTGTGTTGACGTTCGCCAGGTTGTTGGCGATGGTGTCAATGTAGAGCTGCTGGGCATACATACCCGACGCAGCGGAGTGCATAGCTCGCAACATTTTTCTATATCCTTAAGGTTGTCGGTTGATTGTCGTCTTTGCCGTGTGCCCCAGATTCTTTACTATATGCCCCAGATTCTTTACTGTGTGCCCCAGACAGCTTGCTGGCTGGGGTTATAATAGTTGTCGGTTGTCGGTCGCGGATTATTTAGTTGAGGTAGTCGGGATTGTCCCAACCCCGACTGTCGGGCTTGGGACAAGCCCGACTACCTTCAAACTCAAAACCCAAAACTCAAAACTCACAACTCATAACTATCTGGCTATCTCACTCACCGCCAATTTCAACGTCTCATCCTGCGCCTGCACTGCTTTCTGGCAGGATTCAAACGCCCGGTTCAATTCAATCATCCGCACCATTTCGGCGACCGGGTCAATGTTGGCGCTCTCAATCCGCCCCTGCTGGAGTCGCGGCGCTTCGGCGGGGATGGCTTCAGTGCCTTCTTCAGGGACGAAATAGCCGCCCTCCATTCGCTTCAGCTTGTAGGGTTCGGCGAAATCCACCACCATCAGCCGGCCGGCATTCACGCCATCAACGAACAGGTCTCCATTTTCAGCCACTGCCACCTGCTTGCCGTCAATTCGGATGGGACCGCTCTCCCCCAACATCCGGTGACCCTGGGCATTGATTAGTTCGTTGTCGGCATTGAGAGAAAAGTTGCCATTGCGGGTGTAGGCGACGCCGGCTTCGGTCTCCACAGCGAAAAACCCCTTGCCGCCGATGGCGATGTCCAGCGGGTTGCCAGTTTGGGTTAACGCTCCAGCCGTGAAGTCAGTATTGATTTCATAGAATGGCGCGTTGTCGGCGCGCCAATCCGGGGACTTCCCCTGTAGCAGCTCGCCGGTGATGGTCGCGCGGAACAAGCGCCGGTCGGCTTTGTAGCCAGTGGTGTTGACGTTGGCGAGGTTGTTGGAAACCGCTTCCAGCTCGGTCTGGCGGGCGATCATCCCGGCGGCGGATGTGTATATTCCTTTAATCATATCCAATCCCTTGCAGAGTGCGCACTTCTCCCCCGCCCCAAGGAAAGCAACCGCTGTGCCAGTTCTGATTCCGATTGTATTGCGCTTATAATCAATAACTTAAAATAAAATACCCCCTCACTTGAGGGGGCAGAGTAAGCCGGAGAAGTTCAGGCGAAGGCAATTATTGCCGATGAAGATTATATTGACCTATTGAGCGAAGGTCGGCGGATAATAGCTTGGCAAGTTGACAAGTTGACAAGTTTACAAGTTGGCAAGTCATCACCATTGCTCAATTTGCCCACCATTACACTCCCCCACTTTTTCACTTTTTCACTTTCTTACTTATGATTTAGAGAGTATTATCTTGTAGCGATTTGTGCTTCTTGGAGGGCGGACTTTCAGTCCGCTCTTGGGAGAGTTTAAGCACAAATTGGAGCGGACTGAAAGTCCGCCCTCCAAGAATATCGCTACTTGATTAATACTCTGATGATTTAACCTCCAAGTTTTCGGTATTGCCGCACCTAACATCTTGACAACAGGGGGTAAAATTGATTACAATGAAAGTACTAACTTGGGTAAAAGGATAACCGTTCCAAATACTTATCAAGAGGAGCCTATGAAGAGCTTCCGTATCGCCGCGTTCTTTTTGCTTCTGGCTGTTGCCGGATCTATGTTACTGGCTGCCTGCTCCAAGCCGGCGGATGATGCGGTAATGACCGCCGAAGACGCTATCAAAGCCGCAGTGGCTGCCGGTGCCGAGGATTCGTCACCCAAGCTGCTTGAGAAAGCTCAAAATCTGCTGCAAGAAGCGAAAATGCTCAATGAGCAGGGGCAACACCCTGAAGCGCGCAAGAAAGCTGAATACGCAGTGATGCGCGCCCATGAAGCAGAGAAAAACGCCACAAGGATGAGCGAGGTCGCCAAAAAGAAGGCCGAAGATGGAACCGCTCAGGAACCGACGGAGGCCGGCGAAGGCAAATAGCTTAAAGCCTGGCACTGAATAAATTGTCAGGGGTGTTGGGGGAGTGTTTCGCATATTCCCGGCTCGCTCTAAAAGCCCGGCAACTGCGAGCAGGCGCCGATTTGCACATGGGGAGGGATTTGCAGGATCACTCCTTTTCATTTTCCGCGCTTTTTTTTACCTGCCAAACCACTAAAAACCCTTGACAAATCGGTTCTTTATTAGTATAATACATAATTGACCGCGCGGGTGGAGACTTGGGTTACCGCGCCGGTCTTCCCCACGCGGACAATGTAACAATTTGGGTGGACCATTCCCCTGGACCGCCTTCACTTATCACAACGGGCTTGGCGGTCATCCCGATGAGCCGGGCACATTAAGGGGTGTCGCCGTTGGTGGCGTCCTTCGCGACCGAGTTAACATCTGGATTAAACCGATACCCTGAACCTTCAACAATGGAACACCAGCAGATACAAGAGCGGGAGGCTTGAACGATGACTCTTAAACCGAAATCCATCGTCCTATTCTGGTTCGCGTTCGCTCTCTTTGGTGGCTTACTCATCCCCCGAGACGCGGGCGCCATAGACTACCAGATCCGGGTAAGCGTTTGGGACCCAATCTCACAGAGCTGGCAACCAAACACCGACCACGCAGTGGTATTGCAGATTGACGACGTGCTATTTATCCTTGAGTTTCCGAATCCGCTTCCCGATGGCCGATATCACCTCAATCTGCCGGCTCCCCGCAATGAATGTCTCATCTGGGTTGGACCGAACCGGTGGAATGCCTTCACTTACCACAACAATGGTGCGCGACCCGATGAACCGGGCACACTGGGGGGGATCCGGCGGAATGGAGATTTTGACCGGATTAAACTCTATATCAAACCGATCCGCTGATGACCTGCACTTTCCCATTGAAAATGTCGGACCTTCGTTATACACCAGGAGTGGGGTAGCCTTATGAGGACGCGGATTGTGATTCTGCTCTGTCTGGCTCTCGCCGGAGCGCTTGTCGCCGCACCGCGCTATAAAGGTTGGCGAACTTATCGGATATATGAGGGGCGTAACGCCGGGCACGGCTTCAACGACATCTATGCCCTGTTGGAAGGTGGCTATGCTATGTGCGGAATGGCAGTTCCTGAATGGGACGGCGCCAAATTCTGGGTCGTGCGCACCGGCGGCGGCGGGACTCCCCTCGCCAACTTTGCTTGGGGCCGACCGGGACAAGATTCCTGGGCGAACACCATCATCGAGAATGACGACGGCAACCTGCTGGTTGGCGGTCGCTCAAACGGCGCATTTGAGGCCGTGTTGTTTGGACCACGCGGAGAGGTCCACTGGTCCAACCGCTATGGACAGTCTCACGGATCCTGCAACGCTGTCATTGAATTGAAAGGTGGCGGATACATCCTCGCCGGCAGGGGAGATAACGGCATGAAGAGTGACGGCTATATCGTTCGGATTAATGATAACGGCGATGCAATTTGGGATGGCTACTACGGTCTCCCCGACCGCGATGAAGAGTTCGTCGCGATGCGGGAAATCCAGGACCAGGGAATAATCCTCACCGGAAGACGCTACGGCGCCAACAGCGCCGAGGTCTGGGTGATAAAAATTAATTACGAAGGTCTCGTCATCTGGGAAAGCTCCACCAACACCAACGAGTATGAACATGCCTCCGGTATGCTTATCACTCGCGTTTTCGGCGAGATGGTGTACATAGCTGTAGCCGGCAGTGTGGACTATATCGTTGACCACAACAACAGCGACACCAGATTCTTTTATCAGTATATTGACCTTAACGGACATTTTCAATTCGATCCTTACACTTTTAACTTTAGCCCAGGGTTGAGATTGGACCACTGCCGGGGTATCAGCGAAGCACCGGGCGGCGGTTTTGCTCTCTTCGGATATCGCGATGGCGGCGGTTATAACTGCCCCACCGAAGTCGTGCGGGTGACCGATTCCGGCATTCCGATGTGGAACAAAATGGACAACTTTGACGGACGACCGTCTTATTTCAACAGCGCCGTTATGGGCCGGGGCAGCGACAATTTCATCTCCTTCTGCGGCGGGCTGGGGTCATCGGATGGTTTGTGGGCGCAGGTTTATAAGGAGTCAAATCCCCCCGAAATTATTAAACGAGTGCCGCAGGATCCAGAACTGTTCGTCCTTCAAGGGGATACGGTCCATTTCAAGGTCCTCGTGTTTGATCCCGAAGACAAGCATATCTATTATAACTGGACCGTGCGCGGAGAGCAGGTCAGCAGGGACTCCACGGCGGTTATTAATTTCCCCAACGTCGGAATTGACACCGTCAAAGTCGTGGTTCGAGCCAACCGCGACTCGGTGGACGCCGTCTGGCGGGTTCACGTCCGCGAGTTTTACATCAGCGATTGGACGCCCGACTCGCTGAATCTCGTGGTTAAACGGAATAAGGAAGTTCAGTTCGGCATCCACACCCGTCAGGCTGCAGGCCAGCAACAGCCGGTAACCTACACCTGGCTGGTGGACGGCGTGGCTCTGGGCGATCACGCGAATTTCCCACACACATTTGAACTCCCAGGATTCGCGCTGGTGGAAGGGGTCGCTCAGCGCGGCGAGCTGTATGACGCTGTTGTCTGGAATGTGGAAGTGCGGTCGCTCATTGGCTGGTGGGAGCCGTTCACCCGGTCGCTGTCGGTGCCCCGCGACACCGCCATCACCTTCACTATCTGGCCTTACGCCCCCGAGGGACAATCGCTCCAATACTACTGGATGCTGAACCACCACCGCGTCGGCCTGGATTCATCGGTAACACTGACTTTCAGCAACCCCGGACCACAAGAACTGATCGCGTCAGTCTGGGTCGGACGGGATGTGGAGAATATTATTTGGAACCTCAACGTCTTTGACCGTTTTTGGGGAGCCGAAACCGACGAAGCGCTTCTACCCCGCGAGCCCAAGCTTGATGTGCCGTTCCCAAATCCGTTCAATTCAACTGCCTCCATCAGATTCGCCCTTTCGCATGCTGGGCAGACCCGGCTTTTAGTCTATGACTTGCAGGGTCGGGTGGTTACCAAACTGACGGATGGTTACTACGACGCCGGTTACCATCAATTGGATTTCAACGCCTCGGGCTTGCCGGCGGGAATGTATCTGCTTCGGTTGCAAAGCGCCGGCGTCAACCTGCTGCAGAAGGCAATCGTCGCAAAGTAGATGCGGCTCTCCGGCCGCGCTTCCGCACCTCGGCAAGCGCCGCAAAGAAATCGCACTCCGGTAGGCGGGGCATTGTTGCCCCGCCTAATCATTGGTAAATGCAATACTCAACCGTCAGGAGATTGTTATGTTCAAACTATCAGAATCCGATAGAACCCGACTCTTCAAACTTATAGGCGGCTCACTCCTCCTGGGCGTAGGACTCTACCTGGTCTGGGTGCCAGCCGGGGGAGAGCCTTTCTCCAGCCTTCTTGGCGTGTTCCTGGCTTATGCCGCCGGTAATGTAGGCGCGGGCATTCAAACACCACTCCAACCGCTTCGTAACACCGGTAGACTGACGGGAACCATATAGTTCGTTCTTCGTAGCTCGGATCCACTGAATCTGGCATGATCATTTGTTGGAAAGAACCGGACAAGAGTATCCGGCTTACACTCACCCAGACCTCCATTCCATCCTACTAACTTGTAAACCTGCAAACTTGCCAACTTGCTCACTTTAATCGCTGCCTTTTCACTTGACTCCCCACGCCCCGATTGGCTATATTTAAATATTGAATAACTCTATCATCCCATCACCAGACACTCTTATGACCCGCATCCGACCGATTTTATCGCTGTCTTCCATGTCTGCCATCTTGTGGCTGGTCGGCTGCGCTGAGCAGCCGGCGGGCTACATCTACACTCCCAGTGAAGGGCAGATTGTTGACCTCGCCCTGTTAACCGCGGAGGGGATCGGTGTGCTTTATGACCAGGCCGATCAAGCGGGGCATTTCCTGGAAGCGGCGTCGCTTACCAACGACTACAGCTCCATCCTGCCCGAAGGCTGGTATGCATCGCTGGACACTTCCGGCGGCACTCCCCACATCGTTTACATTCGCAACTACCTGGACCAGCAGTTCAACATAATGAGCTTTGACTGGACGCCGCAGCCGGGGGCGGTGCGGACACCGTCGGTCATCGCTTACAAATTCATTGAGATCCGCAGTTACTATAACCAAATCACATATCAGGCTTATGGCGACGTCACCGAACAACGGGAGCTGTCTCTGGAATACGCCAACCACCGCAGCGACCCGCTTAATGCTGACGGGTGGTATTCGGTGAGCCGTAACACGCCGTTTGAATACGAAATTGAAATCAGCGGTCAGGGTGGGCAGAACCAGAAGGTGACCCAAACTTATTATGAAGACGTAACCTGGCTGATTCGGCTGGAAAATTTCAGTCTGGATCCCGACGATCAGCGCGCCCGGCTGGTGATTGATGGCACTTTCCCACAACGGGATGAGGAGGGACGCCGGCAGGAGCCGCATGTATCCGGGGTTATCACCATTGACGGCAAGGGATACGGGGGCGGGACGGTGAACCTCTACGGCGAACCGGTGTTCACGCTTGAGTTCAGGGGGCGACGCGGCAATGGCTTCCGGTATAATTTTACGCTGGCGTCGGATAAGTAGCTGAATATCAGAGACGAAAAAAGGCGCGGCATTTGCCGCGCCTTTTTTATTCAGACATGTTTTGAGACCTTTGAAATATTCAGGAATTGTCCGCTGCTCATCATTCCAGCGAAAGCTGGAATCCAGTGGAGTTTCCGCTGCTCATCATTCCAACGAAAGTTGGAATCCAGTGGAGTTTCCGCTGCTCATCATTCCAACGAAAGTTGGAATCCAGCAACGTCTGTAAAATCACTTTTTCATTAACCACCAAGGCGCAAAGGCGCCAAGAACAAAATATCAAGATTCCTCTTTGTGTCTTGGTGTCTTGGTGGTTGGTTTTATGAACCTTCTTCTTCTTTCGGCTAATCTTATGAATCACCGACTACTTAATCACGGTCACCGGCTTGACCAGAGTCTGACCCCCGCTTGCCAGCCGAATGAGGTATACCCCTGTTGGCAGGGAATTAACGGGCAACACCCCGCCGAATCTGCCTGCGGCAAGCAGATTGCTATAGATCAATCTGCCCGCGACGTCGCTCACTGACAGCATCCCCGGCGACGGCAGACTACCTTCCAGCATTAACCGACCGTTAGTTGGATTGGGGAAAATACTCAAAGTGAAGGTTGACCTGAACTCCGCCCGGTCGTCATCCGCGCGGACGATATTCCCAACTACCAGCATTAGATGATCCAAAAACCAGCCTTCGGCTTCACTCGCTCCTTCCGGCGTCTCGCTCCGGAAGCGCAGTTGCACCGGTTCTGACCGCCCGAAACAGTAGTCGCTCAGGTCAACCTCCCGAAGTTGCCAGAACTGCTGTGTGTCGGCCGCGGTCAGCAATTGTTCCCAGCTTTCCCCTCCGTCTGCGCTTATCTCCAGCCACCCCTGCTCGCCCGCGTTACCGTCAAATTCGTGCCTTTCCCAGAATGACAATCTAACGCGGTCAAAGAACGCCAAATCCCAGCTTTCATCCAGTTCCGCAATCGCTTCGCGGGGCGCATTCACTCCGCCGGCATCGCGGTCGGCCAGCGACCAGTCGCCATATCGGGCGTCGCTGTTGTCCCGATGCCAGCCCGTCAACAGCCAGCGGTGGTTGCCGGTTTCAAAATCATCCAGCACAACCTGCTGCTGCACAGCGAAGGAACGCCGCCGGGAAACCGCGCTGTTGCCCGCGGCGGAGGCATCGGTAGCGGTCACCAAATACTGGATGATTTCTCCCGATTCCACCGACCAGCGAAACCGCCCAATGAACAGCGATGAGTCTAACTCGTCCGGCTCCAGCGCTACAATGCCGCCCGGCTCATTACGCCCGTGAAACCAGACCAACGATACATCGGACACTGCGATATTATCCGTGACCAGTGCGCCGAATAAAATCTCCCCCTCCGGAAAGACCGTGTCATATATGGAATCAGCCCCGGCAATAACCGGTTCGGTGCGGTCGGAACCGGCGTGAAACCGATGCCACTCCATCGGCGCTTCATTGGGGTCGGTGGCAAAGACGCCGCTCGCGTCATAGGCATTCAGGTAATAGAAAACATCCGTTTCCACCCCGGGCGCCGGCAACTGGGCAATGAATACATCATTACCGTCCAGGGAATGTTCAAGCTGGACGGTGTCCGGGGCTTCCTCCCCAAATCGGTAAATCACCCACAACCGCGCGCTGTCCAACGGGGTATCGGATGTGATTTGCGCAGTCACGTCCCGCTCAGCATTCAAATTCTCAGTATCGCGCAGCGGTTGATGCACAATGGTTGGACTGTGCAAACCATAGGGGAGCACCCCCCGCCGCTCACAGGAACGGACTATCAGACTGCGGAACCGCCCCCCGGCAATGGTCTGGTCGCTTGCCAGCAGCGCTTCTGCGGCATCGGGAACGGTTGCGCTGTCGCCCAGAGCATAAAGATGGTCGCATACAACTGTATTCCATGCGTCGCGGTCATTAGCCGCCCGACGGACCTCAGTCAACAACGCCGACCAGAGCTGCCCGGCGTCGTGCGTTTCCCGGTCGGCGTCGTCGGGATAACTATAACCGGCGTCCAAAACCCGCCCGTCCCAGAACTCGTTGTGCCCATCCCAGTTGAATAGCAGCGTCGGTTGAAAGTCGGGCGCGACAGCGAGACTCCAATCGCCCGCGAAATAATCGCACAGTCCTTCCACCATCAAGTCAGCATCGCCGCCGCGCCAATCGGGCAGAATCCGCTCCAACAGCGCGTGCCCGTATTCGTGGAGCAGGACGTCGGCGTCCTCGGCGTCGTCCACCCCGCCGCTGCCGGTGGTGATGACGCCGGTGGCAGGGCTGAAGTAGGACATATCGTTTTCAATCCCGTTCACATCCACCGGCTGAGGCGTCGGCGGCAGGTCGTCAAACCCCAACTCCACCAGATAGCGCGCCTGCCGGTCAAGGTGATAATACGCCATCACCTCCTCAAACCGGTCGTCGGCGCGGTCAAACAGAAATGACGGCTCCTCCATTCGCGCCCGATCCGACGTGGGAGATGTGTCAACGAACTGTCCCGTCAACACCCACAAGCTGTCCTCCTGGTTTATCTCCGGCAGATCAACTTCCGAGTAAGCATCAGCGGGTATGGCTTCGGCGGCGTCGTTATCATCCTGCAGGTCTTCATCGCCGGTCGCGGATTTGGGGTCGGGGTCAAACACCAGTCCGACGCCATTCACGCGGCGCAAGCGGTTCTCCAACTGAATGATATCCCCGGTTTCTGCATCAATAAAAAGTTCCCAATCCCCCAGCGGCTCGCGCGCCGGGATGACTACCCGCCAGATAAATACGGGCCGCCCGGCGCGCGGTAGAACCGCCCGAACCACGCTGACCTGCCCCCGCATCGCTTTCACATTCATATATTCCAGCGCGAGAGAGATGGCGCCGAATTCAGACAGACTGTAATCGGGCATCGCGACGTCCCGCCATTCCGCCACCGAACTGAACAGCGAAACCGGCTGCCCTTCGGCGTTCAGTTTGACCATAACGCTGCCCCCAACGACGGGAAGGTCGTGATAATACTGCCTGTAGCGAACTGCAACGCCAAAGCGGGTGGTCATTAACTTTTCTTCGCGCAATTCGCCACTCGCGAGCATCGCGCCAAATCCGACGGAAGTCAATGCGGATTGCTGAGGGTTGATGGCTGATGGCTGATGGCTGACGGCTGATGGCTGATGGCTGATAGCTGATGACTGATGGCTGATAGCTGATGGCTGATGGCTGACGGCTGATGGCTGATGGCTGACGGCTGATGGCTGATGGCTGACGGCTGATGGCTGATGGCTGATGGCTGATGGCTGAAAAATGATGCGAGTGGGCAGGGTTCGTCCGGGCGGGATTCTACCGACAGCGGCGTCCGATTCAGAAGCGAGACCTAAAACGATCAAAGTTGTCAGGGTGATATGGAGCGTGTGACGGTTCATATAGATAAAATACAAATCTTTCCGCAAATAGGCAAGGCTTATTCAAGGAGGATTCAATCTGGATCTTCCCTCCTGCAAGGTGGAGAGATTACTTTCTCACTTTCTTACTTTCTCACTTTCTTACATGCTTACTTTATCCCGTCTGTCTGACCACCAACACCGGTATCTGTGTCCCGTGCCGCACCGGCGCAACGGTCTCGCCCAAAATGATGTCGCTGATTGCCCGGTGTCCGTGCGAGCCCATCACCAGCAAGTCAACGCCGTGACTTTCGCCAAATGAGATGAGCTGCTGCGCTGGCGTGCCGTGCAACAGCATTATCTCCACCGGCAGCCCCGTCCCGCGCAGTTCAGTAGCGATTTCATCAAGATACAGCTCGTCGCTCTGTTCGTGTTCACTATAGGCTTCTGACCCGTAAATCTGCGTCTGCGCTGAATCGGCGACGTGCAGCAGCGTCAGCCGGGCGTTCTGTGTCCTGGCGAGCGCCACCGCGTGGCTTAAGACCTCCCCGTCCGCCGGCGACCGGTCCAGCGCCGCCGCGATATGTTTGGTCTGGCGGGAGGCTATGCGCTCTATGACCGCCGTAGCGCCGGAGACAGTGCGACTCGCCCAACCACGCGGCCCGCGGAAGAAGGGCAGAATGGTGATATACGCCAGCATTACCGAGACTAACCCTGCCACAATCACCACTATTACCCCCAGCCACTCTGGAGCGCCGCCGCTTATCCATTC
>Ga0315274_10014498_pt1 | contig 11175 bp, 9 predicted proteins | sample YL17G02_20_MG_FD_203700 | JGI IMG/M metagenome (GOLD analysis project Ga0315274, IMG submission 203700) | Sediment microbial communities from Yellowstone Lake, YNP, Wyoming, USA - YL17G02_20 | ecosystem: Environmental > Aquatic > Freshwater > Lake > Sediment | place: USA: Wyoming | collected...
ACGCCGAGGACCCATGCGCCGCTCTTCCAGACGACCTGCGAGGACGCGGGGCTGAATAAGTACCTGTTCACTTTCGTCAACATCCGCGAGCACTGCTCGTGGGTGCACATGAAGGAGAAGGATGCGGCTACCCAGAAGGCCAAGGATCTGGTCAGGATGGGCGTCGCCAGGGCGAAGCTCCTATCGCCGCAGGTGGAGCCGAGGATCCCGGTCGAGAAGAGCGCCGTCGTCATCGGCGGAGGAGTCGCCGGAATGACCGCCGCCCTGTCGCTGGCCAGGATGGGCTTCCCGGTGCACCTGGTCGAGAAGGAGAAGGAGCTCGGCGGTTTCGTCAACAAGCTGCACAACCTCATGGTGACAGCGAAGGACGCGACGGAGGCGATCAAGCCGCTGATAAGCAAAGTCACCTCGAACCCGAACGTCAAGGTGTACCTGAATTCGACGGTCTCCGACGTGTACGGATACGTAGGGAACTACGACGTCAAGATCAAGACCGGCGACCAAGAGACGAAGATGAAGGTCGGGGCGATCGTCGTCGCGACCGGGGCGATCGAGTACACGAAGGACGCTCTGTACGGATACAAGGTCTACAAACCCGTCGTGACTCTGACCGAGTTCGAAAATATGTGCAAGGCCAAGACGCTCCCGAAGATCCAGAAGGTCGCGTTCATCCAGTGCGCCGGATCGAGGGGGCAGGACAAGTCCTACTGCTCCAGGATCTGCTGCAACGTCGCGATCCAGAACGCAATCAACATCGTTGACAACTACGACAACATACTCGGACAGACCCAGCAGCTCGGGGCGGCACAAGAAGCCCCGGTCCAGGCGGCTCCCGCCGAGCAGAAGGCACCTGCCGGAGGCGAGGAAAGGAGGAGGCGCCGGAGAGGGCGTGACGAGGGAGAGGGCGCTGCCGCCGAGGAGAGACCCGGGTCAGGAGGGGATGTCGAGGTCACAATCTTCAACCGCGACATAATGTCCTATGGAATCGACCACGAGCTCATATTCAACAAGGCCAGGGAGAAGCGCGTGCGCTTCGTGAGATACACCACGGAGCACAAGCCGGAGGTCGTGATGAAGGGGGACCAGCTCACCATAAAGTACTTCCATGAGACCCTGAAGGTCGATAGGGAGATGCCGGTTGACCTAGTCATACTGTCGACTCCGCTCATAGCCCCGCCGGGTCAGGAGCAGATCTCAAAGATGCTCAAGGTACCGATTGGCCAGGAAGGGTTCTTCCTCGAGGCGCATGTCAAGCTCAGACCGGTCGACTTCGCCACCGACGGCATATACGTCTGCGGGACCGCGAAGGGGCCGGCGGACATCACGGAGACGATAGACCAGGCGGAAGCCGCGGCGTCTAGGGCAGCCATCCCGCTAATGAAGGGATACGTCCAGGCAGAGGCGATCATGTCGCAGGTGGACCAGGAGGTCTGCAGCGGATGCGGTACCTGCATAGAGGTTTGCCCGTACGGCGCGATCACCAAGAACGACAAGGGCCTGGCGGAGGTCATCGCGGCGGCGTGCAAGGGATGCGGCTGCTGCGGAGCATCGTGCCCTGAGGGCGCGATCATGATGACGAACTACTCGGACGAGCAGCTGATCGCAGAGACGCTCGCAGCCCTGAAGGAGGCGATTTGAGATGGCCGATGAAGCATTCAACCCGAAGATAGTCGGATTCATGTGCAACTGGTGCTCGTACGCCGGAGCGGACCTGTGCGGCGTCAGCAGATACCAGTACCCGCCGAACCTGAGGGTCGCGAGGGTCATGTGCAGCACAAGGATCCCGCCTCATATCGTCATGCGCATCCTCGCGGAAGGCGCGGACGGCGTGATGATCGGAGGCTGCCACCTGGGAGACTGCCACTACATCAGCGGGAACTACTTCACGGAGAAGAGGTTCGACCTGATGAAGACGCTCTTGAAGATCGCCGGGCTAGAGCCAGGAAGGATCAGGCTCGAATGGGTGTCCGCGTCCGAGGGGGAGAAGTTCTCCAAGGTCGTGACGGACTTCACCAACCAGATCAAGGCGCTCGGGCCGACGCCGGTCAAGACGAACCCGGATATCAAGAGGAAGCTGCTGGCCGCCGAGGAGGCGTCCAAGAACTTCAGGCTGACGGCGCTGACGTCGAAGGAGTACGTCCTTCAGACGAAGGGCAATGTCTACAATCAGAAGTTGGAGCCCGAGAAGCTCAAGGCGGTCATAGAGAAGACCGCCGACGAGGAGTTCGAGAGGGCGCTCATACTCGCGCTGACGGTCGACAAGAGCCAGTCGGTCAAGGAACTGGCCAAGACGATGAACGTCCCATCCGACAGGGTCCTGGACCACATCGTCGAGCTGAGGAAGAACAACCTGATCGCGATGGAGCACGGGCACGGCCTGACTCCGACATACAAGGCGATCATCATCGGAGGTGAGTGAACATGGCTAGCGGACCGATCGGATCGGTATTGGTAGTCGGCGCTGGAGTGTCAGGGATACAATCGGCGCTCGATCTCGCAGACTCTGGATACAAAGTGTACATGGTCGACCGCAGGCCCAGCATCGGCGGCACGATGGCGCAGCTGGACAAGACGTTCCCGACGAACGACTGTTCGATGTGCATACTCGCCCCGAAGCTTGTCGCTGCTGGCAGGCATAACAACATCGAGCTGATAACCGGCGCTGAGGTCGCGGTGGTCGAGGGCGACGCCGGCAACTTCAGGGTGACGCTGAAGAAGAAGGCTTTCAGGGTGAACGAGGAGAAGTGCACTGGCTGCGGCACATGCGCGCAGAAGTGCCCGATAGAGGTCAAGGACGAGTACAACGAGGGGACGAAGAGGCGCAAGGCGATCTACGTGTCGTACGCGCAGGCTGTCCCGCTCGTCTTCAGCATAGACCCGGAGGCGTGCATCGGCTGCGGAATCTGCATGAACGAGTGCAGGGCGAAGGCGGTCGAGTACGACCAGCTGGAGAAGGTCATCGAGCTGAATGTCGGTTCGATCATCCTATCTCCGGGCTTCGACGAGTTCGACGCCACGAGGAAACCGGAGTACGGATACGGACGGTACAAGAACGTCGTCTCGAGCATCGAGTTCGAGAGGATGCTCAGCGCGACCGGGCCCTACTTCGGGACAGTGATGCGGCCTTCGGACGGCGACATACCGAAGAAGATCGCGTTCATCCAGTGTGTCGGATCGAGGGACAAGAAGGTCGGGCACGAGTACTGCTCGTCCGTCTGCTGCATGTACTCCATCAAGGAGGCCGTGATCGCGAAGGAGCACACGGAGGGCGTCGAGGCGACGATCTTCTTCATGGACATGCGCGCGTTCGGCAAGCAGTTCGATGAGTATTACAACAGGGCGAAGAACGAGCAGGGCGTAAAGTTCGTCAGGTCGAGGGTCGCCAGCATAGCTGAGGACCCGAAGACGAAGAACCTGCTCCTCAGATACACGGACAACGAAGGGCCGAAGGAGGAAGAGTTCGGCCTCGTCGTGCTCGCGGTCGGGTTCAGACCGCCGATGAGCGCGGAGGCGCTGAGCAGCGTCCTGAGGTCGTCCAGAGCCGGCGTGCTGACGCTCAACGATGACGGATTCTGCGCGACGAAGATGTTCACGCCGGTCGACACGACCAGGCCGGGCGTCTTCGTGAGCGGCGCCTTTTCGGCGCCGAAGGACATCCCGCAGACCGTCGCGGAGGCTTCTGCAGCGGCTGCAAGGGCCGGCACCGTGATCGCGAAGGCTAGGAACACGATGGTCACCCCGATGGAGTATCCGCCAGAGCAGGACGTCGCCGGCCAGGAGCCGAGGATCGGCGTCTTCGTCTGCCACTGCGGGATTAACATCGGCGGCGTCGTCAACGTCCCAGGCGTTGCAGAATACGCGAAGACTTTGCCGAACGTGGTGTACGCGACTCAAAATTTGTACACCTGCTCGCAGGACACGCAGGAGAAGATCAAGGAGATCATCAAGGAGCACAAGCTGAACAGGGTCGTAGTGGCGTCTTGCACGCCGAGGACCCACGAGCCGCTCTTCCAGAGCACGATCAAGGAGGCCGGGCTCAACCCCTACCTCTTCGAGATGGCCAACATCAGGGACCAGTGCTCGTGGATACACATGCACGAGCCGGCGAATGCCACGGCTAAGTCAAAGGCCCTAGTAAGGATGGCCGTCGCGAAGTCGAGGCTGCTCGAACCTCTCGAGAAGCTCGAGATCCCGGTCAACCCGGGCGCGCTGGTGCTCGGCGGAGGAGTCGCCGGGATGACGGCGGCGCTGGAGCTGGCGAAGCAGGGATTCAAGGTGCACCTCGTCGAGAAGGAGAAGGAGCTCGGCGGGAACCTGAAGAAGCTCCACTTCGTGGCTGAGGAGGGCACGGACCCGCAGGCGGTCATGAAGAAGATGATCTCGGAGGTCCAGGCGAACGGCAACATCACCCTCCACATGGGGACGACCGCGGAGGTCATAGACGGTTACGTGGGCAACTTCAAGACGAAACTTTCTGACGGCAACGAGTTCGAGCACGGCGCGGTGATCATCGCGACCGGCGCCATGGAATGGAAGCCGAACGAGTTCCTGTACGGCAAGGAGCCCAAGGTCCAGACGCTCCTGGAGTTCGAGAATTCGCTCTCGAAGAAGGAGGTCAAGGGCGACAACATAGTGTTCATCCAGTGCGTCGGATCGAGAGAGGGCGACAACCCGAACTGCAGCAGGGTCTGCTGCACGAGCACGATGACGAACGCCATCAAGGCCAAGGAGCTCAACCCGAACGCCAAGATAGTCGTCCTATACAGGGACATCAGGACCTATGGCTTCAGGGAGAAGTACTACCAGATGGCCGCGGACAAGGGCGTCCTGTTCATCAGGTTCGACGACGACCAGAAGCCGAAGGTCGAGCACCACGAGGGCAAGCTCACGGTGCATGTGAAGGACGGCGAGTCGGGGGACATGTTCATGTTCCACCCTGACCACCTGGTCCTCGCAGCTGGCACCAGGGCGAACCCCGACAACGCGACGATCGCGCCGATGCTGAAGGTCCCGCTCATCAAGGAAGGATACTTCCTCGAGGCGCACATGAAGCTGAGGCCGGTGGACTTCGCTACCGAAGGCGTCTTCCTGGCAGGCACAGCGCACGGGCCGAAGTTCATCGACGAGAGCATATCGCAGGCGCTCGGCGCAGCCGCCAGGGCCGTGACGATACTCTCGAAGGAAAAGCTCGAGGCGGAGGGCATTGTCGCGAAAGCCGACGAGGATGCATGCGACGGATGCGGCATCTGCCAGCCGATCTGCGAGTACAAGGCGATCGAGATCGTCGCGCACCCGAAGTTCAAGGACAAGAAGTTCGCGGAGATCAACATCGGGCTGTGCAAGGGCTGCGGGGCGTGCGTAGGAGCGTGCCCGGCTGGAGCCCTGACGCAGAAGGGATACAAGGACAACCAGATCATCGCGATGATTGACGCTGCCCTTGAGGAGGAGGTGAAGTGAGATGAGCGAGATTGTACACGCGCATGCACCGGCAGCGGCTTCGGACGAGGTCCCGGCCGACTGGAAGGCGAAGGTCATCGTCTTCTGCTGCAACTGGTGCTCGTACGCAGGGGCGGATCTGGCGGGAGTGAGCAGGCTTCAGATGCCTTCGAACTTCCGCGTGATCCGAGTGATGTGCTCCGCAAGGGTCGACCCGGAGTTCGTGCTCAGGGCGTTCCAGAAGGGAGCCGACGGGATCCTCGTCGCAGGATGCCACCCGGCGGACTGCCACTACATCGGTGGTAACTACAGAACGAGGAGAAGGATGGCCCTGCTAAGAATGCTCATCAAGCAGTTCGGTCTGGACAAAGACCGCCTCCAGCTGGAATGGATATCGGCCGGAGAGGGCGAGAAGTTCCAGCAGACCATCAGGAACTTTACAGCGAAGATACAGGAGCTGGGACCGAGCCCAGTCAGGGAGGCCCACAGAGGAGGCTGAACCATTTGGCGTCAATGAAGTCGAGATTGGAAGCGGCGGACATGACCCTGAAAGGAGAGCGGGTCAGATGGCTGGTCGGCAAGCAGGAGGCGCTCACCGAGAAGAAGAACGTCTTCGGCGAGCAACTGCAGAAGGGCAGGTACCAGTTCATCGTATCGAAGGCCGCTTCGACCGAATACGCTAGGAACACGCTCCTGGCGAATCTCGACGAGCCGCGGACGGTCCACGAACTCAACGAGCTCACCGGCATGCCGAAGCGGGAGATCGTCGAGAACATCATAGCCCTCCTGAAGTGGAGGAAGATCGACATGGTCGGTCACAAGGGCCGCTCGCCGACGTACATTGCGCTGGAGACTCAGACTACTGATGGCGATTCATGCAGAGGTGAATAAAATGGCAGACAAGATCAACATAGCCCTCTACTGGGGCGCGGGATGCGGGGGATGCGACGTCGCTGTGCTGGACATAGACGCAGCGATACTGGATGTCGCCGCGATGGCGAACGTCACGCTCTGGCCGATCGGCTTCGACACGAAGTACGAGGACATCGAGAAGATGCCGGACAAGAGCATCACCATATCATTCTACAACGGGGCGATAAGGAACGAGGAGAACGAGTACGTCGCCCGGCTTCTGAGACAGAAGTCGGTGGTCATGATAGCATTCGGATCATGCGCATGCTTCGGCGGGACGCCTGGGCTTGCGAACGTCACCAACAAGAAGGAGATCATGGACATGGTCTACACGAACAAGACCCCGTCCACGGACAACCCGACCGGCGTCATGCCCTCGAAGCACATCAAGGTGCCCGAGGGAGAGCTCGAGCTGCCCGACATGTACGACGACGTCCTCACGCTGGACGACATCATGGACGTCGACATCTTCATGCCCGGATGCCCGCCGACGGTCGAGCTCATAACCGCCGCCCTGACCGCGGTCACGAAGCACCTTAAGGAGGGCGCGCCGCTCCCGCCGAAGGGGGCCATCATCGCGTCCGACAAGACCCTGTGCGACGAGTGCAAGAGGGAGAGGGTCGAGAAGGGGAGGAATGTCTTGAAGATCATCCAGCCCTACGATATCATGCCGGACCAGAAGAAGTGCCTCATCGACCAGGGGATCATCTGCATCGGGCCCGCGACGAGGGCCGGATGCGGAGCCATGTGCCCTGCCGGCAACATGCCGTGCAGGGGATGCATGGGCCCGACGAAGTCCGTGCTAGATCAGGGCGGAAGCATGCTGTCCGCGATATCCTCGATATTCGGGATAACGGACAAAGAGAGCCAGATGTCCGAAGAGGACATCGAGACGCTCCTGGAGCAGGTCAAGGACCCGCTGGGGACATTCTACGCGTTCACGCTGCCGAAGTCCTTGCTGAGAAGGACTGTCAAAGAGAAGAGCAGGAAGGTGGCTTAGATGGCCGGACCAATGATTTTCGATCAAACAGTCAAGACGGACAAGAAGAAGATCACGATCGACCCGGTGACCAGGCTGGAGGGGCACGGGAAGATCACCATATTCCTGGACGAGAAGGGCAACTGCAAGAACGCTTACTGGCAAGTGCCGGAGCTCAGAGGGTTCGAACGGTTCTGCGTCGGCAGGCACGTCGGCGAGCTGCCGATCCTGACGAACAGGCTCTGCGGGGTCTGCCCCGCGGCACACCATCTGGCGTCCACCCGGGCTCTGGATGCGATGTTCAGCGCGGAGCCGACGGAGACTGCGCACAAGCTGAGGGAGCTGTTCTACATGGGGCAGTACGTCCACAGCCACATCGCGCACTTCTACGCGCTGGCAGCGCCCGACTTCGTGCTCGGACCGGCCGCGCCGAAGGAGAAGAGGAACATCCTCGGGGTCGTCGAGGCTGTCGGGGTCCCGATCGGGGCCGAGGTCATCAAGCACCGCCACTACGGACAGAAGGTGCAGGAGATCATCGGTGGAAGGGCCACGCACCCGGTATTCGGCCTGCCCGGAGGGGTATCGAAGCCAATCACAGAGGAAGAGCGCGTCACGATGGAGACGATGGCGAAGTCCTGCGTCGAGTTCGGGAAGTTCACATTGAACCTGTTCAACGACGTCGTCCTGAAAAACAAGGACTACCTCGGCCTGATAACGAACGGCAAGTCGTTCTACCAGGAGACCAACTACATGGGGATGGTCGACGAGAACGACAAGGTCAACTTCTACCGCGGAAAGGTCAAGGTCGTATCGCCCGACGGGAAGGAGCTCGCGAAGTTCGAGCCGAAGGACTACCTGAAGTACATCGCCGAGCACGTCGAGCCGTGGACATACATGAAGATGCCCATCTTCAAGCCGATCGGCTGGCACGGGCTCGTCGACGGCGCCGCGAGCGGCATCTACAGGGTAGGACCGCTCGGAAGGCTCAATGTCGCAAAGGGATTCACCACGCCTCTGGCGCAAGCTGCTTACGAGGGCATGGTCAAGACCGTCAGGAGCCTAGGAGTCAAAGGACCTGTGCACCACACGCTCGCATACCACTGGGCAAGGGTCATCGAGCTGCAGTACGCCGCCGAGAGGATGCTCGAGCTGGCATCTGACAAATCGATCACGAGCACGGACGTCCGCGGGAAGGTCGGAGAGCCGAACGAGGGCGTCGGCATCGTCGAGGCGCCCAGAGGGACGCTGATCCACCACTACAAGAGCGACAAGGACGGCATCTGCACGATGATCAACATGGTCGTCGCGACAACCAACAACAACGCCGCGATCGCGCACGAGGTCAAGAAGAACGCGATGGCGCTGATAAAGGACGGGATGGTGTCGCCTGGCCTGCTCAACATGGTCGAGATGAGCTTCAGGTGCTACGACCCGTGCAACTCCTGCGGGACGCACATCCTGCCGGACGGGTCAAGGGCGCTGGAAGTCCGGATATTGGACAGCGACGGCAATGTCAAGGAAGTCCTGACGAACTTCTGATGTTCAGACCGAAAACCCTTTCTCAATCTCTTCCTTTTCATCTTTCAACCGTCGAGGAGAATCTATCGTGAAGAAGAACAAGGTGCTGCTGCTCGGGATCGGCAACCCGCTGCTGACGGACGACGGGATCGGGATAGTCGCAGCCAGGGAGATATCGGAGATGAGGTTGTCCGGCGTCGACGTGGAGGAGGCTACCGCCAGCGGCATCGAGGTCATGGAGATGATGCTCGGTTATGAGAAAGTCGTTGTCGTTGACGCGATAATGTGGCCGGATCATGAGCCCGGAGAGGTGTTACGGCTGGACGAGAAGGATTTCTCGCACACCGTCCACGGCTCCTCGCCGCACGGAGTGAACATCTCGACCGCGATCGCCCTCGGGAGGCAGACCGCACCGGAAGAGATGCCTAAGGAGATCGTCTTCCTCGCGATGCAGGCTGAGGATATCAGCACATTCAGCGAGAAGCGGACCCCGCGAGTGGAGAAATCCCTCCCGGCTTTCATCAGAGCAGTCGTGAATGAGATTCGATAGGTCTCTTTGGCTGAGCCGAGGACAGGAAAATTTACATCGGATGCGGTCCATCTTCCACAATAGAATGAAGCCTGAGCTCGTCGCGCCCTGCGGGATGAACTGCAACGTATGCAGCGGTTATCTGGCATACTCCCACCACCTCCCGAAGAAAAGGGGGAAGATCCATCACTGTGAAGGATGTCTGCCCGGGGAAAAGAATTGCGCGTTCCTCAAGAGGCGTTGCGCGAAGATCGGTGATAGGAGGATAAGATTCTGCTTCGAGTGCGACGGATTCCCGTGCGAACGGCTGGAGACTTTGGATGCGAGATACAGGAAAAAATATGGCGTGAGTCTGATCGGCAATCTGAGGGAGATAAAGGAGTCTGGAATCAACGACTTCCTCGTGAGGCAGAAAAAGGCGTTCAAATGCGACAGGTGCGATGGGGTAGTCTCAATACACAATGGGAAATGCTACAGATGCGATAAAATCGAGAGCTGGAAGGGGTAGCGGTTCGAGCCCTGCTCTGCGGCTCACCACCTGGCATCCGCGAGGGCTCGACGTAGAAATGAAACGAGGACCCGCCGACTCTAAAGATCGCTCGGCAGCTGCCCGATCTGCTCGACAGTGAATACCGGGCCGTTCTTGCAGACCAGCACCGGCCCGATGTTGCACCTGCCGCATTTACCAACGCCGCACTTCATCTTGTTCTCCAGCGTCGTGTAGATCTCGCTCGGCTTGAAATGCAGATCCATCAGCTCCTTGATGACCGTCTTTATCAGCATGACCGGGCCGCATGTGATGACGATCGCATTGTCCGGCTTCGGAGCCAGGCGCTTGACGTTCATCGCGACGAAACCGACGAAGCCGTCCCAGTCGCTTTCTGGCTTGTCTATCGAAAGCTCGACCTTGGCGCCGCCGCTCTCGGCGATCGCCCTCAATTCGTCCCGGAAGACGATGTCACTGCTGGTCCTGGCACCGTATATGATGGAGATGTCCGCGTAATCCTTCCTATTGTGGAGAGCGTAGGAGTAGGCCGAGCGCAATGGCGCGCTGCCGATCCCGCCCCCGATGAAGATTAGGTTCTTTCCTTTCCATTCGCCGACCGGGAATCCGTTCCCGTAGGGCCCCCTGACGCCGATCTTCTCTCCCTTGTTGAGGTAATGGAGTATGCTCGTGACGCGGCCCATCCTCATCACTGAGAATTGGAGAGCCTTGCCCATCGTCGGCGAGGAGGTGATGGATATCATGCTCTCCCCCTTTCCGAACACGGAGAGCATTGCGAGCTGGCCTGGCTTGTATGTGAAGGACGACGCGACCTCCTTGTCGTCGAATTCTACAGTTAGCGTTCTGACCGACCGGTCCCCGCCGGTCTCCTGCCGCACATCGACCACGGTCGCCAGATCCGGCAGGTATGGATTCTTGTTCATTGCTGCTCACCCGCCTTCATGATGTCGTTCAGTATCTCTATGAGGTCGATGTCCTCCGGGCAGAGTTCGGTGCACCTGCCGCACCCGACGCAGGCGATTCGGCCGGCGTAATTGACCGGGTGGTACCGGTACTTGTGCATCACCCTCTGGCGGACTCTGCTAGCCTTCGTCGGCCTCGGGTTGTGGCCGGACGTGTGGAGCGTGAAGAGTGGGAACTGGCAGCTGTCCCATGTCCTTATCCTGTACCCTTTGCCTCGGGTCTCGACATCTGTGATATCGAAGCACCAGCAGGTGGGGCATAGCAAAGTGCAGATGCCGCAGCCGATGCATTTGTCCCCCCATTTTTTCCAAAGAGGGGAATCGAAGAGTCTGC
>Ga0315274_10014499_pt1 | contig 11175 bp, 8 predicted proteins | sample YL17G02_20_MG_FD_203700 | JGI IMG/M metagenome (GOLD analysis project Ga0315274, IMG submission 203700) | Sediment microbial communities from Yellowstone Lake, YNP, Wyoming, USA - YL17G02_20 | ecosystem: Environmental > Aquatic > Freshwater > Lake > Sediment | place: USA: Wyoming | collected...
CGCTGACCTGTTCGCGTTCGTATTCCGGCTCGAGGGCCACGACCTTCTCCAGTCTGGAGATCACGCCTTCCCAATCGCCCTGGTTGGATAGATCGCGCGCCTCGTTGAAGAGCAACGCTGCCGTCTGATAGCTGAAGGCCGAGGTTGGCGTGGCCTTGGACGAGAGGAGCGCGTTCACTTCCTGCAGCTTGGCGAGCGCCTCTTTGTTCTTGGGGTCCAACTGTACGGCCAGTTCGAACTCGGCCTGTGCCAGCTCATATTTCTCTGCGCTGATCTGCTCGAGCCCCTTCTGGTAGTGCTCGACGGCCGCCGCGCGATTGAGCTGCGTTCGTTCCTGCATGCCCTGGTAGACTCCCAGCAGCGCCAGGCCCAAGATCAGCAGGATAGCACAGCCGGCCAACATGCCAGCAGTCAATGCCCAGCTACAGCCGCCCTTGCGCGCGTTGGTCGGTGGCGGAGGTTCCACTGGCGCGCTCTTACCTGCTGACGCCGGGTTCGCCTCTGGTGTAGACACCGCCTCTCCTGTTGGCTGGTCGCCTGCGGGCAGTTGGTGTCCGCACTTGGGGCAAAGGAGCGCATCGTCATTGACTTGAGCGCCACACTCGTTGCAGTACATGACTTGTCCTCCCAAGAACCAGGCTCGTTTCAGGAGCCCGGGTTCTGAATCATCTTGGTGTATTTCAGCAGTGCCTTGCCGCTCTGATCCCGCACCTCCACGCCCAGATCACCGGGCAGGGTCGCCCCATCTGGCAGCGGCGTGCGGACGGTGAGTGGCACTGTGGGCACGAGAGTGGCGGGCTGTTCGTAGAGGGTCTGGCCGTTCCACAGCAGCCTGACCTGACCTTGTTGTGCACTACTGACCGCGATGCCGACGTCGACCTGCCCGGACTGCACTGCGACGTGGACCGCCGCGTCGACGTTCGCGCTGTCCAGGCCGCCAATGCCCGCAAATGGCAGCCACACCTCGCTCCACTCCACAGCCTGGCCGGCCGCGATGCTCACGTCGTCTTCGGGCCAGAAGGTGCGGCAAGGGCCGCCCCACAGCTCCAGGTACTCGGATCCGTCGTCCGTGTACTCGCTGCGCGCGGGAAAGTTGGCGCCGAAGGCAAACAGCTTCAGGCCGCGCGCCACCTCGTGCGGGAAAACGCGCACAATGCCCAGTCCAGTGTCGTGATTGTAGGCACCTGCGTAGCCCTGCTGGATCTCTGGTACAAAGACGCCCAGCCAGTTTTGCCAGTTCCCGTAGCGCGACAGGTCGCGGCCATTGTAGAGCGGCCACGACATGCTTTGGTGCTCGCCGGGCAGTGTCGGGTCACCCGTGCTGTGCACGATCATGCTCTGGGTTGGTATGACAAACTCGGTGCCAGGCGAGGCGCTGGCGGACCCCAGCGTGAGAGCGGCATTGATCCAGAACTGGCAGCTCACAGTCTGAGAGGTGGGGTTCTGCAGGCGTGGGGCAACGATGAAGCAGGCGCGGTCTTCCGGCAGCGTGACTCGCACCTGGGCACGCAGTCGGTCCTCAGCGCTGCTGTCGCGCAGGACCATGGAGACCTCGTGCGCGGCCTGCTCTACGTGATAGTCCCAGGGCGTCCCAGACTCGTAGCCATGCTCATTGACCGGCAGCGCCCATTCCATGCCACCCGCGGCCAGCCACCAGTTCTCTTCGCGCTTGAGGGGGCCCCAGTAGGATGGTTTCAGCACTGTATTGTGGTAAAAGAGGTCCTGACCCGTGGGCTTGAAGGTGCACTGCAAGAGGCGTCCTCCCAGCTCGGGCAGAAAGGTCAGGATCAGGTACTGGTTCTCCAGCACTACGGCCTTGAAGGAGCGCGGCTCCGGTCTGGGGTTCGCGGCCTGGTAGGCCTGCCGGTCCAGCCACAGCACGGAAAAGTTGTAGCGTTGATCGCGGCGCTCGTTGAGGTAGGCCTGAAAGGGATAGACGGAAAGCGTCATCTGGATCTCCCGTGTGCTGACCCCCGCCGCCTTGACCGGCGCAGGCGACGTCGTCGCGGTCCGCGTCGCCGCCGCAGCCGTCAGGTTGACGCTGCGGCTCTCTTGCCCGGTGTTTCCACCATCGTCCTCGGCCTGCACGACCAGCGCATGGGGGCCGGGTGCCTGCCCCTGCGTGTTCCAGGCGTGTTCCAGGGTGGCGCCTGCAGACTCGGCCACGAGCTGGCGGTCGATCCAGAGGCGCATTTGAGCCACAGCTTGATTGTCAGTCGCCTTGGCCGTAATCGTGATCGTCTGCCCGGCCTGGATAGACGCCGGTAATTCGCTCCAGGTGATGACCGGAATGGCGACGTCGCGCAGGGCGTCCGAGATTACCGTCTGCTGTCCGGGCAGCACCTCGGCCGTGCGCTGCAGGGAGGCATAGCCATCCATTTGCACGCGCAGCGCGTAGGATCCGGCCGGCAACTGCAGGGTCAATGGCGTCTGACCTTTCTCCTCGTCATGGATGAAGACCCTGGCGCCGGCAGGCGTGACCTCCAGGCGCAAGGTGCCGGGCTCGCGCACGGGCGCAGGGCCGGGGCCGGTGGGAGCACCACAGGCGGCCAGCAGGCAGGCCAGGCAGAATGGGGCCAGCCAGCGCGCAGGTAGGCGCACGGGCCCCGCAGTCCGATTGGCATTGGATGTACTCAACTGGGCACCTCTCGTACATTATACGTGCACTTGGCGGGCCTGGCAAGCAGGCGCAGCACCAGGCGCAGCACAAGGCACTTGGTGCTGCAGACGTCGCTGGGGTATAATCTCGCGATGAAAGCGCCCGTACTGCAAAAAGGGACCCCATGCGATCCGCTGTCACGGAGGCCGGAGGAGGATGAAACGAGTATGCGAGTGGCAGTCATTGGACTGGGCGGCATCGCCCGCAAAGCGTACCTGCCTCTGTTGGGCACGTGGGAGGGCATCGAGCTGACGTTGTGCAGCCGCACCGCGGCCCACGTTGAATGCTTGCAGAACAAGTACCACCTGAGCGGCGGTACCACGCATTTGGAGGACCTGCTCGCGTGTAAGCCGCAGGCTGCCTTTGTGTTGACCCCCAACGAGAGCCACCGCGAGATTGTGACGTCGTTGTTGCAGTCGGGAATCGACGTGTTCGTGGAAAAGCCCGCCACCGTTCACAGTGCGGAGACCCGAGGACTGGCCGAGTTGGCGGACGTACGCGGACGCATCCTGATGGTTGGCTTCAACCGACGCTATGCGCCGTTGCACCAAAAGGCCCGCCAGCTATGGGGCGAGCGCCCGATCGAGCTGTGCACGCTGGAAAAGTACCGCCAGGGCGCCGCAAACACGAGCCTGTTCGCCCACTATGTGGATGACACAATCCACCTCATTGACCTGTTGCGCTTCTTCTGCGGGGACGGCCAGGCGCTCAGCAGCGTGCAGCAACTATGCGAGGGCAAGCTGGTGGGGGCAGCCAGTGTGATCCGCTTCCCCGACGGGGGGCACGGGCTGGTAGCTACCTGCCTGGAGGCCGGGCGCTGGGGCGAGTCCTACGCACTGCACGGCAGCGGGGCCTCGCTCTACATCAACGCCTTCTCGGAGGTGCGACTGCTCACGGCCGATGGCGAGCAGGTCTGGCGCGAGAGCGGCGGGGACTGGACGCCCATGCTGCAGGCGCGCGGCTTTGCCGCACAGATCCAGCACTTTTTCGACTGCGTGCAGTCGCGACAGCAGCCACTGACCTCGGGTTGGGAAGCGTTCAAGACGCAGCGCCTGGTCGAGGACCTGGTGGCCTGTGTACGGGAATAATCAAGAAACTCTTCGGGGAGTGGCACCATGTTCCCTGCCAGTGCTTGCTGAGAGATCCCTTGGGAAGGCCATTCCACATTCTCGGCGCCAACTCTTGTGACTCTGTGGTGCGCGTGCTATAATAGTTCGTAGCAAGCGAGAGGAGATGCCGCATGTTCAAGGATGTTCAGAAAGTGATCGCTGCCGAGTACTCGGGTGCGCGGGCCAAGGAGAACGTGGCCGGGATCATCCAGTACCATCGCATCCAGGCCAGCCCTGGCTTCCGCGCGGCCGCACAACACTGCCAGAGGCTCCTGGCCGGTTGGGGTGTGCAGGCAGAAGTCCTCTCGTTCCCTGCCAATGAGGACACGGCCTACTGGGGCTTGCCCATGTTCCAGGAGTGGGAGGCCAGCGCGGCCACGTGTGACCTGATCGAACCAGCGGACAAGGCGCGCAAGCTGGCTGACTTTCAGGAGATTCCGGTCTCGCTCATCCAGCGCAGCGAACCGGTGGAGAACTGGGAAGGCGAGGTCGTCCTGCTAGAGGACGGAGAGGAAGCGGCGGAATACGAGGGCCTTGATGTGCGCGGCAAGATCGTGCTGACCAGGGGCAACCACGAGCGCGTGCGCGAGCTGGCGGTGGGCCAGTTCGGCGCGGTCGGCATCCTCTTCGATGGCATGCGCGAATCTCCGCCCATCCGCCAACGCATCGACCTGCCGGACGCCCGGCAATACACCTCGTTCTGGTGGCGTCCGGGCGACAAGCGCTGCTTTGGTTTCGTGCTTTCGCCGCGACAGGGCGAGGAGCTGCGTCGGTGGTGTAGGGCGCAGCAGCGCGAGGGCAAGCCTCCCCTGCACGTGCGCGCGAACGTCGTCAGCCGCTCCTACGACGGGCAAATGGAAGTGGTCTCGGCGCTGATCCCCGGCGAGACCTCTGAAGAAGTCGTGGTTGTGGCCCACTTGTGCCATCCAAGGCCCTCGGCCAACGACAACGCCTCGGGCGCTGGCGCCGTGCTGGAACTGGCGCGCACGCTTCAGCATCTGATGGAAAGCGGCAAGTTGCTGCGACCCAAGCGCGGTATCCGCATGCTGTGGGTGCCGGAGATGACGGGCACCTACGCCTACCTGGCCACGCACGAGGACGAGATCCCGCACATGGTGGCTGGCCTCAACCTGGATATGGTGGGGGAGAACCAGGACCTGTGCGGCTCGGTGTTCATTGTCGAGCGTCCCCCGGCCGCGTTGCCCTCGTTTGCGGCCGACCTGTTGGAGCGCCTGCGTGAAGAGTGGATGGGCGAGACGCCCAACCTGGCCGGTCTGATGTCCTATCCGTTGTTCCGCCACACGGTCAGTCCCTTCTCCGGCGGCAGCGATCACTACATTCTGTCGGATCCCACGGTGGGCGTGCCGACCCCCATGCTGATTCAGTGGCCGGACAAGTTCTATCATACTTCCGAAGACACGCTGGAAAAGGTGGACCCGCGCATGTTGGCCGTGGTGGGCGGGTTGGCCACGACCTATGCCTACTGGGTGGCCAATGCCGGCCCGCGCGAGGCGCGCTGGCTGGGCCAGGAGATGAACGCACGCTTCCGGGCACGGCTGACTCGCCAGGTGCAGGATGACTTGACCGCGGCCCTGACCACCCAGAACGGCGAGGAAGTGGGCAAGGCAGCCGAACGCATCGGAAAGCGAGTGCAGTTCGCTGCCGAACGGCAGCGGCAGGCGCTGCGCACACTACAGCGTCTGGCGCCACGGGAGCCCTCGCTGACTGAAGTGTCATACGACGTGGGGGTGGCCGCGCAGCAAGAAATCGAGCGTGCGCAGGCCGTCCTGACGGAGCGCGCGCATGAGCTGGGCCTGCGTGAGATTCCCGGGCCAGAGCCCAAGCCATCGGATGAGTCGGACCAGCAGGCGAGCCTGTGGGTGCCTGAGCGGCGCTTCCGCGGGCCCGTGTCCACCAACTCCTACCTCTTCAAGCTCGATCCGAAGGAACGGGAGGAGACGCGCGCCTGGTTCAAGCAGCACCAGGGACAATCTTATGCCTTGACTACCACGGCTGACTACTGGGTTGACGGCCGACGCACGGTGGCTGAGATTGCCAGCCTGGTGGAGATGGAGACCGGGCAGCGCAACGCAGAGTTGCTGCTGCGACACTTTCGACTGCTGGATCGGATGGGCTTGATGGCTCTGCGGGCCAAGTAGTGGTCATGCGAGGAAGAGTTGCATGTACATCCGACCTGTAGACACCCAACGGCGCCGCCGCTGGCCATGGTTGCTGCTGCTATTGATCCTGGCTGCGGGGCTGTTCTACATCCGGGTAGAAAACGTGGACGTGCTGCGTTGGATCCCGGGCCAGAAGCGCCCCACGCCGACGCCCACGCAGATTAGCAGCAAGGACCATCTGGCCATCGCTGATGGCTATTTTGCGCGCGGGCAGATGGACGACGCCATGGCAGAGTACCGCCGCGTGATCGAGATGGACCCCAGTAACTCAGCCGCACACGCGCGCCTGGGGCGCCTGCTCATCTTGCGTGGACACCTGGCCGAGGGCCTGCAGGCGGCACAGCGGGCGGTGGAGCTCGATTCCGAAAGTGCCGAGAACCAGTCCATCCTGGGTATGGCGCTGGACTGGAATGGCGACTATGACCCTGCCACTGAGGCTTGTCTGAAGGCGATTGACCTCAATCCGAACGATGCGACGGCGCACGCCTACCTCTCTGAGGTCTATGCTGACAAGGGCCGCTTGGATCGTGCCTTGCAAACCGCGGACGAGGCAGTCTCGCTGGACAAGGACAACCCCTACGCGCGGCGCAACCGCGGCTACGTGCTGGAGCGACGTGGTGACTACCAGGGTGCGGCTACCGAGTACATCGAAGCGATTGCCCTGCAGCCTGGACTGGTTTATTTGTACCTCAGCCTGGGCCGGGTCTATCGGGCCGGCGGCGACATGGACGGTGCCATTGGCCAGTTCCAGAAAGCCATCAGTGTGGACCCTCGCGACCCAACAGGCTACGATAGCCTGGGTCAGGTCTATTATGAGCAGCACGAGTACGACGATGCGACCGCCCAGTTCAAGAAGGCCACAGAAGTAGACCCAGGTTATGGCAATGCTTATGGGCATCTGGGCTGGTGCTACTATGCACAGCGGCGCTACGAAGACGCCATTCCCCAGTTGGAGAAGGCGGTTTCATTGGGCGTCACGTCAGTCGAGTTCTACTATGAATTGGGCCTGTCCTACGCGTATCTGGATGACTGCAAGCAGGCCCGGCCGTGGCTGGAGAAGGCACTGGAGATTGACCCACATGCCCAGCCCGCTCTGCAGGGCCTGGAGATGTGCAAAGGGAAATAGCTATGGGAGGCGGAAGGTGAGTCGTGCGCAAAGAGGGCGAAGGGGACAGAGCCTCTTCTTGGTCTTGAGTCTGCTAGTGGCGTTGAGTATGGTGTGTGGCACTGTGTTGAGCGTATTTCCTAGCCTGCAGCGTGCGCCAGGGCCCACCCCAACTAAGACGGCAGCTACACCGGTACCTACGGTTGTCAGGCCGACCGCCACGCAGACGCCCACAGTCGCTCCGCCTGTGGCTCCCTCACCTTTGCCGCAGCCCACGCCTTAGGCGGCGCCGGGGCTTGCCGAGAAGACCCTTCCCATAAGGTGGCAACGCGCTGCCTGCTGGTGCGCGCGGAAAGCCCCTTGGGAAGGTCATTCCACACTCCCTGGGGTTGCATTTGCCAAAAACGGGCTTTATCGCTATAATGTTCGCGTTCGTGGGCGCGTAGCTCAGTCGGTTAGAGCGCACGGTTCACATCCGTGAGGTCATAGGTTCAAGTCCTATCGCGCCCACCTTTCGTTTGCCAGGACTCCCGTACGTCTTCTGAGGCAATCCACGTGCTTCTGCTGAGCTATCCACAACGTCTGTTCCTGGTCGTGACGGCATACCTGGCCCTGTACGTGTTGGCCACCAATGTGTCCTGGGCGCTGCGCACGCCGCGGCCGGGACGTTGGGGGCGCACCGGGGAGTCTGTGCGCTTGTGGGGCAACAGGCTGCATTTGGGCGGCATCATTCGCTTGGCCTACTATCTCGGCGTCCCCTACGTGATCCTGACCTGGGGCTGGTCCAGCCCGCTGGATCTGGGGCTGGCAGATCTGGATTGGGTGCGTGGCGTGGGCCAAAGTGTGGGGCTGACCGCTGGCAGCCTGGCGCTGCTGGGGCTGATCTGGTGGCAGTACGTCCGGAATGTGGGGGAGCAGCCTGCGATGCCGCAGGCGTGCTCGCTAGGGCAGCCGTGGGGTTGGGTGTTTGTGCTGCGCCAGGCCATCTTCCTCGAAGCTGCGTGGGCGCTGTGCCGCAGCCCAATGTTGCTTCTGGCGGGTCCCTACCTGGGTGTTTATCTTGGTTTGGGGGCCGTGGCTGTGGCCGCTCTTTTGAACGCGCGGGTCCGTCATGCGCTGGGCGCGCCCGGGGAGCGCGAAGAAGCGGTGCTGACTGCCTCGCTGGCGGTGGCGACCTCCACGCAATACGTGTTTGTGCACAACCTGTGGCTGTGCATCGCCATGCACTTTTTCCTGCGCATGTTGATCTTGCAGCTCGTGTGCTGGAGCGCGCGGCACAGGCGGCCTGAACATGCGGGCAAAGAGGCTTCCTAGGAAACGCACAGAAACCAGGTATCGCGATCCGATACCTGGTTTCTCATTCTCCTGCGTGAATGGGGCTACTTGAGCACGAAAGCCAGGACAAAGAGCAGGACGAACATCGCCACAGCGATGACCGCGATCTTCCTCAGGTCGGCAAAGACATAGTTGTACTCTTGAGACAGGTCGACTTTGGCCGGGGTGGATCGCGGGGTGAATGCCGGCCGGGCGGCAGGTGCAACCCCCTGCATCTCCGGAGGCCTAGTCCCCGACGCGGGAAGTGTCATCGTCTTGCGCGCTGAACGTTTCGTTTTCTTGGCCATGTTTGCTTCTAGTGACTCCTTCACAGTGCTTACTGTGAAGGATTATAGTCGCTCACAGCGCACAGTCAAATGCAGCAGGCCGGGGGCCCCGCAGAATCATCACCAGGGCTTGCCCCACACGGCAGGTGCTACCTGAGGAGAGGCCGTCAGGGAAGGGCATTTGACCGGCTCGCCACGCAGGTGCCCGCAGGCGGATGGCCCAGGGCGGGCTATGCCTGAGCGCTCTCGCCCGTCACACGCCGTGTTCGGCGGCTGAGCATGGTCAATAGCATGCGCGCTTCGTCCACGCCCAGGTATACGGCGCACAGGCCATAGACCGCCAACCCTCCCAGCCCGCTCACGCCCAACCCGATGGCCCGCGAGATCAAGCCGTGGCCGGGCAAGAGCAACTGCATGGCTGCCATGGCCAGGTAGACCCACACGCCCATCGCCGCCGAAGACAGCCCCACCTTGGCGATGGTCGAGCCCAACCTCTCCCTGGACAGTGAACCGACGCGACGGTAGAGCAACACCAGCATGATGACGGCGTGGCTGGTCAGTTGGATCGAGTTGCCGATCACCAGGCCAAACATGCCCAGGCCCAGCACGAAAGCCAGCGTCGGGGCTGCGGCCACGTAGATCAGCACGCAGACGATGCCTACGACAACCGGGGTCACCGTGTCCTTTTGGGCGTAGAAGGCAAAGACCAGCAGCAGGTCGATGGCTGCAAATGGCGTGCCCAGCAGGTAGAAGAAGAGGGCGCGCGCCGTCTGGCCCGTGTCAAAGGCCGTGAACTGGCCGTGCTGGAAGATCAGTCCCACCACCGGCACGCCCAGCACAACCAGGCCCACGGTGGCCGGGATGATCAGCACCAGCACCATGCGCAGGCCCAACCCGAGCGTCGACCGGAACTGGGGGCGGCCACTGCCGCGCAGGTCCAGCCGCGAAAGCGCGGGCAGCACTGCCATCGACACAGCGGTCGATACCAGGCCGAGAGGAAACTCGCGCAGGCGGGTCGCATCGGCCATCCAGGCGATGGCCTGCTCGCCCACGCGTGAGGCCAGGTTGCGGTCGATGACGATCCCGATCTGACTGACGACCAGGCTCACGACCACGGGCGCGTACAGGATCAGGATGCGACGCAGGGCCGGGTGCCTGAGGTCGAGCGAAAAGCGCAGCTTGCCCTGCTTGAGGCCTGGGAGCTGCACGGCCATCTGCAGGAACGCTCCCAGCACGATGCCCAGGGTCAGACTGGCAATACCCACCCGTCGCGCCAGCAACTGCGCGCCGAGGATGCCCCCCAGGTTAAAGACGGCGGCGCCCACCGCTGGGTAGGTAAAGACTTGCTGGGCATACAGTACCGCGGTCAAAATGCCGGAGATGCCAAAGAAAATCACCGCTGGCGAGATGATGCGTATCAGCGTCGTGGTCAGAGTCTGCAACTCCAGGTCAAAACCGCTCACCAGCAGGTGGGGTAGTAGGGGCGCAGCTAGTTCCACCAGCAGCAGGAATCCGCCCAGCACCACGACCATCAGGCTCAGGAGCACGCTGACCAGGTGCCACATTTCTTCCTTGTCTTTGGCCGCGTACTCGCTGAAGACCGGCACCAGAGCAGCGCTAACCATGCCGCCCACGAGTAGCTCGTAGATATTCTTGGGCACCAGCGAGGCGGCTTCGAAGGCGCTCATGCGGCCGCTGGCACCGAAAAAATAAGCGTTGCGATTATCGCGTACCAGGCCGAGGATGCGGCTGGCGATGTTGCCCAAGGACACGATCGTCGCTGCGACAGCGATGCCACGGCCGGCGCTGGCCTGCGCTTTCGATGCTGGTTGGGTCGGAGTCTCCAACAGTCTACCCTCCGTGTGTCACTCGTTGCCGAGGATTCGCGCCACGATACGGGTGGTCGAGTGCTGTGGCGTATAGGGCAGCAGAACGACACGCCCGCCACAGCTCACCACCGCATCCGCCTCGGGCAGGGGCTTGCCTGCACCATAGTCTCCACCCTTGGCGTAGACGTCCGGCTGCAGGGCCTCAACGAGGTGCGTGGCAGTGGGCTCATCGAAAATGATGACATAGTCGACGTGGCGCAGCGCAGACAGGGTTTCGGCCCGCTCCAACTGCGGCGTCAGAGGCCGGCCCGCGCCCTTGAGTGCTCGGGCCGAAGCGTTGCTGTTCAGTCCGACGAAGAGAACGTCGCCAAGCTTGCGCGCAGCCTGCAGGTAGCGCACGTGACCGACGTGCAGGATGTCAAATACGCCATTGGTCAGCACGACCGCCTTGCCACGTGCGCGCAACCGGCTGCGGATGCGCTGGGCTTGGGCGAGAGACACAAGCCTGCCCATCAACGCCCTCCCGCCACCACGAGGCTTTCGTTCAGGCCGCGCTTCAGGACGGGCTTCAGGACGGGCAGGAGGGCTTGCAGCGCGCGCCCGCGGTGGCTGATCTGGTTCTTGACGTCCTCGGGGAGCTGGGCCATGCTCATGCCCCGCTCCGGCAGATAGAAGACGGGGTCGTAGCCAAA
>Ga0315274_10014504_pt1 | contig 11172 bp, 8 predicted proteins | sample YL17G02_20_MG_FD_203700 | JGI IMG/M metagenome (GOLD analysis project Ga0315274, IMG submission 203700) | Sediment microbial communities from Yellowstone Lake, YNP, Wyoming, USA - YL17G02_20 | ecosystem: Environmental > Aquatic > Freshwater > Lake > Sediment | place: USA: Wyoming | collected...
TAGTCTGCAGCATTAAAAAACTCTTGTGATTCTCCGTGAAGCACTCCTACCTCCTATTCCTCGAAAGCGATTCAATGAAGTCATCCATAAAAAGGATGGCACTTCCAAGTGAAAAATAAACATTTGGGTTAAAAGTATAAACTATTGCCGAAATAGTAACTTTAGGCATTATACGTACGATTTATAATAATAGCAAACAAAACCTCTACATAGTTTTGCCACGAACAAGGGGAAAAATCTTTATTATTATAATCTAATCACATGGAGCCCCACGAGCAAAGCCCGTGCCTGCACGCCGAAGTATGTTTCGGCACGCAGGCGTGGTACCTCCATGAAATACCCGCCTACGCCCCTGGGCGCTGTAGCGTTTCGGTTCGCAAGCGCCAAGGCTCTCGCCTGCCAAAGAACTTGCCTGCCTGCGCGTAGCCGCTCCGGCGAAGGCAGGTTCGGCGAGCAGGTCGGCGGGTTATCCACCATCAGCGAAATCCGCCGGAGCATCGAAACCTCGGCTCATGATGGATTCCACAAAGATTTACGCATTCATCCACGGCCACAGGCCGTGGTCTTCTGCGTAGGCGGATAAACTCACCCATCTCAACTGCATTCATATTTCCTATAAAATATTTACTCTCCTGTGAAGAAGATGCTATTATATTTCCATACACCAGTTCGACCTAAGAAAATACAAAGGAGGGATGATCATGAAAAAAGTATCGCTTTTAGCCGCTGGTTGGGTACTGACCCTTTTGTTCATTTGCCCTACTTTCACCTTTGCGGAAGAGCTGAAACCCATCCAGCTTTTGAAGCCACAGGTTGATAGTGGTAGACCCCTCATGCAGGTATTAAAGGATAGAAGGTCCTCTCGTGAATTCAGTAATGAGAAGCTGCCCGTACAGGTACTCTCAAATCTTCTTTGGGCGGCGTTCGGAGTGAACCGCCCCGATTCAGGAAAACGGACTGCACCTTCTGCAGTGAACTGGCAGGAGATCGATATTTATGTTGCTATGGCAGATGGTCTTTTCCTATACGATGCAAAAGCTCATATGTTGAAACCCATTCTTAAAGAAGATATTCGGGCTTTGGCAGGTCGTCAGCCGTTCGTCAAAGAGGCGCCTTTGAACCTCATCTACGTGGCAGATTTTTCAAGAACAGGTAAGGCAACAAATGAAGAAAAGGAATTTTATTCAGCTGCTGACACAGGTTTCATTGCCCAGAATGTTTATCTCTATTGTGCCTCCGAAGGATTGTCGACTATTGTTCGAGCATCCATTGACAGATCGGCCCTGGCGAAGGTGATGGGACTCCGGCCAGACCAGAAAATCACTCTTTCACAAACAATTGGATATCCGAAAAAGTAGTTGGACTACTAACTCTTTCTCTCAGCTTCAACCTGCTTTATTTTAAACCGTTTCGAAATGGGACGCTTTCTCAACAGTACATAGGTTGCCCCTGCACCACCATCACAAAGCCTTGCGCTTGAATAGGCTATGATCCATTTACGCCATAGGCCATGCGTAAGCCACTCGATGAACTTTTTCTTTAAGACAGGTTCTGAAGGTGAAGAAAGGCCACGACCATGTACGACTAAAACACCTCTTTTACCAGTGGTCACCGCCCATTTTAAAAACTTATCAATAATTTCCTTTGCATCATCAACACGTAATCCATGAAGATCAACATATGCCTGAATAGAATAATCTCCCTGATGTAGGCGCCTTGCAACTGATGGATGGACTTGATATCCTGTGCCTTCGATGTATTCCGGTGTATCAGAAATATTAAAACCTTCTCCATATTTCACAAGGTCTGTAAGCTTCTTCAAAGTTTCAAAATCGTCTTTATTCTTAGGACCTTCTGGTAGTTCGATTTGAAATATTCTTTCAACATAGTTGTCTTTTGAGATGGGATTTACCCCTTCCATAGCCTTCTGAAAAAGCTCTTCCTCCAATTCAGGATTCAGCTCACGATCACAATCTGCGACATCAGAATGGTGCCGATCAGGAAAAGAGAAAGACTTGTTTTCGAGTAAAACTTTTAAGTCTTGAAAGGATCTAAAGGTTAATGAGGATTTACGAGGTTTCATAACAAAACCTCCATACTGTCAAAGAGGTAATCAAGCAACTGAACTACCCTCGCCTTGAAGGCGAGGGGTTCTTCAACATTTTGTCGACTTGAAGTCGACGTTACCTATTCTCGTTCTTTTGCCCGTCATTCCTGCGCAAGCAGGAATCCAGTTTTTTTCTTTAGCATCCTGGATTCCCGTTTTCACGGGAATGACAATCCTCATGTTCCGTTATTCAGATGCTCATGGTCGGCCTCAATCTAATCCCATGAGGGATCGGTCACCAAGGATCGGCCGACCATTTCGCAAAGTCTTTACTTCGCCTCAAGGCAAGCGGTTTCCACCATCCCCGAAGGAGACACCAAAATAATTCTAAACAAAAACCTGAAAAATATCAAACAGAATAGATGGCTGACCAGAAACCAAAGATGGGGGTTAGAGGGAAAAAGATCGCTTTCGTTAAACCAGGTGCATTTAACGGCATCCCTTTTGAAGTACCAGAACCCTGAGACAAGCATGAGGAAATGGTAGATATTAAAAAAGGTGTTTATTTTTACCACATATAGATTCATAGTAAAAATTTTCATTGTTGGGTGACAATTAATGGCTTTAATGAAGTATTTCGGTTGACCATGGATTTCTAAGTTCTTATTTAATTTCAATAGATTATAGATTTAAAATTCGAAGGCATAATATTTGCTTCCAAAACCGAATACTGATAAAGCCAAACTCCGAGAAATTGGAGGACGCCTGCCCTCCGTAATCGGTGGGTGGCCCGCTGTTCCATATACGGAGCAGGCGGGGAAAACCACGGGTCCAGAAAGAAACCGAAGGTTTGGTTTCTTACTTTTGGCCAAAAGCTAAAGGTGATTTCGGGTGGATTTGTCGTTGCAAATCCCATGGATAGCCGGGTTGCCAAAGCTGAAAAAGAAAGACCGGATTACCGTGGCTTCACCCATAGGTAATCTGGCCTTTAATTTTAAATAAGATTAAAGATTGATAATGGAGTAATCAATAAACATTGATTGGGAGTATACGATGGATGGATCCAATTCCCATAAAGAGAAAAGGAAATATCCCCGGTTCTTTATGGACTTTCCTCTTGAATATCGTGTTTTGGATGCCCCTGATGCCCGTGGAGGGTTGGTTGTCGATGGAAGCGAGATGGGCCTTCGCATTCATTCCATCGAAAACATGCCTGTCGGTACGAAATTAAAGATTGCAGTCATATTCCCAAAGGAATTCCAAATGACTAATTTCGAAGTAACGGCTGAGATTATTTGGAAGGATCTTTATTTAACGGAAGACTGGAATGGATTTCAATATGGATTAAAATTTATTCTAATTAGTAAGAATGAACTTCGGAAACTAAAAGAACTGCTAAGTGAACAATATCGAACGTAAGAAATCTCAAACAAAAATTATTGACAACTTCGCTCAATTTGGGTCAAGTAAAGAAACGCCGCTCAGGGTCAAAAATTTATTATACTTTTTTCACTTCTTTTTTAATCTTCCTTTTACAAAATTCAAGGATTAATTTGGCATTAGGATAAGGATTGTGTATCTTTTGAGAAATATGGGATAATTTGATACTTTAGAAGGGGTTTTGATAATTTCCGGGGTACTTTAAAGCAGGATTTAACCAAGTGTACTTGACGTCATTTATACACCGTGAAGATTTATTCAATATTACGGAACGGTGGCTCTGTGGTCGCCTGGAACCAGACGATGGATTGCGCATCACGCAAATCCTCATCTGCGACGGCTTTGTACTTGGTGAGGCCCTTGAAACCATGGGCAATCTCTTGCTTGGGATGATCTATGACGGGCCATTCCAAAAGGAATATATCCATTTCAAAGGTGAATTGCGTGATGCTATTTGTTGCAGCGCCCAGGACCTAACCCCACGGGTCAATGAGCTTATCCATCATTACAAGAGCAACCCAGATTTCTTTTATAGAGAAGCCCCCGTCAATGGAGTCATATGTTTGGGTAAGAAGAGACACTTTTTAGGATTCTATAGAATTAAGCGTCCACGAAGGATTGCTGAAAAGGCCAATCGTTACATCGAAAATTGGATTTTCAGGGAAGTTCAAGACTGGGCTCATAAGATGGCTGAGGAGAGGGCAAGGAAACTAAGCATCCCAATAGAAAGACTTTTAACCCCTAAGGAGGAGATGGCTCGCGAATTTACCAATGCAGAAGGGGTCATTGCCGAGAGATTTAAAGAAGGAACGATTGAACTTGATCGGTCTGCATTGACCATCCATGACGTTGGTGGTATCAAGATTGTTGGAGATAACGAAAGACTGTCACATTTGGAAAGAACTTTGTCCGATCACCCGATTATCAAAATTGTTAATAAGGAAAAATATTGGGGGAATTACCAAGCGAATAGCTTAATCATTGAGATTTCTTGGAACAAAGAGCATATCTGCCGCAGATACATGGACAACCGGGCCTGGAAGAAATACCTCTACCGTGGCATTCCAGAGGAGGAACTGCAAAAGGGATTAGAACCTCTCTTGGATGGCACCCAGCCGACCATAAACATAGAATTGATACTTTCCACCCTTCCAGATATGGTGGAATCCGAACTGGGAAACAGCATCCATGAAGAAAGAATCATAGCGCAAAGGAATAACAAGGTTTATAAAGGTTATATCCCCATGAACGTTGAGTTCTTGATTGAATACCTTTTTGCAGTAGGCTTGAGCCCGCAGATTCCGATAGATTCCTTACCCATCAAGCTCTGGGGACGATATCTACCAGACACAATCAGCTCCCATATTCGGAAACTATATCAAATCCCAGAATACGGCGGTTTTTATTAACTCACCTGACATCAGTTTTTGAAATGGCTCCCATTATTATAATGAGACTGAAGGATTTAATATGTAATCTTTCATGACGGATTCGACACCCGCGAACAATGAAAATGAATAATCCCCCCTCACCCCCCTTTAGTAAAGGGGGGATGGGGGGATTTGGAAGTTATTTTCAAAGTACTTTTCCTAAAAAAATTGCAATTCCAAAAGAAATTATTTAATAATATCAAATAATTAAAAAAATTCCCCCCTATTTTAAAATATTTTTGTTTAATTTTGGCACAAATTATGCTATATATGCTATATAATAGTTATTAAATCTGTCTGCCAAGAGGCAGGAATATGTCTGTAATTCTTTTCACGGGAAAAGAGATATTTAGTTAAATTCATTATTTATTTCTGAAAAAGAAATGAAATAGGTAATTGACCAAATTCAAGAAAACAGACGAAAGCGTCCTAAGGAGGAGAAGAATACATGTTACATTGGTTTTTTAGACACCTTTCGTTCGGTCGCCAGAAAGAAGAAGGGTTTAATAAGGCCCTGACGCTGATAGAATTGCTTCTTACAGTAGCAATATTGGGGACACTTTCCGCCATTGCAATACCGATGTACACGGGTTATTTGGACAAGCAAAGAAACACCACGGCCTTAGTCGACATCAAGAATATAGAATCTCAGATCGAAAGGTTTAAGGCGCTAAGCGGAAGGCCGCCCAACGACTTTGCCGAAGCTGGAATAGCTGCTCAGAATGATCCCTGGGGGCGTTCGTACCAGTATGTGAGACTCCAAGGCTTGTCAAAGATCGAGCAGGATGCGAAGTGCCGGTGGGACAAATTTAATAAACCGTTAAATGACGATTACGATCTGTATAGCAATGGCAAAGACGGGCAGACTAAACCAAAACTTACGGACAAAGACAGCCTTGATGACATTGTCCGATGCAATGGTGGGGCATACGTAGGTCTGGCTTCAGCGTACTAATCCAGGGTGTAAACCCCGTTAGAAAGGTCGGGGCTTTTACCCCGCCCTTTCTATAAGGAGTTGAAATTTTATGCATATCATCCCCTCCATAAATGCCGGGGCTTTCTAACGGGGTAAACCATGAAATTTGAAGGAACATTTCTCCGCAGCAAGGTAGCCATCCGCATTTTTGTACTCTTTGTCTGCTGCGCCCTTCTTCCCATCGCAGTCCTTGCAGTCCTATCTTTCAGCCACGTAACAAAACAGCTCAGTGAACAAACCCAAAAGAGACTGCACCAGGCGAGCAAGGACGTAGGTGGGGCCATTGCCGAGAGACTATATTTTCTTGAAGGTGAGATGAAGATGGCTGCCTCCAGATTTAGTACGGAATCTAATTCTATATTTCGCACGCCAACCGAAGGAATTAGTGAACACCTAAAAAAGCGTTTTAAATGCCTCGTCATTATCGCCGAGGGAGGTAAGTCTATACACTTCTTTGGTCAGATTCAAAATATACCTGAATTAAATTTGGAACAGAAAGAACATATTCGATCCGGCCGTAGCCTTTTGTTCAGCGAGTATCATCCAGATCTTTCTTCGCGCATATTTATGAGCATGGCAGGCGATCCAAAGAACCCAAGGCGGGGAATTTTTGTTGGAGAAATCAACACCAATTACCTGTGGGACACAGAAGAACAGAGCACCTTTCCATCCATGACCGAACTGTGTGTTTTAGATCAATCGAACAACGTGCTCTTTTCATCACTCCCTGGACCGGTCTCGTTGCCTAAGCAGGTGTTACAGAAAATGACTCACTCCGCCTTTGGCCAATTCGAGTGGGTACACAATAAGAAAGAATACATGGCCAGTTATCGGTCTATCTTTCTACAGCCTGCATTTTTCACACCGAAATGGACAGTGGTGCTGAGTGAATCGAAATCAGATGTGCTTGCACCTATGGCAAATTTCAAAAAAATCTTTCCTCTCGTCATCCTCATGTCTCTATTGGTGGTCTTGCTCCTCAGCGTTATTCAGATCCGAAGGAGCATGATCCCTCTCGAAAAGCTTCGGGAGGGAACCAGGCGCATCGCCGCAAGGGATTTCGATAGCCGGGTAATGATCAAAAGCGGTGACGAGTTTGAGGAACTCGGCGCATCCTTCAATACGATGGCCAGTCAACTGAGCAAGCAATTTAACACACTGACCACGTTGGCTGAGATCGACCGGGCTATCCTTTCCGTGTTAGACACTGAGAAAATTGTTGACGTGGTGCTCAACCGTATGCACGACGTTTTCCCTTGTGATTCTGCCAGCGTGACCTTACTTGATTTCAATGCCAAAAAGGCTAAGATGGCGGCGAGGATATACTTTGAGAAAGAAAAGCCAAATAACGAAACTTTGCTGGAGATGATCGACCTCACGGCCAAAGAGCAACAAGAACTCAGTGATAATCCAGAAAGTATATTCTTCGAGGTGAAAGAGGCACCCCCTAACTATCTCGCTCCCTTGGTCAGGCAAGGCATCAGGTCATTTTTGGTCCTTCCTATTATCCTCAAAAAAGGGTTGTCGGGAATCATGACATTGGGGTACCTCAAACCACCTGTACACAGCCAGGAAGACCTCTTCCAAGCCCGCCAATTGGCCGACCAAATGGCAGTGGCCCTGTCAAATGCCAACCTCATCAAGGAATTGGACCAACTGAACTGGGGCGCACTCACAGCCTTAGCCCGAGCCATTGACGCAAAATCTCCGTGGACAGCAGGCCACTCTGAACGGGTGACGAGCTACTCTTTGAAGATAGCTCGGGTTTTGGGACTCTCCCAGGAAGAAATAGATGCTCTCCGTCGAGGAGGGCTGCTGCACGACCTCGGCAAGATCGGCGTACCTGCCGAAATCCTTGACAAGCCCGGGAAGTTGACCGAGGAGGAAACACAGATCATGCGTCAACATGCTCAGTTAGGGGCGCGCATTCTGGAACCTATCACTGCGTACGCCGGAGTCATACCTATGGTGTTGCAACATCACGAGCGTATCGATGGTAATGGTTACCCCAATGGAACCGCCGGAAAGATCATCTGTTTGGGCGCCCGCATCTTTGGTGTGGCAGACGCCTTCGATGCGATGACCGCAGACCGGCCATACCGAAAAGCACTGGGCCGGGAGCGTGCCATTGAGATTATTAAGGAAGAATCCGGCAAGCAGTTTGATCCTGATGTAGTGAAGGCCTTTTTGGAGGTCATGACACAGGAAGCAAGAGAAGGAGGGACATAGATGAAAGCAGAAAGGGCTTTAGTAGGACTATTAATCTTTCTCATTATAATTCTGGGGTGTGACAGCAAGAAAATCGCGGCAGTGCCTGAAAATTTCATCGGAGTATGGGGAACCTCGGACCCGACGTACGCTGATCGCACTTTTGAGATTACGAGGAACGAAATCATCTTTCAAACCGGGGAAAATACCTTCGATACCTATTCTATCAAAAGCATAGAAATGGAAAAAGGGTTCCCCGGAATAGAAAACGACTTATACACCATCAACTACAAGAACAAAGAAGGACTGAAATATAAGTTCTTCTTCTACTATAATCCAGCAGGTCAGGGTGAGATTAGATACAGAAATCAAAGGCAGATCGCATGGACTAAAGAGAAAAAATAATGATATAAATAGACCATGGGATCTGATGGAAAAACCGTCCGTAAGATCGTTTTCTGGATCTTCACCCTCTTTTTTGCCCTTCTTCTTTTAATTGCCTATCTCTACTACCTTGATCTAAAGAAGATATTCATTGAAAAGGTTTCTGTCAAGGCTACGTCAGTGATCAAACAGAGGGTTCATATCAAGGATCTTTCAATCAGTCCCTCAGGTGCAGTAAATCTTTACAATATTACAATCAAGAATCCAGAAGGTTTTGCCTCCGGCCAACTTCTCCGAATAAGGAGGCTTCACCTTGATGTGCGTCTAAGAGAGCTTCTTAAAGGTAGACTCTCTCTTCGTAATATTATTCTCTATTCACCTGAACTGACTCTGATGAGGGATGAGAAAGGCAGATATAATATTTCGGATGGACTAATGGGCCTTTTCTCCGGAAAATTGACAATAAAATATCAGGTGGATGAATTCAGAATCGATTCGGGTATCTTTGATATGAATAAGGATGAAAGGTACCGTAGCGACTCGATTAACCTCCGTCTGAAGAATCTCTCTTCCGAGCCAAATATCCGGACGGAGATCAAGGGAACTTTCATGTATGCCGAGAACAGGATCCAGACGGATGGGTGGGTATACCTCAATGATCCGCCAAAGAAATTCACTCTCTCTATCTCATCTAAGGACTTTGCCCTCTCCCCCTTTAGAAAAACCCTTGATCCCTACAAGATAGATATAAAAAAAGCACGGATGGTCACAGACTTGCATATAGAGGGCGACACAGAAAAAGGTTTTCATATAACATCAAACCTTCAAGTAAAAAGAGTTGGAGTTCCCATGCTGAATCAAGAGATAAGTGATATTCGCTTGCGTACGGATACTGTCTTCAACCTCCGTGATCGTTCGCTGATCGTCAATGCCGCTTCGTTTTATGCCAATGGCTTCTCTACAGTTACATTAACGGGGGTGGTCACAAACCTGCAGAATCCCTCATACCAGGCCGATATCAAAATCGATAGGCTCGATCTTTCCAAACTCAACTTCATGAAAGATCTGAAGATGAAAGGTATCCTGAATTCGAATCACATCCGCTTCAAAGGAAATTTTGAATCGAAAGTATCGGAATGTTCCGGTTCTTTTCAACTTAAAGAGGGGGGCATTGAATCGCCTCATGGAATCATCGAAAAGATAGACGCTGATTTCATCTTTTCATTAGATAAAAAGATATCGATCAAAGGAGAAGGTCTCGCAAGGGTTGTGAAGGCTGGGCAATATTCCCTTTCCAAGCCTGTGGATGTGGAGCTATCAACAACCATACGCGGCACTCGAGAGCGTATGGACATCATCTCTCTTCTCAGCCTCTCTTCCCTCGAAATAAAGTTTAAAGACGAAAAAACCCTTTCTCTGAATAGTGGAAATGTAACGATGGAAGGTTCGATTAAAGGCCATGACTTCTCAGGTAAAAACTCTCTTGAAATAAAAGGAATACGATTTGCCGATCGTTCTATTCCCTGGCTTAAGAGTAGGTCGAGCATAGATTATCAGAAGGGTGAGATAACCATTAGAAACCTTATGATGGAAACAGAGGATTTGAAGTCATCTGCTAATCATGTAAGGATCACCATGCCCCAAATGCAAACCGGCTATAACGTGGAAATAAGGGGCATGAATGCAGCTTATCGAGCCAAGGAAGCTTTGTTCAAGGAAGGCGATCTTCATCTGACTTTATCCCCAAGCAAGGAACCCTTCTCTTGCAATCTCCGTTTTTCAGTTAAAAATATCCTGTTGCAGGGAATCACCTTCAGCCATGTATCTGGAATCGGAAGGTTTGATGATAAAATTTTTTCTGTGGATATCGGTGAAGCCGAGTTCGCCGGCGGAAGGATAAAGGTCGCGGCACATGCCAGGACTTCAGAAGATTTTTTTCCGATAAGAACGACCTTTTTAGCAGAAGGCGTTGACCTGAGTGTAATATCGAATTTAGCATCAAAATCGATAAAGCTTCCTTACGCTGTCGCCGGGGAAATAAAGAGGGCCTTTTTTGAGGGGACAATCCATTCTCAGGAATCCTTGGATGGACACGCCTCTGTGGAGGCAAGAAAGGTATCCGTCTTTAACCCAACTACAAAACAGAATCTCGCAAAAGATGCCTTCATAAACGCAGATATAGAATTTAAGGAAAAAGATCTTTCTTTTAAGGGAGGGGCATCAACCGGCAACCTATCCACGCGGCTCTCGGGCATCATAAAAGACTTTATGGGAAAAGGGAGGCATTTACAAGTAAAAGGTACCCTTGCCGAAGTCAAGATACCAGATATCAGAAACACATTCTGGGACATCTTCCCGGACAACCTCCTTTATGTCGGGCTGCAAGGTTCTATCTCCTCTAACGTTTCCGTCAATTATGATAAGGCCGGCTTAGATATCAACGGAAATCTACTCTTAAAAGATTTTATCCTCGAAGGAGAGAATGGTGAGTATTCTGTCGGACCAATCAATGGCACGATCCCTATAAAATATGGAAAAGATCAAAGTGAAAAAGAAGTGACGAGCCTGCCTTCTTTTGAAAAATCCCAATTTGATCGCCTTAGTCATGACTATGCGCAAGAAACCGTGAGAGAAGATCTTTACAGGTTGACCGTCGGTTCTTTGAGATATGGTTTTCCCTTGTTAGA
>Ga0315274_10014505_pt1 | contig 11172 bp, 20 predicted proteins | sample YL17G02_20_MG_FD_203700 | JGI IMG/M metagenome (GOLD analysis project Ga0315274, IMG submission 203700) | Sediment microbial communities from Yellowstone Lake, YNP, Wyoming, USA - YL17G02_20 | ecosystem: Environmental > Aquatic > Freshwater > Lake > Sediment | place: USA: Wyoming | collected...
AAGCAGTCGCCAAAACTGTCTCAAGATACACACGATAATCCTTCCGGATGATGTCTGACATCAAAGCGATCACGTGTGACCTTCCACTTTGAAGTCCCCAAGAGTGAAGACATAGCTTTTTTTCACACCGGTAGCCACATACCTCACAATCACCTCGGAGGCCACGGCCACGGCAAAGATGATGGTATTCCTGGCCATCGGGTACTCGCACACGTCCAGTCCAACCACGTCCTTGGGAACCCGATATTGCTCATTCCAGATGACCTCGGCGTAGTCCTTCGCGAGCCCCACGTGCAGGCAGTCCTTCTTGGTCGTCCGGCAGTACTCCGCCAACAGCGCGCGGCTCGCCGAGTTGTCGAATCCGTCCACGACGATGCCGGCAGACTGGAGGTACTTCCTCACGTTGCCGGCATCGAGCCTGTGCGTGACTGCCTCGACCACGGCGCCGGATGAGTTGTAGGCCAGCGCCTTGAGCATGAGGGCCTTGTACTGCCCGACCTCGCGCCTCGACCACACCTGCGTCGGGATGTTGTGGGCCTCGACACGGTCGTCGTCGATGACCCTGAAGTTCATGAACCCCTGCCTGGAAAGGTTGTCGACGAGGTTCGAGCCGACAGCGCCGGCGCCGCACACAGTCACCCGCGTGTCGGCCATCCTCACCATGAGGGTGGCGCCTCTGTAAGTCCTCTCATGAACCAATATGTCCGCCACGGCTATCTCCGTTCAGCCCACGTGGTAAGATCGGACGACGTTGCCCTCGAGGTCGACGATGTCCACCTTGTCGGCCCCGTTTGATCGGATCCGACCATTGTACTGTTCCTCGACCTTCTTCTCGGCCTCCTTCAGCGTGTCCGCCTCGTCGATGAGGATCGTCTCGTTGTCGAATGTGTCCCAATGGTAGATCCCGAACGGCTTTTTGTGCTGAATGGGCATAGCATTTCTCCTGTCAAATCGTGGCTTCGTCGGCCGACTTCTTCGCACACCCCCACAGTTCGGGGTAGTCGACCATGTTGTCGCTCTGCATGGACTTCCTCTCCCAGGTGACCTTCTGCGCGTCCCACCACTTCTCGCACTCGGCTTCGGTCGGCGGTCCGCTCATGAACATGTTGCACCAATCTTCGACTTTGAGTAGCTTCTTGCCCTTCTTCTCGGCGTAGCACTTCGCCAGCCAAAGCATCCCCATGACCATCCCCGGAGACCTCACGAAGGTCAACACGGAGGCTGCAAAGAACATGTTCGAGATGTTGAAGGGCAGCGGGTACACCCGTATCCGGGCCTCGGCGACCTTGGCCAAGAACATGTTCATGAGGATGTCATCCTTCTCCATGGGTTCTTCCTTGCCATCCTCCAAGGACGCCACAATGAGGCTCGTGAGCGTTAACGCATTCTCCTTGTTCAGCGGAGCCCCCTTGTACTCGAACACCGGTATCGACGCGCCTTCCGGACCGCTTGCCTGCTTCTCCATTGACCCCTCGCTGGTTACGGGACTACAGTTCCTTGTCGTCCTCTTCCTTCTCGCTCTTCTTTGCCTTCTTCGACCTGCTTGACTTTTCATCCTCGAAGTAGGAGCACTTCGAACCGGGCTTTGGCACTTTGCCCGTTATCCCGATTACCGCGCAGTCGTCTCTGTACCGGCAGCCTACCAACGGGCAGCTACTCGAATCGACGGGCTCCTTGTTCAATCGCGATCCTCTTTCATCTTGGACAGCAACAGGCCGACCATTCCACGCGACCAAGCCATCTCCACGGGTTCCAAACCGCTGCACCGGCTGTAGAGGTAGTACCTAGTTGAGTCCCCACAGGACACCCCGCAAACCAGCGGCCTACCGAAGGCCTTGACCCATGACCTCATGGTCCTGTCGTCAATGCTGCTGGGCCAGTCGAACCCGACGCCCGGGTGGGTGTGTCTCCAGCCGACCAAGAACCTGTCGTCCCACGCCTTTTCCCAATCGAAATCTACGCCGCCGGCGCTACCCGATGAGACGTACTTCTCCTCCCAGATCCAAAGCCTCCATGGCAACCATATCCCGTGGAGCGTCCAGCACTCCTCCACGAAGTCCTTTTTTCCCATGTCGTCTTCCTGTTCCGTGATGTCTACGCCCACAATATACCTTTTCAAACTGCATTTGTCTAGGCTTCTTTGGCGAAGACTTCAACAAGCACCCCACATCCGACGTACTCGCCGTCGATGTTGATCGTGTCCGTTCCTGCGGAGGATCTCTTCCAAGCACGCCTTCTTGAAGGCCTGCCCCCGGTAGTCGCTGGTGATCAAGTTGGAGAGAAGTTCTTCCGTCGTCATGCCGGTGACATCGGTTGGTTCCATCGCTGTTCCTTTTGTGATTGCCGTGGCAGTCATTACAGCCGTCATAGGCCCTTAGTGATTACTTCGGCTATCATTGTCGGACTTGATCCCGTACTTGGACGTCATCTTCTTCCACCTGTTCGCACGGTGCCAGCAGGACGACCTTGACGACCTCCAGCGCTTGATCCAATCCTTGCCAGTACGCCTGCGTCACGGCCGCTTGAGCGTGTTCGGAGCGCCTCTCGTGGTCGAGGAACCTCTTCCGCGCGTCCGCAACGAGTTTCTCTATGGCGGCCTTCACCTGCACGAGCTTCACATCCTGGTTTGCCACGGGACACCACCCCCCTCACTGATTGGGTTTCAAATACTGCTCATGCGGTTTCTTTGGCTTCGCTCTTCAAATCATCCGTGGGCTTGTAGCCCCAGTCCCTCGATGGACTGGATTTTATCACGTTGCCGCCCCTGTAGAGGTTCGCAGCGGGTCCCACCCTGTATTCGCTCTCCCTGTTGGGATCCTTGTAGACGCCGCAATAGCCATTGTCATGGGCCAATTCGACGTTATATCCGACGCCACCTATCAACTCGACTTCGTGTGGCAAGGATACCTTCTGATGCTTGGCCTTTAGTTCCTCGACCGATATCTTCTCCGAGCCGTCACCGTCCAAAGGCATCCCGAATGTGCCGCAGTGCCCGAAGCCGCTGTTGAAGTGCAGGAGCGCCAGGAACCTCTCGAACCGCCTCATCAGCGCCTCGGAGGAGGCGGTCACCGTGAAGGTCTTCGTCAAGCTGTTATCGTGTGCCATAAGCTCCCCTTGGTGAACGTTTGATGGCAGCCCTCACCAACTTGGCCGCCTTGATGTATCTCCTGTTAGATCCTCCTTCTTCGTTCCACGTCATCAATTCCCAATCCTCGAGCATCTTGACAAGGCGCCTGTGCACGCGCGACATCCCCAAGCCATGGGCCGTCCGCATCGCCCATAGATGGCTGCCGCATTCCCTCTCAGAATGTCCCCTCTTGTAAGGCGTGCCGCCCATGTAGTGGCCCAGTTCATGCAGGAGTACCGCCTTGCGGTAGACGGCGCCCAACGCCGGAAAAACCTCATTGTCGACTTGGATCGCCTTGGCGCAGATTTCGCCACGTCGGCGTTGATAGTAGGCGTTCGCCCACAGTCCGTTCATGGAACTCGTGGACATGAGCACGACGGGCACGGTCATCAAGCCGTAGGAGTGCTTGAGCACAAAGCGCTGCGCGTCCCGCCATACCTCAAGCTTCACACTGTCTCCCCTTCTTGGATCTGTATGCGCATCCTCGTGAACGCGATGGATCCTTCGGCGTCGCAGCCGACGATGGAATCCACCGGGATTGTCACGTCGCGAACGACGACGCTTCGATAGACGTCGGACACCCACTTGCAGGTGGCGGCTGCCTTGCCGCTTTTCTCGGGGTCGTAGTACCCGTGATATGCACCCGCCCCCACATATCCGCTGTCCTCCTTCGATTGGTTCGCGGAAGCCCTCAGCCACCCGTCCGCGCCCTGCTCCTTCGAATAGTCAGCATGGTGCTGGTACAGTGGCCGCAGCCTCGTGCCGTCCTCCAAGACGAAGACCTTCTGGATGGTCACCTCCTTCGCTCCGCTTGAAGAGAGGCTCACCACCACCTTGCGAGTGAGGTCTTGATTTACCTTGAGGCACATGCCATCAGTCCACGTCGAAGTTCCTGTTGCTGCAGTGCGGGCAGACGGCATTCTTGTCCGCCTCGAACTTCTCCATGGTCTGCCAACGCATGATCCGGAATTTCCGAATCATCTTCTTGAACTCCTGCCCCGCCAAGAACCACGAGTGCGGGTCGCGGCGCTTCCATCCGTTCTCGCGCTTACAGCTGTCGTCAAAGTCGATTCTGCGCGGCCACCAATAGCCTTTGTGGCCGAAGACGTACGACAGAAAAACCGAGATGGGGTTGTACTCCCAACCGATGCCGAGCCAACCGATCTTGAAATACCCCCGGCCGTCGAACCGCACACGGAAGTCCCAGAAGTCGTCCTGCGACCATGAGCAGGAATGACAGTGAAGATACGCCATTCAAGCACCCCCTGTTCCCACCTGTGTGGCACCGGTTCCGTTACCGCAAGAACTTGAACAGCCACCTCGCCGTGTAGATGGAAACGATGGCCGTTGAAAGAAAAGTCACCAGAAGCATGGCGACGACTGCGATGCCATTCAGCTTGACGCTGATGCCGAGCCGCTTCCCCAAGAGGATGGCAATCACGATCGTGAAAGCGCCTACCACTACATAGAACTCCATCTGCTGGCTCCTTCCGCTGAATCGGTTAAGGGTTGAGTTTCTTGAATTCCTTTTCGAGTTTCTCTATGGTCGACCGGAACGGGCACTCACCGCATATCTTGGCACCCTTCCTCCGCTGGATGCGGCAGTTTTTGTACCACCACGAATTGTAGTCCAAAACAAGGTTCTGGAGGTTCTCTGCGGTGCACTCCTTCGGCATGGGTGTGTACATCTCGCAGAAGCCGTGCGCTCCGATGAGATGTATTCTGGTCCCTGTGCCGGCCATACCCGTGCCGTGGAGGGTGTGGAAAACCGTGCAGACGTAAAAGTTCAATGGCTCGCTGCAGACGCAATCTTTTCTCTTGGGGGAATGGCCGCAAAGCTTGTAAACCATTCCATGGTAGATGCATTGGCAGCAACACCCGCCCCAACGAGTCTTCTGGAAGCATATGCCTTTCGGATGCCGGTAGCCGAAGGAGACCCGGACGGTCTTGTTTTTTGGTTTTGTCGTTTTTGCGTGGGCCACGCTACCTTCCCTTCAGCCTGAGCCTGATCCTACTCACCCAAGCAGTATCTCGATGACCTTGCCGTACACGGCCTTCGTCCAACCGTTGATGTGCCCGTGGTTGTTGCCTATCTGGCAGCCGCGACTGGAGTCCTTGGCCTTTACCAAGTGGGTGTACAGGTTGCCGTGCACCTTGCAGAACACGATGTCCCCAACATCGACCGTCTCCCACGTCGCCGGCTGCAGACGCACCGGCTGGCGCGACTTGAGGATCGGGGTCATGGAGTTCCCCGGCTCCTTGGAGATGATGGTCTTGCCCCGTAGGAGTGCTTCGACCTTGGGATTCATGCTATCACTCCGTCCTTGATGAAGAAGTGGGCCTTGCACGGGGATCCCGGCAGGAAAACAGATGATGACCCGGCCACCAAGGACAGATCCCCGTAGCCTGTCCCACGGAACTCCCACCTCCCCGGCTTGGGATCGACGGTCACGGGGACGTGTGGCCTCCAGCAAAGCACCGAATGCGTACCGACTGCCCCCTTGTTCTTCTCGAAGCAGGCGGGGCACAGGAACATGATGCCGTCCGCCTCTTTGATGTCGTCGACCTGCAGATAGGAGACGAGTCCCGAGGAGTCCTTGTTGATCTTGAGGAAGGCGGGTTCGAGGTCGAGTAGTCTCATCTAGGCGGCCCCCACCATCTTATAGCGGTTGCCGGCCTTCTTGAACGCCTCCTCATCGGCCGATATCATCGTCATGAAGGCGATCACGTTGTCCGTTGGCGGTACGCCCACCTCGGAACTTATGCGTATGCAAACTTCCTCCACGACCTTGTTGCCTCTCCATACCTTGGTGTGGTGATTGCTGCGAAAAACTTGGTAGACGTCGCCGCTCTGTCCCCTCACGGTCACGAACCCGTACTTGAGGTACCTCTTGAACTCCTCCTCGGTGATCATCTCGCGCAGCGTGCACAGGGACAATTCCTCGGTTTCACCCCCATCCCTCCGCCACCCGTCGCTGCGGCGCTCTTTCACTCGTATGGTGAGGTTGGACTTCATGGTCGTGCGGATGACTTCCCTCAAGTTCCGAGGCTCAGAGCACAGGTCGAACCACACGTCTTGTTCGATTTTCATGGAGGAAGGAACCGTTATGACCCGAGCCGTTATCTTGAGGGAGGCGTGGTCGATGTCGTAGGAGGTGACATACGTGGTGGTGTCGGCAATGCGGTTACGAGGCCACGGCCACGGAGTCCTGGCTGGATTCAAGGTCACGTGAAGGGGTTTCACGCGGGCGGGCCTTGCCAAACTATTGTCTTTAAGTTCGAGAACGTCCTGCTCAAGCGGGATGCTGTTTGATATCTCACGCATATCCGATGTTCGGATTTCTCTCAAATCCGGAGTACGCAGGATGCCTTCCCTTGGTGGGATCACGACATCGTTTTCGGGTGGCTGTCGCAGGAATGTGTCCAGTATCCTGTTGCGGACACCCGGGAGCAGGCCCTGCGAACCGACCAACGCGTCCAAGTCGCCACCATTCATCCAAGAGCGGTCATAGCTGTCGTCTTGGAACAAGCCTCCGGCCCATTCGTCTCCGGTGTCTTGATGCCTCGTGACCCTGTCAAGGCGTTTCATGTCCTCAATCGGTCTGAACAATGGTATCCGGACATCTGGGGTTATCAACCTGAAACTTTCGATGGTGGTGTCTTGAAGCCTCCTAACGCTGATCCCCGCACATTCCCCCCGGGGCCTTCCGATCTCCATGCCGTCGGGATCCATCCTGTCCGCACCGCAACCGTCCTCGGTCTCTTGCTCGTTGGGGTAGTCGACCTGGTTGTCGCTATAGACGGCCCCTGCCGGCACACCATCCTCACGGGATAAGTTGACGCATTCCCGCAGGACCTCGTCGTTAGTCTTCTCGAGTTTCAACTCCTGCGGTTGCACCTCCGGGCCGACCAAGGCGTCCGTAGGGCGCGCTAGATCATTCTCGTCGACGCCCGTCGTGTTGAAGCGCATGAACTGATCCGTACGGCGCCCATGCGCCACGTGATCGTCACACGGAGCCGGAGAAAACCGTACCACGTGACCTATAGGCATGTCGTTGTCCGGGCCGGGTACGGAGGGGAAACCTGCCACCGCCTGCGGGGTGCGTATGGCGGGCATGCTGCCGTGAATGTTCGAGTATTCCTCGAGCCTTCGGTCGACATAGTCGCTCAAACGGCTGACCGTGGTCGAGTTTATGCGCTGCCCCACAAACGCTGTGTCGAGATCCCACGAGACCGTCTGGAGCACCACGCCGGACGGGGACGCAGCTTTCGCCTGCCTATCCTTGAATTCCTTGATGGCTTGAAGAAGGGAAGTGTCCGGCATACACTGTCCTCAGAGGACGAGAATGACCTGCTCGTCGGGATAAAATGACAAAAGCACCCCCGTGTCGTTCCTCATTGCGTTGACCTCACCGACCTTGTCCCCTTTGTACAGCTTCAGCTTGGTGAAGAGATACGACCCCTGGCGATATCCCCCGTGGCCGGAGTCATCGCCGTCTATCGGGAAACAGATGAACTTCGCGCCTTCCTGCAATTCCTTGAACGTCAGCGGCGTGCTCATAATCCTTCAATCCTCCCAATCGTCCCCGTGCCCGTGCCCGAAGTCACCATGACCCCGGACGATCCTTCCCTCGCGTTGCCCCTCGCGCATGACAGTGATCAAGCTCTTCAAGTCGAACGCCTTGTCCCCGCCGGAAAGGCATATGCCGGCGCTGATGACGGTGCGCGCGGGATCCTTGGAGATGAAGCTCGTGTACCGCTGCCCGTCGACCGAGTAAGTGACCTCGTAGTGATCCTTCTTTTCGACGAACCCATGGTAAACGCCGCCGGCGTGCTCGACGTCACCCTTTATCGACATGGACTGAAGTTCCTCGCGGAACTTCTTGTCGATCGTGAACCGTACCGAATAGGCGGACTTTTCCTCAAAGGTGAGCCCGGAGTACTTCAGCAACTTGGGCTGCGAGTACTTGCCGAACATCTCGCGGAGGTAACCACCCTTCGACGGGTCGTTGGACGGGTCGACGGACTCATACCAGAGGTTGGCGCCGTCGTACCGGCACACCACCCGATCGAAGTCGTTGGCGAAGTCGTCCACCAGCATGACGGGAACGATCGTCTTCCACGACAGCCCCACCGAGTTTGCCTTGCTGGCTATCCCGTGGTAGACGCCCTTCATCCTGGACACAAGCACGACGCGGATGGACGGAAGGCGCTTGAGATAGGCCTCCGTCTCCGTCGTATCCGCAGGACCGACAAGTTTGGCCCTCTTGGCGTTCTTGGGCTTGAACCGGTACCAGCCGGGCTCGGCGGGCTTTTTGATGGAGAAAGTGTACGCCATGCCCAAGACATGGGCAGCGACGAACTCATTGTCGACCACAGGGGCGACGAACGTGCTCTTGAGGAGGTCGCCCTCGGCAGCCGCGATCTTGGATATGACCGACAGGACGTCCATCAAGGCCTGCTGTCTACCTTGCCTTTGCCGGAGTCGAGCGACACTCCCGACATGTCCAAGGGCTTCTTTCCGACCAGATACGTGTACTCCTCACTCAAACGACGGACGCTGTCCAAATTCGGCATCTCCGCCTGCTGCAGCCTTCTGATCCACGTGTCAGCAAACTTTGAGACGCGCTGGCTGAGAGGAGAACTCTCTTGGCCGCAATCCACCAAGAGAGCCTCCAACTCCAGTATCATCTGCTGCTTGTCAAACATGCTACGGCCTGAAGTTTCCCCTCTTGCGGAGAGGCTCCTCCATGATTTCGTAGACGAGGTCGAGCTTCGACTTGCGAGCCAGCAACTGGACGACGCCCGGCAGGCCGTAGTAGTCGTTCCCCTCCGGCTTGTACATGTCGAAGTCGATCTTCGCGACTTTCAAGTTCTCACTGAAGGTGCTGTATGGGTTGCCGACGTGGATGATCACGACGTGCGGCTTCACCTTCATCTCCGTGCAGTACTGCTCGTAGACGGTCGCGAACAGCGGCGTCGCGTTCTCGCCTTCGTCGGTCACCACGACGATCTGCTCCACGTACGCCTTGTTGCGGAGCAGCAGGTACAGAGCCGATCCGATGGACGTGTTGCCGCCAGGGTTGATGCCTTTGAAGGCTTCCTCCCAGTCGCTCAATGACTTGCCCTTCGCCACGATCTCGGCCGCAGACGAGTCGAACGCCACCACCTTCAAATCGGCGGTCGTCGCGCCGGAGACAAGGGCGGCCAGCCGCTTGCCGACTTGGATGGCTGCGGTCAAGCTGCCCGACCGGTCGATGAGAACGGCCGTCGGCAACGTGATGACACCGTGGCGCTTGATCTGCGTATCCGCGATCTTGTCCATCTTCGCGACGGTCTCGGCGTCCTTGATCCTCCCCGTGGCCGTGGCGGTCTTGCTCTTGAGCGCAGCCACGCCCTTCGCGGTCTCGGCCTTCTTCAGCTTCTTGTCGACGAGGGCCTTCACCTCGGGCACAGCCATGGCGCCGCTCTCCTCGATGGCCGCCATGCTGTTGATCAACTCCTGCGAGGACATGCGGTCGATCAGCGCGATCTGGATGGTCGGCGTGACCTTCTCCACGGCGCCCACGGCGACCGCATACGGGATCTTGTTCTCGACGATGAGTTTGGCGGCGTCCTCCGGCGTCTTGGCCTTGCGCACCAGTTCGATAACGCCCAGCTTGCTGCCCTCGGGCACCTTGCCCTCGAACAGGATCTCCTGCGCGCGTGCGCTCGGCTTGACCTGCAGGCCGCCGGCCTTGTACAAGAACTTGAGATCCCAGAACGAACGCATGGCGGCCTCATCGAAGCGCTTGTTGTCCGCCTCGAGCCACCGCAGGTAGTTCTTCACCTCGGTCTTGAGGCCGTGGGGCACGTTGCTGTCGAGGCCGACCTTGCGCTCCTCGATGCGCACCTTGTCGATGACCTTGCCCTTCCGCTTGCCTTCGGAGACCGTCATCTTCTCACCGGTCTTGGTGCGGATCTTGACCTTCTTGCCCTTGATGAAGCCCACGACTCTCTTCTTGAGGAAGAGGGGCATGTCCCTGAACAGGGCGAGGCCGACCTCACGGTTGTCCGTGAAGGGGTCGGTGAGGAGCATGGCCGCGAACACTTCCTTGTGATCGCGGATGTCTCCACGGCCTGACCCGTCGTACCAGCAAGCCAGATGGGAATAGAAGGACGGATCTTGCTTGCGGACCTCGTCGTGGACCGCCTTGATGCGGTCGGTGTCCCGGTGCGGGCACGACATGAACGCGTTGAGCAGGGCAAGCCTGTTGTCCTGGGCCTCAGCGGCCTGCGCCGGAGCCGGAGCGATAGCAGCACGCCTGTTCATTCTTCTGCTCCCTTCTTTATCTCGATGTTGTCGGACATGGCGGCCACCGGTTGGCGGCAGCCGCCACGCCGCCCCTCCCCTGGATTCACGACCCGAAACCGGCCTCCGGCCGAACGGTGATGTTCCCGTTCGGGTTGATCTCGACGTAGAAGTCGTTGAACTCGTCAATGCCCTTGTCGAAATGCTGAGCAAGAGCGACCCTCATCTGCTGCTGGGTCACCGTCTGGGGAGTGGGCATTGCGCCCTCAGGAATCCCCATGCCCGCAAGACGATCCTGCTGGAACAAGGTTCCGAACTCGATGTCCTCCGAACGACCTTCGTACTTCACGTGTACCATGGCGCCCTCCCTTTCTGGATGTTGAGTTCGTCTCAATATACCATTTGGAACCGTGCTTGTAAAACAAAAATGCATGCCGGAGCCCGGGGCCCGCACAGCTGTCTTCAAGAATGTCTGAGAGAACTAATACCGGGATAGAGCGAAGACGCCGGCTCGGCATCTTCGTTTACTGCAGTGCAGCTGCAATGTTGACTTGCTGTTGACCATGTGTATGTCCTACGCACTGTCCCAGAAAGGAGCGTTGTTTGTCTTGCCGATCTCGGGCTAGATGCCGTTCTTGATCGACTCTCTCAGTTTCTTCGCTGCGTCTTCCATGAGGCCATACAGCTCCTCAGTGCGATCTGAACACTCTTTCGGAACCTTGGATACCGCATTCGAAGACACCTCGATGGCCCT
>Ga0315274_10014507_pt1 | contig 11171 bp, 11 predicted proteins | sample YL17G02_20_MG_FD_203700 | JGI IMG/M metagenome (GOLD analysis project Ga0315274, IMG submission 203700) | Sediment microbial communities from Yellowstone Lake, YNP, Wyoming, USA - YL17G02_20 | ecosystem: Environmental > Aquatic > Freshwater > Lake > Sediment | place: USA: Wyoming | collected...
GCGATACTACCCCGGCGGCCAAAAAAGCGGACAGGTTTGGGTTCCCCCCCCATCGGACCTCAGATCACGGAAAATGGCAGGAAATCACGGAAAACCGCCTTTACCATGTCAGGAGTTCTGGACTCCTTTGGTAACGGGCCGGAACAGAGTGAAATCGTCCTTCTACAAATTGACTCTTGAAGTGGCCAAGCAGCTTCACAGGATCGGCCTTGATCCCGCCAAGGCCAGGAGAACCACGATTTTGGCGATGGCCGCCAAATTGGTTAGACCTCGTTCAGGCGGACCGGTCACCCGAAGGGTGGAGTATGCCACGCAACTCGAACCACTGATTGCCGTGGCGGATGTGCTCGGGGGGCGTTGGCCGGAACTAGCACGACGGGCGGCGGTCGCTCTGTCCCGCAGAAGCGAGACTGAAGCGCTTAGTACCGCCCTGTTGCGCGACATCCAAGCGATTTTCGCTCGCTTGGGTACAGACCGTCTGGCCACAAAACAGTTGCTGAGAGAGCTTGCTGCTTTGAAAGACCGACCGTGGGCCACGCTATGCGGCGGCAAATCAATCACTGCCTTCCGCCTTTCCAGGATGTTGTCTCTTTTCAGTATTTCCCCGGACTCGATTCGGATTGGAACCAGAACGCCGAAGGGCTACCACTTGGAGCAGTTCCGCGACGCTTTCAGCCGCTACTTGTCCGACACGTCAGACGCCACGCCTGGAAAAGAGGGCACCTGACGAGTCTGGGCTGTGAGCACCGAATCCCCTCCACTGGTCGGAAACCCGCAACTCCGCAACATTGCCCGTCAGTATTGGTTATTCTTGCTTTTTTAGTCCGCAACGTGGCTCGGCTTGTTGCGGTCTCGAAAAGTGAGAAATGCCCAATGAAATCAGGGGTTGTTGCGGAGTTGCGGAGTTGAGGACGCCTTAGCTACGCCTTAGACCAAAACCCGGCCGCTTGTTCGGCCGGAGACCAGTCAGGTCACGCAGAGCTCTCGCACTGCCCGGGGCAATCTTCACCATCCCCTGAGTGCACTTCACATCCTGAAGAACTGAAACCGGCCACCAACGCGCGGGGAATCTTCTTGGCGAGTGAAGACTATGGGAAGGTCGGCGCCTGCAGTGGCCACCGAGGCGCAAAAACCTCAGTCTTCGCCGCAGGTCAGGTACACAATTGGCGTAAGAACGAGGTACAAGAACAGAATTCAAACACAATTTGTGAGTTTTTCTTCAACTTTTTTCCCGACCTCCAGACCGCCCAGCGCCGCAGCGAGGTGAAGCGCTGTAAGCCAGGCAAAGGTAAGCAGTTATTTGCGGTCGGCCCTAATCCTGCCGCCGGGGCTTGGGCACCAATGGGCTCCCCAGGGGATGCGCCGGCACTGAATCTGCCCCCAAACGCCGGCTGTGCCGGTCGGTCCTCTGAACGGACGCAGTTCTAGACAGACATGAGATTGAAGATCGACCAGCACAATGCCAATGCCACCAGCCAGGCGAAATCACCAAAGCCAACGCTTAAACTCAGACGCCCCTTGGGGCAGGCACGGCTCTGCTGGACACGACACGACTTGGTCCAGGCGACTGGGCTCTGTTACCGCTCGCTGGTGAACCTGGAGAACCGAGGCCTTCTGCGGCGCTGTTGCGTTGGCCTCAATGTGGCCTGCTACACCGACGCTAGCGTCCGAGCCGTCTTCAGCGACCGGCCTCCTCTGTCAAACGACCAGGCGGGATAAGCACCTCGCTCTTCATCCACCCTGACGGTCCGACACCACCGCGCGCGCTGGATCCTCCCCGGGGCGCTTGGCCCGCCTTGAGAGCGAACAACGCCAAGCCCTGTCAGTGGCGCAGACCACGGCTCGTCACCAGAGGTTTGATTTTGAGCCAGTGACGCGATCGCCTCCCGACCACATACGGGCTGTCGAGCCGTTTGGCCATGAGCCCCTCCAACCCAAGCTTTGCCACGGTCTCGAAGCAAGCCCGACCGTACCGCAGCACGGCACCCGACACCAAGACGCCCGACTCGGGCAGCCGGGCAGTCAAGCTGTTGAGCGCTTCTCGCCGTGCCGATAACGGCGCGGCCACCAGCGACTCCCCCTCCCAATACAGAAGGTCAAAGACCAGATAACTGACCGGTAAAGCGTGACTGAACATCCCGATGCGATGGCTGGTCCGAAGCTGTGTTCGCTTTTGAATCTCCGCGAAACAGGGCTTGCCGTCTTTGAGCACGACCAACTCGCCATCCAGAACTGTGCCCGAGGGCAATTGCGCCAGCGACGCCAGCTCGGGAAACTGCGCGCTGATCGCCATCAAGTCGCGGCTCTGCAGACGCAGACGGCCCGCCTCAATGAAGGCCAGACATCGGATGCCGTCCCACTTGATCTCAAACAGATAATCTTCCGAATCGAACGGTTCTGGGGCCCTCTGGGCGAGCATTGGTTGGATGGCAGCCGGCAGCATGACTCAATTGCGGTTTCGGCGCAGGCACCTTCGAATCAGAAAAGAGAAGGCCTCGGGCTTTTTCTCTGTCCTGAGCAGCAGCCCCGGCTCACCCGCCGGCCAGATGAAGATGGCGCGGTAATATGCACCGCTGCGCACCACCGTGATGCCATCGGCCTGGATCGGCGGTCCCAGCTCTCGGGCAATCTGCCGAATCTGCAGCTTGAGCTTCTCCATCGGGTCTTTGAGTTCCACCCAGCGCGTTGTGGCTGGCCTACCCACGGCCGGCTTGGAGGGAGCCAGACGCAGCCGCAGGTCCCATAGATCATGACAGTCGAGCCGCTCGACACAAATCACCCGGAATCCCAGTCCGTTGAGCCACTGCTTCCAGAGCCGGTGATAAAACAGCTTGCCGCCCTGATAATATCGACCACAGCGCAGCAGGATCTGCTTGACCAGCTTGTCCTGCCGGAGGTTGGCGCAGGCTGAGGCAACCAACGTGCGTTTCATGGCCGCTGCGCTGTGGTGGTGATGCCCAACAGGCCGTGGCAAGACCGATACCGGACTGCTCCCAGGGCCGGCACGAGCATCGCGTACTGCTGGCCAATCCCTTCCCGCGCCCTGTGCCCGTGGTAATCACCGGCGGACAGGCTGAGCCAGGCAAAGCCGTGGTCAGGCCCGATCACCGAAGCTGACCTTCTGCGGTGGACGGACGGGTCAAGGCGGCAGGAATAACCTGCGGCCACCCACATCCTCTGAATGCATCTGGTCATGCGATCCTCCTGCCTGGCGGGCGTGGGCCCGGCGAGGATTGGTTGGCGAAGCTTGGTGTTCATTGTGGGGCTGGGGCTTTGACTGCCGCTGGGTCTGGCCGACGCTCGACGCCTATCCGGCAGCTTTACGCCTTAACGGTCGGCCGAAAGCGCAACTGGAAATAGGCCAACACTGCCTCGATGCGCCGGGCCGTAGCCCCGGCCGAGAGTTCCGCCCACTTGCACAGGTCCTTCAGCGGGGGCAGGTCCCCTTGGAGCAATTGATCGAGCTCCTGACGGTCGTACGCCACGGCGCCGTTAGCCTGCCCGTCCACCTGGATGAGGCTGACCGAGCGCAGGCAACACAGAGCCATGATTCTCAAATCCTCCTGGTTGAGATCGCACAAGTAGAGGCCGTAGGGCCATGCCCGGTGCAAGGCGCCGTAGAAGCGGCGCACCTCTGCAATCGTATAGAGCTCCCGCCGATCAGCCTCGTAGCCGTCCAAGCAAAAGACCATCCTCCCCAACATGGCCTTGAGCGCCGGACCCACCGGGAGTTTATGGAGGGCGTATAATCGGAGGAAGGGCTCGAGATTTGCGCGCAGGACGTTGGGCTGGCTGAACGCGTAAACGATCAGGTCGGGCTTCATCCAGGTTAGAGGGCACTGGTTCACGCTGCCAGGGCCAGCTTCTTGCGCCCGTTCTTGCGGCCCGGCTCCGGTTTGGGCTTGATCTGCTCCACACTCTGGCGCAAGGCATCCATCAGGCTGATGACTTGGCCGACCTCGCGGCGCTGGACCAACACCGGCTCGGTGCCCTGGATCTTAGCCTTGATCAGGTCCAGCACGGCGGCTTGATAGCGATCGGTGAAGCCGGCGAGGTTCAACGGAGCGCGTTTGGCCTCGATGAGCTTCTGCGCCAAGGCCACCTGGGTTGGGTCCAGCACGGGCTGGGCGAGGTCCTCAAAGTAGGCGGCCACCGGCCGGACTTCCCCGACATATCGGAGCGTGAAAAACACAAACCCCTTGCCCAGGGCTTTGAGGGCGACCAGCTTTTCCTTGCCGCGCAGGATGACCCGTCCAAGGCCGATGAGGTTGGCTCGGTGCAGGGCTTCCCCAAGCACACAAAAACCTTCCTCGGCCACGGGGCCGTCGGGACCCAGGTAGTAGGGGACGTCCAGAAACACCGGATCCAGTTCCGCGGGCGCGATGAACTGCACCAACTCGATCGTGCTGGTGGTTTCCAGCCGGACCTTTTCCAGGTCCGTTTCCTCCACCAGAACGAACTTGTCCGTGGCGTACTCGTAGCCTTTGACGATGTCCTCCCGTTGCACTTCGCCATGCGTAGGACAAACCAGTTTCCGCCGCAGCCGGCAATGACACCCCTTATGGAGTTGGTTGAAGGTGAGCTTCTCCGCGTCGCTGACCGCGGTGTAAACCCGCACCGGAATGGTGACCAGCGACAGTTTCAAGAAGCCGGTCCAAGTTGATCGAGGTTTCATATTTTGCCTTTTTCCCCGATCTTCCCACAGGCCGCGCCCCAACCGGCATTGGTGCAAAAGAGTTTTTTTGAGCCCGCTTCAATGCAGAATGAATCGTAGCTCCCCGATCACCGTTGGCTCGCCAAAGATACGTTCCAAACCAAACAAAACCTCGACGTCATCCCGGGCAGATCCTGCTGGTCTTCGACAGGCTCTCCGGGCCGGGCTTGAGTGGGAAGCCAGGATGATGGTGAAGGACCTCGCGATCCCGATCAGACCGGAGAACCAGCTCCGTGCCTGGACCTGCTTGGCCAAGGGCCAGAACCCCGCGGGTGAGTATTCAAACTGGACATCTCCCAGGGCATGGTCGCAACCTCCTCTCGGTGCTGCGGTGCGCCCGAGCGTGGACCCGCAGTAGCATAGTTGTTATGACCGCACAGCCTCAACTGGGTGTCGACTGGCGTTTGTTGCCTGTGATTTGGGTACCTAAGTCCCATGCCCCTCTGGCCTGCAGCCGGTGTCACTCGCTGCATAGTGTGGCATAAACAATGGCATAACTCTCGAAGTCTGAAAAGCAAGTGCTTGATCTACAATATACAACCGAAGCTTCGGAGAAGACTGGAAGCCCGCCCCACTAGAGTGTAGTGTCTCGGAAATGACTAGACATTCGAAATCTTCGATTATCGGTCGTTTTGCGCCATTTTGCGGTGAATTTCCCTGGAGAATATGGCTAGCCAATTGTGACACACTACACTAGCGGTTTATGGAAAGTCCCCTGTTCCTTTTTGAACTGCGCACGGCCCATGAACCGTTTTTGGCTCTTGGTACGGCGAGACTCCGTCGAGCCCTGCAACCACGTGCTGGCAGGAAATTTTGGCTCTTGGTAGGGCGAGACTCCGTCGAGCCCTGGAATCACGTGCCGGCAGGAAATTTTGGCTCTTGGTACGGCGAGACTCCGTCGAGCCCTGGAATCACGTGCCGGCAGGAAAGTCAGGGCTCGACCGGAGTCTCGCCCTACCGGTGGAGGCAGGTTTATGGAAAGCTACCGCGACCGCAGACCAACGATCAGTATGACGACCAAGCTTCTGACCGCTTCGGCGGGCGCCCTGGGCTGTTTGGGCGTGATCTCCCTGGGAATGTCTCTGGCGCAAGCCGCCTTGGTGGACCTGACGCGCGCGGTCGTGGTTGCGCCCCCTGGGCTTACGCCAACCGAACAGCGGGCGGTAACCATGCTGGTCGAGGAAGTCGAGAAGCGAACCCAGGTCCGCTGGGATCAAAGTCCGGGTTGGCCTGAATCGTCCGTCCCCGTCGTGGCGGTGGGGTCGGCAGGCGCTTGGGACAAGGTCGCCGGAAGATTCGCTGACGAGCTGCGGCAACGCCAAGGTGCGAGTGATGCGGAGGGTTACCGTTTGTCGATCAACCGGAGCCGGGGGGCGCCTGCGGTTCTGGTGCTTGGCAACGACTCGCGCGGGGTGATGTTCGGTGTCGGCCGGTTGCTGCGGGACCTGCGCCTGACGAAAGGGAAGATCGCCGTGGCTGAAGACCTGGACATCACCACGGCGCCCAAGAGCCGGCTGCGCGGGCATCAACTGGGTTATCGCCCCAAAACCAATTCCTATGACGCCTGGGACGTGGCCGCGTGGGAACAATACTTGCGCGACCTGGTTGTCTTCGGCTGCAACGCGATTGAGTTGATTCCGCCGCGTTCGGATGATGCGCCGGACAGCCCGCATTTCCCCCGTCCGCCCATGGACATGATGGTGGCGATGTCCCGGTTGGCCGACCAGTACGGCCTGGATGTCTGGATTTGGCACCCGGCCATGGACCGGGATTACTCGGAGGCCCCAACCGTCGAGTCCGCGCTCCGGGAATGGGGTGAGGTGTTCAAGAAACTGCCGCGCATCAACGCCGTGTTTGTTCCGGGTGGCGATCCTGGTCATACCCGGCCCGCGCAGTTGCTGGCGCTGCTGGAACAGCAAACCCGGCAGCTTCACCGCCTTCATCCCAATGCGCAGATGTGGGTCTCGCCGCAAAGCTTCAATCAGGCCTGGCTGGATGAGTTTCTGGGCCTCCTGGGCGGGAACCGGCCCGTGTGGTTGAGCGGCGTGGTGTTTGGGCCGCAGGTGCGCGCCGCCTTGCCCCGGTTGCGGGAATTAGTCCCCGCCCAATACCCCATTCGCCATTACCCGGACATCACGCACTCGCGCCAATGCCAGTATCCGGTCCCGGACTGGGACGTGGCGTATGCCGTGACCGAGGCGCGCGAATGCATCAACCCGCGCCCGACAGACGAGGCGACGATCTTCCGGGCAACCAACCCGTACACCATCGGTTTCATCACCTATTCCGAAGGCTGCAATGACGATGTGAACAAAGCCGTCTGGAGCGCCTTGGGCTGGGACCCCAACGCGAAGGTCATCGACATCCTGCGGGACTACAGCCGGTATTTCATCGGCGAGGATTTCGCCGACGCCTTTGCCCAGGGGCTCCTGGCGCTGGAGCGGAACTGGCGGGGACCTCTCCTGGCGAATCCCGGAGTCGATTCGACCTTGGCGCAGTTTCAGGCTATGGAACGTGCCGCCGCCCCGCGCGACTTGAAGAACTGGCGCTTTCAACAGGGGCTGTTCCGGGCTTACTACGATGCCTACACGCGCCGCCGGCTGATCCACGAAACCGAACTGGAGGGGCAAGCGCTGGAGTGGTTGCGACAGGCCCCCGCTCGAGGGCCGTTGGCGGCAATGGCCGATGCGGAACGAATCCTGGACCGGGCAATGGCGGACCGCGTCGCCACAGACTGGCGGCAGCGCATCCTGGAACTCGGCGAGGCGCTTTATCAGAGCATCGGGATGCAGTTGAGCGTGGAGAAGTACCAGGCCATCGCCGTGGACCGCGGGGCCTGCCTGGACACCCTGGATTTCCCGCTCAACAACCGCCCCTGGCTTAAAGAACAGTTTGCACGGATCCGGCGGTTGCCGTCGGAAGCGGAACGCCTAAAAGCCATCGCTCAGATCGTCGAGTGGGACAACCCGGGTCCCGGCGGCTTTTACGATGATCTGGGGAACGCCGCGCGCCAGCCGCACCTGGTGCGCGGGCCGGGCCTCGAACAAGACCCCGGTTCGCTGCAATCCCCACGCGCAGGGTTTGAGGAAGATCTCGTCGTGGACGAACCCGACGAGAAAGCCCAAGGGGCGCGTCGCGTTGCCTGGCTGGATCACGCCGAGACGCTCTATGACACTCCGCTTCAGGTTCGTTACGCGGACCTTGATCCGAACGCGCTTTACCGGGTCCGGGTGGTCTATGCCGGGGACAACCCTAAACGCAGGATCCGGCTGGTGGCCAACGACGGGATCGAGCTGCACCCGTTCCTGCTCCGGGCGTTCCCGTTCAAACCGGTGGAGTTCGATCTGCCGCACGAGGCGACGGCCAGCGGTCGCTTGACGCTGAGTTGGTCTGGCGAACCCGGCTTGGGCGGCAATGGCCGCGGCTGCCAGGTGTCCGAAATCTGGCTGATGAAGAGGAGCCCACCCTGACACCCAACGTCTTGACGAATCATCTTGCCCCCAAGTTGGTCCTTTGCATAATACGCCCCGCTGGTGACGTATTCCTGTGGTAGGATACCCAAGCGGTCAACGGGGGCAGACTGTAAATCTGCTGGCTATCGCCTTCGATGGTTCGAATCCATCTCCTACCACCACCCCGTAAATCGCCAATAAAATCAATAGTTTCATGAGTTCGTGACGCCCGGACAGTCCACAGTCATAAATTAGGACACTACCGAATTTGTTTGACAGGTCTTCACTGAATTTATTATTCTAATTGCTCGTTGTTTGGGAAGACAACCGTGTTTTTGGGCCAGAATCATGGCAATCGCACTTAAAGAACTCATTCAGAATCACAACCTCCTGGCAGAGATCGAAGGCGAACAGCAGCGCTGCTGCTACTGCGACGTTTTGCTCCAGGAGACGATTGCCGGCAAACGACAAACGCCCGATGGACGAGCTTGTAGCGACTGCTACTATGAGAAACTCGGCGAGGGCGTGGAGGAGAACCCCATCGTTTCCGGTCGTGTCCGCCGAGGCTGAATCCGGGCGTTGCCAGCTCCAGCGATCTGCAATTTGGGGGTTCGCTTGGTGAGTGGAGACCGTGTGTCCCGTGCTCCTTTGATATGGTCACTCATTTCCTTGGCCGTGAAGAGGTCTCCGCTTACCTCCGGGATTTTCTGGTTCGGCTGGAGTGTTTGGACGCCATACCAACTCTCTGGTGCCCGCTGACGCGATCCGGCAACGCGCTGCTCAGTGAACTTCTCGATTTGGTTGAGGCGAACCACCCTCAATTGGTCAAGAGCGTTTCCGTACTGCCCATCGAGGTCAAGAATGGGAGTGATGAGGTCCGCTTCACCCGGGGAGACCCGGCCAAGGACATTCCCGGCAAAGATGTTTTGATCTTCGACGGGGCGACCCACTCGGGCCGGATGATGACCAATTGTGTGAGGGAGGTGCTCCGGCACGGCCCAGCGGGGATTTGCACTTACTCTCTGGTTCTCAAACGCGGAAGCACATTCATCCCCACACTGTGGGGTGTAACCGTGGATGATGTGGACCGCGCGTTCTTCCTCTTAGATGAGATTCCCAACCATCGGCTGGACGCCGGCAGGCCCCATTCGCGGAAGAAAAAGAAAAAAAAGTCTCTAAGCATTCACCTGCGCGTCCTGAGCGAATCACACCTGAACCAGCCACCTGTGGTGTCAGGACTGGCCTCGCTGGACCGCGTCACCTGGGGTGACAGGTATTTCGACATGAAGGCGGGCGCACAGCGGCGTTGCTCTTACGTTCTGGAAAAAGGAGATGAGATTCCAGGCTATGTGACGTTGAGTCATGTGGAATCCGAATGTCTGACCGTTGATGAAGTTGCGGTTGACAAGAAGCACCAGAGGAAAAACATCGGCGCTGTCTTGATGAGATTCGCTGACACAATGGCCCGCCAGTTCGATTGCCAGAGAATCCACCTCCAGGCGATTGCGAACAAACGCGACTTCTACAAGGGTTTTGGATATGAGACGATCGTAGAATCCCCGCTGATGCTGGACGACGAGGGATACTGGCTCATGGAGAAATCTGTGATCTACAACCAATCTCTCCTATCTTGATCGGGGCGCATCTCCTGCTTCCGAGTCGCCTTGGTTTGGCTGTCGGTTGAGTCCCCTCAATCCCGAGTCTCAGCTAGCAGATGCCACCAGGACCGACTCCAATTTAGGACACTACCCGGTCTTGACGGCCATTGACAAGCGGCGGGCCGGGGCAGTAGTGTGCCCTCGTCAGCCGGATTGAGCCCCACGGCGGACAAAACAAACAATTACACCACCACAAAAACATCAAGCCGACCTTGCGGCCGGCCTGATGGGCAATTGGAGACCGTTTAAGCTGATTACTCGCCGTTAGCCCGCAACATTCTTCTTGCGCAAGATCCGCAGCGTGCTGGCGCCGAAGGGCAGCAGCAAGAGCGCGCCCGCAATCAGCGTGCTGGCTTCGGGAACGACGGTTCCCGAAATTCCACCGCTAGTGGTGCCGCCGCCCGCCTTGGGGATTCCTTGCACGTCTGCTGCAATGTAGAGAAACCCGTCGGCACCATCATTCAGATACTTAAAATCATTCTCGGTTAGTCCGGCCGCAGTAAGGGTGAAGGTTGCCACATCGCTCCCGTCAAACCTGGCTGACCTGGGGTGGTTCGGCCAGCTCAACTTGAAATCCCACCCTTGGCTCTTTGGCCCATTAAAGCCTGAGACGCGCTGGCCATTGTCGTCGCCTTTGGTGATGGTGGCTATGGGCCCGAGGTCTTGTACGATGGCCACAGCGCTGGGTAAAAACCCACCGTCGCCGCTGACTGGTTTAATGTTGAAGGCGATGTCATCTATAAATTCACTGGACACCTCGAGGCTGGAGCTCAATGTCAAGCTGACCACGCCTGCCCCCACTGTAGTAAACTTTGCCGTAAGCCACGGACTAGTGCTCGTTGGCGTATCACCGATCCATTGGGTATCGAACTCGAACGTAAGGCTGGCCTTCGCCTGCGGAGCTATCAGCATCCCCACTATTGCGCCAAGCGCAACGATTGTTTTGAGGCCGCGTATTCTCATATTCCCTCCCCGATTCCATTGTCGGGGTTTGTTTCTTTGTTCTTGTTGCGTTTGCTTCGGTTCTGAACTGAAAGCCAACTCTCGTACAATATGCACGTTCTTCCCCATCTATCCAAGTTATGTTATGGTCTTTATACTCTGTGGCCCGTCAAGAAGCTATCCAGTCTCAGGACATCCTGAAACACAATTGGGACATGCCCCTTGTGCACATTTCTCCCTCGGTTCCTGTCGCGTTGAGCGTTTGTTTACTCGGAATGAAGATTCCAGCACCGTCGGCTTCGATAAATGCTCATGAACCACTTGGCACTTCCAACCGCCAGCCGCTTGCCGCCCGCCCCAGCCACTCGCCAATACCAAGAACCGACCCCTAGAAGCCACATCCAA
>Ga0315274_10014509_pt1 | contig 11171 bp, 9 predicted proteins | sample YL17G02_20_MG_FD_203700 | JGI IMG/M metagenome (GOLD analysis project Ga0315274, IMG submission 203700) | Sediment microbial communities from Yellowstone Lake, YNP, Wyoming, USA - YL17G02_20 | ecosystem: Environmental > Aquatic > Freshwater > Lake > Sediment | place: USA: Wyoming | collected...
GAAATTCTCAAAGGAAAAGGTGGAAAAATCTGACAATATCACTTTTCCCTTGACAATTAACATAAGAGGTTGGGTTGAGGAACGAAACCCAACTAAAAGTCTCTAACCATGTGAGAATTTACGGTGCGATGTAGTAAGTATTTCATTGGAATTCGTAATTTAAAACTATAAAAAAGGCAAAGGGGCATGGTATGGCGTACCATGCCTTTTTTAGTTTTTAACTTGTATTAAAATGAAAAATCGTCCCGCAGTAAAAGTCCTTATCCCATACCTCGCAGGCATCATCCTCGCAGACAGGTTCAGCGTCAATATCGTATTCGTATGGATCATATCTGCAATCTGCTTGTTTGCCATTTTTTACTCGTATAAGGAAAGATGGCTTTCCTTTTCTAGTGTGCTTCTTGCCGTTTGCTTTCTGGGTTTAGGATTTCTTCGATACGAGATCAGCATGACCCCACCTCAAAACCTTGACCGTGTTCTATATCAGCAGGTCAGAGTCTATGGAATAGTCAAAGAGAGCCAGAAGGAACGGAGTGGCGGTTCATCTTTACTGATAGATGGCGAGGTATTTCTAATTAAGGATCCATCCATTTCCATGAAGGGGAAAATAAACGTCAGATCATGGGAAGATAACGCTTTTGCCGGTGAATACGGATATGGGGATATTGTGGAACTGAGTGGAAAACTTAGCCAACCACGGCCAGTCCGCAATCCCGGTGCATTCGACTATCAAAAGTATCTCCAGCGTCAAGGCATTTTCGCTACAATGACTGTTAATGATGTCTCCGAAGTGCAAAAAATCGGTTCGAGTGGTAGCTTTTTCCTGATGTGGATACGTATTTTGCAAAATAGAATAGAGTGTGTTATCAAAGTAATAGCAAATAATGATTCAAATGTGGAAACTATTTTAAGAGGTATTGTGCTTGGTGAACATGGTGAAATGTCATCAGAACTTTATGACGCCTTCCGTAAAACTAGCACAACGCATATACTTGTCGTCTCGGGCGTGAATTTCAGTATTTTAATGGTATGGACATATTGGCTGTTTAACATTCTAAAGAAAGGCATCCTCCGTACAGGTATAAAAAATCGTTTTTTAGAGAATAATTTAATATTATACATTCCAGTCTTTATAATAATAACTATATATGCCTTCATCGTCGGGATGGAATTTTCAGTTTTACGTGCATTTATATTCATATCATTGTTTATTATAGCAACTTTATTAAGCCGTAATAGGGACTTGTTTAATATTTTAGGTATAGCCGCTCTCTGCATTCTTGTGATTTCTCCGGGAGCTTTTTGGGATGCTGGATTTCAACTAACATTTGCGGCTGTCGCTTCCATAACTTACTTTAACCCATACTGGGAAAAGCTACTTGCAAAAATCAAAGGAAAAGACCTGCACCGACGTGCTTTATACAGAATACTTCAAGGGATCGCTGTTTCCATATCAGCACAATTTGGTGCAGGATTGATCATTGCATATACATTTGGAACATTCTCTTTATCAGGAACGGTCGTTAATCCAATTATTGCACCGCTTGTCTTTGTAATTACACCTATTAGTTTTGCTCTTTGTCTTATGGGTGTAATTTACCTGCCATTGGTATATCTAATTGCATGGTTAGACTATATTCTAATCTCAATGTTAATAGACATCGTGTCCCGGTTCGCAGAAATAACCCCGCTTATACATGTTAAAGGCTTTTCGCTGATACACATTATTGTTATAGCAAGCTTCGTGATATTCGCAGTAAACCTACTATCGCTTTTGAGAAAAAAATCTTTATTCAAGCTTGATCTCGGTTTTCAGGATTATCTCAATTCAAGAGACATATCCCAGAGCATGAAATGGGAGTTTGAAAATAACAAAATATCCCTGTCACAAAACGCTAAAGCAATAATTCAGAAACTAGGCAAAAAATGGCTTATAACTGATAATTCCTCAGAAAGCTGGCAAGATCATCGTCAGGCTTACCTTATAACTAAAGAAAGTAATAGTTTAAGCATAAGCAAAAAAAGACAACCCGTCATGATATACGGTCTTGCTGTATTGGCTGTTTTTAGTTGGGCTATGGCGATGAGCTACGATGGTTACGTTGCTAAAGTTACATATCTGGATGTAGGCGAAGGGGATTCGATGTTCGTTGAATTGCCTGATAATTATAACGTCCTTATAGACGGAGGAAGCTATCGTAAGGGATATAGCTTAGGAGAGCGTGTAGTCGCACCATTTTTAAGGCGAGAGGGTGTTGGCAACATCGATCTTGTTGTATCAACACACCCGGATAATGACCATACTGGAGGGCTTACCTATATTCTGGATAACTTTCATGTTAATAAAGTTCTGACGGGAAGCTATGGGCTAACGTCACCAACGTATGAAAAATTTACCGAAAGACTTAATGGAATTGAACACATTGATGCAAGACCCGAAACTATACACGACAGTGGGAATGTAAAGATTGAAGCTATCAGCGATCAGTATCGTGGAATAACTAAGAACGAAGATTCACGGATGAATAACAATTCTGTTGTATTAAAGCTAACCTACAAAGAAGCATCATTCCTGTTCACAGGCGATATTGAAAAAGATGCTGAACGCCAATTTGTAAACTCAGGTCGTGACGTTAAAGCCACTGTCATTAAAGTACCACATCACGGCAGTGGGTCATCCAGCAGTTACGATTTCATTCGTGCTGTCCAACCCTCTGCTGCCGTATTTTCAGTAGGATACAAAAACTTTTACCATCATCCGTCACCTTACGTCGTAGCAAGATATATTCGGTCAGGTGTAAAAATCTACCGAACCGACAGACAGGGAGCCGTAACCGTTATCACTGATGGTCGTTACGGCTGGATCAAAACAATGTCTCCGTAGCCAATTCAGTGGTTTTCTTGCTAAATAACTTATGCTTTGTTATTCCAGCGAAAGAGCAATGGCAGGAAAATTTACTTTTTCTGTTGACTTGACAATAAAGGTTTTGTATAATATCAGTGTTTATTTGTGATTATCTCGATATTACCATAATCCTTCAGAAAAATGAACCATACCAATTTTTAAATTGTAAAAATGACATAAGGAGGTGGGTGCTAAAGAAATAAGAATATATTTTAATCTGTGAATTTATGAGTGATTTACTGTACCACACATAATTAGTAAAGGAAAAAGCAAAAAATGAAAATTTCAAAAATAAGTATCCTAACATTGATAAGCATAGTAATATTGAGTCTTTTCCTTACGGGTTTTGGTTATGCAAAAATAGACCCTAAAACTGTTGTTGGCATGTGGTTATTTAACGAAGGTACGGGTGATACAACTAGAGATTCATCCGGAAATGGAAATGACGGAACCTTAGTAAGTAGCCCTACATGGGTTGATGGCAAATTTGGAAAAGCATTACAATTTGACGGTGTTGCTAGTTACGTAGACTGTGGTAATAATGATGTTATGTCTATGACTAATGAAGTAACCGTCCAATTCTGGTTTAGGAATGATAAGGTAATGGCCGCATTCGAGGATAGGCAGGCAGTAATAGGAAAACACTATCTTGAATATGAGGTGGGAATATACCCAGCCGGCGGGGTTCACACATATACTTCTGATGGTGCTGGCAATTATGATGAAGGAATCAATGTTGCTAATGCTGAAGCTGATTGGGCCGTTGTTCAGTGGCGCCATCTGGCTTGGACTCTAAAGGGAACGCACGAGACCGTATACGTTGACGGAGTAATGGTGGGAGAATTTGATAAGCCACATGCAGGAACCCAACCAGGGACACATAACTTAGAGATGGGCAGAAGGTCTGGGGAGGTTGGATTGCTATTCAAAGGTGCTATTGATGAGGTTGCTGTAGCCAACGTAGCACTTGAGCAAGCAGATATTGAAGATAGCATGAAAAATGGGTTAGAAGCATCTCTTGGTCTAACAACTGCCGTTTCCAATGAAGGAAAACTTGCTACATATTGGGGTAAGATAAAAACCAAATAATATTATAGTTATAGTTGGGTCAAGGCAATAAGACCCAACTATTCTATACTAAATATTATGTTGGGTTTGTCTACTAAAAGGAGACAGCCGAAAATGAAAATTTCAAAAATAAGTATCCTGACATTGATAAGCATAGTAATATTCAGTCTTTTCATTACGGGTTTTGGCTATGCAAAAATAGACCCTAAAACTGTTGTTGGCTTATGGTTATTTGATGAGGGTAAGGGTGATACAACTAAAGATTCATCTGGAAATGGAAATGACGGAACCTTAATGAGTAAACCTAAATGGGTTGATGGTAAATTCGGGAAGGCGTTAGAGTTTGACGGTTCTGCTAGTTACGTAAACTGTGGTAATAACGATATTCTAACTATGACTAAGGAAGTAACAGTCGTATTCTGGATTAAGAATAATAAAAAAATGACTGTATTCGAAGATAGGCAGGCAGTGGCAGGAAAACACTACCTCGAATATGAGGTTGGGATATACCCATCTGGCGGGGTTCACACATATACTTCTGATGGCGCTGGCAATTATGATGAAGGGATTAATTGTAACAATACTATAAATGGAGGTGATTGGCCTAACGAGTGGCATCATCTGGCTTGGACTCTAAAACTAAAGCACGAGACTGTATATGTGGACGGAGTAAAGGTAGGAGAATTTGATAAACCGCATGAAGGAACCAAAGTGGGGGTACATAACTTAGAGATTGGCAGAAGGTCTGGAGAGGTTGGATTGTTACTCAGAGGCACCGTTGATGAAGTTGCTGTAGCCAACGTAGCACTTACGCAACCAGATATCGAAATTTGCATGAAAGATGGGTTAGAGAAAACTCTTGGTATGGTTGCCGTTTATCCTGCTGGAAAACTTGCTACATATTGGAGTAATATAAAAGTCAAGTAATGACACATAGAACGTGGAAGACAACAAAATTTTAATTGTGGGTTGTGTTGACAAACCTTAAAATAGTATTGGGGTAGTTTGAATACTAGTACTCAGACACAATGATTTTTTATAGCATGCGAAAGCGCCAGCTTTCGCATGCTGGTGTTCTGGGAGTATTGGAACTCACCCGAAGGCCCCATAAAAGTCTTATTCAGATTGCACGATTAGCTTATTTCGTATAAATTTAGCGACCTGAGTTAGAATAAAGCAGACGACAGCAAAAAGTATTATCGTCGCACCAGTAGCCGAATCCAGGTAATAAGATGTCGCCAACCCGGAGACTCCTGAAATCAGAGAGATTATAATCGAATACCAGAACATACCAAACGCACTTCGGGCAAGGTTCCTTCCCGCTGACGCAGGAACAATCAGCATTGCCGTCACCAGAAGTATACCTATCGCCCTGATGCTGAAAGTGATAGTCAAAGCCAGCATAATAGCAAAAATATAATCATAAGATAAAATGTCTATACCTTTGACCTTAGCAATACGGTCATTGATGCCTATGAGCATCAGCTTATTAAAGCTGTATAGCAAGAAAAGAACTATCAGTACAAGAAATCCCAAAAACCACAGTATTTCAGAATCGCTGATTGCCAGTATGTCACCATAGAGAAATGAATTCAGATTCCGAGTCAATCCCTTCTTTGCACTGACGATAGCGATACCCAGCGCAACAGCGGCAGAGAAGAATACTCCGATGATAGCGTCTACGGATAACTCTGTTACTTGCTTCACCTTAGTTATACCGGCTCCCACAAGTACACCAAAGATTACCATGCTGACATAAGGATTGTAATTAAAAAGCACTCCCAGCGCAATGCCCGTAAAGGCAGAATGGCTTATAGCATCAGAGAAAAAAGACATACGGAAATTGACCATCAGTACTCCCATGACAGCGCACAAAGGTGATATGATTAGCACTGCTACAAGTGCCCTTTTCATAAAAGTAGGTTCCAGCCACGTAATTGGGATTACCTGTCCTATAGCCTGATATATCGCTTGAAAGTCCATATTTTCATTCCTCATCTGTTTTGCATGAGTCATCTGGTTTGTGTTCGTATAGTCCTATATGTATCCCATATATAGACATAAGATTCTCAGGAGTAAGCACCTCAACGGTTCTTCCTTCGCACCTGACGGTCTTATTCATGCAGATAACGTGGTCTGCGTGCTTTGTTACGACTGAAAGGTCGTGGCTTATCAGCACGAGTGTGAATCTTTCTTCCTTCTGAAGACTGGAGAGAAGCTCAGAGAAAAGCTCTTCGCCAGCAACGTCTACACCAGCCACAGGTTCATCAAGCAAAACAATATCGGGTTCATTTAGTAAAGCCATCGCAAGCAAAACTCTTTGCATCTCTCCGCCGGAGAGTTTCCCTAGAGGACGTTTAAGCAAATGTGATGCGCCGACTCGATCAAGGCTTGCTGTTATTTTTTCTTTGATCTTTATACGATGCCCAAGCCATAACGGCAATTTCTGATCCCCAAGAGAAAGGAAATCCAGAACGGTGATCGGTGTTCCCCTGTCCATATCAAGACGCTGTGGAACGTAACCGATTCTGGGTTTTCCATCGCCATGACAACACGTTTCGCAGAATTTTATAGTGCCAGTGTAAGAGATCAGGTTCATGATAGCAAGGAATAAGGTAGTCTTGCCTGCACCATTAGGACCTATGATCGCTGTCGTCTCGTTGCACATCATGGATGCGTTCACGTCATATAGAATCTGCGACCCACCAAGACGTACAGCCAGATTTTTTATTTCAATCGCAATGTGTCTTTCCTTATCCATTATTTACCGTCTCCAAGAGCCTTTTTAAGCACTTCCAGATTCTTGCGCATAATTTTCTCGTAGGCATCAGGTTTGCCATCCCCGGTAGCGACAGGATCAAGCTGATATACAGATACACCTGATTCTTTCGCAAGAACGACAGCAACTTTGTCCTGATACTGAGGCTCAGAAAAAACCGCCGCCGCACCCGATTCCTTCACTATCTTAATCATCTTTGCCAGTTCCCCTGCTGAAGGCTCCTGCCCGGGAACAACCTCAATAACGCCGACTATCTCAAGACCAAAATCCCTTGCAAAGTAGTCGAATGCGTCATGGAACGTCACAATCTTACGTTTCTTAAAGGTTTTTGAAGCCTTTGTCAGATCATTAACGATGGCTTGCAGTTTGACAACGTATTTATCAGCATTGGCTTTGTATAAAGCAACATTTTGAGGGTCAGCGGCAGATAAAGCCTTTTCTATGTTTTTCACTTGAATTATGGCTGATTTTGGGCTTACCCATACATGAGGGTTATAAATTCCATGACGATGTTCTTCATGTTTTGATTCTTCTTCCTCTGCTCCACGAGTTGGTATAGGCTTTATACCTTTTGACGTATCAATAATTTTAATATTTGGATTTGCCTCGTTTACGGCTTTCCCAAGAAACTCCTCTACTTCCAGACCATTTATGATAAATAGGTCTGCTTTGGCGATCTTCTTCATATCTCCGGGTGTGAGCGCATAGTCGTGAGGACCGATGTTTGGCGGGAGAAGACATTCCACTGTGACATTCTTGCTTTTAGCAATCACATTCTGGGTAAAAACGTATATAGGATGGAATGAACACAGCACGTTGAGAGTTTTGCCTTTGCTCTGATCTACTGCAAAGGCACCAAATATGAAAACTTGTAAAATCATAATCGTTAATGCTAAAATTAGTATTTTTCTAAACATTTTACTCAGTCCTTGTTTACGTGGTTCTTCAAACTAAAGACCAAAATGTGGGAATAATTCTTGCGTAGGGTTCTTCTCCCAATATTTCGCCAGCTTTAAAGCTCCGTGCCGAATATCATCTTAATAGAGAAATTCACGCAAAAGACCTCCCTGAATGGAACTACTTAAATTTGGATGTATCAACAATGCCTTTTAAGAAAAACATACTATCCAGATGATGAAATGCTTCCGGTTGCATAGCTCCCACGTCCATGTGACCCATATCCTCAAGCATGGCTATCTGTCCTTTCCTGAAATATGGAAGTTCCCTCTCTTTTACTCCTTCGCCGGATTCCTTACTTCCATATACCAAAAGTGTCTCGACATCAGTATACTGGATTTTCTGATATTCTTCTGGTAGTGGCTTAATTGGCCAATTGGTATATTTCAATAATCCCCAACCCAGCTTTGAAAGAGGAGAACCTATGATGGAATCCGGTGGGTCCATCTCAGACTCGTAATCTCGGTCGGGACCTGTCTTTGTGCTGTAGGTCTTTGCCAGCAGATCACCCCAGTTAAACATATCAACGACGTTATTCCACATTGCATTTACGAAAGCCAGACCACTATAATCACCTTTCTCCGCCGCAACAAAGGCATCAAAAGCCTGTTTGGTCCTCTCTCTAGTATATAGACAAAAAAATGTGTTCAATTTTATACGTCCCGGATCAATTACTGTGCCATTCCATTCCTTAGGAAGAGTCTTTAGAACATTCCGTATTGTGTTTATAATATCATCTGACTTTGCTGTATTCGCCGGGTCTTGATTCCACAATTTATTCAGTCGGTTTATTTGATTGTCAACGTCCTGTGGTTCTGACACTCCAATATTGAAAGGAAATGCCGCTTCTGTCATAAGGTTACGATTTATGCTTTGCGGATACCTTACGCAGTATGTATAGCAGACTGCCCCACCATAACTGCCTCCAGATATATTGATCTTTTCATAACCTAAAGCCTTGCGGGCATCTTCCATATCGTCAACAACACTGATTATGTTGTATTCAGCTAGATCAATGCCTTGATCTTGAAGTTTCTGAACTCCTTGGGTCATTGTTTCGCCTATTTCTTTCATTCCCTCTGTAGAAAGTAGCTCTTTCACCGATTTTAATACATTGTGAAATTCAGGCAAATCCAGTGAAACAGAGCCGTCAACGCCTCTATAACCGACCATCACATAATCGTGGTTTTCAAGTAACCAACCCGGAAGGGAATTGGGTTTGATGTTAGTCCCACCGGGACCACCCTCAAAGCGAAATATAGGTTCAGCAGGACTACTGTTTTTAGAGTGAACCCTCACCACAGGCAATTGTATAAGTTTTGAGTCTTCTTTGCTCCTGTTTTCTGGGACAATAAGAATTCCAAAATCTGCTTCATAATCGCCTAAACGTCCTGAATTAACAATCATATCGCCAGCTTTTGTATTTACCATCTCCGCATCTTTGGGGTATGGCAAAGTCTGTGCTTGTGAAACCATAGGGTAAATGGAACAGGTAAGTGCTATTAATAACAGTATTAGCATTGAAAATCTCATCTTACAACCTCCATTTTACGATAAGTCGGAAGAACCGTTTACGTTAAACAAAGTTACACATTTACTCGAAACATGCAAACGAAAGAGGAACTTCAAGGTCATGCGCCTCCAGTAAGTCCTTATTATTCAGTATATTTGTGACTTCACCATCAGCGATAATGGTTCCTTTGTCAATTAGAACGACTCTGGTGCAAATATCCAGAACAAGGTCCATATCGTGAGTAGCAATTATCTTGGTGATACCCAACTCTTTAAGAAAATTGATGAGATTGCGTCTATGCTTTGGGTCTAAATTACTGCTTGGCTCGTCAAGCACTAGAATCTCCGGGTTCATTGACAATACGGTAGCGATGGATATTCTTTTCTTCTCACCAAAGCTCAAATGGTGTGATAACCGCTTCTCAAAGCCTATCATATCCACCTTTTCAAGAGCATCAGTGACAGCTTTTTCTACCTCGCCTTTTGACAGCCTCATATTCATTGGACCAAAGGCTACGTCCTCAAAAACTGTGGGCATAAAAAGCTGGCTATCGGGGTCCTGAAAGACCATCCCTACCTTGCTTCGTATTTTTTTAAGGTTTTTATCGTTTATATCTAAATCAAGAATACGAACGTGACCCTTACCCTTTAGCAGTCCATTCAAATGAAGCAGAAAAGTAGATTTCCCCGCTCCATTTGGGCCAATTAACCCGATGGTTTCATCTTCAAATACGTCAAGATTTATATCTCTTAACGCCGATATACCATCAGGATAGGTAAAATTCAACCCTTTAATCTCAATGACTTTCCTCATTTATAGCTGTCAGTGCTGGTTGTTATCTTAAACCTTCACCGAAAATCCTTATACACGTCAGTAGTATAAAAACTACTGACATAAAAAGCGTATCAGTTTTTGCCAGTCTGTTGCGCTCAAATGTTCTTATAGTGCCATCAAATCCTCTCGAACACATAGCGAGATATACAGATTCACCCTTTTCATAGGATTTTATAAATAATACACCCAGCATGTTGGAAAGGACACGGATTTGCATCCATCTCCCGCCACTAACAGAACGAGATTCTTTTGCCCTTTTCATCTTCTCCAGTTCATCTTGAAGAACAAAGATGTAGCGATACATGAAAGAAAAGATCATCACGATTATTTTTGGCAACTTCATATCCTCAAGGGCTTTGAGCAACCGTATGAACTTTGTGCTTGCCATAAGCAGTATTATGCAAAGTGTTGATAAATAAGCTTTGATCAGGATATTCCAGAACAGGGTCAATCCTTCGTGAGTAACTGCCAAATTCCATTTACCTATGGATAATTCCCAAACAGTTTCCCCTTCTTTTAGAAAAGGTATAAAGACAGCAATCACCAGCACGAAAGGAACAATAGAGATTGATCTCTTGAAAACGTGCCTGAATGGTATCCTCGACAGCAGAATAAGGATTGCGATTAAGCATCCATAAAGCGCAAAGCTTATGTACGATTCGGGATTATTTAGAACTATAAATAGAACAAACACAGTGAGAGATATAATCTTAACTCTTGAGTCACGACGGTGTAAGAAACTGTCTATGTCGCTGTATTTATCTATATAATCGTGTTTCATTGTAATAGTCTGAGTTCTCTTCTAAATAGAAATCATTTCTATCTAAAGCATACTAGAGATAAACCTTTGATGTCAAGCATTTTCAGGAAACAATATAATGTACCCCGAAAACTGGACAGCACTTTAAGATGGACTTTCAAAACAAAAATATGTTAAAAGTAGTTAAGCCTCGGAAACAATGCTCTTTGAAACCATACTATAAGGAGTTCCATCTATGACCACCAGAAAGCGTTATGACAGCAAATTCAAAGCTCATGTATCATTGGAAGCTATCTATCCCAAACCCAATCTTAGCAGGACTGGGAATGTATCTGTGAAGTATCCCTATCTCCTG
>Ga0315274_10014510_pt1 | contig 11171 bp, 10 predicted proteins | sample YL17G02_20_MG_FD_203700 | JGI IMG/M metagenome (GOLD analysis project Ga0315274, IMG submission 203700) | Sediment microbial communities from Yellowstone Lake, YNP, Wyoming, USA - YL17G02_20 | ecosystem: Environmental > Aquatic > Freshwater > Lake > Sediment | place: USA: Wyoming | collected...
ACGAAGCCGTCTTCATCGCCGTGGGCGCGGGCGCGCCGATGTTCCTGAACATCCCCGGAGAGAATCTCATCGGCGTGTTCTCCGCGAACGAGCTTCTAACGCGCGTCAATCTCATGAAGGCCTACCGGAGGGACTATGACACTCCGGTCATCGTTGGGGAGAACGTTGCGGTGATCGGGGCTGGCAACGTGGCCATGGACGCGGCGCGCACCTCACTGCGGCTCGGCGCGAAGAACGTGACGATTGTCTACCGGCGTTCCGATGCCGAGATCCCGGCCCGCGCCGAGGAGGTCGAGAACGCAAAGGAGGAGGGCATCATCTTCAGGCTGCTGACGGCGCCCGTGCGGATCCTCGGCGACGACAAGAACCACGTCGTCGGAATGGAATGCATCCGTATGGAGCTGGGCGAGCCCGACGCATCCGGACGCCGGCGGCCCGTACCCATCCCTGGAAGCGAGTTCACGATTGACTGCGACATGGTGATCCCGGCGCTCGGAACGGTGGCCAACCCGTTGCTCACAACAAACACAAAGGGCCTGGAGTTGAACAAGTGGGGCAATATCGTGGTCGACCCGGAGACCTGCGCGACGAGCCTCCCGGGCGTCTATGCCGGAGGCGACATCGTGACGGGCGCGGCAACGGTGATCGAGGCCATGGGCGCCGCCAGGAAAGCAGCCAAGGCCATTCACGCTTATCTCAGCGCGAAAGCACAAGCCTCCCCCCCCGAGAGCACACCCCCTGTGGAAATGAAGGAGACGCCACCCGCTAACGGGGACTCGGCCTCGCGCTAGGTTGTTGTGCTTGCCGGTTTCTTGGCGTTGGCGTTCCCGATGAAGGTCTGGATTTGGAATGCTATCGACAGAATCGCTGCAAGGACATCGAGGGCGAACACGAACCCATTCACGTCAGTGTTGGCGGCTAAATCCGGACACTTCTTTGTCAGCGCGCGAATATGCATTTCGACTCCCTTTCGGACGTTAGCTTTGCCTTCCTTACGATCACCGAGCCGCAGTATATCCGACGTCCTCGTAAAACGCAACTGCAACGAGCCGCTTCCGCCGCCGGAAGGGCGAATCTCCTGGCAGGCTGTTGGCTATCGCTGCAAGCCGTGGTATACAGGGTCATCGTTCGGGCCCGGCCGGAGGACTGTGTGAAAGCTCCACGTTCCAGAGGGTTGAGGGGAAGACGCCGGGCTTGGTGAGTTGCGTACAGGAAATGCCCCTGTTCCGCAGGCAGACGAGCTAGTCCGCGGCCACGACGGCGCCCTTGTCGGCATCCCTGGCCTTACCAAGACGCCGGTAAGCGGTTTGGACCAGCCCGTAGGGATTGGATCCGTCCGCGGGGTAGGTAACCACGGAGAAACGCAGGTCGATCTGACTGTCAAATATGTTGCCGTACCGACCAACGGCGGTCAGCGCGTCGCTCTTGTCCGTCTCCCCCATGAGGACAGCCACGGAGCTGTCGAAATCGGCAATCACGTCGCTCTTCCTGACATGATCGCCCAGAAGGTTCGTCAGGCCCGCAGCATTGTTGCCCGAAGTGATCATTACAAGCGAAACAAACCGCCGATAGCGCTCAGCCGCGTGCAACTCGTACTGCAGCAATTCATAGAACATCGTGAATTCCATGCGCACGACTGGCATAGCCCTTCTAATTTTCCCGCTTTCCCTTGGTCCCGGATTATTACAAAGCATTTTTTGTGCCAAAGATAAGCCCGCGTCAACCTAGACAGCAGATTGCGTGCTTAAACAGCCTGTTCTGAATGATTTACGAATATAATTTCATGTTGGCTGGCGTTATTATCAGACCTTGTCTGATGAATCCGCAGTGCGGCCTCTGAACCACAGTTTCTCTGAAGTGAGTAAATCTTGACGCCTTTGCGCCGCAGATCCGCAAGGATTACGCAGGAAATGCGGGCTGAACGGATCGACATCTGAACTGCGTCCGTTGATTACCCGGATTCGCCTTGGTCGAGATGGTCATCGCCGACGGACTCCTGGACAGGGTCAAGGGTATGGAAAGGGCTGAAGTTGCGAGGGTGTGGACTTACGGTGACATGTCACACAGGGCCAGAAGCACAAGTTGGAGTGTCCGTTCTTCAGTGAAACGCCGGTAGATTTCACATCGTTCCCGCGGGGCGAGGACGCCGCAAGACGGACTGCTTTGCCGCAACCGTCGTCCCTTCTCGCTTTCATCAAGAAGCACGAGTCGAACGGCGTCCCGATCGCTTTGCCGTGTTGCCAGCTACTCGGCAATTGTGGGCGCAGGGGTGTCACGAAACCATCGGGCGCAGGTCTCTGGCGCGTGGCGCCTGGGCGGTCGCGCGCCCTTGTAGGAGTCAGCGGTGGCGTGTATACTTTCAGGGTGAAGCGAATAATGGGAGTGATAAGGAGATGACGCCTGAACGTTGCCGGGAATTGCTGGGCCTGTTCGACAAGAAGCGGGTGCTGGCTGTCGGCGACATCTATCTTGATGAGAACGTGTTCGGGCTTGTGACCGGGGTTAGTTTGGAGGCGCCCATACCCATCTTTGAAGTCCATGAGCGGCGCTATAACCCGGGCGCGGCGGGCAATGCCGCGTGCAACGTGGCGGCCATGGGCGCGAAGACTTACATGGTGGGAGTGGTCGGCGCCGATCCGAACGCGGACGTTGTGCGGAAGGAGTTCGCCATCCGGAATGTGGACGCGTCCGGAGTGGTCGTGGATCCTTCGCGTCCGACGAACACGTACGGCAAGCTTCGAGCGGGCGGGTTCAACATCCCGACGCAGGAGGTTCTGCGGACGGACACACCGACGCCGAAGTTCATCTCGGGGGCCGTCGAGGAGACGGTTATAGGCAACATTTGGGCGCGGGCGGCGGAGGTCGATGCCATCATGGTGGGCGACCAGGTATCCGCGACGGTCACGGGCCGCGTCATCGAAGAGATCGTGGCGTGCGCTCGGAAACACAAGCTGCTCACGGTCGCCGATTCGCGAAAGAGATCGGGGTCGTTCAAGGGATTCGATATCGTCGTGCCGAATGATCGCGAGGCGGGCATCGGCGCCGGTATCGACGTTGTCAACGACGTCTCGATGCGCGCGGCAGGCAAGGCGCTGCTCAAGTCGGCGCGAAACGCGTTGGTCACGCGCGGCCCGGACGGCATTACCGTGTTCGCGGGAAACGGCGACATCGCCGACGTGCCCATCATCCCGTGCGAGGTGGTCGATGTCACGGGCGCGGGCGACACGGTTACGGCGGCGGTAACACTGACGGTTCTCTCGGGCGGAACCCTGCGCGAAGCGGCGGAAATCGGAAACGCGGCGGCCGGTGTGGCGGTGGCGCAGAAGGGCGTGGTCACGGTGTCCCGCAAAGAGATCGAGATGGCCATGGCGGGGTCGCAGGGCCCTTCGAAGTTGAAGACGCTCGATCAGCTTGCGCCGATCGTGAAACAGCTTCGAGCGGAAGGCAAGAGAATCGTATGGACCAACGGCTGCTTTGATATCCTTCACGTGGGCCATATCACGTATCTTCTCAAGGCGGCGCGATTGGGCGACGTGCTGATCGTCGGGCTGAACAGCGACGCATCGGTCCGGGAAAACAAAGGACCGAACCGTCCCGTGGTGGCAGAAGGCGACCGGGCGCTCGTGCTCTCGGCGCTCGAGTGCATCGGCTACCTGACGATCTTTTCCGACAAGACGACCGTGCGGATTCTCGAGGCCCTCAAGCCGGACATCTATGTAAAAGGCGGCGACTACACGATGGACACCATCGTGCAAGAGGAACGGCGTGTGGTCGAGGGCTACGGCGGCAGGATCGCGATCATCCCCGCCGTGACGGGGCAGTCGACGACCTCCATCATGCAGCGCATTGCCGGCGAGAAGTGAATCTCACAGATTGCCTCGCCTACTGGTTCTTGCTGCTGAACGCGCCGATCAGAATCCAAGAGAACACGGCAAACCACAGTCCAAGGAATGCCGCGCCAGCCGGGTCGATCTGCTTGTCCGTGACCGCAGCCTTGCTTACGGTGATGTTCTTTATACGGGTCATCGTTTCACCTCCTTCCTGAGTGGAGTCATGCACCAGATATGACGACAACCGCACTCGGAGAATTCAAACCAAGCGGGGGGTTCCCAAATTCCCGACATGCCAACGTGCGAGACCAGAGCGCTGAGAGCTTGTGAAGAAATCGAAGGTGACCCATTGCGTAGGTCCCATTTCCAAATGGGATCGTCATTTGTTCACGATCCGAATCGGAATTCGGACCTACGAGTTGCGCGTATTGGGTTTCTTCACCGGCTCTGAGGCGGACATTGGCTTCCCCGATGCCGGCAGAGGGCCGTGTGGGAGTGTACCGCTACCTGGGTGCTTTTGACAGCCGGGTTTTCCGAGTGCCGTGAGATCGTTCCTCTTCGAGTATCTCGTTCACTCGCTGGCTCACAGTTGACCACATATCCGCGTGTTCCGGACCAAGCTTGGCGAAAAGGTCCTCGACCAGACCGAGTGCGCGGCCTTCAGCCGCTCCAATCTCCTTTTCAAATTGCCCCGAGACCTTTACGTTCACTTCCCTCCGATCCACCGGGTTCTGCTCGCGAGTCAGGACCCCTGACTCGACGAGCCGGTCGACCATTATGGAGGCGGAAGATGCCGTGACTCCCAGCACCCTGGCCAGCTCCTTCATGGTGACGCCGCTCCTGTCCCTGACGACGGCGATCAGGTTTATTTGCCTCAACGTGATAGCCGGAAGCTGCCGGTTTTTCAAGACACGCGCCATCAAGTAGTTGTAAACCATGACAGTGGCCTTTGCCACCGCCCTTGCCTGTTCCCACTGCGTGTCATTCATGGGCATGGACTAGAGCCTCTCCGGAAAAACCGTTCGATTATATGTCAATTTGATGATTGCATTATATCGCAAACTGATTATTGCCGTAACCATTGGGTCACCCTAGAGAAGGCAGTTCAACCACGAATCGCGCGAATGACACGAATGAATCCTCATTTGGCACTACAACGCTGCATCTTCAAGATTGAGTAAGCTGAAAGACCGTGTAAGAAACTTATTGTGCGAACTGGTTAGTTTGAGGACCCCGTTCCCAAGTTCAACTTGGGAACGAGGCCCGACGAGGGAACGAAGCCCATCTGATTAGTCTGGCGGCGTTCACTGTCTGACGAGCGGGACAGACGGGCTCGATTGCCCGTTTTTTTCTCTGTAACTCATTCAATATCAGTGAGAAGCGACATAAGCGAGTGCAATGCCGTGGGCTAATAAGTAGGGGACACAATCGAATGGCACTAAGATAAGGTGTTGGCTCGCGGCGCTCGTGTTAGCCTGGCTTTAGCCCTCGGGATCTGCTGAAGCACTTGGAAAAGCGACGCTGAAGCGCCCTCCGGTGCATGGTTCATCGTTTCCACCCCTCCTGAAGGAGGGTGCAAAGAGGAGCCCGCTGAAGCGGGCTAATGCACGACGCCGTCGATTGGTTCGGCCCTAACTTAGTGCCATTCGGGATGCAATCGATACGTTAGAGGGACGATTCAGATGGGTAAGGGTTTCAAGAGCGTTGTGTTTGATCGGGACGAGCTTCCGGAAGGGATGAAGAAGACGGGCGCGGAGTTTGATCGGTCCGTGATGCGGACGCTGAAGCGGCGCGGCGCGAAGAGGGATGATGCGTTCTCGATACTGTTTGTCGACGCGGCCTCGAGGTGCTGGTTGGTATTGCGGCGGGCGGCGGGATTGTTGTTCACCTTCTGGCAGATGAACGCGTGTGAGGGAGTAATGGATCCCGCGATGAAGGCCCGCGAGGCGGAACTGACGGAGGGGCTGAGTAAAGCCCACGAAAAATGGAGAAAAGCCATGAAGGACCTGCGAGAGTATACGGAGAAAACGTATACGCGGTCGGAGATCGCGCTGGCGGATCTCATGAAACCGGTGCTGAAAAAGGCCGCGGGTGTTTTGGAGGACGCGCTGGAATGCGAAACCCGGAAAGACGGGCGCGAAAGCAGTTCGGACGAGAATGCTGAGGCGGAATCGTAAGAGCGCTTAGAGCCGACTTCGGAGAAGGCGGCCCACTGGCAGTTCGTGGATGTTTGTGTGCGCTTTCCGTGGTTCGGATTGGAGGGGAGATGCGGTTGAACGTCGAACGCGCGCGGGACCAACTCCGCGCTCGACGCTTGTGCAAACGAGACGTGGACGGGTGGGTGGACCTTCACGTCCGCACTCGGTTTTCACTCCAACATCTCAGGAACCGGCTGGGCGGACCGTGGGAACCGCGGCCTTATCAGAAAGATTCACTCGAATCGTATGCGTTTCGGAAGGTCCATTGCGACGGACGCGACGTTGGCAAGACGGCGGAGATCGAGATCATCGCGCAATGGGCAAGCGTTGCGTGTCCCGATGCGGAGATGTTGATCGCAACGCAGTGTGAGAACCATCTGTTTCCCTTGATGAACCGGATTGTCCGGAGCCTTCAGACCTCTCCGGACCTGGCGCCCGCCCTTGTCGAGATGAAACGGACGCCGTCCTGGTTCCTGCGTTTTTCGAATGGGTTCGTGCTGTGGGGGAGGATTTCCGGCCCGCGCGGCGTCAATTTCCAGGGCATGCACGTGCAGTGGCAGATTGTGGACGAAGCGCAGGAGATGACCGAAACGGCCTGGGGGGAACTCCACCAGGCACTTAACGGCGGCGGCCGGCGGTGGGTGTACGGCGTGCCTAACGGGCTGCGGAACACGTTCCATCGGATGACGCAGTCGCAGGACGCGGAGCAGCATAACTGGCCGTCGTCGCTCAACCCGGAGTTCACACCCGAGAAGGACGCTGAACTGGCGCTGCTCTACGGTGGGCGCGATTCGCCCGGCTACGTCCATCGCGTCCTCGGACGGCACGGCGCGCCGGCACATGCCACGTTCAACCTCGACGACTATCTCTTGTGCGTTGACGAGGCGATCGACTTTTACGACGTCGCCGTCGGGGAGTCGGACGAGTTCACGGCGCCTGCCGAGATCCCGCGCGGGGAATACTACTTGGGATGCGACCTCGGATACGCGCAGGACCCTTCCGAATTTGTCGTGTACCGCGCGGCCGAGCCGCATTTCGTGAACGTGCTGCGGGTCCATCTCCACGGCGTCAACTATAACCGCCAGCAAAAAATCGTCGGGCAGCTCGACGCTACGTATGATTTCCGCGGCATCGGGATCGACTGCGGAAACAGCGGGCGCGCCGTGGCGCACAATCTGATGGCCCAAGGCGCGGAGTGGTGTGACAAAGTCCGCGCCTATGAGTTCGGCGGGGCCATCGAACTTGAAGCATTGCCCGACGGTTCGGTTCCGCGCCGGCGCGTGAAACAATTCATGACCGAGTTGCTACAGCGCCGTATGGCCGAGCGGAGCATCGTTTTTCCCCCGTTGCCCGACCGCGAGACCCAGTACGCCTCGCACACGTACACCGTCTCGACGCAAGGCGAAATCGTGTACGACAAAGGCAACGACCACATCATCGACGCGGACCGCTGCGCCGTCCTGCGTTACTACCAGGATACGCACGATCGCGCCGAGCCCGTCTACCTCGGCGTCCGGGTCGATGGATTCTAGTGCACTTCGCACCTGGCACTTCGCACCGCCACTGCTTGCGTCCGATAAAGAGATTGTGCATACTCGTTAATGATGGATTAGGGTGTGTCGGGGAGGGTTGCCATGCGGTTTGAGACCACACGGTTTGGCGCCATTGATGTCGACCCTGAATCGGTCATCACATTCACGCAACCGATAGTCGGGTTTCAGACGCTCCGCCGTTTCGCGTTGCTGCCGGGTCCCGTGAGCGGCAACGGTGAGGAGAGCCGGGTTCGATGGCTGCAATCAACGGAGTCTCCGGAGACCGCCTTCCTGCTCATGGATCCGCGTTCCGTGTATCCGGCTTACGAGGTTGACCTCCGACCGGAGGAATTGGCGGAACTGGGCGCGGGAAGCCTGTCGGCTCTCGATGTGTACACGCTTCTTGTGATACCGCCGGATCACACGCAGATCCGTACGAATCTTAAGGCGCCCATCGTGATCAACCCAAAGCAACGCCTGGCGAAGCAGGCCATTTTGGAGCGGCAGGACTATCCGATACAGTACTTCCTGCTGCGGCCGTCTGCGCCGGCTGAACAATGTGCCGAGGACATCTCTCCTGAAGAGGCGCGGAGGTGAACTATGCTGGTGCTGACGCGCAAGGAAAATGAAAGCATCATGATCGGGAGCGATATCGAGGTCAAGGTCCTGGATCTTAAGGATAACCAGGTGAAGCTTGGCATCGTGGCGCCGCGCCACATCGCGGTTCACCGTCATGAGGTCTACGAGGCGATTCAGGCCGAGAATGCGCAGGCGGCCGCGGCGGCCGGCGCCGCCGCCTGCGATCTCAGCAATATCCCGAAGCTGTTTCCACGTTAGAAAGGACCGTGCACATGGAGGTGATAGTCGACGGGCAGAAGGGGTTTCGGTTCGAGGAACCGCCGCGAGACGTTCTTGCGGCCATCGCGAGCATCAGCGACGCGAAACGCGCGGAGGGCCGCGCCGTCCTATCGGTTCGGATCGACGGCCAGCCCGTCAGCCCCGAGAACATCGTGACGATGCTCGAGAACAAGTCTTTGAGCGACGTTGGAATCCTTGCCGTTTGCACGGAAGTGATCAACACGCTTGTACGCAATTGTCTTGCGGAGTTGGAGCAGGCCCTGCCGGAGTTGCCGGACATCTGCCACCGCCTTAGAGACGTCTTCCACGGCGAGTGTCCCGAATCGGGCTATGATCCCTTTCAGCGACTGGCGGCGATATGGCAAGCGATTAAGGAGCGTGAGATTCAGATATTCAGCGCGCTTGACATCGATCTGAACACCTTTGAGGTGCATGGCGAGCCCATCTCGCGCATTCACGCGGAGCTGAACCAATACATTGAAGAAGCCGCCGAGGCCCTTAAGACCGAAGACTGCGTTCTGCTTGGAGACCTGCTCGAGTACGAGCTTGCGCCGCGCGCTGAGACCGAAGCGGCCATCGTGGCCTTATTGCGTTCCAGAGTCTCGGGCTGATGGCAAGGGGTTGCAACCCCTTGTCTGAGAAATTCCGGACGGACACGGATGTCGCGACTTCGAATTCTCACCTTTAATTTCCATGAACCATACCTGTGCCTGATGGCTAAGACGGGCCTTGATTTCACCGTGGGCCTGTACTCGAATCCTCCGCTGTCGCGGGCGTGGCACATGCAATTCCGCCCGATTCCCCCGAATATGACCCTCATGGAGGAAGCGCGCTGGCGGGAGGAGCTTGAGAAGGGGAAGTTCGACGTCGTTGTCGCACACAACGAATCCAACGCGCTCGACCTTTTCAAGTACGAGCGGACGCCGAAGCTGCTCGTTTGTCATAACCGCCGCACGTTCCTGAGAACGACGGTCACGTCAGAGGTGCCCGACGCGCCGGGCGTGTTTGACCGATTGCTGACCCGGCTGCAGGAACGGTTCGCTTTTGTTTTCATCTCGGAGTCGAAGCGGGCCGACTACGGAATCCCCGGTATCGTCATACTCCCAGGTATCGACGTCGAGGAATTCGGAGGGTATTCGGGAAGCGTGGCGGAGGTGTTGCGCGTCGGGAACCTTATGCGCGACCGCGACCTCATGTTTGACGTTGGCTTCCAGGAGCAAGTGTGCGAAGGCATTCCCAACCGCGTTGTCGGCGTCGACCCGCAGATCCCCCACGCGCGTCCGTCGTCGTCTTTTGCGGAATTGCTTCATCTGTATCGATCTAGGCGATGCCTGCTGCACGTCACGCGCGAGGAATACGAGGATGGGTACAACCTGGCGATGCTGGAAGCGATGGCATGCGGGATGCCTGTCGTGTCCCTGTCGAACCGCACCTCTCCCCTCACCCGCGGTGTGGATGGATTCCTGTCTCGAGACGCGGCGGCGCTTCGGCGCCACCTCCACGTACTGCTGGCGGATGCGGATCTAGCCGCAGAGATCGGCGGGCGCGGGCGCGAAACGGTGGCGGCGAAATTCCCAATCAGCGCGTTCGTTCAGAACTGGCGCGATGCACTTGAACGCGCGGTGGCGGAGGGGCCGCGCCGCGTAAGGCGCGTCCCAGTGACGGCGCCGCCGAGACAACGAATATTGCTGCATTACGTGGCATCGCCGATTACCACGGGCCGATATCTGGAGCGGGCCGCGCGAAAGAAACACACGGTGGTCACGGCGGGGTTCCGCTGTCCCGAGCAGGTACTCGAGGGATGGGGCTTCAAGATGCCCGCACCGGCCTACGCCCCGCACGGCGTCGATCTGCCGCTCCAGGAATCGTATCGAGAGATGCTGAACCGGCTGCCGGAAGGTTTCAAGCCGGACCTTTACCTCTGGGTTGATTCGGGGATGAAAGAGATCCCGCCGGATATCGACGTGGTGCGTTGTCCCAAGGCTTGTTATCTCATTGACACCCACGTGGCCCCCGAGCCGCGCATCGAGATCGCAAGACAGTTCGACTACACGTTCCTCGCGCAGAAGGCCCAAGTGGAGGCGTTCCGGCGCGAGGGCATCGCGCGAGTCCGGTGGCTTCCCCTTGCGTGTTCACCGGAACTCCACGATCTGCCGAAAGGGGAACGAATCTACGATGTCTCCTATGTGGGCGGCCTCGATGGCGACACGACGGATCGGCGGCGCAACGTTGTGAGCAAGGTCAAAACCCGCTTTCCCAATAGTAAGATCGGGCGGTACTGGCCCGATGAAATGGCGGGCGTGTATGCGCAGTCCAAGATCGTCGTCAACGCGTGCGTCAACCGGGACGTCAACATGCGCGTTTTCGAAGCCATGGCTTCCGGCGCCCTGCTTATCACCGATGAAGCGGACGGTCTCGAGGATCTCTTCGAGGATGGAGTCCATTTGGTCATTTACCGCGATGACAAGGACGTGCTTGATGTCATCGACTATTACCTGCGGCACGAAGAGGAACGCGAGCAAATCGCGTCGGCCGGCATGACGCGCGTCCTGGAGCGTCACACCTACGATCACCGTCTGCACGAGATGCTGGACGCCGTGGCCCGTGAGCCGATCTCGGAGGGAGGTTACAGGGGCGGGTCGCGGTTTCAGGTTGGCGGCTATTACCGGAACACGCGGCCGGAGGTGGCGCAGTTTGTGCCATCGAGCGTGCGGCGGCTTCTCGACGTGGGCTGTGGCGGCGGCGATTTCGGC
>Ga0315274_10014511_pt1 | contig 11170 bp, 10 predicted proteins | sample YL17G02_20_MG_FD_203700 | JGI IMG/M metagenome (GOLD analysis project Ga0315274, IMG submission 203700) | Sediment microbial communities from Yellowstone Lake, YNP, Wyoming, USA - YL17G02_20 | ecosystem: Environmental > Aquatic > Freshwater > Lake > Sediment | place: USA: Wyoming | collected...
AATGTATTTCTTACAGGAAAACTTGCCGTTAGCACCCCTGAAGGAATTACTGTAATAGGTGGTGGGGATATAACCATTGATGGTCGTTTTGTAAATCCAGGAAGTATAATATGGAAAGATGGGGTAACTACCTATTTTACATTAGCTCCTGGAGTTGACAACCACTATAACAAATTTATGTTGTATCCTGGAAAGGATGATTATTATGAATTTACGATAGGAAGAATAGGATTTGGATGGAAAAATTTTAATATCTATTCAAATAATGTTTCTTTTATTCCAACTGTGGGTGGTGGAACTTTTGATATTGGTTATTCCACTCAAGAGATGTTTGGTAATATACGAGTTTCATTCACAGACACTTTTGAGATTAGATATTATGGTCCACCACTTGCCGGTCTTAATCAAATTGTAATAAATAGTTCTGAAATACTTATTAAGACACATATAGATTCGTCGGGTATTAACATAAATGCAGAAAAAAGACTTTATTTAGGTGGTGGATATACCATTGTAATACAAAGTGGGGGCGAAATTTATATACAAACAAATAGTAAGATTCGCATACAACCACTAAATGATGGAGATGGACAATTATTTTTAGGATTCCGAGATGATTGGGGAACAGGTTGGCCGAGCAAAAGATTTTCTTGTATTTATGTCAACTCTGCAAACTTTTTGGAAGTAAATTGTGTTGGTGGATTTCTTGTTGATGCTTCCCTTTTTACACTTACTGCTTCAACCGGAGCTTTCAGAATTATTTCAAATACTGATTATATTCAACTTACCACTTCTTTAGATTCTATTTATATTGATTCCTATTCTGAAATACATCTTGCATCAAAAGGGACAACTTTTATTCATCCGGGAGTAAGTGGAACAGCACAATTACTTCTTGGAAATACAAGTTTTGGGTGGGAAAGAATTTATATGTATGCTTCCTCCCAAATTTATGTACTTCCAAATATCCCCGGTTCTGGAACAGTATGGATAGGATATGATGGAAGTTCCTATTTATGGGGGTCAATTCAACTTCATTCATTAAGTTCAATAACTTTTAAAACAGCCAATGTTTATTTCAGAGCAAGAACTTCTGGAAGTGGCACTATTTACTTAGGAGAAAGTTCAAATATATTTCAGGGGCTTAACATATATTCTCAATTTTTAAGTGCTACTACGGATTATATCCAATTTTTTAAATTAGCATCATCCATTTCTTATTTTAGAATTGGTCTATCAACTAATAGATACAATAGTTTTGATTGTTGGACGGTAAGTGATATTTATTGTAATTCCTCTACTGGGAGCTTTCGTGTTGTTGCCAATTCCCAAGTTGAACTTACTGCAACACTTGGAGCACTTGTTCTTACTACTTCTTCAGGAGATATCTTCATAAATACAAAAAATGAGACACATTTTAGAATAAATGGGAATGATAAATGGCATATAAGAAATACTGGATTTTTAATGCCGAATGGAGATAGGGTTCAAAGTATTGGTTCGGTGTATAATGAAGTTTTTGAAATTTACTGTCATACTCTTGTAGAATCATCAGATGAAAGATTAAAAACAGACATTACAAATATAAACTTGGGTCTTGATTTTGTAGATGGGTTACGTCCAATAAGTTATAAACCGTCTTACCCTGATAATGATATTTCCACCAGATTTGGATTTTCGGCTCAAGAAGTTAAAAAACTTTTGCCGGATGATAAAATATATGGTATTGTAACTTATAGTGAAGATGCAGACAGATATGGACTTGTTTATTCCCAATTTATTCCAATACTTACAAAAGCGATTCAGGAATTAAATGATAAACTTGATGCTCATATAGGAGGATAACATGCCGAACATAGCAACAATAGAAAAGAATGTCAGAAGCAAAACAGTTATGGACTTGATAAACTATTTTATGAAAAATACAATTCGGAATGGAAAAGAAATGAAAAAAACCGTCCGGGAAATTCTTTCTGATACGGAAACAGCATTTACAAATGAAGAAAAACTTGCAATAAAAGATGCTCTTGATAGTATAATGAACGGATTAAAAGCAATAAGAGAAGGGCTTCCTGATTATGTAAAACCGGAAGAGGAAGCCAATGATGAACCACCACAACCTTAATTAAAGAGGAGGAACAAGCATGAAAGTCAATTTCAACCAAATCATTACCGACCTGGATGAAAAACCAATCATTGATTCAGTTACCAGTGAAATGGTAATACTGAAAAAAGTGTGTATTAACGCACTGTTGGGAAATGTCCCTAATGAAGAAGTAAAAGGAACCGAAAAGTTATCCAGATTCACTCTTGCCAAGAAAATAAATGATGCCGGGGATTATGAAGTGGAAATTACTGTGGAAGAAGTGGCAAAGATAAAAGAGTTAATTGCCAAGTTTTTTACCACTCTCATTGTTGGAAAATGTTATTCCATGTTGGAAGGATAAATTAGCAAGAAAATAAAAACACTTGCCAATTTATTATATTTCCATTAAAATAATTTATAGTCTAAAGTGGGGAAAGTAAAATGTCCGTTTATCGTTCCGGTTCGGTAAATGTAGTACATGGCTCCAGTACAATTACAGGAGTTGGAACTGAATGGCTGAAATATGTTTCCAATGGAAGCATGTTTAAAATTGGGGACGGAACTGAAATTTATTCAATTTCAAGAGTTATTTCCAATACTTCAGCCATTCTTTCCGTTCCCTATAAAGGACTCACTGCAAATTATTTAAGTTATTCCATAACTTTCGGAACCACACCTAATCTAAACCTTCCTCTTATTGACAGATACGACCCGGACGCAGCTACAACCTTAAACCAAGCTCTCAGCCTTATTGATAAACAAGCCGGTAATTTCTTATCTTTTCAGGAATTAAATGATATTGAATATTCCGGGGAAGATGCTTTTTTTATCCGTGGGGATTACCATTCAGATGAATTAATGATAGACCGGGCTATTGAGTTTAAGAACATTGCCGGGGATATTGTTACCTATAATTTTGTAGAAAACAATACCCTTTGGAATAGTGTTGTAAAAACAACTCCCACCACACAAACTGTTTCTTATCGTGATTCCGACTCCGGGGAATATGATATTGAAAAGTGGGACATCATTGATAATGTGGATAAACAGAACCATGTTTTTGTGGAAAGTATTACTCCATCAAGTGATGAGTTTACCTATTCCGGGGAAGTCCTTGACGGGGCCGATGCTTGGGAAGGAAATGACACCCTCAGAAATTACGGTAAAACGAAAGGATTAGCCCTTATAACCGATGGAATTACCGAATCCCTTGTTCCTGTTGATGCTGTATCAGGAGAGATTTTGGACCTATCAGAATTTAAAAATGGGGATATCCTTTATAATTTCGACAAAGGAAATTATCGGTCAATTCTTGTTGGAGAAATTAATCCACTTCAGACAGCAGAATCAGATGATGATTGGGAAAAAGGAGACTATGTTTATACTATAGAATCCAAAGTTCAAGTTAAGATGTTAAATCTTATTCCATCAATAAAGATGGTGTATTATGGTTCCAGAGCACAGCTTGGTGTCAAATCAGTAAAGATGGAACATATTGATTTTGGATTTGGAAATAATCAGGTGGATGCTTCTGATATTCCAATCTCTATCCCAAATGTTTCCGGGGAATATATTGATACTGCAATTCAGGAAGTTCAGGATAATCTTAATGCCCATAAATTATTGGGGATTGATGTTCATACAGGAACAGCAATAACTTTTGTGGATGATTCTTCTCCAGAATTTCCTCCATTGGAATCGGATAATGCCACAGATGCAATAAATGAATTGAAAGTTAGAATTGGGTGGAGTGGATATGTTACCGGTATTGTTGATGAATCTGATGATACTGATAGATTTATTGACCATACCTTTATAGGGTATCCTGAAGATTACTTTGCTGCCAATCCTTCAGGGGAATGGTTTGTAAGGTTTGAAGATGGAGTAAACGAAGGGCAGCTAAGAGCAATTTATACTTTTGATAAAGTTGTTGGTGAATTTTTTGTCCGTCCTTATGAACCTTTTCCATATCTTCCCAATCCCGGAGACCAATTCAGTCTTCTGTTAAAACACACAGGACTTCCCGGCTCAAGAAGATTTATTGAACTTGATGATTGTCCCAACAGTTATTCAGGGCATTCAGGGGAAATCCCGGTTGTAAAAGGCAGTGAAGATGGAATGGACTTTTTGGACCCAACCACTCTTCCTATAAAAAACCACCTTCTTTCTTCTCCTATTTTTCATACAGGAATATCAGGGACGAAAGATAATTTCATGGCCCTTGATAATAATGGACTTCCTAAAGATAGTGGGCATAAACATTCAGATTATGAGATTGCCGGTGCTGTCTCTACCCATCAAAGTACTTATGACCACACCAAACTCCATGATAAGAAACATGACCTTACATCATCTTCTGACCACGGAGGGATTACCGGAACAGAGAATAATTTCATGGCCCTTAATACTTCCGGGCTTCCTAAAGATAGTGGAAGTAAAGCCGGTGATTTTGCAACATCTGGACATAATCATAATCATAACAGTCTAAACAGTATTGATGGTGGTGGAACTTACCATCTTTCTTCCACTGATTATACTGATTTAACAGATGCCGGGGATTCTTCCCTTCATTATCATTCATCCGATAGAAATAGAAATAATCATTCGGGAACACAAGCAAGAAGTACAATATCTGATTTTGCTCATAAAACTACCCATGAATCTGGAGGGGGAGCCGATGCAATAAAGTTGGACGATTTAGCTGCCCCCGATGATAATACTGATTTGGATGCAAGTACCACTAAACATGGATTGCTTATTAAAGCGGTTGCCCCCGCTTCCGGTGTTTTAAATGTTGTTGGAATAGCAAATGGGGAAACTGCATTTTCAAATAAAACATTACTTGATTCCACTAATCCCACAGATTTAGGAACTTCTGCTCCAGGAACCAGTTTGATTGTTGCTCGTAGAGACCATGTTCATACACTTCCAAAACTGGATGATTTATCGGCTCCTGATGATAATACCGACCTGAATGTTTCAACAACAAAACATGGATTATGCCCAAAAGCTCCCAATGTTCTTACTCAATTTTTAAGAGGGGATGGAACATGGGCTGATGTTCCTTTCAAAAATAAATTTATATCCGGTGCAGAATACAATGCCAATTTTGGAAATTTTAGAGTAAAAAGTGTTGCATCAACGGGGGCTGCCCGATTTACTTTCAGAGTTCCTTTAGATTTTGTTTCTCTTGTTTCCATTCAGGCAATTGGTATCCCTTCTTTTACCGGGGATGCAAAGAATATTGATTTAACTTCTGATTATGGAGCAATGGGGGAAATATATAATATACATAGTGAAAGTGATGCTATTTCAACATATAGCGGATTTGTTACAAATAAAATATATGCTTTAAATCTTGCTTCTGTTTTTACTACTTTAGCTGCGGGTGATTATTGTGGTGTTTTAATAGACCATGTAACTATTGGTGGTTCAATAAACTATCTTGGAATCTTATTAAAATACGCATAAAGGAAATTTCAATGTTTGATTATACATACACAAGAGAAATTGTTGATTGGAAATATAATATCTGCAATAGATATCTTGTAAAAAAAATAAAAGAAGAGTTGGAAAAGGACACAAAAATAAATTGTAATGAAGCCAATTGTGTTATTTCTTTTTCAGTAATGCTTTCTGATGAAGAAGAAAGTTTACTGGATGATATTGTCCTTGACTCAAAAGTGGCTGTTTGTGGAGAAGACTGTGAATTTAATTTAATTTGCAATTCATAATAAAATTTAATTTGGGGAGGAAATTAAAATGCCAAAATACAGAAACGATAGTGTAGAAACTTCCTATATGGTTAAAACCATAAATGGGGGGTTTAAGCCAATTCCTCCAGGAGAAACAGTAGAAACCTATGATGCCCTTACTGAACCAACATGGACTCTTATTTCTGATGAACCCTATTTGGAAGAGTATATCAATGCTTGTTCCGGGGAAACTGTCGTGGGGGATTATCCTTCAGACCCAATGCCTTGTCAGGGAAAAAGAAATTTGGTTCTAAAATCGGATTATAACATTTCCAATTCCGAAGTTGATATACGTTTTGCCTATTTTGATAATGGGAAAAGAATGATTGGCTATTCTGATATTTTAACCATTGCCAATACTGCTGTGTTGAACGGAAGCAGATATGAAGGAGTTGCCACTATTCTCACCAATGATTCAAATGCCCATTTCTTTAAAGTAAGAATAGAAAATACTCCAACAAATGGGGGAAATGTAACCATTGATGCTGCTGCTGTGAAGGAGGTCTAAAAATGAAAAAGCTTTTTCTATTTCCCATTCTTTTTATTTTCTGTTTCACAAGTTTTGCTTGGGGACAATCCACTAAAAAGAATACAATAAAATTGAGAGAAGAGGATGGAAGTCCTACAAGAGTAATATCTGCAATTATTGTGGACAATGGAACTTGTGATTCTGTATATAAAGATGGAGGATTTGATACCACGAGTTGGAAAGTTCTTAATGTATGGGAAAATGATATAATAAAAATACCTAAAATTACTGATATAAACTTTGCTGGAAGTGTTGCTGTTACCGATGAAGGAAGTGGAAAAGCAAAGGTCACAGTAATCGGGGGTGGAGGACCTTCTACTTATCCTGATATTTTGAAGGATAATGCTTCTATTGTAGATAACTGTACCATGATTAATTTTGAGGGGGGTATTTCCGTAACACCCGGAGAACTTGAAAAAGCAAATATAGTTGTTCACGATAAACTTCATACTCTTAACAGTACAGAAAATCATACAGGAATAGGTGGATTTGAAGATGAATTTATGGCTCTTGATGAAAATGGACTTCCTAAAAGTAGTGGAAAAATAGCTTCCGATTTTTCTGCTTCAGACCATAATCACAGTCTGAATAATCTGGTAGAAAAATCTTATAATAGTCTTACTGATAAGCCAACAATTAGCAATATGAGGAGTCATGCTCTGGATAATGCCACGTTGCACACGGGAATCGTTGGAGCTACAGAAGATAATATCATGGTGTTCGACAACAACACTCTGCCCAAAGATGGGGGGAGTAAGATTTCAGACCTTGCTACTGCATCAGGGCTTTCCGACCATACCGATAACCGTACAATTCATTTCCCGATAAATGATAGTGGAACGGAATTGGATGAAGCATGGAGTGCAAATAAAATAAGCTCTGACTTGTCTGGAAAAAGTGATACGGGACACAATCATGCTTTGGCATCACTGTCTGAAAAGTCTTATGATAGTCTTACAGACAAACCGGAAATTCCCGAAGGCATGAGAAAGCATGGCATTGATAATTCCACCATGCATGATGGAGTTTCAGAAGCAGTAGAAAATAATTTCATGTCTTTTGACAGCAATGGTCTTCCCAAAGACAGCGGAGATAATGCATCAGATTTTTCAGCTTCCGACCATAACCATGCTCTGAACAATCTATCTGAAAAGTCATATGATAGCCTTACTGATAAGCCCGAAATAAGTAATATGAGACAGCATGCTCTGGATAATGCCACATTACATAGTGGTATATCTGGAACTGAAGACAATTTTATGTCCATTGATAATGCAGGATTTCCAAAGGACAGTGGGAAAAAGGCTTCTGATTTTGCGGATGCTTCTGATTTTGCAGAACATGCAGATAATACTACAATTCACGGCCCCTATAATTCTACGGACATAGCCGACAATAGCACCATCGGCGGCCCCATGGTTTACGATTCTTTAAATGCAACAGCGGAAGCGTTTGCGGGATTCGAGGAAACAATAAATAATCATATCGACAATGCCACTCCTCATACCCGTATTGATGATTTGTCCGAAGTTTCAGACAAGACATGGAGTTCAGAAAAGATTCAGGACCAGATTGATGCCAGTGGCGGTGGAGTAATGTATCAGCATGGAATTGACAATGATACGGTTCATGCAGGAGTTGCCGGGGCTATTCTGGACAATTTCCTATCATTCGATACAAACGGACTTCCAAAAGACAGCGGAAAAAATGCAGGTTCCTTTCTTGATAATTCAACTATTACAGCTTTGGGAAAAGTTCTTTATATTGATGTTTCCCGTACTAAAGATTATATGGCTACCGGAAGCATAATTCTTCCTTATCATACGGTGCGTGAAGCCAATGATTACATTGGAACACTTAGCCCTCCCGAAAGCTATGGATGGACTGTTGTGATTATGCCTGGAGTTTATACGGAAAAAATCCATTGCAAGACCTACACCAATTACATTGGACAGCCGGTAGATAGGGGAATGTTGAGTGAGACATCTCTATTCGGCAATATTCGTTTTGATGCTGATACGGTAAATGCCGTAACCATATCGGGATTTTGCACAGGTATGGCTATCAGTGGATTAACTGAATCATTTTTCTTGGGGTCTTCAACAGACAATATTGTAATCAGCGATTGTGCAATTCATATGAGTGCCTCTGCTACAACTCCGGCTATAAAGTTTGACGGTGGAAGTTTTAATATTGGGGTAATCCAGAATTGTTCTTTTACTTTGGCTGATAGTGAGTCCACCATCCCTTCAGTAATAGAATTGGATGCCGAAGGAACAGGAGGATTCATGGTTTTGGAATCAACAATAGAAGTTCCGGCTGTGGAAAATGCAATAGGTATAAATATAAGAAATACATCTGCTTCTATTACTGTTGATAAGTGTCTTATTACACGTGGCGACCCCGCAATAAATCTGGATAATGCTTCCAGTCCTAATATTACAGATAACAATTTTATAAGCCCCCGTGGAACAGGGCTCAGAATTGCCAATGACCCATCTGGTAGTCTTGGAAGAATTTTTGGCAATATGTTTAATGGGTCAAATACAGATGCGACGGAAGGGAAAGGTGGCATCGTTATTGATGCCGATTCAAGATTGGATATTGTAAGCAATAAGTTTTGGGGAACAAGAAAAGCAGGAATTCATATTCTAAGTAATGGAACGGATGTCGATGGTATTTTCATAAGGGATAATGCCTTCTATTACTTTTGGGGAAATGAAAATTGGCATTATATTAAGGATGACCACGAAGGAACAGGGGAGGTAAATGCCTCTGGGAATATCTTTGAAGTACTTCCGACAGTAACGGGAACAACCCCAGATGGACATCCTCAGATTTCCACAAATGTTGCATGGGTTCCTTATCAGACACTGGATGCGAGTGCTTCTGCTATTTATGACAACTCGACAATGGCTGAAGACCATGGGGGGTTCTCTATTGCAGATGCTTTGGATTATACGAAAGAACACATCGACAACGGAACAATCCACACATCTCAGACTGAGAAGGATATAATTACAAACCATATTGACAATGCAACGATTCATAGCACCACTTTGGTTTATATAGCTTATGATAATGCTACTGGTGAGATTGTTCCTGATAATGCCACATTGATTTTGGTAGATACGGAAACACCTGATTCTAATATCCACGTAATTCTACCTGATGCTGATTCCAGTTTTAGACTACATCCCATAACAGTTAAGCATGCGGTTGTTGCTCACGATATTAGAATATCAGTTGTGGCAGGAGGTCTTTTGGAGTTTATAGAAGATGCAGAATATATAATAACCGGGGCAGGAAAGGATGCAGTAACTTTTACTCCATATTATATTCCCGCTGAAGGGGAAAACCCCGAAGTAAGGGCATGGTGGATAACAAGTAAATATACTGAATAAGGAGGGTATCTAATGAAAGTAAGAATATTAATTATTTGCATAATCGCTTTTTTTATTCCTTGTAATACCGGGGCATGGAATTGGAATCCATTCAAGAGTGGGGAATCTGTAAAAGTAGAAAAGAAAATAGAAGAAAAAGCAGCGAAGAAAACGAGATTTCATATGATGGTAAAACCCATCAAAGGAAAAAGAATAGAAAGAGAATTGGCTGTTCCTTCTGGTTTACGCAAACCAAGGAATTGCAAAGAATTTTATACTCTGATTAATAAAAAGGAAAAGGATAAAAAGGAAAAAGGAAAAATCAAATGACTTTAGAGGATTCTTAAATGAAAGAAATAATTAATCTTATAATTTCCCATGAGGGATTTAGAAGTAAAGTTTATAAATGTCCTGCCGGAAAACTCACTATTGGATATGGAAGAAATTTGGAAGATAAGGGAATAAGTGATAGTGAGGCCATGTTTCTTTTGATGAATGATGTTTTGTCAACCGAACGAGATATTTCAATGATGCTTCCATTCTTTGAAAATTTATCCTACCCACGACAGTGTGTTCTAATTGATATGGGATATAATCTTGGATTACAGGGATTGATGGAATTTAAGAAAATGTTGGAAGCTTTACATGATGGAGATTATGATAAAGCATCAAAGGAAATGCTTGATTCCAAGTGGGCAAAACAAGTTGGAAATAGAGCCATTGAACTTTCTGATATAATAAAAACATCAAAATTTACAGAAAAGTAGAATTGGAAAAAACAGAATACAGAAAAGGAACAGAAAAATGGTTCAATATGAGTATGTTGCAGCGGTAATTGCAGGGGTGATTGCTATTCTGGGAAAGATTGGTTTTGATGTAAGAAAAAAGAAAAGAGAGGATGGAATAATTACCAGTGTTGAATTAAAATGCGAAAAACGCCATCAAGAGATTGACTTCCGGCTTAAAGAAGGGGATAAAAAATTTGTTGAATTAACATCTTCCCTGCTTATATTTGAAGGGAAAGTAAATAAAGTTGCGGAAGATGTCAGCTATATACGAGGGAAAATTGATAACTTGTAAAGGAGGCATATCATGGGCAAATTTTTAAGCGACAACAAAACGTATATTGTGGCAATATTAATTGGGATTACGACCACTCTTAATGTCCTGAACATCATTGACGATACCCAGTATAAAATCATAATGGGGTATCTGTGTCCGACCGGGCTTGCAACCATGAGGTCTTCCATAGCAAAAGTTATGGGGGCATTGAAAGGGCAATCAAATGGTATCAATAATTAAATCTGTTCTTTTATTGGCTGTTCTTTTATTGCAGCAGTATTTCAAGAAAAAGGACAAAGACGAAAGGAGTAAGTATCTTGATTCCATTCAAAGGTTTAAAGAGACTGTTGTTGGT
>Ga0315274_10014512_pt1 | contig 11169 bp, 9 predicted proteins | sample YL17G02_20_MG_FD_203700 | JGI IMG/M metagenome (GOLD analysis project Ga0315274, IMG submission 203700) | Sediment microbial communities from Yellowstone Lake, YNP, Wyoming, USA - YL17G02_20 | ecosystem: Environmental > Aquatic > Freshwater > Lake > Sediment | place: USA: Wyoming | collected...
CCGGGCCACTATACGGTCGGGAAAAATTGAAAGCCTATATCGACGCCGATGTCTATGTGTTGCCATCGAGTTACGAGATATTTGGCATCACGATTCTTGAAGCCTGGGCTTGCCGCAAGCCGGTAATCGTCACTGACCGCTGCGGCCTGGCCGATGTGGTCAAGGGACGCGCCGGCCTGGTTGTACGTTATGATAAAGTTCAATTGCGTGACGCTCTCGCGGAGATGCTGGATAATACGCCGATGAGACTGGAGTTCGGCAGGCAGGGCAGAAAGCTGGTGGAGGAATACTACAACTGGCCAAATATAGCTTTGCAGGTAGAGCGCATTTATGATAGCATTGTAGCTAATCGGGTAGGGGAAGGGTGAGTTGCCAGGAGACGTGTTTCCATATGGATGAGAATGTGATGGAGAAAGACTGGGACCAGCGAGCCAGGCACGATGCCATTCGCTACGTAGCTGATGCGTATCGCGGAGAGGACTTCTTTAAAGAAGGAACCCGGCAAGCTCATGAGCTTTGTCGTGCCTTATTTCTTAACAAAGGGTTCGTACCTGAAGGAAAGCGTATGCTGGATATTGGCTGCGGTATTGGGCGTTTGGAGAGGGGATTCTCGGAAATGTTCGCTGAGGTATGGGGATTGGACGTCTCCGGCGAGATGATAGCTCAAGCGGAAGAGTTAAATAGTGCCTTTAACAATGTTAAGTTTGTGAAAGGCAATGGTCAAGACTTAGGCGTCTTTCCGAACGAATATTTTGATTTCGTTTTCTCTTACATAACATTCCAGCACGTCCCTGAAAAGAGAATAATCAAGAGCTATTTTGCTGAAGTTCATCGGGTTCTCAGGCGAGGTGGTCTATTAAAAATACTGCTGCGAAAACCATGGTCCGGGTTTGCTCTCGCCTTTGGCTTTATTCCCGTTCCTCGTCTCATCCTGCGCTATACACCCGACCTGATATGGTCGGTATATGACCGCCTGGCCTACAGGGGCGAAAAGAAACCATATCGCGGCAAGACCTGGCGCGGCACGGGCATTAGTGAAAAGGAAGCTCTGCAGAGTCTTCACAGCCTGAAATTCGAGAAGGTTGAGATTGAGGAAGACCCTTCCAAGAGCGTGTTCTGGGTTATAGGAAGAAAATAACTACAAAATAGCTGAATATTCCAGCTAACCTGAACAAAAATGACTATCCTTTATCTCTTGTAGATTTTATACACCCCTCCAATGCCGGCATATTTGCCCTGGAACTTGGGGTATCCTCTTTTATCAAATTCTAACCTGCTTAAGAACTCCCTGTGTTCTGCGGCCAACCTCTTGTCATTCATCGCCTTTTTGCCAAATTCCTTTAAGAAATACGGCTCCATGCGGTCGAAATAACCGCCTGAATAATCCACTTCAAAACCAGCATTACGGCAGATTGTGCAGAATTCATCAGCCTTATAGCATCTTGATATGGGGCAGTTTTCGCCATCGGTACTTCTGGTAAAAGCTTCTTTTACACTCATCCCTTTATATCTATTCTGGGTTATCATAACTCTATAGGCAATGTGTAGATGATAGAATATACTATCCTGATTATAAACCATGATATTGCCGGAGGAGCCGTTCTTCAGCACCCGCCAAAATTCACCCAGAATTTTATCGGGGTTTATGGTATGATGCAAGACTCCGGCACAATTAATATGGTCAATACTCTCACTATCTACCGGTAAAGTATTAATGGAATCCGAGCATTGAATCAGCTCTAATCTATCTGGATTTATTTCATATAGCGACAAACGTTGCCTGGCCAGTTCCAACGCTTTTAAAGATACATCCATACCAATCACTTTTTTTGCATTATTGATGATTAAGAATCGAAATATGTCGTTACCTGGACCGCACCCGTAATCCAGAATTACCTGGTCACTACGGTTTTGGTGAAAATCCATAAGTTCGTCTAATAAAGGATAAACTTTAACCAGCCACTCAAAATACTTCTGGGATTCCCATCGCGTCGAGAAAGGGTGGGAATTTACAGTGTATTCACCCCAATAACGGGCAACAGTTGTTTCGTCTGGAGAACATTTTTTTATCGAAATTCCCGATTCAGGATACTTCTTTCGGCTGATTGTTTTGTAAATCGTTGACAACTGCCGTATAAAGTACAGCCTCAAGTAATCCGCTGGTGAGGACTCTCCCTTCACGGCGCGTTTAACATAAGACCAAGCATGGTCCAGAAACCCAAGTAAGTTCATCTGCGGCCCCTTGTTAACTTCTATTTCTAATGTTTCTTATCCTGAATTCAAGTTTCTTGTAATATTTATACAGGTTTAATCTTAAAAGCGTCCTGTAGGCTGCTTCTTTAATAAGCCCGACCAGAAAGGTAAAAGGTGAAAAAGCCCAGGGAAATCTTTCACGAAGCGCCAGCAATCTCAAGTAGCGCGAGTTATCAGAAATATCAGAGGGGGTAATCGTGTGTACTGTCCTCACATGGTTAAGAATAAACTGGATAAAATTTTGGTAAGTATATAAACCCGACTCTGCAATATCCCGATAGGCATTATCAGCCATCCGCTCGCAAAGCTCTGCATCTTCTATCTGTTTAATAACGTCAGCGATATTGCTCCAATCTTTCTTAATCTCGATGTAATGCACTCCCGGTTTCAATATACCGCCGTATTCGCCCTCAACCAAAACCTGGCATGTCCTTGTCATACACGCGTCAAAAACACGCGGCGTCAACACAAGCAACTTGATATTCCCATCAAGCCCGGGAAAACAAGCTTGCTCTACTTCCTCAAAAGTAGCTCCTTCATGCTGATTGACATAATTATCAACTTTTTTCTTTATACTACCGTCAGGGTCGTGGAGAGTAGCTCCGCCTTCACAACCCAGGACTACTCTGCAATTAGACAGGAATTTATACCAATCGTCACCATAGAAAACATCCTTAGCATCGTTCGATAAGTCGAGTTTTAGATTATGTTTAACCGGAGCGTTGAGAAACTTCTCTGTAAGCTGCCATTTCATCAGCCCGGCTCTTCCCAGCCAGTAGGGCGGGCTGGAGCCTCTGTAACCAACATCAATCGTCCTGGACCTGTGGTCTCGATTCAGCCTCGCTAGTTTCTCCGAGGTGAATTTGTCGATATAGCCTGTAAAAACAGTGAAATAGTACTCCAGCCCCGAGCGCTCACGCGGGTAAATCTTTTGCCACTCCGATTCGGGAACCGGCGTGAAAATAGCCTTAACATCAAAATCTTGGAAAAACTCATTCATTTTGTCGGAAAATCGATAGTCATCCTGGGGAATAGCGACTTTGTATCCTCTCAACTCTTTTAACAATTTATATTTTTGCAGGATTTTAAGCCGCCCTGACTCATTAAACCTTATATTGGGGTCAAAAAAAGTACAGTGATATATAATCAGGTCAAAATTAATCCTGGAGATATACCCGGGTATCCCGTAAGCTGCGTTTAAATAGTAACACTCCTCCCCGGAGTATCTCTTAAATGACCGCAGGTATTCACTGATGGAACTTCTGGAGCTTTTAAACACCCAATCGTATATAACAAGAATTTTCATACGAAAAAGTCTCTATTCACTTCTGGTTAATCCAGCAACGGACCAACTATAATCCGAAATGGCATGCAAATTCATTCCTGACCCTTAATCATATTGTTGTAATCTCATATTTCTTAAACCTGGATTTCAGTTTCAGATAATTTTCATACAGGTTCAGCTTCACAAGTAATCTATAAACAACATACTTAACATGAGCAACCCAAAAACCAATCGGTGAGAAAATAAAAGGAAACCTTTCACGGAGCTCCAACGATTTTAAATAATATGAATTGTCAGAACTGCTTCCGGAAGTAAATTGATAAACGCTTCTCACATGATTGAGAACCAACATAACAAAATTACGATATGTATATAAGCCCGATTCAACGATGTCCCTATAGGCATTATCAGTAATCCGTTCGCAAAAATCTATATCCTCTATCTGTCTGATAACCTCAGCGATGTTGCTCCAATCCTTCTTGATTTCTATATAGTGCACCCCAGGCTTAAATATCCCTCCATATTCCCCCTCTACCAGAGCCTGACATGTCCGAGTTATGCAGGCCTCAAAATGGCGCGGCGAAAGAGCAAAAAGGTTCAGGTTTCCATCGAGGCCAGGGAAACAAGCCTTTTCAACTTCCTCAAAACTAGCTTCGGGATGCTTTAGGACATATTGGTCTACTTCTTTCATTATCTTCCCGGTAGGGTCATGAAGGCTGGCACCACTTTCGCAACCTAAGACTACCCTGCAACTAGATAAAAATTTATACCATTCATCACCGTAAAAAACGTCTCTAGGATCGTTTGACAAATCAAGTTTAAGACTATGTTTAACCGGAGCGTTTAATAATATCTCCATAAGTTGCCATTTTATCAATCCATGTCTTCCTACCCAATAAGGGACCTTTCTGGCTCTGTATCCGATATCAATAGGTCTCAATTTATGAGGTCTTAACTCATGACCCTGTTTTGATTTCACCAGTTTCTCCAAGGCAATTTCATCTATGTAGCCTGGAAAAACCGTAAAGTAATGTTCTAACCCGGATTCCGTCTGCGGATAAACCTTCTGCCATTCTGATTCTGGTAGACAGGTGAAAACAGTCTTGATATTAAGACTCAAGAACAATTTATTCAAGATATCAGTATATTGGTATTCATCTTGAGGGATGGCTATCTTGTATCCTCTTAAATCCTCACATATTTTAATTGGTTTGTACCAATTCCCCCCAAACCATCCTCTAAAGTGAGCCAAAAAGGTATAATGAAAGACGATTAAATCGAAATTGATTTTAGTTATGAATCCGGGTATGCCATAAGCTGCATTCAGATAAAAACATTGCTCATCGGAATATCGCTTGAATGAATACAGGTGTTCGTTAATAGTGTTTCTATCGTCTTTGTTAAGCAGATAATAGATAACAAGTATTTTCATCTTCACCGCGGGCTTTCTCGGCAATAAATTATTTCAATCTGCATTTGTGATAAATGATAATACAGATAGGTCAGACAAGCAAATTGCCGCCAACCATTACCTACACTTGAGAATGTTCCTTAATCACGTCTACGATGTAAGAACAAATATTGACATAAAGTCGGGAATTCAAGCTCAACTTATCCCGGAGCTTGCTAACTTGGCAGGATGGTCGTATTATATTATTTAATAATGAAGAAAAATAGTAGCGATAAAACAGGGAAATTGAAAGACCAGAGAGCACCGGTCATCGTAATCCGGCCGCCGGGTAGTAAAGTATCTCTTAATATAAGGGAATTATGGGCATACCGGGAACTTGTTTATTTTCTTATCTGGCGCGATATAAAAGTACGCTATAAACAGACAATCATCGGCTTCGCCTATGCTATTATACAGCCTGTGTTCATGATGGTCGTCTTCAGCCTTTTCTTCGGAACACTAGCAAAAATTCCTTCCGGAGGTATCCCTTATCCCCTTTTCAATTATGCAGCTTTACTGCCATGGACTCTCTTTGCCAATAGCGTTACTCGATCTAGTAACAGTCTTGTTCAGGATTCCGGCCTTGTACAAAAGGTCTATTTCCCCAGACTGCTTATGCCGATCTCGGGTATTCTTTCGCCTCTGGTGGATTTTTTTATTGCTTTCATTGTTCTAATTGGTTTGATGCTCTATTTCGGCTATTTTCCGTCTTTGATGATGCTATGGATAATTCCTCTTCTTATCATGGAGTTGATGCTGGCAGCTGGTGCCGGTCTCTGGCTGTCAGCTATAAACGTGCAATATAGAGACGTGGTCTATATTGTCCCGTTTGGAATCCAGCTATTGCTGTTTGCTTCACCTGTCGTTTACTCAAGCACGTTTATACCGGCGCGCTTCCAGGCCGCCTATGGATTGATAAATCCCATGTCTGGAATAATAGAAGGCTTTCGGTGGGCTATCCTCGGCACGGCGGCCCCGAGCCGTTTGATGATTGCCTCGGTAGGTATCATCATTATCATATTGATTTCCGGATTTTTCTATTTCCGGCGACGGGAGAAAATCTTCGCCGACGTTGTGTAAGGCTGTTTGCTGTTGGGTGGGTGATAGTCTCTGGAGAAATCTGGCTCTTAATATAATTCAGACTGTCTCTATCGCGAAATAATGACACGGATTGCGGACTGAATATTGCCGAGCCCCGGAATCCCGGCGGGGAAAATGGTGTGACCCGCGGGCTTTTTATTTATTCATATACCCCAGGATGATTTTCACCACCCTGGATGAAACGTTTTTAGCCAGGTACTCCGCCGGAGGTTCCCATTCCGGTTTTTTCTCCAGAACCACCTCCAGCGCCTTTATTATCAAATCCGGGGAGACACCCGTTAACATATTACTGCCGCATTCCAGAGTTTCCGGCCTTTCGGTCACATCCCTGATGGTAATATTGGGGACTCTTAAAATACAACATTCTTCCTGCACCGTCCCGCTATCGGTAATGACGCACCGTGCCTGCTTCTCCAGAGAGATAAAATCGAAAAAGCCGAAAGGTTCCAGGAGACGGATGTCCTGATTACTTACTTTCAGCCTGAACTGCGTCATCTTGCTCTTGGTTCTCGGGTGCAGGCTGCAAATAACCGGCAAGGCATATTTTTTATTTACGGTATCCAGAGCTATGAGCAGGTTACCAAGCCTGTTTCTATCGTCGACATTTTCTGCCCGGTGAGCGGTGACCAGGAAATACTTTTGCGGTTGCAGGTTGAGCCCGGCCAGTATCCGGCTGCTCTCGATCTCTTTATCGTAGTGCCGGATAACCTCATAAATAGGGTTCCCGATAACATGAATAGATTCGCCTGGAATGCCCTCGGCTAAAAGGTTCTCCTTGCTTTTGTGGGTATAGGGGAGGAGAACGGTGCTGGAGTGGTCGATGATTCTCCGGTTGACCTCTTCCGGTACGCGGTCATCAAAGCAGCGGTTGCCGGCCTCCATATGGAAAACCGGTATGCCCATGCGCCTGGCTACAATGCTGGATAGACCGCTATTGGTATCACCGAGGATAAGTATCCGCTCCGGCTTTTCCTTTAAGATGACCTTCTCTATTTCGATTATTATTTTGCCTATCTGCTCGGCAAAGGAATCGGCTCTTACCCCGAGGTGGTAGTCCGGCTCCCTAAGCTTTAAATCCTTAAAGAAAACCTCGTTCAGCTTTTCCTCAAAGTTCTGGCCGGTATGGACCAGCACATGGTCGCAGTGTCTGTCCAGCTTTCCGATAATCCGGCTAAGCCTGATAATCTCGGGCCGGGTGCCCAGCACCGTCATTACTTTCATCGTTATTCCTTAAAGCTTTAAATAGCCCCCGTCCTTGAGGAAACTCTCAAGCTGACTCCCGGACATGCAGCGGCCGGCGGAAGAAAGCTCCCCGGTCAGCTCCGGTTTTTCAATTTCCATTTTCCGCAGACTGGGCAGGACCGGGTAGATTACATAATGGTCGCCTCTCTTTATGGTCCGTGGTATCTCTTCTTCGGAGATAAGTATCTCGTGGATTTTTTCACCCGGCCGTATACCGATAATCTTTATTTCAATGTCACGCTTGCCGATCATTACCCTGGCCATGTCAGTTATCTTAACGGAGGGGAGGTCTGGCACATAGATATCGCCCGGTTCGGCGGAACGGATGGCGGCCATGATAGTATCAATAGCTTTTTCCAGGGTGAGGATGAACCGTGTCATATCCTGCGTGGTAATGGTAAGCGGCCCGCCCTGCTTTATCTGTTCCTGGAAGAGGGGGATAATCGAGCCTCTGGAGGCGGCGACATTGCCATACCTGACACAGATGAATCTGGTTTTCGGGCAGAGACGGTTAGCCTCTACCGCCAGCCTTTCCTGTATTGCCTTGCACATTCCGTAGGTATTGACCGGCTTACAGGCTTTATCCGTAGAAATCGCTAACACTGTTTCAACGCTATTCTGAGTTTCCACGATTGCCCGGATGATATTTTGGATACCCAGGATATTGGTTTTTATCGACTCGAACGGGAAATACTCGCCGATAGGGACCTGCTTTAAAGCGGCGGCGTGGATAATTATGTCAGCCTTTTTTACGGCTCTAACCACGGATTCATAGTCCCGGACATCGCCGATTTGAAAGGAGAGCACCTCATCCGGATGATAAAACACATCATCCGTGGTCACTTTAAGATTTTTCCATTCAAGTTCCATGTTATATTGCTTATCTTCATCCCGTGAATAAATAACAACTTGCTTCGGTTTCCCGAGCTTGCCTTTCATAATGTGGCGGACTAAAGCTTTCCCTAAAGAACCGGTACCCCCGGTAATGAGCAACCTTTTATCTTGGAAAATCATCTTGCCTCCACTTCAAATACGATACTGCATCCCCGGCGAGTTCCTCAACCATTTTCTTCCAGGGTAGCGGAGTAAAGCCGGTTTCTTTCCGGAATAGCGTCGCGTCAAGGCTCCTGTTGACGCGATAGTCAGGATATTCTTCAATCTCAATATTAAGCCCAAAAGCATTTTTTATCAAGGTGAGGAGGTTGAATTTACTGATTGGTTCGGATGATACGTGATAAATGCCGTTTAAATTCCGGTGTTTCGTAATTATTTCGGCGATAACCCGGGCCAGGTGAAGGGTAGGGAAACCGCTGAAAATGGCATTAGTATACCCCTGAACCCGGCCTCCCCGGTTGGCGAGAAACCATTCCAGCAGGCCGTTAGCTCCGGCTAACTCCCGGCCGATAACCGAGGTCCTGATGGTCAGAGTCCCGGCGCCCTTTACTTCCCCGAGGTATTTGGTTTTGCCGTAGATATCTTCGGCGTCCGAAGAGGCGTCTTCGCGATAATTGCCTTTGCTGCCGGAGAAAACGCAGTCGGTGCTGATATGAATCAGCCGTATCTCTTTATCCCGGCAAATCCGGTATAGCTGATGGGGAAACAGCGAATTAAGCCAGATAGTGGTGAGAATACCGACCTGCTCGACCAGTGGCTTGACAACCCCGATACAATTAATCACAACTTCCGGTCCGGTCTCTTCAATGACCTGCTCCACCCGCTCGGTCTTCATGGCATCAAGGTGAGGCGCTATTTTAGACGGTGGGAAGAAATCGTATTTGCTGATATCGCGGTAATCACCCCTGATGGCGCCGGTTACATCGAACGCCGGGCTTAGAACTTGATACAGCTTGTGTCCCAGCATTCCGGTGGCGCCTAAAATCAATACCCTGGTCAAAGCTTTCTCCTTCAATTAGAAGTTCTCGGGATTACGCTGTCAGAGTTTCCGGTCACGATTTTTTGCAGCTCTGCTTCGAGTTGTTGTCCTATCTTTTGCTGGTCGTGCACCTGTCTTACATAGTCGATGCCGGCTTGTTCCAATTTCTGCCGGCGTTCATCTGAAGCCAGCAGGTCAGCCACTTTAGCCGCCATGTCAGCGGCGGTATCGGCATAAATTACCCCTTTAGACTCATCGGGAATAAGGCACTTGATTCCGAGCAGAGGGGTGACTACAGCTATCTTCCCGCAGGCGATATACTGGATTATTTTGCCCGGGAAGATGTCTCTGGTTTCATCCGTGTTAAGGAAGGGATTGATACATACAGCCGCCAGATTGATATACTGCGGCATTGTCCCGTACGGTTGGAAGCCGGTTATGGTGACCCGATTCTCCAACCCGAGTTCGGCGATAGTCCTTTCCAGCTTTTTACGCTGGGGGCCATCACCCACAATCAGCAATTTCGCCTCCGGTATCCTATCGATGACACGGGGGAACCGGCGAATAAAAGCATCGAGCCCGCTGAACTCAAAAAGAGTACCGATGAAAACAACAACCCTGTCTTTCTCCGCGAACCCCCATTTTTGGCGGACCCCGGAGCAATCAACCGATGGATGGAATAGGCTGGTATCGATAGGCATGTACAGCAGCCTGACTTTTGATTCCGCCGCCCCCATACCGATGACATAGCGGGAATGGTTGGGAGTAATCGCCAATATAGCGTCTACCCGGGCATATATCTTTTTCTCGAGACACCTGGTAGCGGGACGCAGAACAGGGTGGCGCACGAGGCGGTGCAGAATGTCTATCGACCTGAATACCACGGGAATCCCGAATCTCCTGGCTATATGAACGACCTGAAGTCCGTTGGTGGGGACAGAATAAAGCATGATAACATCGATATTCTTCTCTTTTATTGTCTTTTGAATTTCAAAGTAGTGGCTGAAACTGGCTGATACGCGACTTAGTACAGGAATTTTAATAAAGCCGGGGCGCCTTAATGATACGGAAGACCCGGGCACCGCTCTGGAGATACCTTCGAATTCTTTTGTCTTGAGATTTCCCAGGTCGAAAATTCCATTTTTCTTCCAGCTATCCTCGTAGTCGATGGCGTAGACATTATGGCTACGCACCGAAAGAATCTCGGCAAGATTGTGTATCTCAAACACAACTTTCTTCAACCAATCGACCTCGTGTATAAAAAGGATGTTCATGGCATTCCTTGAAACGTGTTTAAATAATTATATTATTATACCTCAATAGTGTTATAAAATGAAGACACTCCCAATTCCTTCCCAGATTACCTTGTTCTCTGCCATCCACAGAGCTTTTTAACAAGGTAGTAAGCCCTATAAAATTGTTGGTATAGTGTCTTTGTGATATAATTACAAGCATACTATAGAAGCTACTTAAGGCTAAACGAATGAAATTAGGCAAATATTTTTTATCATCTAGGCTCGTCATTGTTCTACTAATCGTTTTATTCTTCGCCGTCTCTCTCATCCTTCGGGTTGCCCTCCCCAACGACCAGATTTTCACTTCGGTAGGAATCAAGTTCTCCAGTAATGATGCCTACTATCACATGCGTATCGTTGACAGTATGGTCAATAATTTTCCGCATACTACTCAATTTGACCCATACTATTTATATCCCAGCGGTGGTGCACTTAATTCCCGTTTCTTTGATTGGCTTCTGGCCGGTGTTATCATGATAGCCGGTCTTGGTTCGCCGACCGCGCACACTGTTGATGTGATTGGCGTCTTGTTCCCCGCCATATTGGCGGCGCTGATAATTATTCCGGTTTACTTCATCGGTAAAGTCCTGTTCAATCGATGGGCGGGCGTACTGGCGGCAGGCCTGGTCGCCGTATTGCCCGGCGAGTTCCTGGGGCGCTCGATACTCGG
>Ga0315274_10014514_pt1 | contig 11168 bp, 11 predicted proteins | sample YL17G02_20_MG_FD_203700 | JGI IMG/M metagenome (GOLD analysis project Ga0315274, IMG submission 203700) | Sediment microbial communities from Yellowstone Lake, YNP, Wyoming, USA - YL17G02_20 | ecosystem: Environmental > Aquatic > Freshwater > Lake > Sediment | place: USA: Wyoming | collected...
CAACCACCCCCAGGGAGAGGAGCATGACGGGCACCATCACGGCGCCCATGCAGAAGAGGCGGGGCACGTTCAGGAGCTGCGGAACCACTCCCAGGGCAGTAGAGAGGGCCAGGAGCAGGAGGCCGAATGGGCCACAGAGAAGGAAGGAGAGCAGGGTGATAAGCACGATAACGCCGGTCTGCACGCCCCTCGACCGGAGCACGGAGAAGCGGGCGGCAGAGGCACCCAGGCGGATTGTGATCAGGTAGGCGGCACAAGCCGCCAGGCAGCCGGCAAGGAGCAGCGACGTGAAGGGGGGAAGCTCGGTCACTGCGAGCGCCGCCATCACGCCGTTCCGGGTGCGGGAGAGGGCGTAGAGGGCTGCGAGGCCCAGGAACGCGTTAGCGGTATTCGAGGCTGACACGGCCAGCAGGTAGCCCCGGCGGTCCCCCTCGTACCGGATGGCCGCTGCCAGCACCCCGTTCGCCGTTGCGGTGGAGAGCCCCGGGAGCCACCCCACCACCGCCCCTGCGGCAGATCCCAGCAGGGACTGCAGGGTGATACTCTTGCTTTCGATGGTGAGACCGGTGAACTGCTGGGGAGGCACCCCTCCCTGGCCGGCCAGGAGGAGGGTGGAGATGCCGAAGAGGCCCGAGAGGAGGGGCATGAGCACGGCGGAGCTCCCGAGGCCGTGCCAGGCAAGGTAGCCGTGGGCCAGGGTGAAGAGGCCCAGGACTCCCGATGCGGCAAAGACGGCCAGGGCCAGGGGCGGGGACTCGGTCTCCACGATGAGAAGACCGGCCACCGCCAGGATCAGCACGCCGATCCAGAGGTCAAGGAACGGCTGCAGGGGCGGAAGCAGGATGAGGAAAGCCAGCGTCAGGGGGAGGGACACGACGACGGCCATCGCGGAGCCCAGGGCACAGATCCGGACCGCCTCCTCCCCCTTCCCCTCCAGGCAGAGGGCATGGGCGGGGAGGACCGCCACCGCCGTGTCCGCGTCAGGTATGCCCAGGAAGGTGGAGGGGATCGTGTCCAGGAAGGTGTGGGTGACGAGCGCGGCAAAGAGGGCGGCCCCCAGAGTCTCGGGGCCGAAAGCCGAGGCCAGGAATGCCTCGGCGCCCAGCAGGACCGATGCCATCGTGTTGGCATGGACGCCGGGCACGAGGCCGCTCACCGAACCGATGGCCACGCCGAGCATCGTTCCGGCAAGGAGGGACCACATCAAGTAAGAGGGAGTGCGCGGGGCGAGATAAAGAATCCGGAACAGATACCGTCATATCCCGCGGGGTTGATACCTTGCCGGATGAAGATCGCCGTCACCCGCGTGCCGGGGAAGGAGGGGAAGGACCGGGAGCTCTGCGCCCGGTACGGGCACGAATGTACCGCCGTCTCGCCCCTGCGGGTGGAGGTGTACCGGGACCGGGTGGAGGCTTTTCTCGGGGCAGCCAACCGGGGGGAGTATGATGGCATCTTCTTTGCGAGCGCGGTTCCGGCACAGCTGATCGGGCCCGGCCTTGCCTCCCGTCCCCGCGTGATCGCCATCGGCCCCCAGACGGCCCGGGTGCTCGGCGAGGCCGGTGTGCCCTGCGAGGTGCTGCCGTCGTTCTATTCCCGGGACCTGGTCCCCTTCCTGGGGGAGTGGGTGAGGGGGAAGCGGATCGGCATCCCCCGGGCGGACGTGGACAACGAACTGCTGATCCGGGCCATCCGGGACGCCGGCGGGATTCCCGATGAGGTCCGGTGCTACGCCCTGATCCCCACGGGGACCCCGTTGCCCCTCGGCGATACTGACATCCTGCTCTTCACGAGCGCCTCCTCCTATCGCAATGCCCGGTGGGGACAGAGGCGTGGGCTCCTCCTCATGGCCATTGGCGATATCACCGCATCTGCGATGCGGAAGGGGGGGGATCCCCCGGCGGTCGTGGGGGACGGGTCCCTGGAGGGCACCCTCCGGGCCCTGAACACATATCTCGCACAGGAGGAGGCGCGATGACGCCTGTGAACCCGGTCAGGGGATCTCAGGCCCGCTCTCCCACCGGGATCCTGATCGTGGACAAGCCCCGGGGGCCATCCAGCCACGAGGTCACCGCATGGGTGGGACGGATGCTCCAGGCCCCCGTGGGCCACTCGGGAACGCTGGACCCTGGTGTCTCCGGGGTCCTGGTGGTGATGGCCGGGAGGGCCGCGAAACTGGCCCCGGTACTCCAGCGCACCGACAAGGAGTACGTCTGCCTGGTGAGGCTCCACGGGGACTGCACCCCGGAGGGGGTGAAGGAGGTGCTGGGCGAGTTCACCGGCAGGATCTACCAGCGGCCGCCACGGAAGAGCGCGGTGAAGCGCTCCCTCCGGATCCGCACCATCCAGGGGATTGACCTGCTGGACCTGCGGGAGAGGCATCTCCTTATCCGGGTGCGGTGCGATGCCGGCACCTACATCCGGTCCCTGGCCCACCACGTCGGCCTGGCCCTGGGAACGGGCGCCCATATGGAGGAACTCCGCCGTACCCGTTCCGGTTCTTTCGGCGAGGGGGAGGCCCATACCCTCCACGAAATCGCCGACGCAGTCTCCGCCGCCGGGGAAGCGGAGCCGGAGCACCTTGCCCGGATGATTCTCCCCGTGGAGCGGGCCGTGGCCGGGATCCCCGCCGTCACCATCCGGGACAGTGCTGTGGATGCCCTCTGCCACGGGGCGGCCCTCGCCATGCCCGGCATAGCGGAGAGCGGGCAGTTCCGGAAAGGGGAAACGGTGGCCGTCTTCACCCTGAAAGGGGAACTGGTCTGTACCGCCGAGGCGCTGGTGCCCTCAGACGTGATTCGTACGGGGGGATCCGGCCTTGTCGCTGCCCCCCGGGCCGTTGTGATGGAACCGGGCACCTATCCGAAGGGATGGACGAAGCGGAGCGAGCGGATGGAGAAGAGGATGTAGGGATTTGAATTCTCTCCTATCGAAAAAATCACTCTTTCATTCGCAGTTTACAGGATAGGAGAATACGACTGTACCGCTCCTGGGGGCTCCGCCCCCGCCGCGTGGGCATCCCCCGGGGAGGATAGTGCGGTCATCGGTAAAACCGACGTAACGGGATATCCTCATGGGGGGGGCGCCCACGCAGCGGGGGGACCACGAGGTCCCCCCTGGAGCGTCCCACTCAACGTATGGGTAAAGGGATGATACAGGAGCATAAACGCCATCCGCGGCGGCGGGGAGAGAATCCTTTAAACCTTTCCGATCAATGATACTACCGGCATCAATCCCTGTGCTGGGGTAGTCTAGCGGAAAGGCGCAGGCCTGGAAAGCCTGTGGGGCGTTTTGCCCCTCGGGGGTTCAATTCCCCTCCTCAGCGTCCCGGAATAGCGATGATTTTTCGCATCGCAGCGGTTTATTCCTTCTTTTCACTTCCGAAAGGCCGGTTCAGCCGCTGTTTCGCAAACTCGTAATACTCCGGTACAATCTCGAATCCCAGGTAGTGCCGTCCCATGTCCCGGGCTACCACCGGTACCGTCCCGGAGCCCAGGAACGGGTCCAGCACCAGGTCGCCCGGACGGCTTGAGAAGGAGAGGATCCGCTCGACCAGCTTCCGGGGCAGCTTGGTCGGGGTCTTCACCTTCCCGGTCCAGTACTCCCGCTTCACGACCCAGACGTCCTCGGGGTAATGCTCGACCTTGTGGAACCGGTACCGCTTCGCGTCCTTCACGGCAAAGAGGATGTGGTAGTGGCTGGTCACGTATTTCTTCCGGGTAAAGACCCCGAACTGGTACTTCCAGATCAGGTGGTTCACCGTCACAAAGCCGCTGTCGTCCAGCGCCATCAGCACGTCCTTCAGCCGGTTCCAGCCGGAAAAGACGTAGAGGCTCCCGGTCCCATCGAGCACCCGGTATGCCTCCGTGAGCCACCCGCGGGAGAACTCATAGTATTCTTCCGGTGGGATCTCCCGGTACCCGGCGAGCACCCGGGAGCCGGTCCGGTGGTAGTTGGTCCGGGCAGCCCGGAACTCGATGGCAAACGGGGGATCGGTGACGACCAGATCCACCGACCCATCCGGGATCTCCCGGAGCAGCTCCCGCGCATCGCCGAGATAGATCTCGTCGATATCAAACCTTCCCGCTCGTCCGTGCACCGGGTGTGAAACCCCCCGGGTCACCAGCAGCCGGCCGCAGCGTCCCGGCCCAGCTGGAACGCCCGCAGGTTCATCTCGATGGTCTTCGTCGGCACCGACCGCTTCACCGCTGCGGTGAGGGACTCGGCGGAGAGGGGGATGCGGAGGGAGGCCGCGCCCACCATCACCATGTTCTGGGTGAGGGGGCTGCCCGCCTCCAGCGCCTTTGCGTCTGCGTCCAGGGGACAGAGCTGCAGGTCCTGGAGCATCTCCAGCGCCTCCTCCACGGTGGGGACCGGGAGCCCCTGCATGAAGGCGGAGGTGGGGACCACCATGTGCCGGTTCACCACCATCGCCCCGTCACGGGACAGGAAGTGCCGGTACCGGAGGGCCTCCAGCAGGTCAAAGGCGAGGATCAGGTCTGCTCCTCCCGGGGGGATCAGGGGCCCCAGAGTCCCCCCGATGCGGACATGGCACTCCACGGATCCGCCCCGCTGGGCCATGCCGTGGGTCTCGGCCGCCTTCACCGGCCGCCCTTCCGCCAGGCAGGCCTCGCCCAGCACGTTGGAGGCGAGGATCACGCCCTGGCCCCCCACCCCGACGATCAGGACATCGCAGGTCTCCTTCATCGCGCAACCTCCCTCCCGATGGCGCCCGAAGGGCAGATCTGGGCGCAGACCCCGCAGCCGGAGCAGAGCCCGGTGATCACCGCCTTCTCCTCCCGGAACTCGATGGCCGGGCAGCCGAACGCAACACAGGTCTCGCAGCCGGTGCAGGCTTCCGCGTCGACAGCGAACATCCCCCGTTTCACCCCGGCCTTCCTCGCCGTGATCACGCAGGGCTGCCGGGCAATGATCACCTTCACCCCGTCCCGGCCCTTTGCCTGCTTCATTGCCTCGATCATGGAGGGGAGGTCGTAGGGGGAGACCGTCTCCACGAAGGTGACCCCGCAGGCCCTGCAGATCGCCTCCAGGGAGACGGGCACCGTCTGCACCCCCATGGCCGTCTCGCCGCTCGCCGGGTTTGGCTGGTGGCCGGTCATGGCCGTGATCCGGTTGTCCAGGATCACCACCGTCATCCGGGCCCCGTTGTACACCGCATTCAGGAGGCCCGGGATCCCGGTGTGGAGGAAGGTGGAATCCCCGATGGTGCAGACTACGTCCCTGGGGTCGCCGGCATGGCTGATGCCGCTGCCCACCGTGATTGAAGCCCCCATGCAGATGGTGGTGTCCACCGCCCCCAGCTGGAGGCCCAGGGTGTAGCACCCGATGTCGCTCGGGTAGATCCCGTCCCGGAAGACCCGTTTCATGGCATAGAAGGTGGCCCGGTGCATGCAGCCGGCGCAGAGGATGGGCGGCCGGGGCGGGAGGTCCGGTACCGCGTCCCGGGGCACCGGCACCGCGTCCTGCGGGATGAAGCCCTCCTTTGCGAGCATGGATGCCACCGCCGCAGGGGAGAACTCCCCTTCCCGGGGCACGGAACCGGTGAGCTTGCCCCTCACCTCGACGGTCCCGGCCACCTGCCGTACCTCCTCCTCGATGACGGGGTCCAGCTCCTCCAGGACCAATACCCGGGAGTGCTTCCGCACCACCTCCTGGAGCCATGCCCGGTCGATGGGATAGGCGCCGATCGTAACAAGCGAGACATCCGGGGGCAGGTACTCCTGCACGTAGGTGGCGGCAATCCCCCCGGCGATCACCGCGGTCTTGCCCCGGATCACGGCACGGTTGTAACCCCGGTCGGCCAGGGCCTTCACCACCAGGGGCTGCTTCTCGTTCAGCTTCCGGTGGAGTACCCGGGTATGGGCCGGGATCACCACGTACTGCCGGGGATCCCGATGAAACTCGCCCTTCCGGTGCGAGGTAGCCACCGGGCCCAGGGCCACGTCGGAACGGGAATGGCAGATCCGGGTGGTGGGACGGAAGAGGACCGGGATGCCCAGGGATTCGGAGAGGGCGAATGCGTCGATGAGCATGTCGTGGGCCTCCTGGGCGGAGGCCGGGTCCAGGCAGGGGATCTTCGCGAACTTGGCGTAGCACCGGCTGTCCTGCTCGTTCTGGGATGAATGGGCAAAGGGATCGTCGGCGGAGAGAATCACAAAGCCGCCCGTAACGCCGGTATAGGCCGAAGTCATCAGCGGGTCCGCAGCCACATTCAGGCCCACGTGCTTCATGGTGGCCATGGCACGCTGCCCGCACCAGGCGGCGGCCAGGGCGTTCTCGAAAGCCACCTTCTCGTTCACCGACCATTCCACGTACAGCTCCCGCTCCTTCTGGACCCGGAGGATGTCGATCACCTCGGACGAGGGGGTGCCGGGATACCCGGCCACCAGGTCCGCACCGGCCTCCAGGACAGCGTGGGCGATCGCCTCGTTCCCCAGCATATACTGCCGTTCCATACGAAAAGCCCCTGAAATCCCCTTCACGACGGGGAACTCTCTTCCTTTGATTCTTCATTCATAATCTATAAAAACTCATGTGCTCTATTATACCGGGTGACCACCCGAGGGCCCGTAGCATAGTCTGGTGGTGCACCCGGCTGATAACCGGGAGGTCGTGCGTTCGAACCGCACCGGGCCCATATTCTTTGTCCTCACGAGGTGACAGGAGTGGATCAGAACCAGAAAAGAATCCTTGTCGCAGGCCTTCTCGTCTGCGTCGTGGTGGCAGTCTTTGTCGATCCCTTCTATTCCCTCATCCTCCTTGTGATGGTCATCGCACTGCTCCTTTCCCTGCAGATCATGCGGGAGACCCAGGGATTTCCGGACATCACCTGCAGGCTCCAGGAGGACGCCAAGGGGATCGTGGTCCGCAACCGGGGCAATGCGAAGGCAGTGGCCATCCATCTTGCCCTCGTGCCCCTTGACCTGGAGTTCGACGTTACCCCGCTGGAACCGGAGCAGACAGCAAGCCTGGCGGTCCCGCATATGATCAGCGAGGCAAAGGCAGTGATCACCTTCGAGAACGCCGCCGGCGGGAAGTACTCCCGCACCGTCATGCTCTCGGCCACGGGAGAGAGCGAGGAGGACCTGCTGAAGCCCATGGTCCCCCTCTTCGGCTGGAAGTGACCTCCCTCACGCGGCAAGATAGTCCATCACCCGGCCCAGGGCATCCACGAGGTCCCGCTGGTCCTCCAGGTAGTCCTTCATGGCCCGGTACAGCATGAACATGATCTCCAGGCCATAGATGTCCAGCACCTGGTCGGCTGCCAGCGGGTTCAGGTACGAGTCCAGCAGGAACCCGTCGGAGCTGTACATGATCTCATAGAAGTTCCCCTCCTCCGAGAGCACGCAGAACTGGTCTGTCACCTTCTTGTTCGCATCATCGGGGCGGTACGCTGCCGGTTCAGACTTGCCCAGGACGATCATCTTCTGGGGGTAGTACTGGGCATCGTAGGGCTCCCCCTTGCCGTCCAGCTTGGCCCGGTCCACCATGGTCATGCCGATCCGCTTCACCACCGGCACCGTGGTCTTCCCCATCTTCTCCAGGAGCGTCGCCGCCTTCCCCTTCACCTCCTCCGAGAGCTGGGTGTTCTTCCGGTTCAGCTCCTCCACCTTCTCCAGGAGATGGTCAAATCCCTGCTCGATATCGTCCATGGGCCACTCTCCCGGTATCATCCACCTCTGCCCATGAATACCTATCGTTGATGCAGGCCAGCGGGTGTGGAAAAGTTGGTTGCAGGGCAACTTTTATCGGTTCGGAAGCCGGATGCCACTCCATGCAGGAGATCGATGGGACGGAGCTCTCACCCCGGAAGACCCGGTACCTGATCTATCTCGTCCGGAGGGGCGGCAGGGCGAAGGTGGGCGAGCTGTCAGAGGAGTTCCGGGTGGACCCCTCGACGGTCACCAAGTCCATTGCCGAACTCACCGCCCGGGGCTACCTCTCCCACAGGCCCTATGGGGGAGTGGAGCTGACGACGGACGGGGACCGGTATGCCCGGTTCCTGCTGCGCCGGCACCGGATCCTGGGGCTGCTCCTCTCCCACTTCGGTTTCACCAAGGAGGATGCGTGCCGGGAGGCATCGCGGTTCGAGGGCTTCGTCTCCCGGAACGCGGTGGACCGGATCTGCGCCTCCATGGGCCACCCGGTGATGGGCGTGTGCGGGGAGATCGCCCATGACAGCGGGTGCTGTCCGGAGCCCGAATGACGGGAGGAGGCCCGCCGGGCAGGGAGATGATCCCGGCTGACCGGAGGGTATCTCCATGAGCAGGGGATGGACGGGCGGCCACCTGCCGGACCCGGACCTGATAACGTGGTACGGAGAGCACGGCACCTCACTCCTGTCCTCGTGCTCACCATGGACCAAGATGGTGCTCCTGGCCGCCACCGTCGTTTTTTTAACGGTCATCTCCCATCCCCTCCCCCTGGCAGCCCTGTATCTCCTCGTCCTGGCTGGGTACCTGGGGGCAGGGCTCCCCGGGCGGCAGCTCGCAGCGTGGTCCCTCCTCCCCTTCCTTGCTGTCATCTCTCTTGCGTTCCCCCTCATGTGGGGGGAACCGGGCACCCCGCTGCTGGCGATCCCCCTCCCGGGCTTTCCGGTGGTGCTGACGGACCGGGGCCTGGCCTTGGGCATGGCGCTGACACTCAGGGCCCTCACCTCCTTCACTGCCAGCCTGGTCTTTTTAATGACCACCCGGTATGCCCACCTGGCAGCGGTGATCAGCCGGATCCTTCCCTCCCCTGCCGATCAGATCCTCCTCCTTGCCTACCGGTTCCTCTTCACCACGCTCGCCATGCTGCGCGCCATGCTCCGGAGCCTGCGGTCCCGGGGCGGGGAGCTCCTCTCGGGAGTGCAGGTGCAGGCCGGCATGCTGGCCGCTGCATTCGCTCTCACGATGATCCGGTCCTATGACCGTGCAGAGCGGGTGGGCAGGGCCATGGAATCGAGGGGATACCGTCCCGGCTCCCTTGTCTCCGCCGCTGCGCCCGGCCCCCGGCCGCGGGAGGGGGCCCTCCTCTTTGCCTGGCTGGCACTGGGGATATTCCTCGCAGCCTGGCCCTGGGGTGGCGGGCCATGACCGAAACAGGTACCCCCCGGGTTCCACCGGAGGCGGTACACTGCTGTCCTCCCGGCAGGTCCCGGGGCCGGGAGCTCCTCCATGTGGACTGCGCGAGCCACATCTACCCGGACGGTTCTGTGGGGATCCACGGGATGTGCTTCCGGGTCTTCGAGGGTGAGATCGTGGCACTCTGCGGGGGCAACGGCGCCGGCAAATCGACACTGATCGAACATCTGAATGGTCTCCTGCAGCCCTCCACCGGAAGGATCCTGCTGGACGGGGAGGAGATCGATGGGGAACGCCGGCGGGATCTCTGGAAGACGGTCGGCGTGGTCTTCCAGCGGCCCGACGACCAGCTCTTTGCCCCGACGGTCCGGGAAGACATCATGTTCGGGCTCCTGAACCTGGGCCAGTCCCGGGATGAGGCAGAGAAGACGGCATCCCGAACGCTCGAGATCCTGGGCGCAGCAGACCTTGCCGGGAAGATGCCAGCCTACCTGAGCGGGGGCCAGAAAAGGCTGGCCGCCATCGCGGGGGTTCTGGCCATGCGGCCCCGAATCATGGCCCTGGACGAGCCGACGTCGGACCTGGACCCGGTTCATGCAGAGGCCATCGAGCGGATCATCCGCGACCTCCGCTCCACCCATGGGATCAGCGTGGTGATCGCCACCCATGACCTCGATCTCGCGGCACGGCTCGCGGACCGGGTCTGCCTGGTGAAGGAAGGGTCCATCCTCGCGGAGGGGGAGCCCCGTGAGATCTTCTACGACGGGGCGGTGCTGGCACGGGCCGGCCTCCCCCGGCCTTCCGTCGTGTCCTTCTTCGAGGAACTCTCCCGCCTGGCCGGCGCTTCCCCGGATGCCCGGCCCCTCACCCATCAGGAGATCTTGGGCTGGTACCGGGAGCAGGTGAGACGATGAGGAGGGGGGGGAAGAAGTTGGAGAGAGGCCAACATTTCCGTACCGAAAGAAGCCATTCTCTGACGGCAGGGAGGATCTGAGCCCCGTGGCGCACATCCACCTGCAGGACGGGGCGTTCAGCCTGCCGATGACGCTTCTCTGGTGGGCGATTGCCCTCATTATCCTCGGGGTCTGCATCATCCGTCTCCGTCGCGGATCGGGCATGGCGAGCCGGGAACTCACCACTACCGCACTCCTGACAGCTGCTGCCTTTGCCCTCTCCCAGGTGTCCCTTCCCCTCTTCGGGGGCATCCACCTGAGCCTGACCCCCCTGATCGGTATCCTTGCAGGCCCCGGGACCGGTTCCGTGGTGGCCTTCCTGGTCAACCTGCTGTCAGCAGCCCTGGGCCATGGCGGGTATGGCATGGCCGGTGCCAACACCCTGATCAGCATGGGGGAGGTGGCATGCGCCTTTCTCGTCTGGCGCGGCCTCCGCAGGTTCCGGTTCGGAGCAGGGATAGCAGCAGGTATCTCGGCGTTCCTCAGCCTGGCCCTGGGCACCGCTCTCATGATCGGCATCATCGCGGTCTCGGGAATCCAGGGAGTCTCCCAGCCCACCGGCCAGCTCCTTCTTGGGCTCACCCTCATGGCCGGCATCAACCTGGGTGCGGCTGTGGCGGAAGCCGCGGTCACCGCCCTCCTCGCCTCTCTTCTCGCACGGATGCGGCCGGATCTCCTGGGGGAAGAGCGGAGTGTCCACTGAACCGCGGCACTGATAGGGAGGATCTCTCTCCATAGAACCCGGTACAGGAGCCCGGTCAGTCGACCCGGTAGCCCCTGGCCTCCAGGAACCGCTGCAGCCGCTCCTCTGCATCGGGGGAGGAGAGGGAGACGGCCCGTACTGCCTCCTCCCATGCAGCGCGAAGGGCAGCATCCTCAGAGAACAGGCCGAAGGTACCATGCACCTTCCCGATCTCCCTCCCCTCCCGGGTGGAGATCCGCAGGATCACGCACCGGTATGCCCTGCACTGCACGGGACTTGTTTCATGGATGGTGCAGACAACAAAGGGGCCGGCCGGACGGAGGAACGGGCAGGCATGGGGGTGCGCATCTGGAAAACTCCGGTCCCGGAAGAGATCCCGCTTGTCCTCGTCGATCCGGGCCGTAAACACGGTCCCAGTTGAGACAGCGC
>Ga0315274_10014516_pt1 | contig 11168 bp, 8 predicted proteins | sample YL17G02_20_MG_FD_203700 | JGI IMG/M metagenome (GOLD analysis project Ga0315274, IMG submission 203700) | Sediment microbial communities from Yellowstone Lake, YNP, Wyoming, USA - YL17G02_20 | ecosystem: Environmental > Aquatic > Freshwater > Lake > Sediment | place: USA: Wyoming | collected...
GAATCCAGCATAGACCCGTATGTCCCATTCGCTGAATAACGTGCAGCCCGTGGGGCAACTGACAGGCGTCCTGAACTCGCGGACGAGACTATCTCCCAGATAGACCGCAAAGCGGAATTGCCCGCCGATTCCACCAGCAGGATTGGTGAAGCGGTAGCCCGCTTTGTATGCTCCATCGTATGCTGGAGCCGTGAGTGTTCCCGAGATGTTGCCTGATCCGACGTCTACTGCGCAGGGTCCCTTCAGCCAAATGAGCTGCGGAAGGTTGGGATCGACGCTGCCATCGAATGAGGACTCCACGCGCATCGGCAAGGCGCCTTGCACTGAACGAGGTAACGGCTGAGGTTTGATCTCCACCTTTTCTCGGATGATGACCTGAGAGAGCAGAAGGGTGGGGAGGAAGAAGCAGATGGTGGATCTCAGCAGCCTATGGCAAGGGGGAGCCGACATACGCTACCTACGGTGAGATGGGGTGAAAACTCTTTTGTTCGCTGAAGACGGCGAAAAGCTACAGATTTGCCGGGAAAGTGTCAAGAAAAAAATTCCGTGAAATTGGGAGAGCAGAGCTTTCCCGTATGGAGCTTAGCTCCGTCGAGTCTGACGGCACATCTTAGACGGTGAGAGGGAGTTACTTGAGTTGTTCGAGGGCCTTGACCTTCTCTTCGGCCCGCTTCCGGTATTCGAGTGTGGCAGCGTGACGCGGCTGGATGAGGAGTCCCTTATCCCACATTTCGATCGCCGCGCGGTAGTCCTCCCTGACGTACATCTGAAGGCCCATCTTGAAGATCCTCTCTGCCTCTGGCTCAAGGATTTTGCGCGTCTGATCGAGGTATCGGCGGGCTTCGCTGTTCCGCTCGTCTTTCTGGACGACCTCAACAAGCAGGGGGAGAGCTTGCGAATATCTTCCCTCATCATACAACGACTTGGCCTGGCCAAATGCCGCAGTCACGCGGTGGTTTCGTATCGTGTTCAAACCTGCGCGCGCCTGGGAGTTTTTGGGCTCGATCGCGAGCACCCGCTCATATTCTGTCTGGGCTTCATCGATCTGGTTGCGGGAGAGGAGTGACCGCGCACGGTTGAGGATGGCGTTCACGTTCTCGCGAGAGAGGTTCTCCATTTCGTCAAGACGCGCAGAGGCCGTCTCGTTCGACGGATCGAGCTCAAGCGCAAGCTCGTAGGATCGCCGTGCCTTCGTGTTGTCCTTTCGCTGACGGAGGCTGTCGCCTGCTGAGATCAGCTGCTGGATGTACGCACCCAGTCTCGATTCCACATCCTTCAGTTCTGCTGCGGTCTCGGCCCGTTCAGGAGCGATTCTGAAAACCTGGGCGTAGGTCCGCATGGCCGCTAGGAAACTCTTGCGCTCTTCGTGGTTCCTGGCCTGAGCCAGCAGCACGACCACAGCAGAATCCAGCAAACGGCTGCATTCCTCCGCAAGCGTCCGACTCTCCTCATCGTATTCATCGTGCTCGATGGCCATCAGAAAACGGTTGTGCGCCTCGGTGTACCGGCTATCCGCAAACGCTTCTACGCCAGAGCTGTAATTGTCCAATCGGGACGCTGAAGCGGAACGGCCGACTAGGAAGTTGAGGGAAAGTGCAAAGCCGGACCCCCCCCCGCCGAGTTCGATCGTCAGCAGCGGCGTGACGATCGCAACACCACCTGATACATTTTTGAAGGATCTCGTCCCCAGCTGAAGAGCAATCTCGGATGTGACTGAGAATTCGGCACCCAAGTAAAGTGCATGCTGGGTACGGGAGCGCCCAGCCACCTGAAGTCTGAGCTTCTCGGGAACGGGCCAGTACGCAACACCCCCAGCGAAAACAGGGAGTTTCGGTAAGCAGTCGACGGCAATGCCAATGTGAGCGCCTGAATTCTCCGTTGCAGAGGGGAAATGGAGAGCGCTCCCTAGTCCCATCCGGAAACCGCCGCGTATCTTCTCAACAATAGATAGACTACCACCCACGGTATGATACCGTCCGATGATCTTGCCGGCGCCGACGCTGAACTCCGTGACCGTGTCGTCAACCGAAAAGCCGAAGCCAAATGTTCCAGTGGACGGCACAAACATCGTTCCTGACATTGAGGCGAGCGAGCGGAACCGTGCCGTGCTGATGAGAACCTCCTCCTGATGAATTCTCCCCAGCTCCGAAGGGTTGACAAAGAGCGATGACGAACGCGGGAACCACGAAAGCGAGGAATTCCCAAGGGCATAATCCCATGCGCCGCCGATCAAGGACTGGGAACGGACGGGCAGCGCTGCCAGGATCAGGAGGATGAAGAGAAAGCGGGCCATATTTACGAAAGAGAGTAGGGGACTTTGAACACCGGCACTTGGTTCCGCTTTCCCTTTATGGGGAGCTGGCCTTCGGAGAGAACTGCGTAGTCTTTCTTGATCCGCCTCACGATATCTTCGGTCACGAATATTTCCGTCGGACTCGCAATACTGCACAAGCGGGAGGCAAGATTCACCGTATCGCCGATTGCCGTGTAGTCCATTCGGTCCCGAGAGCCAACGCTGCCGAGAACGGCCACCCCGCTGGCGATGCCAATGCCGACGTGGAGGAGAGCCTCGCCTGCTTGTTTGCGTTGCGCATTGAGTTGGGCAACCGTGCGCTGAATGTCCACCGCGGCTTCGACAGCATTCAGAGCCATCCGCTCACCAGTGAAAACGCTCATGATGCCGTCTCCGAGAAACTTGTCGACGACGCCGGAGTGCTCGTGGATGATGCGCGTCTGCAAGTCAAGGTAGTAGTTGAGCGTCTCCACCACCTCTTCCGGCCAACGCTTTTCCGAGAATGTCGTGAAATTCCGGATATCGGTGAACATCGCGATGATCGTTTTCCGCGCACCGCCCAGCTTCGCTTCGCCGGATGTGGCAATCATCTCCATCGTGGATCGGGAAACGAACTTCTGCATCTCAACCTTCTCTCGGATCTGCACCACCATCAGGTTGAACTCCTTGGCCAGCGCTCCCAGCTCATCCTTCATCCGTGTGAAAACGCTTACCTTGAGGTCGCCGGAACCCACATGTCGCGCAGCATCTGAAAGTACAATGATGATGTGGACGATCCGCTTGGAGATGAAAAGAACCAGGCCGATGGCGACAACGGACACGGCGAGGCTCGTGATAACGATCTTGTTCCTCATTTCCCGTATGGGGGCGAGCAGGACGGCCTTTGAGAAGCTGGCCGAGGAGCTGCCGAGGAGAAACCGTCGTGACTGACCAGCCTCGCGTCTTGTCACAAAGATGGATTGGATGAAACGAAAGTGCGTGGCGGTCTCCACCAAGCGGGCAGAGTCAGCATTTGCCAGCAGGTCGAAGTCGTCGGCTGTGACGATCTTGTTGACGCTGTCGGAATGCAGATGGGCAACGATGACGCCTCTTCGGTCCATCACGAACAAATGCTCCAGACCAGGGATATTGCGTTTGCTGAAATTCTTGACGTAGTCCTGGAGCACCGGAATGGAATTCAGGAGGAGATTGTCTTCCGCCACAGCCGTGAGGCTCTGGACGATCTGATACCCCAGCACCTCCGTATACAGCCGGAGCTCACGCTCCTGCAGGCTTACAGCGATCGAGCTGATAACGAACGTCACAACGATGATGGAGATAGCGACGATGAGGCTGAGCTTGAAGTGGATTTTCAGACGGAGAAAAAACTCGACAATATGATTCCGCGACGCGCTGGCTGCCGCGGCCGCGATGTGCGTGGCGTCGATTGCCCGCTGTATGATCAGAGAGGACCTTCCAGCGTGCGCACCTTTGCCTTGGAAGAGACCGGTCACTAACGCCAACCCGCCTCGAACACGATGGATCAGGCCGGTAAATATGGACGTCAACTGGCGCACGGCAATTGAGATTATGCGGAGGGGAGGTACCGCGGACGCCACAAACAGTACCTCAAAAACGGCACAAAATCAACTCCCCCTTTTTTTGGACAGGCGCACGAATATCTGACCCCTTTGAAGCAGTTCCCTTGTCGAGGCAATTCCTTCGGGATGGGACAAGACGACATGGGAATGCGGGTAGGAATGCTTACTGCGGTATGATAAGCGTTGTCGTCGGCTGGATTCCGCGAAACTCAGCAGTCGTGAGCCAGACGATGAGATCTGCCAACTGCGGTGTGCACTCTCTGTTCTGCCGTCTCCCTACTTGATACTTCGTACTTTCTACTTCCGACTTCCCAGACTCTTCACTATTTACTCTTCACACTACTGATTCATCACCGCCACAATCCTTACAGGTCCTCCGCTCCCTCCTTTGATCTTTATCGGCAGCGCAATGATCGTGAACCCCTTTTCCGGCAACTGATCGAGATTCGCCACGTTTTCCATCGCCGGCGTGCTCTTCTCATACAGGGTCACGTGCGTCTTGAAGTCTTTGGATTGGCCGTAATCGATGCTCGGTGTATCAAGACCAATCGCTTTGATTTTACGATTCTCCACCAGCCACTTCGCTGCGTCTGGGTGTAGACCTGGAAAATGGAGTTTCGCCACAGCCTCCGCTCCCCGCTCGTTCGTTCCCATATACTTCACACGATCCGGGTAGTACTTGCCAAACCCCGTCTTTAAGAGAATGATGACATCGTTGAGTTGCTGACCGTGCTTGCTTTCCCATGCTTGGAGGTCGTCAACTGTGACTTGGTAGTCAGCATTCCCCGCACACTTGTCGGAAACATCTATCACGACGCCCGGGGCAATGAGCTTCTCGAGCGATAGCTCATCCAGATGCTCGCGATCCTTGAAGAAATGAATCGGCGCGTCGATGTGCGTGCCGCCGTGCTCAGGGGTCCAGAACCGGTTGGCCGTGTAGTACCAACCGCCTGGCGTGTATCCTTCTGGCCCCTTCTCGAAGACAAAGCCTTTCTCAGTGGGCCAGTAGACTGTTGTTGAATCATAGGCATAGGTCAGGTCGACAACTTTCCCAGAGAACGGCTGGTGCTTCGACGAACATCCAACAAACGCGAGCGCGGCTAAGAAGACAATGTATGTTTTCATGTGCTTGCCTCCTTTGTGGCTGGACACAATCTAATCACAAACGCCGGGAAGCGCAAGCCCCCGACTCAAGCCACGCCGCGCTGCTTGAGCTCTACACCCAGGACCTCGGTTCGTGAGTTCCAAAAACCGAGAATCCTACCGGTGCCACTCCTGTCTCAGGGTGAACATACTGCTTTGATAAAGCCGCTCCGGGGAGGTGTTCGAGAGGTTATCCGTTGAGCCGACGAGCGGGTCTTTTCCGATCGCCTGGTAGCACATCCGCACGAACGTGGCGCACTGGATGGCGTATTTCTCGTCAAAGATATTCCGCTTGTGGAGCGTGCCCGTCAGCATTGCCCAGAGTGTTCCGAAGAGCTCTTTGATGGGATAGCGATAACGTTCGTCATAGGCGATGTCAATCCCTGTGGAGAAAACCTTCCTCTGCTCCTCTGGTTTGAGATCCATCCCGAGCACACAGGCATGCTCAATCGAGTCCTTGCACCATTTCTCCAAAAGGCTCTCTTGCGGACCGTTGATGAACTGGAACTCTTTCCAGCTAAAATGAAGGTCGCTCTCTAAGATGAACAATTTCTCCCTGCCTGGGGACCCGCGCCGCTCACCCATCAGGAAGGCATGGTTCCACTTTGAGCCCTTATGGTCGGGAGTAATCTTGGCCTGGCCGATCCGAATCAACTCATAGATCGGATCAGTCAGTCCGACCAAGCAGACGCGGCCCGGCGCGTAGTTCTGTCGAAAGAAGTCGAGGGCTTGTGTGTTCATTTGATCGCCTAGCACATCTTGTTTGACTCGAAATGGGGCTGCGCAAATCACCCAATCTTCCACTCACACTCTCACTTTCATTCCCTCCAAAAGAATCTTCTTCAGCTCATCCGGCTTATCAGTCAAGATGCCATTTACGCCACCCATGAACGACTCCAGAATTTGCTTCCGCTCATTGAGTGTCCAGTGGACCACGGATGTGATCCTCGTCGTGATGTGCGGATATTCCTGTGGGTAGTCGCGGCAGCGGACAGCCGACTTCACATCATCCAGGTCGCCCGGACGACCGGCTGCCCCGATCGAGACCACAGTTGTTTGCTTCTCGCTTGCAATCTTGAGCGGATCGCGCTTGAAGAGCGCAGCACCGGCATCGTACGCGAACTCGGGACGATCCTCTCCGCTCGCATTCACTCCTTCCCTCAGCTGATCGATGTAGTCAGGCTCCACGTTGCAGATCACAATTTTTTCAGGAAGAGGGCGATATTCCTTCAGCGCTTTCCCGACGAGCTCTCCATATCTCCTCATATGGCTCTTCTCATCTCCTCGCGAGCTGCCCGGATTCTTGATATCGAAGAAGAGGAACTTGACCTGGTCGGCTTTTGAGCTCACAAACTCGAGGAACTCATCAAGCTCAGGCATCCGGTGCTCCACCCCATCCATGTGTTTGTAAAGGAAATACTCGTGCACTTCCGCTGCGGTCAGGTTGATCAGGTCGAACTCGTACGGAGACTTCAAAGGCCGCCACGGAGACTGCTCGTACTGGCCATTGCGAAGCTTCTTAATGCTGACATGCATGCGGCCGTTGATCACATCGAACTCAGGAGAGACCACCGGATACGGAAGTCCCTCTTGCCACCGCCGCTGAATAGCGATCGTGTCCTGAACGGCATCGTGGTAGACGAGGATATGATCATCCTTTGTCAAACTGAGGTCGAACTCGAACCCGTTGGCTCCGAGATGCAAGGCCTTCTGAAACGATGCAATCGTGTTTTCAGCGAAGTGATACGGCGCCCCGCGGTGGCCGACATTATAGAACTGCCGCATGGGAACCTTCAGCTCAAGCGGTTGCTGCTCGGAATAGCTGCTCTTCAAATCACCACCATCGAAGAACTCATTATCCTCGTAGTCATTGTCCCAGCCGGAGTCCCACGCCGGGAGACGCGTCGGAAGGAGAAGTGGTCGAGTCGTATCGCTCACCTCATCCAGCGAGACAAATTTGCGAAGGCTCATGGAGAAGATGCGCTTGGCAAATTGGACACGAAGGAAATATTCATCCGTCGGTTTGAAGCCGTCGGCTTGGACGAAGTAGATCCCTTTGCTTCTCTCGCGCGGCTCAAGCTGGACAGGATCATGCAAGCCGATGACGTTGCCGAACTGCATCGAAACGATATCGACCACAAGGTCGTTCATCATATCGCCAAGGACCGGGAATTGATCGCCGGATGAAGGGTTAAAGAGGGTGATTTTGAGGTAGAGGGGTTTCATGGAATCCTCACTTGACCAGTTTCACCAAACCGCCGATCACCGCTTCAAAGGCTTTCTTGTTCATGCCCAGGCTGGCGTAACCGTGAGGCGTCCTGCCTGCGAAGTTGCATACAACATCCCTCAGTACTTTGGTTTCGTATAAAAATCGACAAGCGGAATATCGACACATATGGAGAAACTCCATCTGGAATATGCGTTGGTGAATGATCCTTGCGATGATTGGATTCTTCTAAGCAATGGCCCTACTTGATAGCCGAAATTCAAGGACAGCGGGGTCTTATCAATTCCAAATGAAAGGAACAATCCGGGCGAGAATATGTCTTTCAGTTGAATTGTAGGAATACTCTGGGTGCTGTCATTCGTAACTCTATATGCAGTTATTGCTCCCAGGTCAACGAGGGATATGAAAGCGGAGGTTGAGAAGAAGAAACAATCGCCTGGAATGAAGAGGAAAGAATGTGCCTCACTGATCGCGACGCCAATTACCGCAGTGGCACCGTAACTATTGATATATGGGTTGTTATTAGCCTTGTCGACTATCTCTCTACCCATGAAGGCGCCAACATAAGAATTCAATGAAACATTGAATGGACTCTCTCTCTTAATGCGTGACGAACCCGCTGGCAAAGCGATAGCTTCAATGGCCTGCTCGACCTCGTCGGAATTCTTGGCCTGGACGATCGTCGCCATGAAAGTGCCGTACCGCACAATACGACCTAGACTTTCTTTCTGCTTCGTCAGACGACCAATCTGTATCTCGAGCACTTTCTTTTTGCTGCAATCGTTTTCAACCTTTGCTTGTCGCGTAAGAGAATCGACGCTACTGGCGGCTGGCGTTGCCACAACTCGATCATAAATATGCGCGAGATTGATGATTGCCGATGCGTAGCTTCTGCGTTTTATGTCCCACACGATGTTTGTTGCCGACCTTGCCACATCGAAGAATTGTGAAAAAGATCCTCTCACGTTCTTCCAAAAGACATCAGAAGTCAACTTGAGCTCGCTCTGAGGTATAAGCTTTTCTATGTCACTGGCTGATTCAAGAAGGTCAATTGAGGCGTTAACGTAATTGTGGTATTGTGCGAGAGCCGCCGTATCGTTCGTTGTTTTCCGATAACTATTCAACAAGCGTGTAAGTTTCGCCGTGCTATTGGCGAGATTCGTGAAATATCCCCTATAGTTGGTATAATAGAGATCGAAATGAACATCGATGCTGTCGAGCGCTTGACGCAGGCTCATCCCCTCAAACGCGATTTTCTCGTTGCACGCTTGTTGATACAGTAACCCCAAATAAATCTTGAACGTAATGGGATCATCAAGAAGCTTTTCCACCTGACGAGGACTGACCCAATACGACGTGGAATCAGTGAGCTGGGTGGTATCTCTGAGCGACGCAGAAATCAGTTGAAGTGTTTGAATTGCTCCCTTCCAACTTTTCAAGCTGTCCAGATAACTCGTCGGAAAATCCTTCAGAATGTCTCCTGGATGCTGTCTGTCCCTTAATCCCTCCGCGATGTAACAAGCACTTTTCAAGATTGCCTTAAAGTCGTTGCGCATTTCAGAGTGGACATCCACAACCTCCGGGATATGCTCCAAGAGACTGGCCAGATCTTTTTCAAAGCTCTCACGCAAAGTCTGTGTGTAGGCATCAAAATTATAGATGTCATCTCCGATCGTGCTCAAAGTAATAAAGGTGGTTGGAAAGAGCTTTTGGAAATCCCGGTAATTGGTATCGGAGATTGCGGCCTTGAACCGGTCGAAGAACGCGGCAGCCAGTTCCTGTTTCGTGCGCGCAACGAGGAACTTGGCCATGCCGTCGGCAACATTTGTAACATCAAGACCCGATACCGAAGAAAGCGTTGAACTTGCTATACTAGGCAGCACTCCAAACGCATGCGGTCTTCCGTAATACTTCAGGTCTTTGAAGAATGGATTTGCGTTATAAGCAGACTTAATTTGATCTTCTTTCGTTAAACCAGCTGTATAATTCTTGTATACTGCAATTATGCTGTCATTGTTTGATCCCCATGTTCTGGACAGGGTATCATATGTGTAGAACCTACGAAGCATCATCGCATCATAGTACGCAGCTTGTGAACGAAGAAGGCTGATTCCCATTGTTAGTACGACTGCCACGTTGATAATGCGGGTTCGTTTCATGTTCTCATTCTCCTCGTTCATATTTCATTTTTGTTTGTATACTGTATAGGAATTCATTATACCGCTGGTCGGAATTGAAGAGGCATTCTTAATCAACGAGTCCACTATTGTTCTTATCGGAACTGAGCGCGGTTTAGCATTCCCTTTTAGAACAGAAACGCACAGCGCGGCAATGCCGCTAACGATCGCAGTGGCCATGCTACACCCATTAAGACTTTTGTAGTAACCATTTTCTTTGGTGCTTGTTGAAACGAACTCAACCCTCCGAAGTAGAAAATCGATACTGCTATTCAACGAGTTAATATTTTCTCTCAGGCAATCATCTGCGATAGATCCAACTTTCACACAATTGTCAAACATTGCAGGATAGTACAGTGAGTTGCTAGTCAAATCAGTATCGTCACCCGCAGCTCCTACAAGTAGAACATTGTTCTCATTTGCCCTCTTGATTTGTTGTATTAGTTGCTCGTTTTCAGGATAATTGATATTAAAACTCATTGAGATGATTTCTGCACCGTTGTCTATAGCATACTTCAGACAATATGCAACACGGGTTTCCTCATATCCAAGGCCATTGACATAACCCTTTATCATCATCAAATCTGCTTGCGGAGCTAATCCAGTGACGCCACGAAGACGACCTTGATATGCCGCTATTAGTCCGGCACAATGTGAACCATGACCATCCGAAGAATCATCTTGTTGATACGGTTCGCCGGCGAGTACTCTCGAACAATCAACTGCAACAATTGATGAAACACGGGATAAAAAATCTGGATGGTCAACAAATAAGCCAGTGTCAATAAGAGCCACTTTGACATTTTTACCATAGGATTTTTTCCATTCCTGAGGCAAATTAAACAAAGCGTTGTAATTATATGATTCTTGAGGTAGAGAAATTGGCTCACGGGGTTCAAGTCCTTGAGAAGTGTTCTTCGCTGCAATACCCCCACTCCAATAGTAATTCCCTGCCTCATCCTTCATCCATGTTGCTATGCCTTCATACGTATCCCCATCATACAACTTCCCGTCAACCTCAAGTTCGCGTCCGGGAGCAAGGTATTGGTAACACGGAGCGTTCACACTAGGTTTGCCAACCCGTACATTCAGATACTTTGTCACTGTCACTTTCATTTTCAATCATCCTTTGCGATCTATGTTCGGTCGTTGCGTTACTTCAATTGCAGTCTCTTTCTTACCTTCTGAACTGGTTGCAACAGAGCTGCGCAGCTTCATGAGCTTGTTCAACAGATCAAACCAGAACGGCGCACCAAGTGAAATCGCCAATGCTGTGACGCACCAACCGAATAGTGACTTCAACAGATATCCCAAATTCTCCCAACCCGAATTGTTGGGCGGCCATTTAAACGACCCAATTCCGATTCCTAAAACGCTATTTGCTTTCTCCATATCTCCATTTACCAATCTGTCGGCACGAGCAATCAAGGTGTCTCTTTGAGTTTTCAATCCATTCAAAGTATTGGTCGTTGTTGTATCCTTGAGGGCTTGAGCTTGCGCAATCTCCTTGTCAAGATTAGGATGTGCTTTTTGGAAGTTTTCGGCCTGCAAAACGAGTTGCTCACGGAGCTTCGGGTCTTTTTCCAACTTGCCGACAATTTCCATCGTATTTACATTGAAGAGAACAGCTATAACAAATCCAACCGCCAACAATACCACTTGCGTGTATTTCTTATACCAGCCCGTGGCACGTTCCATTGTTTCGTCAAACCAACTTTCGAGATAGGTCTTAAACTTATCTATGTCAC
>Ga0315274_10014517_pt1 | contig 11168 bp, 9 predicted proteins | sample YL17G02_20_MG_FD_203700 | JGI IMG/M metagenome (GOLD analysis project Ga0315274, IMG submission 203700) | Sediment microbial communities from Yellowstone Lake, YNP, Wyoming, USA - YL17G02_20 | ecosystem: Environmental > Aquatic > Freshwater > Lake > Sediment | place: USA: Wyoming | collected...
GGACCTGGGGGTGTCCATGGCCGCGATTCAGCGCCCCCGGATCACTCATGTCCAAATGACGAACCTTTTCTGGTTCAACGTGGCCGTGGCGTTGGGGGCGGCGGCGATCACCTTTGGAATGGCGCCCCTGATCGCGACGTTCTATGGGGATCACCGGCTCGTGGCCGTGACGCAGGTTCTGAGCCTGGGCTTCGTGATTTCCGGTTTTGCGTCTCTGCACCAGGCCCTGCTACGGCGGCAGATGCGCTTCAGAAGGCTGGCGATGGTGGATCTCTCGGCTTCGACCATCAGCTTGCTGGTGGCGGTCATCGCGGCTTGTCTGGGCGCGAGTTATTGGGCGCTTGTCTTGCAGTGCATTACATTCCCGATCGCAGCCGCTCTCGCGGCATGGCTCTTGTGCGACTGGCGCCCCGGCCTGCCCAAGCGCGGGGGAGACACGTTTTCCCTGTTGGCCATGGGGAGCAACACGGCGGCGGGAACTCTCCTGGCGTACATTTCCGTAAACTTTGACAAGGTCATCCTGGGCAGATACTGCGGCGCCGCTGATCTGGGCAATTATGGCCGCGGTTTCAATCTGGTGAAGCTCCCGATGAGCCAGGTCAACCCTCCTCTTTCCGCCATCATGATACCGGCGCTGAGCCAGCTGGCTGATCGTCCGGAGCAGTACCGGCGAGCGTTCCTGCGCGTGTATCGGCCGGTAAACATGCTGATCATGCCGCTTACCGCGTACATGATCGCTTCCTCGGACTGGCTTATCCTGGCTGTTTTGGGCCCCAGGTGGGTGGGCGCGGCCCCGATTCTTGCGCTTCTCGGGCTTTGCGGACTGGCTACTCCACTTGCCTGCATGATTCCCTGGCTTCTGCTCTCGCAAGACAGGTCCAATCACCTGCTTCTCTTCTGCTTGATCGGGACAATGACCCGTGTTGCCGCCGTTGCGGCAGGTTTGCATTGGGGAGTGTTGGGAGTAGCAGCCGCTTTCTCGGTTGAGTCTGTCCTGGTGCAAATACCGCTTCTTCTCTGGCTGGCGCAAAAGAGCGGCCCGGTGCGGGCCGGACACCTGGTGCGGAGTCTTGGGGCCCCGGTGGTGGCCTCCGGCCTGATCCTGGTGTTGGCTACCGCTTTGCGGCTCTGGCATCCCGTGGATAGTCCCTACGCCCTGCTGGCGCTCGCAACGGCTGTAAGCGCCGGTGCTTTTGCGGCGACGGTACTGGCCTCGCCGGGCGAACGCGAGGTTCTGCGGGATTTGCGGGCAATGCTCCTGCAAAGGAACTAGGCGCCATACCGGCGCGAAGCGTCCGGTGACTGAGCATTGCGTCGCATTTTGTCGACCGGGCACGAGTTTCCCGACCTGTGCGGAGACAGGCTGGACAAGGATTATCCTCAGTCTATGTTGTTCTATGTCAGGAACCAAAGGGAAAGGAGCAGATTAGATATGCATGACACAAAGATATCCTCTCGCAGCGATTCACACACAAGGTACGCCCAAGAATCCGGACAACATGGAGGCAAGTGACAGTGTCAGATTTTAGATCCGATTTATACAAATCCTACGTTTCAACTGCCACGCGGCTAAGTGCACAATCAAACAGGACGGTCCTTGAGATCTACTTGGATTGGTGCGCCTACAAATTTCCACCGCTTCTTGAACACTTAAGAGGCGATGATCGCATTCTCGAACTTGGATGTGGCCCGGGACACATGCTTGAGTTTCTCAGAAGACAGGGATTCTCTAGGGTAGAGGGAATTGACGTTTCCGGCGAACAAGTGGCACTGGCCCGTAATCAGGGACGCAACGCGCAAGTTGCAGACGTTTTCGAGTATCTGATCGGGAAGGAGAACACCTTTGACGCCATCCTTGCCTTGGATTTTGTTGAGCATTTTCATAAGGACGAGTTGGCCGGTCTCATGTCTCTTATATACAAATCGCTCAAAAAAGGGGGAACGCTGATCCTCCAGACTCCAAATGGGGAAGGATTATTCCCACACCAGGTCATATATGGCGACCTTACCCACCTCACCATTTTTACGCACCGCTCCCTGACGCAGTTGCTCCTCAACTCGGGTTTTTGCCATGCCCAATTCATCGAAACGGGACCGGTTCCCAAGGGCATAGTCGGCAGACTGCGCCTATGGGCCTGGCGCGTCATCAGAATGGCTGCGAATCTGGCGCGAAGAATCGAAACAGGAAAAACGCAATCCCTCTGGACGGAAAACATGATCTGCTCTTCCAGAAAACCTGCTTAGTGCTCCTCAACATAGGTGTTTTCCATGAAGGATCGGGGGAACCATGGGGCTTCGTTCATTTTGCTTTACTCCTTTTGTCTCATGTGCTGAAATGCCTTCGCATGGACGCGCATTCGGCGGGGGGTGATTTGCGCCCTGATGCGCAGGCAAGCTGGGCCGTGACTTGATTGGTGAGGACAAGTATTATGATCGAAGATGCTCCATCGAATCCCCGAAATCGTCCCCGTATTCCCGTCGCGGCGCCCGATCTGAGCGGCAACGAGGAAAAATACGTGGTGCAAGCCATCCGCAGCACCTGGATTTCCTCCAAGGGAAAATACATTGAACGTTTCGAGAGGGAGTTCTCCTCCTCTTGCGGCACCCGGGCTGCCGTGGGAGTCTGCAACGGCACCGTCGCCCTTCATCTTGCCCTGTTGGCGCTGGACGCGCGGCCGGGGGACGAGATTCTGGTGCCCTCCCTCACTTACATCGCGACAGCCAACGCCGTGCGCTATGTGGGGGCGGAGCCTGTTTTTGTGGACGTGGACCCCAATACATGGTGCATGGATCCCGCCCGGTTGGAGGATAACATCACCCCGCGCACAAAGGGCATCATTGCGGTTCACCTCTATGGCCATCCCTGCGACATGGATGTCATCAACCACATTGCCGGGGTGCACGGGCTGTGGGTTGTCGAGGATGCGGCCGAGGCGCACTTTGCTCTCTATAAGGGGCGTCCGGTGGGCTCCATGTCCAGGATCGCCGCCTTTTCGTTCTTTGGGAACAAGATCATAACCTGCGGCGAGGGCGGCGCCCTCACGCTGAGCGATCCGAACCTGGAACTGCGCGTTCGCACCCTGCGGGGCCAGGGCATGGATCCTCTGCGGCGTTATTACTTTCCCGTCACGGGCTACAATTTCCGCATGACCAACATTGCCGCCGCCCTGCTTTGCGCCCAGTTGGAGCGGCGGGAGGCGATGATCGCCCGGCGGCGCGACGTCTTCCGCAAATACAGTTCTTTGCTCTCCGACGTGGCCGGTATCGGGCTCCAACCCGTGGCCCCTTGGGCGGAACCAACGCCCTGGCTGTTCTGCATCACGGTGGACGAGGCCGTCTACGGGCACACCCGGGACGAACTGATGGCATTTCTGGATTCGGCTGGCGTGGAAACCCGTCCGTTCTTCATCCCTCTGCACAGCCTTCCTCCTTTCCGTGAGGGTTCCCGCCAACGGGGGGAGGCGCTGCCGGTAACGGACCGGCTTGCCGGAGCGGGGCTGAACTTGCCCACTTTCACCGGAATGACGGACGAGGATATTGCGTATATTGCGGGGAGAATCAGCGAATTCCGAAAGTAAGCGCCTCTCATCAGGCGGGCCGCCTCCCCGACAATTCGAGGTATTCCTGAAAAGACTGGATAAAAACGCCTTTGTATTTCGCGCAAGGGTAGGGAGGGAAGATCATGGCGCGGATAAAGCGTTCCACGCGATCCAGCGGCCAGTCGTCCTGAATCTCTCCATCGTAAGGACAGCCTCTTTTGTGAAACGTCGGGGTCCCGCTTTGAGGCGCTCCGGCATAGCCGGCTTTCACCAGTTCGAGGGCCGCCGGCCAGAATTCCATGCCTCTTTCGATGCAGCGTTGAAACAGCGAAGATTGAGTTTCATCGGGCGCGATTTGCATCGCTGTCTGCAATATGATTTTCCCGGTATCCACTCCCTCGTCCACATAATGAAACGTAACGCCCGTCACAGCATCGCCCTCGATGATCGCCCATGGCACGGACGAGCATCCCCGATGCCGTGGCAAGAGCGAGGGATGCATGTTGAAAATCCGCCCGTTGCACGCTTCAATAATATGTTTCTTGATAATATTCCGGTAATACACGCTGGCGATGATATCAGGAGAAAATGGCAGCGGCGTCCTGGAAATGTTTTCAATGGAGCACCAGACCTTGTTCTTTTGCGCGATTTCGCGGATGTCCGGAACGGCCGTGGTATTCTCGTGCGTGAACACCGCGATGTCGGCGACGTCCGGCCGGTCGAGCAAGTGTTCAAGCGCCCGGCACCCCGTCCAATGGTATCCGCACAGAATGATTTTTGACTTGGAAGACATACAATCTCCTTCCCCATTTTCCATCCTGGATTCTTATCATACAAAATCACGGGAATTGCACGGAAAAACGCTCGATGCTTGGGCGTTATTCAGCCTTGACAGCCGCAGGGCCTTCAAGGATGCTGCGAGACGGGATGAGTGGGTTGGAAGCATCCCCGGAGATTTCGATCCGTTTATAGCGCCCTTGAGTCCCTTTCGTTCTTGTTGTCGGCGAGGTACTTTTTGAGGTAGTGATAACATCTATTATGGGAGGAATAGGCGTGAAGGTATTAGTGAATTGCAGGGGATTGTACCCCCAAAAGAGCGGCGGGCTGGAGAACTTCGCCTTGGCCGTCATCTCCGGCGTCGCCGGACACGTCGAGGAGGTGGTGTTGGATGTTCGCCGTCCCGACGTCCCTTTTTACGAGGGCTGTTTCAGGTCCTATTCCAATGTTTCTCTGGTTTCCGATCCCAAGCAGGGGTTCTGGTTCTTCGTGGACGACTGGATCCGCCGTTTCCCGGCCCTTCGCAAGGTGATCCGCAACGTGGGCAAGTCGCTTCGGACAAACCCCCTGAAAGCCAAAGAGGAGTGGGCCAACACGCAGCGCGCCGACGTGGTGTACTATCCCTCGCATCGGGATGAGCCTCAGCACAAAAGCATTCCCACAGTGGTGACCGTTCACGCGATCCTGCCGGAATACGGCGCCAAGGAGATGGATCAGATCCGGCGTCACATGGAATCCGCTCGCGCCATTGTGACCTCCTGGCCCCACCCTTTTCGGGAATTGACCGACCGCTATCCCTTTGCCAAGGATCGGCTGTTCATGGTGCCCTTTACGGCGGAGCAGAATGTGGCCAGAGGGGGAGCAGTGCATCTGACCGGGTTGAACCTGCCCGATTCCTTTTACCTCTATCCCGCCGTCATCATTCCCCGCAAGAACCACCAGAACTTGATAAAAGCCTATGGCCTGTTGAAGCGGAGGGGAGTGGATGCGCCCGCTGTTGTGTGCACGGGAGGAAACGTGCACGAGGACCACACCAGCGCCCTGTTGCGGCTGGCCAAGGCCGAAGGCGTGACGGACAGATTCCTATTCCTCGGCCAGGTTTCCAGTGAAAGAATGTCAGCCTTGTACCATGCCTGCGCGGGCGCCCTTTGCTGTTCCTTTTGGGAGGCGGCCATTGCCGCGATCCAGGAAGGAGTCTCTGCCGGCAAGCCCGTGATCTGCTCGGACATCGAGCCCGCCCGCGCCCATGCCAAACTTTTTGACATAGATGTCTGCTTCTTCAATCCGGCGGACCCGCGGAACATGGCGGACCAGTTGGAGCATTTCGGCCGGAACTTGCGGCCTTACCGGGAATCCTCTGTCCGGGCGGCGGATGCAGTCCGCTGTGTGGATACCGCCTACATGGGGCGCTGCTATGCGGACATCCTCCGGTATGCCGCCGGCTTGGCGGAGAAACCCTCGTGGGCGCCGTTCCTTTTCCCTATGAATGCCTCTTGGCCAAATCCTGGAACAGACCTTCATATTGATCCGTGACGGTTTCCCAGGAGTAAACACTCGCCGCTCGCGCCGAGGCTTTTTCGCCGAGGGACTTCGCCAGAACGGGATCGTCCAACACCCGCTGGAGGAGGGCGCCGAGCTCGTCCACGTCGTTCATGGGGTAAATCAGTCCGGAATCCGCCACGACTTCCAGGTTCTCAGGGGTGCCGTTGGCAATCACGCAGTTTCCGGCAGCCATCGCCTCGATCAGCGCCGGGTGCGTGCCGCCGACCTCGGTGGCCTGGACGTAGCAGTACGCGTTGGCCTGGAGCTCGTGGTAACCTTCCTTGTAGACCCCGCCGGCGAAAATGACGCGCGGGTCCTTTGTGCTCCGTAGTTCCTCGATGTACTTATCGCTGTAAGGGGCGCTGCCGACGATGAGCAGTTTCTTCCCTGAGCGCACCTTATCAAACGCCGCGATCACACGGTGGGCGTTGTTCTCAGGCTCGAGCCTGCTTACATATAGAACATATTCCCTTGGCTCGAGCCCAAAGCGGCGCAGGGTTTCGCCGGGAGGCAGGCGGTGGACGTGGGCGCCGTAAGCGATCACGCGGGAATTCACCCCGTAGCGCTCTTTGTAGTAGTCATGAATGACCTGCGCGTCGGCGATGATCTCGTGGGCGAGTTTTGGGGCCAGCCATTCTCCCATCCGGTACCAGAGACGCCCGAAAGAATTCCACTTCTTCCTCTTGCGCTCAATACCGTCCACGTTGATGGCCACGCGGGTTCCCGCGAGGCGCGGCAGGATCATGAAGAGGCTGTTGGCGGCGTTGCAGTACAGGATCACGTCGAACCGGTGGAACAGGACGTGGACGGAGCTGAGGAAGGCGTGCACGACCGTGTCCAGGTACTTGTGGCGAATAGTGGGGAGGACTACCAGGCGGACGCCTTTGTATGTTTTCGACGCGAACCGCTTGTAGTCCGCGTTGGCTGTGCGGCAGTAAACGGTGACGGGATAGCCCCTGGCCGCGAGCCGGCTGGAGAGTTCCTCGGCAAAGGTCTCAAAGCCGCCATAGTTGGCCGGAATGCCCCGCGTACCCAGGATGGCAATGCTGGGTCTGTCAGGCATCTCGGGGCATCCCAACGAGAATCTCCCGGATTCCATAGAGGCACAGGGATCCGCAGAAGAAAAGCAGGAAGGTGAGAGCGGCCATCTTCGGAGTCGACAAGGAAGCGGGCTTCTCGGGCGCATAGGCTTTGGATATCACGGAGATGCCCTGGAATTTCTCGGTAACGCTTAAGAGGAGTTGTTCGTATTGCTCGCGGTACTTCTGGAAGTTCGTGGAGGCGATACTGTACTGGAGCGTGAGGGAATCGAGCTGAACCTGTTTTTCGGCCAGTTCCTTCTGCCTGGCGTTGAGGGCGGCCTCGATCTCCCTCAGTTTCCCGTCCACTATCGCGAGATAGGCATTCAGTTCCTGCTCCGAGCTGCTGAACACCGTCCCGTATTCCGCCCGCATGATGGCAACGTCCTGAGCCAGCTTGTCCCGCTTGGTTTGGTACTCGATGGTCCGCTTTTCGATTTCCTTGATCGTTTTCTCGCCCTCCGTGACCTTCTTATCGAGTTCCTCTTTTTGAAGCAGGGCGCCCTGAAGATCGCTGTTGGTCTCGGCACGTTTCTCCAGGAGGGTGACGTAGGATGGGTTGAGCCGCTCCTCTTTCAGATCGAGTCCCTGCAATGCTCCAAGAAGGGTTGCGATCTCGGACGCGCCTTGCTTTGTCTCATCCGGCGGGGCGGCGGTTTTGTCCACCTTGAAGCTGAAGAGTTCGATCCTTTCCTGCCTGGCCAGCTCCGCCTCAAAAACCCCGAGCTGTCCCCGGAGATTCGCCAGGGTGATCAGGAGCAGGCCGCGGTTCTCGACGTATTTTTTCTGGAGCGCCAGCAGGGCCTCCAGTTCGTTCGTCAGCTTCTTTATACCGTGTTTCTTTTCGAACGCATCGAGATCCTGGATGCCTTGCTCCAACCGGGCCGGGATTTGCTCGTTAAATCGCCTAGCCAGTTGGATCTGGAGTTGCAGCGCCTTGCTCTCCAGAGCGCTCTTGTCCGCGAGCAGGCGCTTGACTTCCTCCTCAACGGCGCTGATCCGGGCCTCGGCCCTGAACTTCTCAAGCGTGCTCTTTGCTTCCCCGTACCTGCCCTCGATCCGCCCCATTTCCGATTCCAGAAGCCGCTTGACGGAGCCGGTGTCTTGCTGGTTGATCTCGGCGCAGCGGCTGGTGGCGATGTCCGAGACGTAGTTCACCACGTCGGCGGCGCGGCGTGGATCGGTGTCGTTGAAAGAGACCTCCACAAGCCGCGAATCCCGCACGATCCGCACGTTCAGTTTCCGCAGGAACTTCTCGATGTTCAACTGCTTGCCGAGATGGAATTGCTCAATCGCTTTGCCGGCGACGTCAGGATTCCGGATGATTCCCTGGTAGGTGCCGTAGAGCTGTGGATTGAAGAACAGGTTGCTCACCGAGGAACTGGCCGTTTTGCTCTCCGCGATCAACAGCATCGAGGACGCCTGGTACTTCCTGGGTAGAAGGAGACCCGGGGGCATAGCCAGGAGACCGGCCAGGACGCCGATCCCCAAGGCGGGTTTCCAGCGCTTGAGAACAACGTCGAAGAGGATTCGGAACGTTTCGGTTGTGGGATTTTGAGGAGGCATTGCTGTTTCGACGGCTTGGCCGCATCCAGTTCCTGTAGAGATGGTACGGGAAGCCGCCATACAGCGCAAGGCCGCTTCTCGTGTTCAACAGCCCCCCATCTTAGTTTCCAGAAGGCCGGCATTCAAGGCTTTTCTGGCTGACCGGGATCTGCCGGCGCATCCTGACTCCGCTACCAGACCGGCGGAACGGACAACGTAGGGCGGGCGTCTCGCCTGCCAACGAATCACTGGCCGTGAATCCGAGAGGGCGTGGAGTGATCCCGTGGCTACGGCGTCTGAGAGCGGCAGGCGAGACGCCCGCCCTACTTTGTCGGCGGCTCCCATAGCGGAACGATCACGAGGCGCCCGTAGCGGAGTCAAGATGCGCCCAGAATCCGCCGGACGGCCTCGGGCGGCTCTCCCGTCTCGGTATTCCGTCTCGGTATTCTGTTGCGCCCCCGTGCGGGCTGTGTTACCAAAAGGCCGGAAGCATCCGCTTTCCCGGGAGGATTCGGGGTGAAACGTTCGGAGATCAACGAGAGCATTCAACTGGCGCAGGATGTGTTTGAGGCGCACCGCTTTGCCCTGCCGAAGTGGGCGTATTGGTCTCCGGCGAACTGGGAACACTGCGGACCGGAGGTGCTTGAGATCAAGAGCTGCATGCTGGGGTGGCACGTCACCGACTTCGGACTGAACCGTTTCCCCCAGCAGGGCGTTGTGCAATTCACGCTGCGCAATTGCCCGATAGACCGGAGGAAAAGCCGCCCCGCCCCGCCTCCCTTTCAGGTCAAGCCCTACTCCGAGAAGATCATGCTGCTCCAGAAACTCCAGACGTTTCCCTTCCACTTTCTCCAGACCCGCACCAAGGATCTGATCAACCGCGGCGGCGGGGATCTTCTGGTCCAGATTCACCGGCTCACGGCTCGGCAGGAGCTCGACGAGGAAAGCCGCGCGCCTGTTTCGATAAACGGGATTTCCTACAACCTCAAGGCCGGAGGAGTGGTGCGCCTTGCTCCGGGGGACAGCATCACGACTCCTCCGCGGTTCTGCCACAAGTTCTGGGCCGAAAAGGCGAGCTGCCTGGTGGGCGAGGTGTCCACCTCGCACAGCGACCCGGTTGGCCACGCTTTCGTGGAAGAGGCCGCGTGGTTCACCGCGGTGGAAGAAGACGAGGCCCCGCTGTTTCTCATGTGCAACGAATATCCCGAACTGGATTAGCCTGGGAGTGGGATCAGCGCTTATAAGCGCCCATCAGCTGTCCCTCGCTCAGGACGTGCCCTTTCATCACGCCCATCAGAGCCGCCTTGTTCGCCCCGGCCGGCAGGGTCAGCGTTGTGTCGAGCGCGTAGATCTTGAAGTAGTATCGGTGCACTCCGTGTCCACGAGGCGGTTCGGGTCCGCCGTATCCAATCCTGCCGAAGGAGGTCTTGCCTTCCTTCATGCCGGCGGGCTGTGCGGGAAGGCTGGCGCCAGGGCGGCCCTCCGGAAAGTTCGTTATGCTTGCTGGAATGCAGTAAACCAGCCAGTGGACCCAGGGTTGCGGCGTCGGCGCATCGGGATCATCCACAATCAGGGTGAACTCCTTTGTCTCCTTTGGCGCTCCTGACCAAGCCAGGGGAGGAGAGAGGTTTTGACCATCGCCGGTGTATTTGACCGGGATGGGGTTTCCATTGGTGAAGGCGGAGCTTGTGACTGTCATGGGCATGTCGGTTGCTCCTTTCGGCGGGATTTGGGTGCCGGCCGATGAATTGCCGGCGGGTTCGGAATGGTTGCACGCGGCCAGGCCGGCGAGTGTCAGGCCGGCAATCAACGTGCCACAACGCAAATGCTCTCGGATTCGTATCCTCACGTCCGTTTCCCCCGTTTCAAGATCAGGTTACCCCGTCGCGGAGAGGCGGCACTCAACTGTTGCCGATCGGGGCTTCTAGTTTGGACTATACGCCTGAGCGGGACGTAAATCAAGCGGGATGGCGCAGGGCGGGGAGATAGATGCTGAAGGAGGATCCTTTGCCGGGTTCACTGGTGACGGAGATGGCGCCCCGGTGTCCGCGGACAATGCCGAGGACGGCCGCCAGACCCAGACCACGGCCGGTGAACTTGGTAGTGAAGAAAGGATCGAAGATCTTCCCCAGGGCGTCCTTGTCCATGCCGCATCCGGTGTCATGGACGTTCAGGCAGACATAGGAACCCTCCGGCTGGTCTTCATAGAGGGGTCTTCCAAAGAATCTTTGGGTAAAACAGGGATGAGTTTTTCGCCTTTCAACCAAGACACGGATTTGAAAAAAAGCCCCTCACCCTTCCCTCTCCCCCTGGAGAGGGAATTCTTTTCCCCATTGCTTTCTGCTCATACGCCGCCCTTACCTGGGAGATCGGCCTTCTTTTCCCTCTCCAGGGGGAGAGGGAAGGGTGAGGGGCCTTTTCCTCGGCATGGGGGAGGGACAGAACAACGAAGTGAAACCGGCCCCAGGAAAACGTATGGATTTCAGACGAATTTGCGTTCATACATAGAGCAACGGTCCTGCGGGAGATTCGCGGACACCCGAGAGGGCGCTAGAAGGACGCCAACGGCGTTTCATAACAAAGCCCAGGGTCAGCGAAGCGCCACCCTGGGAAAAGGATTCCAGGATAATTCCAACCCTGTAAGGGTTGCATGGAATGCGCGTGGAATATGGAACCCCCGCGGGGT
>Ga0315274_10014518_pt1 | contig 11168 bp, 5 predicted proteins | sample YL17G02_20_MG_FD_203700 | JGI IMG/M metagenome (GOLD analysis project Ga0315274, IMG submission 203700) | Sediment microbial communities from Yellowstone Lake, YNP, Wyoming, USA - YL17G02_20 | ecosystem: Environmental > Aquatic > Freshwater > Lake > Sediment | place: USA: Wyoming | collected...
CCTGGCGGAGCGGGAGGCCGTCACCCGCCGCCATCTTGCTCGTCTGCAGAGAAATGGCTGCTTCCATGTCTTTCAAGCTTGATCGCGAGGATGTTTAGCCGCCAGCGTCGGGGAATGCCGACCTCGCGTGTGCCCGCAATGGGCACGCGCGCTTGTAGCGTCACGAAGATGCTATGCCGTTTGCCAAGCGGCGTGGGCCGAACTGGCGTTTGTGGCGCGAGAAGTCGGATTCGCGGCAGACCTCCCGGGGTCGCAAGCCGGTTCCACCGGCGGGTGACCTGCGTACGCATCGCCACCGGCGGCCCAGTCGCGCGCCATGCCCTCTGATCCTCACCCCGGCCCCTGAATCCGAAGCCGGATGGTCCCCTTCATTGTCTGCCATCCCGTCGTCGAACCGGCCCGCATCTCTTCTGGGCAGCGCCGATGAGCTATTGGACATGACGTGGTATTGCGCGTGTCGTGCATCGGTTCGAGCACCGGGGCGCGCACACAGGGTTCGCCCGTGGTTCGCGCGAACAGAAGGCAGGGAGGGAGGTTCTTTTCGAGAAGTTTGCTACAAATCGCGGACAGCGGCAATCCGGCTGAGAGAGTGCGCTGCGCGGAAAGGACGAGTAGGGGATGTTGGGCAACGATCACGGTCGGGGATTCGCGAAGAAGAGCACGGGAGCTCGTGCTGGGGTGATGGCCGGCTTGCTGGCGGCGGCGCTGGCAGGGATCTTCCTGGCTGTCACCAGCTCCCACGGCATTGAGTACCCGGTCACCGACACGCAAGTGAAGCAGATTCCCACCGTTCCCAAGCCCGGGTACCTTCAGTCGTACGTTGACCCGGTGTTCGGGAACAAGGTGACTCGCATCACGGGCGATCCAGGCACCCCCATTCCCCAGCTGGGCGGGGTGTGGGGTGAGGTCGCCCGCCACAACTACTCCAAAGTCCCCGTCTGGAACGCTGACCAATCGATGATGATACTGGACATGGGGCTATCACTAATGAAGAACGGGCCGAGCCCGATCTTCCTGGACGGCTCAACATACCAGCTCCTGTTCACCAAAGAGAGCCCGGGGAGCGAGGTCCGGTGGCATCCGCGAGAGCCGGATCTGATGGTCTACGTCGGGGGCAACGAAGTCGGAACCTGGAACGTGCGAACCGGAGAGAAGACGGTCATCGAGAGCTTCCCTGGCTACGTGAGGTTCCGCCTCGGGCCCGGGGAGGGGAACATCTCACTGGATGGCAGCATGCTGGCCGTGTACGCGAGGAAGGGCGATGACAAGGTCGCCTTTGCCTACGACATGCTGAAGAAGGTGAAGTACCCGGATCTGGACCTGAACGGCATCGGTGTTGACTGGGTTTCCATTTCCCCCCTGGGGCGCTACCTCGTCCTCAACAGGCAGGAGAAGGAGGACAGCCCGCTCGACGACACAACCCAGGTCTACGATCTCCAGGGAAACAAGGTGGGTTCTGCGTGGTCCGAATACGGGCGACCGAGCCATTACGATCTGACGATCGACCAGAACGGCGACGAGGTAGCCGTGGGTGTCTCCAAGTCCGCTCCCGACAACGGGCGAGTCATCAAGAGGCGGCTGCGCGACGGGGTTGTGACCGTGCTCACTGACGGGGGCTATGCTGTGCACACCTCAACACGCAACATCAGGCGACCGGGATGGGCCTATGTGAGCTACGGCTGCGACGAGAAGTGGTTGCTTTACCGCGATGAGGTGGTGGCAGTGAAGCTGGATGGCAGCAAACGCGTCGAGCGGTTAGCACATCTGCACACCAACAGGACTGACTATGTCACGGAAGCTCATGCCTGCCCGTCACCAGACGGCAGGCGCGTCATCTGGGCAAGCAACTGGGAGTCGCCCACCGGAAGGCCGGTGGGGGCCTATGTGGTGGAAGTGTGTCCGCCGACCCAGTGAGTGAATCGAGCAGCCGGTACCGATAGAGCATCGACCGCCCGCGGCGATATCCGGGCGGATGTGGTCGAGACGAAAGGGTTTGGCCCCCGGCGAGATGGAGCGCCCCGGTGCGCCGAGGGGCGGGAACTTTCAATCAGCGGACGAGGTCCGGGGTGTCGACCCTCGGAACCCCTGCCGTGGTTCTGCGGGAGTCTCGCGTAGGATCGGCGCAGAGGGGTGATCGTTCGTGAGCGAACAGGAGGGCTGCATGTCGGGCTCAGTGGATTGTCCCGCGGTTCTCGTTATCTCGATGATGGTGGCTGCTCTCCTTGCCACCGGCGTGAGGGCCGCCGGCGACGGCGCGGCCTTCGCCAACCCCGGCTTCGAGACGAGCGGCTCCGATCTTGTTGGCTGGGCTTTCACCTGCAAGCATCCCGAGATCAGCGAACAGATGCCGGCGGAGCGCCTCGCCAAGGGCGAGCCGGTGGCCGACATCTCGGATCAGGCCCATTCCGGCGAGCGCGCGGCCCATATCTTCTGGGACATGCCGGAAACCGACTGGGGCTACAGCCAATGGGTCCTGGCGAACTCGGCCCGGCTGCCGGTTCAGCCTGGCCAGGTGTTCACCATCACCGCCCGGATGAAAGGCCGGAGCGGCTTCATGTGCGGGCAGGCCTTCCTGGAGGTGCTGGGCGGCGCCGAAGGCCAGCATCCCCAGCTGCTTGCCAGCGACATGCTGGTAGCGAAGAGCTATTGGCAGCAGTTCGAGGCGGTGGTGACGATCCCCGATGGCTGCCGGGAGATCCAGGTCCGCATCCGGGGTGGGCACAGGACCGACCTGTTCCTGGACGATCTCGCCATCGCTGCCGGCGCTCCCCACCATGTAAAGGCGACCAAGCTGCTGGTGCAGGGATTCGCTGGCGAGCGCATTCAGGAGCGGCTGAACCGCGGCCTGGTGGCGATACCGACCGAAGGCAGCCGGATCTACCTGAGCTGGCGGCTGCTCGACTCCGATGCGAAGGATATCGCTTTCAACCTCTACCGGGCTTCAGGCGGCGCAGCGGCGGCGCGTCTCAACGCCGAACCCCTTCGGCGCACCACCGATTATCTGGACGAGCGTCCTCCCTCGGGGGAATCGCAATACACGGTGCGCGCGATCGTAGGTGGGACAGAAGGAGCCGATAGCGAGGCAGTGCGGGTCACCCCGTCGTCGGGCGGGCAGGCCTACCTCTCGATCAAACTGGCTGGCGACTACAGGCCGAACAAAGTGGCGGTGGGCGATCTCGATGGCGATGGCCGCTATGAGTACGTCATCAAGCAGCCCAATGTCAGCTATGATCCCTGGATCGGCCCCCCAGGCCACCAATACTGGAAACCAAGCACGGACACCTACAAGCTAGAGGCATACACCCTTGACGGCAAACTGATGTGGCGGCATGACCTGGGGTGGTCCATCGAGACGGGGGTGTGGTTCTCGCCCTACATCGTCTATGATTTCGACGGTGATGGCTGCGCCGAAGTGGCGATGAAGGCGGGAGAAGGCGATCCGCGCGACCCCGATGGGCATGTGACCTCGGGCCCGGAGTGGCTGCTCATCCTCGACGGCAAGACGGGTGAAGAGCGCGCCCGCGCTCCCTGGCCGCCTCGGGAAGGCTACGCCGAGAACGACTCGCTGAACCGCAATCTGCTCAACGTTGCCTACCTGGATGGGAAGACCCCGTGCATCCTCGCCCAGCGGGGAACCTACTACACCATCGAGATCGTGGCGATGGAATTCGATGGCACCCGGCTGCGTGAGGTCTGGCGCTGGATCGACCGGGAGGACGGCCCGCGCTTCAGCGGCCAAGGAGCGCACGCGCTCCAGGCCGCTGATATCGACGGCGACGGCAGAGATGAGGTGATCATCGGCGCCGCGGCGATTGACGACAACGGCGTCGGGATGTGGTCCACGGGCCTTCACCATCCCGATCACTGCTCGGTCGGCGACCTCGACCCGACTCGTCCAGGCCTGGAGGTCCAGTATGGTCAGGAATGGGGCATGAAGCAGAACGGCGTCTGCCAGGTCGATGCCAGGACAGGTGAGATCCTGTGGGGCCTGGACGAGGAGACCGTTGAAATCGGCGTCTCGCTCACCGCGAAGCTGCTCCCTGACTATCCCGGTGTGCAATCGCGGGGCTGGGACCAAGACCTGAAGAAGCACTGGTTCCACAGCGCGCAGGGCAAGCTGATCTCAAGCGGCCCCTCGGAGGAGCAGTGGCACAACGCCGCCTACTGGGACGCCGATCTGTGCCGTGAGCTTTGGCTCGACGGCCGCCTGCGGAACCTGTCCGCCCAGCAGGATCGGGGGCCTGCCATCGAGGGGAGGCTGCTTGCCATAGCTGACGTCTTGGGTGACTGGCGGGAGGAGATCATCACCGTGCTGGACGGCGAGCTGCGCATCTACACCACCACCATCCCCGCCGCCGACCGCCGTGTTTGTCTGATGCGCGACCCGATCTACCGGATGGGCGTCTGCGGCGAATCCCAGGGCTACCTCTTACTGCCCGGCTTCAGATCTCTCCCTGGCGCAGACAGGTAGCACCTGCCTTGCGCGGCCCTCACAGACAACACCCCTCGGATAGAGTCCCTGGGGTGCACATCACCGACAGCATTCAGAATGCCGGCTTACGTGTCACAGCCGCAATCCTTCGGCCGCACCGGAAGGGAATAGCGTTCCCCCGCGGAAACATCGAATCAGGCTGGCGAGGGATTCGAACTCGGGCAGACCGGGGAGAACCCCCATAGGGCAAGCGGGGGACGAGAAAGGAGGTCGTCAGGCAGCAGGCGTGCTTCATTGGTCTCGTGCCTTTCGAAGTTCAGTCCAACTGAGTGATAGGAAGGGATGGGAGTTATGGCCCGACGACGAGGTTTCACCCTGATCGAGCTGCTAGTGGTTATTGCCATCATCGGCATCCTGGCAGCGATGGTGTTCCCCGTTTTTGCGCGCGCTCGTGAGTCGGCGCGTAAGGCGGTGTGTCTGTCGAATGTGAAGAACATCGCCCTCGCGGTGCAGATGTACCTGGCCGATAACAACGACCATTTCGTGCCGAAGGAACACCGGCCTGAGGTCATCGCCTACTTCAACGCAGAGCCGGGTTGCGGCATTGCGGACTACTACAACGGCGACATCGATGGCGATTGCGGCATCAATCGTGATGCGCAGCCGTACATCAAGTGGCCGGTGGTGCTTGATGAGTACGTGAAGAACCGCGATGTGTGGCGGTGCCCAAGCGCCAAGATGGAAACCGGCGCTGGTTACATCTACCCGGTGCCCGACTTCTTGACCTGTCTGAAACTGACCGAAGGCCAATGGGGAGCTAACTCCGCGCTTGGCTGGTCCTTTGGACCGTGCATAAATGCCTTCCCCAAGGGATGGGGAGGCGATGTCACTGACAGCGCGCTCCAGCAGCGGTTGGCCATCGGAGCCCAGGGCACTGGTAGCAAGGCCAACAAGGCATTCGCGATGAGCATCGGCGTTAACTTCGACTACCATGACGTGGGCATGTCCTCGGTGGAAGATCCCACGAACACCGCGATTGTCTACGAAGCGGGACCCTGGATCCAAGACTGTGACCCTGCCACTGCCGCCTACTCGGACATCTGCAGGCTGCCGTGCGGCAACTCGGCGTGCAGCAGCGACGACTGGGCGACCTGCCCCTCGGAAGCGAGCAGCGCCGACTGCGGCGTTTACCTCTACGCGCCCAACAATGGTGCCTTCCTGTCAAGCCCGGACCTGCGCAGGCAGTACGCTCGCCACCTCGGCGGCTCGAATCTGGGCTTCCTGGACGGGCACGCCGCGTGGATGAACGGGGAAGCGATCCTGACGAGGTCGAGAGAGGGTGATCTCCACGGACTAGGATCGGCGTGGGGCCCGACCTCGCTTTGCTACGACGGCGGCCTTGCTGCCTGGCAGAGCACCTATCCCGGCGTACCTCTACTCTACTAGACCGTGGGGAGTCGTTAGGCCAACATGACGATGTGACCGTGAGCCGAGCGCCCCGGCGGTGCACGCCGGGGCGCTTCATACCGAGGGACAGGAACTCTCAACCAGCGGACGAGGCCTGGGGTTTCCATGCCGGGAACGTTTGCCGGGATCAGCTGCGGAAGCCTCGCGTCGGATCGGCGCAGACGGGTGATCGTTCGTGAGCGAATGGGAGGTCCGCATGTTGGGCTCGATGGATTGTCCCGCCGTTCTCGTTATCTCGCTAATGGTGATTGTTCTCCTTGCCACCGGTGTGAGAGCCGCCGGCGACGGCGCGGCCTTCGCCAACCCGGGTTTCGAGGCGAGCGCCTCTGAGCTGGTTGACTGGGCTCTCACCAGCACGCATCCCGAGGTCAGCGAGCAGATGCCGGCGGAGCGCTTCGCCAAGGGCGAGCCGGTGGCTGATATCTCGGACCAGGCCCATTCCGGTAAGCGCGCAGCCCATATCTTCTGGGACATGCCCGAGACCGACTATGGCTTCAGCCAATGGTTCCTGGCCAACTCGGCCCGGCTGGCGGTCCAGCCGGGACAGGTGTTCACCGTCACCGCCTGGATGAAGGGCCGCACCGGCTTCATGTGCGGGGAAGCATTTCTGGAGGTGCTGGGCGGAGCCGAAGGCAAGCAGCCCCAGTTGCTCGTCAGCGACATGGTGGTGGCGACAAGCTACTGGCAGCAGTTCGAGGCGGTGGTGACGATCCCCGATGACTGTCGTGAGATCCAGGTCCGCATCCGGGGCGGACACAGGACCGACCTGTTCCTGGACGATCTCGCCATCGCCGCCGGCGCGCCCCACCATATGAAGGCGAGCAAGCCGCTCGTGCAGGGATTCGCTGGCGAGCGCGTTCAGGAGCGGCTCAACCGCGGCCTGGTGGCGATACCGACCGAAGGCAGCCGCGTCTACCTGAGCTGGCGGCTGCTGGAGTCCGATGCGAAGGATACCGCTTTCAACCTCTACCGGAGCTCCGCCGGCGGCCCAGCGGTTCGGGTGAACACCGAGCCGCTGCGGGCAACAACCGATTTCGTAGACGAGCGCCCTCCATCGGGCGAATCGCAATACTTCCTGCGGCCGATCGTCAGCGGCGCAGAAGGCGCCGACAGCGAGGCGGTTCGCGCCACCCCGTCGGCCGGCGGGCAGCCCTACCTCTCGATCAAGCTTGCCGGCGACTACGCGGCAAACAAGGTGGCGATTGGCGATCTCGATGGCGATGGCCGCTACGAGTACGTCATCAAGCAACCCAACGTCAGCCATGATCCCTGGAGCGCCCCGGGAGGGCATGGCTGGAAGCCAAGCCGGGACAGCTACAAGCTCGAGGCCTACACCCTCGACGGCAAGCTCATGTGGCGCCACGACCTGGGGTGGTCCATCGAGACGGGGGTCTGGTTCTCACCCTACATCGTCTACGATTTCGATGGCGATGGGTGCGCCGAAGTGGCGGTGAAGGCCGGGGAGGGCGATCCGCGCGACCCGGACGGGCACGTCACCTCGGGCCCGGAATGGCTACTCATCCTCGACGGCAAGACGGGCGAAGAGCGCGCCCGGGCTCCCTGGCCGCCTCGGGAGGGCTACGCCGCGAACGAGGATCTCAACCGCAACCTGCTCAATGTCGCCTACCTGGACGGCAAGACCCCCTGTATCATCGCCGAGCGGGGCACCTACCAGACCATTGCGATCGTCGCGATGGAGTTCGACGGGAGGCGCCTGCGCGAGGTTTGGCGCTGGCGCGACCGTGAGGAGGGTTCGCGCTTTAGCCGCTCGGCCGCCCACTCTCTCCAGGCCGCTGACATCGACGGCGATGGCAGAGATGAGGTCATCATCGGGGCGGCGGCGGTTGACGACAACGGCGTCGGCCTGTGGTCCACCGGCCTCCGGCACCCTGATCACTGCTCGGTCGGCGACCTCGACCCAACCCACCCCGGCCTGGAGGTCCAGTACTGCCAGGAATATAACATGAAGCACAACGGTATCTGCCAGGTCGATGCCAGGACAGGCCAGATCCTGTGGGGCCTGAACGAGGAAACCTTCCACGTCGATTCCGGTCTGACCGCCCGGCTGCTCGCGGACTACCCCGGCGTGCAGCTGCGCGGCTGGGACGAGAAACTCAAGAAGTACTGGCTCTACAGCGCGCAGGGCAACCTGATCTCAAGCGGCCCGTCGGAGGAGCAGTGGAGCTACGCCGCCTACTGGGATGCTGACCTGCTGCGGGAGGTCTGGCTCGACGGCCGGCTGCGCAACCTAGGGGCGCGGCGCGATTGCCCGCCTGCGATCGAGGGCAAGCTGGTAGGGGTGGCCGATGTCCTAGGCGACTGGCGGGAGGAGCTCATCACCGCGCTCGGCGGCGAGCTGCGCATCTATACCACCAGCATCCCTGCCGCCGACCGCCGTTTCTGCCTGATGCGCGACCCGATCTACCGGATGGGCGTCTGCGGTGAATCCCAGGGCTATTTCCTGCTCCCTGGCTTTCAGTCCCTACCGGGAACGGGGATAAGGTGATTCTGCGCGGCCGTCCAGCGGAGTGGGCCTCTGCCTGTATGGCTCCGTAGTGTATCAGAACCGATCCGGGGTTGGTGCACTACGAGGATCTCTGCTAGGCTGCGGCGATCTGCGAGACCGTCGGTCGAGGAGCTTGGTTCAGGGCAGTGGACCAGCCGAGAGATGAGACAATTGATCGGGCCGGGGGTGTCACGTGGCGGGCGATACTTGCCGCCGCCGTCTTGCTGATCTTGCTCGCGCCATTCACATTCTACGTCGAGGTGGTCATACAGCGGTACGAAGAGTTCCCGGTCGGCGCGGTTCCCGTCGCGGCTCTATTCGTTCTCACGGCAGTTACCAGCATTCCCGTACTGGCGCGGCGAGGCTTGACTCGCCGGGAGCTACTGGTGGTTTACTCCGTAGTTGTTGTTGGCGCATGGCTGTTCAAGTACTCCGTTCTTTTCTACATGATCCCAAAGGCGATCATATACCAGTACCTGGCTCCCCTTAACCCGATCTGGCGGAGCACCTTTATGCAGGACATTCCGCTCTGGTTCTCTCCGACCGATCCAGGCGCGGTGGAAACATTCTTCACCGGAAGGTCAGCGGTGCCGTGGTCGCTGTGGCTGGTACCCTTGGCCGCCTGGTCGTCGTTCATGGTGTGTCTCTTCGTCGCGGTGTTCTGTGTGCTGTGCCTTGTCCAGCGCCAATGGATCACGAACGAGCGGCTCAGCTTCCCCTATGCCCAGATTCCGCTGCAGATAGCGCAGGAGCCTATCGCAGGTCAGCCGGGTCGAGCCGGACGTCTGCCACGGTTGTGGACGTTCTGGGTCGGAGTGAGCGTTGCGTTTGTCTTGACTTTCGTCAGTGAGTTGTCCACCAGGGTTCCCTCCCTGCCGGCGGTCAATCTGGGGCCGGTGGCGATCGTCCAGTGGCAGAAGGTGGGAATCGCTGCTGGGTTGGGGGAGCTCAACATCACGCTCTGGCCCTGGTTGATCGGGCTCGCCTACCTTCTGCCCAAGGACCTCTCATTCTCGTGTTGGTTCTTCTATCTGGTCCGCTTGGGACTTCACGTCATCGCGATCGCAGCCGGAGCCACGCCGCAACCGCCAGAGGAGTGGTCCGATAGTTCGTTTCCCGCCCCCTACTACCAGGCTACGGGAGCATTCATTGCCCTCGGTGTATGGGTGCTGTGGATGGCCCGCAATCATCTCGCCCGCGCGGTGCGAATTGCCTTCAGCCGGCAGTCCGGGCGGGCGGATGCCCAGGAACCGATACCGTACCGGTGGGCTTTGGCGGGACTGCTTGTGTCATGGCTGGGAATGCTCTACTTCTGCTCGCGGGCAGGATGCCGACTCAGCTTCGCGGTTTGCCTTATCGCGGGGATCCTCGGTTACTACGTGATGATGGCCCGTCTTCGCGCCGAGACCGCGCTGGCGCCCTCTGTGAACGACCTCTACTCTACGATGACTACTCCTCTCGGGAGCGGGCTCCTGCGGCCGCGGGAGATCATCACCCTGATAACGATGCGCTGGGCCACCTACCATGGAGGATTTGCCTGCTTTCCCGGCTGTACGGCTGCTGCCCTGGAGAATCTGAAGATCAGTGATTCCGCGGGAATCAGCCGCAGGCGTCTGGCTGGAGCAGTGGCCGCCGGGTTTGCCCTGGCCCTTGTTGTTGGAATCCCAACCGTTCTGACCGGCATCTACCATTACGGGTACTTTGGGACGGCAGCTGGCAGGGCCCCTGACTGGCCCTCCCACCAGAGCCGCACGGATGGTGACATGATAGCTCAGTTCATCATGAACCCAGCCCCGCCAAATGCCGGGGCTCTGCTGGCCCTGGTGGCCGGTGCCGCGGTCGCCCTTCTCCTTGGCACGTTCCGGCTTCGCTTCTGGTGGTGGCCCTTCCATCCGGTAGGCTACATCATGGGGATGGAGTACTTCATGCACTGGTACGTGGTGCCGTTCTTCGCCATGTGGGCAACAAAGCTGCTGGTGATCCGCTACGGGGGTCTGCGTCTCTATCAAAAGACGCTCCCCGTCGCTGTTGGGCTGATGGCGGGTAATATGCTGAACACGGGCATCTGGTCAGCGCTTACTATCGCAACGCAGGGGAGGCTGTAGCCTTGTGTTCGATCTCGTCGCGGTTGTCCCCATAAGCCTCTCTGTTCAGTCAAGGGTTATCTCAACTCAGTCTTGCTCGAGTCACGCGGCGACGTCCACCACCGACGGCAGGGGAGGTGGGATGGGAAAGAGGTGCCGACCCCCGTACGGTACCATAACTCATCCGGGAGCCCAAAGAGAGTGTGGCCTGGCTGGCGGTGGTCGGGGCGGGGAGTCGCCTGAGGACAACCGGGGTTCGGTTCGCACGTGTGAACTCACTCCTGCGTCAGCCTCCAGGCGCTGCGTCCAGCGTGGCCGCTAGGCACCACCGAAGAGAACGTAGCACGTCCACCCCTGTCCCCCCGGGAAACGCTATCCGTGGGATCAGTGGTCGAAAAGTGAGGGACTATCCCAGGAACAGAGGTGCAGAGTCGCGTCCTGTCCCAGCCCGCGCCGGCCGCCGGGCCGGTTCAGGCCTGAGGAGAGCTGCCTGCGTCTGTCTGCTTCTCCCTCAGCACTTGCAGCAGATCATCGGGTGTCAGGCCGCATCCGCTTCCGACGCGTTCCAGCTTCTCCTGATCCCATGCGTGATCAGGAGCGAAGCGGATCAGGCGATCCAGTAACTCGGCTTGAAGCTCTCCAGGCAGCTCCCCCCGCTTCCACCTCCGGCGGGCGTCAG
>Ga0315274_10014519_pt1 | contig 11168 bp, 6 predicted proteins | sample YL17G02_20_MG_FD_203700 | JGI IMG/M metagenome (GOLD analysis project Ga0315274, IMG submission 203700) | Sediment microbial communities from Yellowstone Lake, YNP, Wyoming, USA - YL17G02_20 | ecosystem: Environmental > Aquatic > Freshwater > Lake > Sediment | place: USA: Wyoming | collected...
CCCGCGACTTTCGCCGGGCTGCAACTGAACCAGGCTGCGCATGCGCTGGATTTCGTTGAAGTCAGCGTCCAGCAACTGAAAATACATCGCGGTCCCAGCGGGGGCCTTGAAATGGGCGGACCCGTCGGATTCCACGTCCGCGATTCCGTAGACGGCTTTGGCCACGAAACTCGGCCAGCCTTGGGGGCCGTTCACGTTCCCCGCGCCCGGCAATCCGACGCACGGCGCGGCGTAATACTCCGTGAAGTCGGCGTATTCCTCCTTCAGCGCGCCGTCGGACATGCGCTCCAAGCCGGAGCGCACTTCCCCGCAGACACGCAGGTACTTGACTGTCCCACGCCGCACCTCGGTTCCCAGGCCCTCGTAGACATCGGCCACGAGGAATTCCCCGTCCTCGGCAACGCGGTCTTTGGCCAGAGTGGAGGGCGGTGTCGGTGGCCGCGGTCGCGGTGCCAGCGGGCTGGGCGCCATGCTGCCGATCGCGGGGTCCAGGTACAGAAGCTCGCGGTTGCCGTAGCGGTCAAGCAGGTAGAGGCCGAACCAGTCGCTGGGGTCTTCTTTGCGGTTTGACGGCGCATGGCTGACGAGGAAGTAGTCGCGCCCGATCGGCAACGAGTCGCGGAAGCAGCGCCGCGCGGGCCAACCCGCGTCGTAACGATAGGGGACATCCGGGGTGATGCTCGTCACGGCGTCGGGGTTGAACTTGCCCTTGCGCCGGTCGATGAGCCCGACGGGGCCGTTGAAGTCGCCGAAGTGGGAAATCAAGACGGCGCTGACTTCGTCGGTCTCCGGCACCTCGTGGCCGTTCATGCAGCAGTTGCGGGTGTCATTGCCGTAGAGGAGTTCCGGGTGAGTTCCGTCGGGATGGATGGTCCAGAGCGTGTGACCGAAGTTGGCGCCCTTGTCCAGGTACTCCGACCGCGTCCAGAGAATGCGTCCGTCGCGGGTCACCGAGGGCCCCCATTCGCTCAGGTTGGCGAAGGAGAGGGGGCGCAGGCCGCTGCCGTCGGCGTTCATCCGGTAGAGCACGCAGGCCATGGGCACCCAACATAAATAGCGGCATTCACACCGCGTGGTCACAAAGCCGAGGCCGCCGTCCGGCAGCGGGCACGGGTAGTAATCGTGATAGGGGCCGTCCGTCAGCGGCGTGACCTTCGAGCCGTCGGCGTTCATCGCCATCAGGTGCCAATAAGCGGCTTGCTTCTTGCCCGCCGGCCGGTACGCGAAGTAGATGCGTCGCGCGTCGTAATCGGCCACCGGATCGCGCGCGATCCCGTCTCGGGCGTCGAAGAGCACGGTGACGACGCCGTCTTCGGGAGCCAGGCGCCCGTCGCGAGACGGGATCTCGAGCGCGCAGACCGCGCCGCCGCCGCGGAACCTCGCGTCGAGGTAATCGCTGTAGTTGTGGCTCGGCTCGTAAGGGTGTCGCTTGACAAAGAGAAGGCGCTGCAGGGAGGACAACCGCGGGTCACGCAACAACAGACGCCGCTTGGCGAGCCGGGCCTCGAGGTAGAGCGCCTGCTCGTCCGCCTTGCCGTCCGCCGATTCCTTCAGCGAGGCCTGGCGGCGGCGGAAGGCCTCGAGTTGCGTCTGTTCCCGGGAGACATCGAGGCTCTTCGCTGCTAGGCGACCGATCAGGTCCTCCATCAGGCGCAACGTGCGCGAAATGGCATCCATCCGCACGATCGCCGCCCAGTACGGCGGACCGCCGGGTTCGGCCGGGCGGTCCAGCGTCAAGGGCGAGAAGGGATCGGAGGCCTGAGCCAACGACCACGTTTCCTTCTCCCACCTGAACGCGAATTCGAGCAGTCCATCCCAGCTCAGCGGGACGGGCATGCGGATGGACGGGGGCGTCGTACCTACGGCTCTGACGGCAGCCACCGTGCGCCACTGCATGCCGTCGACGGAGACCCGGACCTCGACATGCACCGGCAGCCGGTCGCGGTACCTGCCTTCGCGGTCGCGCGAGAAGACGACACGGGCCACCGTGGCCGCTTGCGGCAGCTCGATTTGCACCCACTCGCCGACCGGGGTGGCCGCAATCCAACTGTGGCTGTTACCGTAAAGCCCGTCGTTCAGGTGCGCGACCTGATGAATCGCGTGTCCCGGAAGACACGACGAGGCCGTGGCCTTCGCGCCATTCGTGGCCAGCGCGAGGTTGCGGTTCCCGGCCGCCCCATAAACCTCCAGCTCATCAATACACGGCTCCCCTTGGTCGCTCTCACAAAGCACGATCCGAACGAATCGAGCCTCGGCTGCCGGGAAGCTCACGGAGGCGGGTTTGTCGGGCTGGATGTCCATTTCCGCGACTGGAGCTGCCGCCCGCACCGCCAGCAGCTCGGTTCCGGCGGTCACCAGGAGGGCAACCAAGACGCGTGGCATCAGGGTGGCGACGTACTGCTGGAAAGGGGAGACCCGACCACGTCCGCCTCCTCCTCCCGGCCGGGGGCCGCTGGCGTCGAACACGGTCATACGCCGATCAAATCACGTTCGCGCGGTTCAGGCAACACCGAATCCTCGTCGACAGCGCCTGAAGCAATGGTCGCGCACGAGTTGTTTCAGAGCGACAACAGGTACGCGCACAAGTCATCGGTTTCCCGTGGGGTCAGCGACGATGTCTTGCCGTGCTGGTCGTGCGAGTTGCGCGCGGTCAGCACCTCGAGCAGGGTGGCGGCCGAACCGTCGTGGAGGTACGGCGCGGTCCGCCACAGTTCGAGCAGTGTCGGGGTGTCAAACACATCGCCCGGCTGATCAAAGGGGGCGCGCGTGCCAACGTCGTACGGACGCTGGTCGGTGAAGAGCTTGGGGGGATGGCACGTCGCGCAGCCCGCCCGATCGAAAACCCGGCGTCCGCGCTGCGCTGCCTCCGATAGCTTGCCGCGGACGAGCAACGGACTCGGCACCGGCCTGAGTGATTTGAGGTATTCGTCGATCGCGTCGGCCACTTTCGGAGGTTGGACGGTGAACAGTATATGCTGGAGGCCGGCGCGCACAGCCGTTTCGGCCGTTTCACGCACGCCCAGGCTCATGGCGGGCGGTGTCCGGTGCGCGAACAAAAGGCTCTTCGTGTTTTTGGGGTTGCCCACGCCGTCGTTGAGCAGGTCCCAGTTCAGACCGTCCGCACGCGCGTCACCCGGATGACACGAAGCGCAGCTCTGCCAGCCCTGGAAACAAATCTCCGCGTCGTGAAAGTAGAACTCGCCTTCGCGGACCGCACCAACGCCTTTCGGAATCTTCACATGCCGGCGCGACTCCAGCCCCGGCACAAGCGGAACGGACTGCCATTGCGGCTGTGGGGCTGCCAAGTCCACGGCGCTGACGGTATCGGAAAAGTAATTCGCGACCCAGGCCCTGGTCCCGAGGAGGACCACCGCCCGCGGGCCGCGATCCGTCTCGGGCAGTTTGATCCGCCGCCGCAGGCCGACCAGAAACTCAAGGTCGTTTGGCACCTCGGTCCGGATGCCATAAGTCGGGTTCGGGCGGGCAACGTGCCCGGCTGGCAGTTGTTCCGGGACCTTCGAGAGCTTCGCCAGCAGCGCGGGAAAGTCGATCACGCTGATTTCGTGCGTGCCGGCGTGCGTGACGACCAGCGTCCGGCTGTCTGCCGACCACGCCGCGCCCCACGGATTGGCGGCGCCGCGGTCCACTTCATCGAGCAGGACGGTGTTGAGAATCTCCAGGCGATCGAGAGCGATCAGCGTCTTCGCGTTGGTGCTCATCCAGCCGCGTTCGAGCTGCGTCGTCGGCAGAAGAAAGCGCGCGACCAGATGCGTGACGACTGCGTGGCGGCCGTCGGGCGAAATGCGCAGGTCGTTGAGCGCGCCGCTGCCTGCGGGCAACGCGAGTTCCTTGACGACCTGGCCGGCGGCGGTGTCGATGACGCTCACCACGGCGGCGACCTGGCCCACGTCGGCGCGACCGGCGTGCAGGTGGTTGGCGACCAGCAGGAACCTGCCGTCGGGCGTCAACGCGGCGGCGGTCGGTTCGCGTTGCACGGGAATGCGCCGCAGTTCCTTCCTGGTCCGGAGATCGAAAACGCTCACGTCGTTGTTGAAGCGGTTGCACACATAGAGCATGCTGCCGTCGGGACTGACCACCGGCGCCATCGCCGTGTGGCCCGCGCGCAGGCGGGCCGCGATCTTGCCGGAAGCCAGGTCGATCAGGCAGACCTGGCTTTCCACTCCGGAGCAGGTGACAAACAGGGTGCCCTCGTCCGGCGCGAGTGCCAGGCCGGACGGAGCTTCGGGCATGGGGATTGAAGCGACGACTCTTCGCAAAACAGGATCAAGGCGCAGCACGCACCTTCCGGTGCCACAGGCGATGAACAGCGAAGCGCCGTCCTTGGTTCCCGCGAGAGCCGTGGGAGAAAGAGACGGGTCTGCTGCTCTGCCTCCGCTCGCAGGCGCGGCCGACCCGACCAGCCAGCCTGCCAGAACCGCGAAGCCAACCCGGCGCGAGAATGTCCCGACGCTCAACATTGCCGGTGAGACTAGCGCGCAATTGGGCAAATTCAAGCTGTTGCATCATCAGAGAAGGGGTCCCACTGATCGACAGTCTTGGCGTTCTGTGGTGATCGATGGCGGTCAGCACTCTTGTGGTCTGCGTCATCCGGGCAAGCCACACGGTTTCGCGCGATTCCTTCACGGTGGCATCGGGCAGGCCCACGATGACGCTGACAGAGCGTAGTACAAAGAACGCAAAGAAAAGGCTGGTTTTTGTGGATTCTTTGCCTTCCTTTGTGGCTATTGAATGCTGTGGAGAGTAGTGCACGTTGCCGCCTGAGCAGCATGACTGCCGGATTCGACTGCCAACTCCGGCCGAGATCCGTGCGGCGCGTGACCGAGAGGCCGCTAAGACCGCCCTTCCGACCTCGCCACTGGCCACTGGTCACTGATCACTGGTCACTGGTCACTCGGCGTTCGGCACGGGTTGCCCTCGGGGTCGCGCTGGCTGCACTCGAGGGCGTCCGGGCCGCCGTGGGCGCCCCGCCCGCCTCGGCTTCGTGGCCCATGTACCGCGGCGGACCTTCGCTGCTGGGCGTCGCGGCCGGCACACTACCGGACAGTCCCCACGTCTGCTGGACGTTCAAATCCGAAGGGCCTATCAAGTCCTCCGCCGCCATCAGCGACGGCAAGGTGTTCGTGGGGTCGGACGACGGCAACCTCTACGCTCTGGAGTTTGCCACCGGCCGAAAGGTCTGGGCCTGCAAAACGGGCGGCAGCGTCGAGTCCTCGCCGCTCGTGCTGCGAGACACCGTCTATGTCGGGTCGGACGACAACTCGCTCTACGCGGTCGATGCGGCCAAAGGCACCGTCCGCTGGAGGTACGAAACCGGGGAGAAAATCCCCGGCCCGCCCAACTGGGTGACTTCCCCCGCCGGGAAGGCGATGTGGATTCTGGTGGGCAGCTACGATTTCAAGCTCCATTGCGTCGACGCCGCTACGGGCCGCAGCAACTGGGTTTACGAGAGTAGCAACTACATCAACGGCGCACCCGCCGTCGCCGAGGGCAAGACCGTCTTCGGCGGATGCGACGCCATCCTGCACGTGATCGCACTGGCCGAGGGCAAGCAGGTGAAAGAGGTGGAGGCGGGCGCTTACATCGCCGGGTCGGTCGCGCTGGACGGCACGCGCGCCTACTTCGGCCACTACGAAAACGAGTTTCTCTGTGTGGACATTGCCAAGGGAGAGAAGGTCTGGACCTATCACGACCGGAACTTCCCGTACTTTTCATCGCCCGCGGTGACGGTGGACAAGGTCCTCTTCGGCGGACGCGACAAGTGCCTCCACTGCGTGAATAAAGCGGATGGCAAGCCGCAGTGGACTTTCGCCGCGAAGGCCAAGGTCGACAGTTCGCCGGTGGTGGCGGGGGACCGGGTGGTCGTCGGGTCCGATGACGGCCGGCTGTACGTGGTGTCGCTTGCGGACGGCAAGGAGCTCTGGAGCTATGACGTCGGGCAGCCGTTGACCGCGTCGCCGGCCGTGGCCGACGGCCGGATTCTCATCGGCAGTGAAGAGGGCAAGGTGTACTGTTTTGGCCGAAAATGAGCCGTCCGGAACCAGATTTTGCCGTGGTGGTGGACCAAGGCGTCGCTTTGCAGCAGACCCTCGCCACCGAGGACCTGATTGCGGTCGGGGGCACGGCCGTCGCCTTGCACTGCGGACACCGTTTCTCCCTGGACGTCGACTGCGTCATGCCGCGACTGCGGGAATGCTATGGCGAGGTCCTGGAGCGCTTGGAGCGCTGGGACGGTTGGCAGACCAACCGCTGTAATCCGCCGGTGTTGATTCTGGGGGAGCGTCATGGCATCGAGCTTGGTGTGCGCCAACTTCGCCGCCTCGTCCCGCTGGAAACCACCTTGGCCCGCGGCCTGCGGGTACCGACGTTGGGGGAGATGCTACGGATCAAAGCCCGGCTGCTCGCCGAACGCCGGGCCACCCGCGACTACGTGGACGTGGCGGCGCTGACGCGGAAACTGGGAATCGACGCGGCGCTGAAGTCACTGGTGACTTTGAACGCCTGCTATCCGATGATCGGACGCCAGACAGCGGCGACCGCGGTGGCCGAAGCCTGCGAAGCCCAGCCGCTGGACTTGGTCCAGGTCTCGCTGCCCCGTTACAAGGGGCTTCAGCCGCCCTACAACGAGTGGGCAACCGTGGCGGCAACGGTGCGTGAGTTGGGCCATGCGCTGATCAAATCCGAACTCGGCGGCCGGCTCCGGGACGGCTGAGCCATGAATTTTGACCGCAGCACCGACGGTTTCACGCCCCTGCACTGGCTGAACCTCATCCAGCGGGGCGGGACAGAAGATTGGCGCGATTTGTACGCGCACTGTCGTGACCGGCAGTTCGCCGCGCAGGTCGCTTCGTTGCTCCCCATGAGCGACCCCGATCTGCTGCCGTCGGCCAGACTGTGGAAATGGCTCCTCGAAGACCTGCACCCCGGGTTGGTTGTGAGACTGCCTGCCGCCGAAACCGTCGCCGTCCCCTGACGCCCAAAGCTGCCCGGGAAAGTCAGATCGAGTGCAGGCCAGTGGCCGGCCTCATCCCACGCGAGGGGCGGCTGGGACGGCGACGCGGTACGCGCAAGGAAGCTAGTCCGTCACCTTGATGCGGCGCGGTTGGACCTCTTCGGCCTTGGGCAGGTGTGAGGTTTTGGGGTCGGTCCATAGTATTGGTAACAGAGGCCAAAGGTTCCAGCCAAGCCAGAAGGGAGAGGCAGGACCACGGTTCTCGGCTCGGCTGGAGTCGTGCGCTGCCGAGGCTACCGGTTATCGTTGGGGTGGCGATCGCCGGGCAATCAGCGACTCCCCGGCTCGCGCTCCCAGAGCAGCCCGACTTCGCGTCCCGACTCCACTGCCAGCCAATACTCGCCTTGGACGGCCTCGTAGAGGCCAACCAACCCGCGCGCGTCCCGTTCGCGGTCGATAGCGATACGGAGATCGGGTGAAGCCGGTTTCGCTGCCGCCACGAACAGGTGACCTTCCGTGCGAATGGCCTGAGTGACGCTTCGGTCGGTTCCGTCCGGATTAATGATGCCGAAATCGCTGTTTTCGTTGAGGCGGTATCCGCCCGGATACCACCAGAAGAAGACACCGTCGGCGCCGGACTCGCGGAGCATCCGATAGAAGTCCTGGTAGAAGCGCGCGGCGAATTCGAGCGGCGGCATGCCAGGTGCAGCCGCGCGCGCATCCCAAACGTTGTAGCCCACCTCGGCCCAGAGGAGCGGCTTGGCGGGGTCGCACAGGCGGGCGTAAGCAGCCGTGAAGCGCCCGGCACGGACCTGGTTCCAATCGCCGATGCGCCCGTAGCCTTCCGGCTCCCAGAGATCGACGGCGTGGCGCAGACCGTGGAAGTCATAGGGCAGCAGGTGCTCGACGTTTAGCGTCGGATCACCCGCGTGTTGCATGCGGAAACTGACCGGATGATAGGGGTCCACCGACCGCACCAACCGCCGCGCCTCGGCGTACTTCGCTCCGATCAAGTCATCGAGGAACAGGCGATAATCGGCCACGAGCCGGCGCCAGGGCCCGTCGTGTGTAAGTTGCGACATCGGGGGAACGCTCATGACTTCGGACCTCGGACTTTGGACTTCGGACTTGGGCAGAGCGCTCGGCGCGGGCACACGCCAGGCTTGTTCTGCGGCTGGGAGGGAGCCGTGGCGCTTGAGCGCCCAGTCGGTCCAGGCCTGCGCGAACGGCTGCCAGCGCCAGTCGCGGCCCTGGTCGAAGCCGCACCCGCGCGGGCGAGGATGGAGCCCGCGGTAGCCGGTTCCGCGCGGAAACGCCGTGGGCTTCTGTACTGGCGTCAACGCGCCGGGTGCGATGAACTGGTTTTGGCGCGCGACGACCGTGGCCGGCGTCGAAATGGGATAGCATTGGTAAGCGGGCGACAGGGATTCCAGCCGCGGCACGTTGCCGAGGAGCGGCGGCAGGGCGTCTCCGAACGGGTTGGGCGCGGCGCCCAGGTCGGCGAACCAGTACTCCTGGCGGCCCGGCCCCACCGAGGTGTGAGTGAGCGCGAGGCCCACGGTGAACCGGGCAACCTGGTTGAGCCGGAGCCGGTCAGCCGGCCCGCCGCGGTTGGCGGGCGGTTGCCACGGCCGGAAGGCCTCGGACGGCAAGGCGTAGTATTGCCATACCGGCTTCAGGTCGACCGTGGCAATCCAGCGCGAACCATCGTTCTCGATCCATTCGACCGCGAGTTGTCGCGTCGCCTGAGTTCCTTTGGCCCAGAAGCAGGTGAGAGACTGCCCCGGTTCAATAAGCCAGGATCGGCCGGGCGGCTCCAGGGTGTCCCAACCCGCGAGTTCGTCGACGACCACGTGGAGGGCCGCTCGGGTTGGGCGACCACGCGTGGGGTGCGCGGGCTTGGCTGGGTTGTCGCCGGGGCTGCCGACCCCGGCCACCGGCACGCGTTCGCTGACGCGTTCCCGCCGGGTGTGGATTTCCGGCTTGTTGGTGTGCCGCGTCCAAAGCGTCACGTCCTCGTCCTGGAAGTTGAGGAGAAGCCGCGACGGTCGCTGCGCAGCCAGCGCGAGATCGTATTCGCCACGGGAGAGCCAGCGTCCGCCCAACCGGAAGGTGGGTGTTTCCCAGGCGGTCAGGCCGCAGGCGAGCAGATCGCCGCCCTGTTTCAGGAAGTGCTCGATGGCGCCGACGGACTCGATCGGCAGGATGCGCGCATGGGGAATGACCAGCAAGTCGAGGCGATTGGTGTGGACCAGCGCGCGGTTAGTCAACGCGATGCTGTTGAGGCTCTCGATGCTGTAGCCAGCGGCTTTGACGAGGCGCGCCAGGTCGCGCGCGAGGGCAGGATCGCCACCCGGCACGTCGGCCTGCCAGACCGCGGCGCGCGGCGGAGGGGGTGGTGTTTGTGCCAGGAGGAGCGTCGGTCGGTCCAACGCCAGGACGATCAACACCGCGGTTCGGACCAGAGAACGTCGCATGGCGGCAGTTTACGGCGTCAGGGAGGGCCTGTCAGGGAAGTAGTGTCACGAGGTTCGGGGCGTGGGGCTGGTCAGACTGCAACCGACACCTGAGGAAACAATCCTGCCTTGAAGTGCCCCGTCCGTCCGAGTAGCGTTCCTCCGTAGCCGGGAAGGAGATTCCTGCTATGATTTTCTTTATCCGCCCGATTCGCCAGTCGACCAGAAGATCGAAACCGTTGCGCGGAAGCTCTACGGCGCCGACGGTGTCGACTTTGACCGCAGCGCGCGCCACCCATGCACAGGTCGCGCGGCGGCTTCCTTCGGTCTTCGGACTTGGGACTTCGAACTGTGGACGTTGGACTTCTATTTGGCGTTTGCAGCCGGCTTCGCTTCTGCTAACCTACCTTCCGCGAGGTGGTATGCGGCGCGCGTTGATGATCGCACTGGCGAGCCTGGCACTCAGCGGGACCACGGGATGGCCGGCTGAGCGCGTGGGGCTTATCAAAGTCGAAGGGGCCATCGGCCCGGCGACGGCGAGTTACATTTCCCGCGCCCTCGACGAAGCCGACGACGCTCACCTCCAGTGTCTGGTCATCCAGCTTGACACGCCCGGCGGTCTGCTCGACTCGACGAAGACCATCGTCCAGAAATTCCTCGCCTCCCGCGTGCCCACCGTCGTGTATGTCGCGCCCGCCGGCGCGACCGCCACCAGCGCCGGTTGCTTCATCACGTTGGCCGCCGACATTGCGGCCATGGCGCCCGCCACGAGCATCGGCGCCGCGCACCCGGTGTCCATCGGCGGCAGTGCGACCGGCGGCGAGGAGAAACTCGACGCCACGATGAAGCAGAAGCTGGAGAACTACGCCATCAGCTACATCGAGACCATCGCCGCCCGCCGCAGTCGCAACGTTGAGTGGGCGAAGTCGTCCGTCAAAGAAAGCGCCTCGATCGCCGCCGAGAAGGCCCTCGAGTTGAAAGTCGTCGATTTCCTCGCCAAGGACGTGCCGGACCTGCTCGCGCAAGTCGACGGTCGCGAGGTCAACGGCCACAAGCTCCAGACCCGGGGCGCGGAAGTGGGCGAAATCGGCATGTCCCCGCGCGAAAGGGTCTTTCAGCTCCTCTGGCGGCCGGAGGTCATGTTCATCTTGATGCTGATCGCGACTTACGGCATCATCGGCGAGCTGAGCAACCCCGGCTCCATTTTGCCTGGCGTCGTGGGGGCCATCGCCCTCATCCTCGCCTTTTACATGGCCGCGATCCTGCCCATCAACATCGCCGGGCTGGCGCTCCTGGTGCTGGCGGTGGGACTTTTCATCGCGGACATCTACGCGCCGACGCACGGCGTGCTCACGGCCGGCGGGGTCGTGGCGTTCTTCCTCGGCGCGCTGATGCTCTTCGACCGCGCGAACCCAGCGTTTCGGCTGTCGCTCTCGATCATCATCCCGGCCACGGTGGTGACGGCGCTGTTCTTCATCCTGGTCGCCGGCGCGGGCCTGCGGGCGCAGTTCTTGCCCGTGCGCGCGGGCCGGGAGACGATGCTGGGCCAAGTGGTGCCCGCGGTGGGGCACATCGACGCCACTAGCGGCAGAGTGTTCATCGAGGGCGAATACTGGACCGCCCTGAGCGGAACCCCGGTGGAACCAGGCCAGCCAGTCGAAGTCGTCGGCATCGAAGGGCTGACGTTGAAAGTGAAACCAAAAGCTCAATGACGGAAAGACTATGAACGAACTCATTTCAGC
>Ga0315274_10014520_pt1 | contig 11167 bp, 9 predicted proteins | sample YL17G02_20_MG_FD_203700 | JGI IMG/M metagenome (GOLD analysis project Ga0315274, IMG submission 203700) | Sediment microbial communities from Yellowstone Lake, YNP, Wyoming, USA - YL17G02_20 | ecosystem: Environmental > Aquatic > Freshwater > Lake > Sediment | place: USA: Wyoming | collected...
AAAGTGATCCCCGGAGACACCCTGTGCCCCGCTGCGCAGAAGGGAATTCAATTCCGCAAGCTTCCCTCGCTTGCGCTCGTACCCCATCCAAATCCGATCCTGCGGATTCAATCGGCGCGGGCGATGGAAAAGGAAGAAAGCGTCGTTTGTTAAACTCTTGTACTTTTCATTCAGCTCTTCGATCCGCTGCCGGGCCAGCAGCAACAGCGGTTCGTCCTCCGGCAGCATTTCCTCGCGCGCGTCTCTAAAATCAGTCAGCAGGGCGAAGTACAGGCTGTCGTCCCGATTTGCAAGGAACCGGACTTCAAGCGCTTCGATCAGCTCCTCTATATTCTGAGTGCTTATGAGTATGGTCGGGACCACAACCAGAGTACGTAATTCCGGCGGAATTCCTTTGGAGAAGTCCATTCGCGGCAGCGGGTGCGGCGTCGCGAGTAATGTCGCCAACCAGTTTACCAGCGCTATTGCCAACTGACTTGTGCACAGAAGCGAGAGAGTGCCGATCAGCCCGAGTGCCCAGCCATGCAACCCATTGGCATGCGCTTTTGCCAGTAAGCTCCCGGTGAAGATCGTTGTCATCAGCATGATCGTGCCTGCGTACAGCAGCAAAGGAAACCGTGAGCTCAATTTTCGAAGGGCCTCAGAGACAGATAAGCGCACTTCTGCCAGCTGCTCAAGCTGCGCCAGTCCCTTGTCGATCAGGTAGAAACCGACATGTGCCGCGCGATCGTCGCCGCCTTTCCTGACAGCGGCCTCGTGCGCAAGCTGGATCGCTTTGCGCGCCACCTCGCCTTCGGATAGCCGGCTGCTCTTTGCTATCTTCTCCACCACGTGACGGTAGCGATCGCGGGTAGCAAAATCCATCTTGCCGTAAACTCCTCCCGTGTCCTCACGCAGGGTCCGCTCGACGTCACTCATCGCCTCTACGAACGAACGCCAGTCCATCGCGTCCAGGAAACGGAGGCTGCCAATGCTGTTGCTCATCGAGACCTGATCAGCGGCCTGTTTCTGGTTCTCCGACTGCACCAACTGCTTGATCGTCAGGCCACACTCGGAGAGTCGCTGCTCAATCCAGGTGAGCGGCATTGCCAAAGCGGGACCACCCTGCCCCTGCAATCGGCGCGTAAGTTCCGCAACAAACGAACTCACCATGGGCGGGTTTGAACGCGCCATGTCCGCGATCACCAAAATAAGGCTTTTCGGGTCCTTTCCGGCAATCTCCGTCATCTGGTCCGCCCAATAATCGGCGCGGTTTCGGTCGGTCCTGTCAGTGGCGATCCGGGCTGCAACGCGTCGGAGATTCTCGATCAGTGCCAGGCGCAACATGATGGGGATTGCCCATAATTCGCCTAACTTCAGGGTGGTGACTGTCTGGTAGGCTGCCACGAAACTGCTGAGGCCCTCCGGATCTACCCGCCCATCGCCATGTGAGATCGTCTCCAGCGCAATGTCATACACGCGCGGAAGACCAGCCGATGAGCCATTCAGAAGCCGCGGCAGTTCCCTGCTGTACCCCTTTGGCAAGTGTCTCCTGGCTGTGCGAATCTGCTCTTCAATAAGATAGAAGTTATCGAGCAGCCATTCCCCGGCCGGCGTAATACGGCGGGTTGCCTTAATAGCCTCCGTCAGCAGGTTGCGGACCCCAAGCAGCACGCCTTCATTCTCAGCCAGCCGCGTCAGAAGCCGGTCCCGTGCACGTCCCGGACCCAACGTGTGCAACCCCGCCAGGGTCTTGCCATGCTGATCCATCTGATCGCTGCTGAACAGTTCTGATCGCAGCGGCGGCTCGTTATCAGCGCACGTTTGTGTCTGGCTGTTTCCACGGAGCCTCGCCCACAAAAGGGACAGGTTTCCAAGAATGCTCTTGCTGCTTATCTTCAAGCTTGAGGTCTCCTTCTGAGAAGCGAAGTCTCAGCGAACCGGCGCAACCATGGTTGCGGTTTCGGGCTTCTCCTCTTCGGTTGTCGGTGTTAGTGTTTCTTCACAAGATCAATTAGACGAGAAGATATTGATTGAACAATGACACCATCGTTGTGTGCTCTAATTTTCTGGCTATACTTAAGGCTGTATCGCCATTAGTGTTTTTTAAGTGGATATCAGCTTTGCTTTTTAATAATATTTTTGCAATTGAACTATCCTCTGTTTCGGAAGCTATAATCAGAGCGGTGTTGCCATTCATATCCTTCATATTGACATCTGCTTTGTTATCCAAACGCAACCTTACAACATCATCTCGACCCAAATAGCAGGCTTTATGCAAAGCGGTCTCACCGCAATCATCTTTCGTGTTTACGTTGGCACCTCTTCCCAATAATATTTTCACGATGCCGCTATGCCTCGCAAACAAAGCCCGGCTTAAAGCACTTTGCCCGATGACATCCCTTGAGTTCACATCAATACCCATCTTCAGGAGGACTTTTATCTTTGATCGATTACCTTTTTCAGCGGCTTCAAACAGTTCTTCATTATTCATCGCAATTCGTCTAATTTCTTCCATAGATACCCTCTTTTTTCTAAGTTTGCTTAATGTATATTTCAGATCCCATAGCATGCTTTAGTCCTCTTTGCTTCTGGTTTCATTCCACCGCAATATCTTTCCAAAAACTCTTTTCTGCTTATCTTGTGTCCCAAACAAAGGCCGGAAACATCCATCTTGTCACATTCCAAAGTCTGATAATGTCCATTAAATCTTATTACTTCAGATAAATCTTATTACTTCAGAATGATACATCTTGCTATTACAGTCGCCATGAGCTATAAAGCGGACATGAGCCAGAATAATAGCGTTCCCCATGCAATATGCTCTCATTGTCATTTGACTCCTTTGTGTTGATTCTGCGTGTGCATCAGCCTGTACGATGGGGTAGAAGAGTGCTTCCACCTAAAACATGAAAGGTTAATTTTGTTGATTGGGTAAACTGTTAAAAGGTGAGGATATCAAAATGAAATCACATCGCCAGTTTCCCAGTTCGACTATTTCTTTTTTTATTATCCTTAGTATAACAGATTATCTTGCCTTTATGTTCTTAAATGGAAATTTCTCATTATTTTCAAAATTTCACCTTTTTGTAAAATACCTTCTTTAACACTTCGGCTGAGATGATGTATGAAGCAACGATTACTCCTAATTAATATAATAAAAGAAATTTGCAAGGCTACATACTTATGTAATCTATAATTTAAGGATTCGAATCTGAATTTGCAAAACTATCGGATTGATTTTCAATGGGAAATGCGGTTAATTCCGAATTAGGATTATAATAAAAAATACAGGATATGACAAAGCCATTTCTTAATCAAACATGTGTTTCACCGTATATTACCCCTGAAGGGCATAAGCATTTGAGTGAGGAGCTGTCATATCTGTGGAAGATTAAACGTCCCCAGGTCACTCGGGCTGTTGCTGAAGCCGCCGCTATGGGAGATCGTTCTGAGAACGCAGAGTATATTTATGGCAAAAAGGAATTGAGGCGGATCGATTCCCGTATGCGTTTTCTTGCAAAGAGGCTGGTGGAGCTGATTGTCGCGGACAGAATACCTGACGATACTTCAAAGGTATTTTTTGGTGCATGGGTTGAAATTGAGGATACTGATGGGAACATGCACCAGTATCGCATTGTCGGTCCCGATGAATTTGATCCTGACAAGAATTTTATCAGTATTGATTCGCCAATGGCGAAAGCATTATTAGGCAAGATAGAGGGTGATGAAGTTGTCGTGGGCAGACCTAACGGTACCTCTGCTTTTGTTGTTACATCCATCCATTATTAATTTACTCAGCGCGGAAGTACGAAAGTACAAGATAGGCGCCTACGCCAAATTTAAGCTCAGGATTTAGGCTCACATCGGTGAAAAGAGCGAAACTATTCACGAATTGGCCTTTAGGGGCGCTGTTCATCGACTGGTCACTTGGTTATGCGGTCGGTACTTGCGTGTCGTTGAAGCGGCGGAACTCCGGGGAGGGGAAACCCGTGTGATGTATTGTGGACCTCTGCACTTCCGAACTTCTGCCCTTCCGCCTTTTTTGAGAAGCAGCACTGACACTATGGGCCTCAGATGTTTCCGGTTTGTTCTGCTTACGGAGGCGCTGCGATCTGACAAACTCGGTATCGTGCGCAGGCGCTGCTTTTTTATAATCGAATTCTTTCATCGTGCGACGTTCCACCTTTTCTCCGAGGACGCGCTCGATGCTGCGCACAACGTCCTCGTCTTCACGGGTAATGAACGAGAAGGCATCGCCGGTCTTTTCAGCTCGGCCGGTGCGGCAGGATCGACTTGCACGGTGACCGGGTGTGCGCAGGACTTCGCGGGCAAGCCGCCGGATATCATCTGGCATGGTTGCCGAGAACAGCAGTGTCTGGCGCTTGGCAGGCACGTGCTTGATAATCTTCCTGATATCGGGCAGGAACCCCATGTCGAACATCCAGTCCGCCTCGTCCAAAACGAGTACTTCCAGATGCGACAGGTTTATCATACCGTGATTCATGTGATCGAGCAGGCGGCCAGGGCAGGCAACGACGATCTCGACGCCGCTGCGCAGTTTCTGTATCTGCGGGTTCATGCTCACGCCGCCATATATGCTTACGCTCCGAAGACGGGTCTGCCGTCCCATAGTGCCGATTGCTTCGTGGATCTGCTCGGCAAGCTCGCGGGTGGGGGCGATGACGAGGGCTCTAACATGCCGGCGTCCCCCTTGCATCAGACGATGCAAAATCGGTAGTACGAAGGCGGCGGTCTTTCCGGTGCCGGTCTATGCCAGGCCCACGACGTCGCGCCCCTCAAGGACCCGCGGGATCGCCTGTACCTGGTCGGCGTCGGTGAGACATAGCCCGCTGCCGTTATCCCAGCTGCAACCTGGAGGTGAAAATTAAAAGCGTGAAATTCCATAAATTCTTTAAACTCCTTTTTTAGGTATTATCCAGTTTAATCCAATATTTCAAGAACACAACGCTTTCCAAGCTTAGCACCTGCAGCACTTAGTATTGTTCTCATTGCTCGCGCTGTATTTCCCTGCTTTCCGACAACCTTCCCAATATCACTTGTCGCAACACGCAATTCAAAAATAGCGGTTCTTTCTCCGCTTACCTCGGCCACTACAACCTCCTCCGGCTTATCTACCAGAGACTTCGCCATTAGTTCAATAAGTGCCTTCATATCCACCTCCATAAGTGTTCGGGCTGTTTTTTTACATACCCATAATTTACTTCACAACAATCATTGAGTTTATCTTAATGCCTTCATCCTTTTCTTCCTTGCCTCTCTTCGTTTGCGTTTTTCCTTTTCAGAAGGCTTCTCATAAGATTTCCTTCGTTTTATTTCTCTAAAAAAGACCTTCTTTTTTTATAATTTACGCTTCAGGACTTTCAGGGCTCCTTCGACATTATTCTCATTGACTTTAGTCTCCAAAATGACTATCTCCTGCCTCTCCCTGTACCCATACCACCACCGTAGCCACCCCTTCTATCATCAAAGCCAGGCCGCTTTTGTTGTGGTCTCGCCTCAGCTACAGTAAGTGATTTCCCCATGAAATCTTTACCATTAAGGGTTGCAATCGCCTTTTTAGCATCGTTTTCATCTACCATCTCAATAAAACCAAAACCTTTGGATCGTTCCGTGAAGTTATCCTTCATTATTTTTAATGATTCAATCTCTCCATACTCTGAGAAAAGATCCCTTAAATCTTGTTCTGTAGCGTTGTATGGAATATTTCCAATATACATTTTTCTCACTATTCAATCTCCTTTTTTGTTAATAAAAACTCTGATCTTTCAACGTTCTTGGATACTTTTAAATCCTTAGTTATAAATATTAGACCCCCTTATCATTCTTTAGTTTGTCTTTGTTTCTGGTTCTACACCACCACAATATCTTCTTAAAAACTCTTCTTTGCTTATCTTATGTCCCAAACATAAACCAGAAACGTCCATCCTATCACATCTCAATGTTTGATAATGCCCATTGAATCTTATAACGTGAGAATGAAACATCATGCTGTTACATCCTCCATGATTTAAATAACGGACATGAGGCAGGATGATAGATTTGCCTATACGATATGCTTTCATATACTTTAATTTTGCACTCGCATTTACTTATAAAGTGGCATAAAAGTTCTTTCTAAAAGATGGAAACAAAGTGAATAAACCTGCGGCAGAGACCGCAGGATATAATATTCATAAAATGTCTGTTAATTGGGGAGACCGCTAAAAGGTGAGCTTTGCGAAATGAAATCTATTTATCAGTTTCCCTGTTCGACTATTTTCTCTCTTCCTCTTGTATTAAGCATAACATATTATCTTAATCTAATATTTTTTTTCTTTAATGACATGACAGCTTCCAATCTTTTGATATTATTTTAAGAAAAATAACGACTTTGGCACCGAATAGGAGGCGCTTCGCATCTTTATCAAGGCTTAAAAGAAGTGACTTTCAATCAGGAATCAACATAGTATGGAAATTTTCTAAAATGCACCGTACTATGTGAAAGACGGATTTTGGTGCTGTTTACTGCAGTACAAAAGTAAGGAACACATTTACAGAGATCACAAGGACTCCAATAGGGATAGGTCGTGTGATCGATATTTTTTAAATAACAGTCCTTATAGAATGGCTTCATATCTATATAAAAAGGCTTGTGTCTCTGCAAGCCCTTGATTTCATTGGCTCCTGGGAAGGGATTCGAACCCCCGACCAAGTGGTTAACAGCCACCCGCTCTGCCAGCTGAGCTACCCAGGAGTAAACCTTTTTATATCAAATAATTCAATGGTTTGTCAATCAAGACTGAGGTCTGTCACGAACTTTACAACAAGGTCACCAACCTCTGTTGTGCTGTATCCCATTTTACCCGCAGAGAGGCTCTTGAGATATTTACCGGTAACCTCCTTGACAGCCTTCTCAATAATCTGTGCTGATTTCATTTCACCGAGGTGTTCAAGCATCATCCCGCCTGCACAGATTGCAGCAAGAGGGTTAATGACATTCTTCCCTGTATATTTCGGTGCAGAGCCTCCAATAGGCTCGAACATCGAAACCCCATAAGGGTTAATGTTGCCACCCGCAGCGATTCCCATTCCACCCTGTATCATCGCTCCTAAATCCGTAATGATATCTCCAAACATATTGTCTGTCACTATCACATCAAACCATTCAGGATTTTTCACAAACCACATTGTGATTGCATCGACATGTGCATAATCACACTTTATCTCAGGATATTCCTTTGCGACTTCATAGAACGTTCTCTCCCAGAGGTCAAAGGCAAATGTGAGGACATTTGTCTTCCCGCAGAGTGTAAGCTTGTTCATCTTGTTTCTTTTCTTGCAATATTCAAAAGCAAAGCGTATACACCGCTCAACACCCTTCCGTGTATTAATAGACTCCTGTACTGCAACCTCATCAGGCGTGCCTTTCCTGAGGACCCCACCTGCACCTGCATACAGCCCCTCTGTATTTTCCCTTACCACGATAAAATCAATGTCCTCGGGCTTCTTATCTTTCAGAGGGCAATCAACCCCCGGATACAGCTTGACAGGTCTCAGATTAATATACTGGTCAAGTTCAAACCTCAGCCTTAAGAGAATCCCCTTTTCGAGTATTCCTGGCTTTACATCAGGATGTCCAATTGCACCGAGATAAATTGCATCGTATTTTTTTAGTTCAGCAACTGCACCATCAGGAAGGATTTCTCCTGTCCTTAGATAACGATCTCCACCAAAATCATAATAATGAAAATCCAGTGTAAACCCAAGCCTTTTCGAAACAGCATCTAATATCTTAATGCCTTCTTTGATTACCTCAGGACCTGTTCCGTCACCAGGGATAACTGCTATGTTATAAGATTTCATATATTATTCTCCTTTAAAATAATCTTTAGTATTTAACAAAAACCCTATCAGAGATGGGTAGGGCATAGTATTTGAGCGGCTTTAAATTCTTTTAAAGAAAGAATTTACCTCGGACCCTGTGGTGTAGTGAAACGTACTCCACAGGGGAGAATGAGCGAAAATGCTATGTCCTACCCATATTTCATATTTTTGCAAATAAGTTGAACCAAATAAATTTTTGAACAATGTCTGCATATTCGTGTCACTTTCAAGGTTTTATTTTCTTCTTTGTCCACTCCACCAATCCCCTTGCTGCAATGAGTTCCTGCATAAAGGAAGGGATGGGATGAGCTTCATATGTCTCGCCTGTCGTAAGATTCTTTATTATTCCATTGTCCGCATCAATCTCTATTTCATCTGCCTCCTTAATCTTCTCTGATGCCTCAGAAGATTCGAAGATTGGAAGCCCTATATTAAAAGCATTCCTGTAGAAAATCCTTGCAAAGCTTTTTGCGATGACTGCCTGGATTCCTGCTGCCTTTATTGCGACAGGAGCATGTTCTCTCGATGAACCACATCCGAAATTTTTGCCTGCAACAATAATATCACCTGTCTTTACCTTACGGGGGAAATCTTTGTCCATATCTTCCATCAAATGTTTCGCAAGCTCTTCTGGATCAGATGTATTCAGATACCGTGCAGGTATGATCGCATCCGTATCTATATCATTACCAAATCGCCATACCAAGCCCCTGAAAATCATCTCTCCTCCTTAACTTCAATGAAGTATTGTTATTTTAGCAGTTATTATAGGGAATTCTCAGACTGAGAGTAAACACCTTTTCATTTCAAAATCTGTGATACATAATCTGTGATAGGGTATAATTAATCAATGAGGAGACCTGAGCTGGAACCTGAAAGATCGAAGAAGATGTCATTCTCCAGAAAAATAATCATGGTCTTTATTATCTCCTCTGCTTTTGTGGGTATTGTCTGCGGCACTGCATACTGGATTATTTTTGACCTCCCTAAAATTAAAACACTTGCGGAATACACACCGATGGAATCATCCAGGGTTTATTCAAGTGACGGAAAAGTCATTGCAGAACTCTACATCGAACGGAGAACATTTATACCGCATTATCAGATACCAGACCATTTAAAAAAGTCATTCATCTCTATAGAAGACATCAGGTTTTACACCCATCCCGGAGTTGATTTCATAGGAATAGCGCGGGCACTATGGCATGACATAAAGGCTGGAGGCATTGTTGAAGGAGCAAGCACTATTACCCAGCAGCTTGCGAGGATGCTTTTTTTAACGAGTGAACGCTCACTCAAAAGGAAATTGAAGGAAGCAGTGCTCTCTATTCAGATAGAAAGACACTATACAAAAGATGAAATCCTCGGCCTCTATTTAAACCAGGCATATTTTGGTACAAGGGCATATGGTATTGAGGCAGCTTCACATACATATTTTGGAAAATCAGTGAACGAACTCACTCTTGGAGAAGCGGCACTCCTTGCCTCACTTCCTAAAGCACCTTCTTTTTTCTCTCCTTTTAAAAGACCCGATAAGGCAATGGAAAGGCGCTCTGTTGTATTGAAAAAGATGCTTCATCATAAGTTTATCACAAAGGCAGAATTTGATAAGGCAATGAACGAACCTTTACCGCAGATACCACATACGAGGAAATACGAGGCGCCATATTTCATAGAATCTTTGCGGCAGAGGCTTGAACTAAAATATGGCTCTAAGGTATATTCCGCAGGGTACAAAATTTATTCGACCATTGACCACAGGATGCAAAGTATAGCAGAAGAGGCAGTAAAAAAAGGAATTGAGGCAATCGAAAAAAGAGTAAAGCCCGGTGTCCAGGCATCATTTATCGCATTAGATCTCCGAACAGGACATATAAAGGCACTGGTAGGTGGCACTGATTTCTGGAAAAACCAGTACAACAGGGCAACACAGGCACTAAGACAGCCGGGTTCTGCATTCAAGCCCTTTGTGTATCTCACCGCATTTGAGAACGGGATGGTCTCAGAAGATACGATTGTTGACTCTCCACTATCATTTAAAGCAAATCGTCAGGGTAAGGTCTGGTCTCCCAAAAACTACGATGGGAAATACTATGGGTTGGTTACCCTTAAAACAGCACTCGCAAAATCTTTAAATTCTGCAACTATCCGAATTGCTGACAGGGTCGGTATAAGAAATGTCATAGAGACAGCCCAGCGGCTCGGTATCAAGTGCAAATTACAGCCCTACCTGCCTACAGCACTTGGTGCCTCTGATGTCACACTCATGGAAATGGTCTCTGCATACTCCACTTTTGCAACAGGCTCAACTATAGGGCCACTCACCTATGAAAGGGTTTTAAACAGGGATGGTATTGTTCTTGAGGAGACAAGACCCGAGATAAATGAGGTCGTTGACAGAGAAATTATTGAGGAGATGAAACTATCACTTGGTGCAGTGGTAAAAGAAGGCACCGCGCAGAGGGCAAAGGAGCTTGGCAGGACTGTTTATGGAAAGACCGGGACAACAAATAATTACACAGATGCATGGTTCATAGGATTTGATGACAGGCTTGTTGTCGGTGTCTGGGTTGGAAGAGATGACCACACGCCAATTGGTGTAAAGGAAACAGGTTCCAGGGCAGCACTTCCGATATGGATTGAATTTATGAAAAAAGTGCCTCTACAAACTCCTGCGGATTAAAGTCCTGAAGGTCGTCAATCTTTTCGCCAATTCCAATTAGTCTCACAGGTATTCCAAAGTCCTTCCTTATTGCGAAGACAATACCGCCTTTTGCAGTACCATCAAGTTTTGTGAGTGCAACACCGGTCACACCGATCGCATTATTGAACATCTCTGCCTGCCTCAGGGCATTCTGACCTGTGTTTGCATCAACAACAAGGAGAACTTCCTGAGGTGCCCCGGTCATCGCTTTCTCAATGACTCTCTTCACCTTTTTAAGTTCTTCCATGAGAGGGCTTTTTGTATGCAATCTTCCGGCGGTATCTACTATCACCACATCAACATCTCTATGCCTGGCTGCGGCAATAGCATCAAATGCAACTGCAGCCGGATCTGAACCGCTCTGATGTTTCACTAACTGGGCATTCGCCCTTTTTGCCCATATCTCGAGCTGCTCGATTCCTGCAGCCCTGAATGTATCTCCTGCAGCAAGCATAACAGAGAGCCCTTGTGAGTAGAACCTGTGTGCAAGTTTCCCTATGGTTGTCGTTTTTCCCACGCCATTTACACCAATAGCAAGAATCACAAAGGGTTTATCTCCATAGACCATAATAGGCTGAGAATTGCCAAGGACAGACA
>Ga0315274_10014522_pt1 | contig 11166 bp, 16 predicted proteins | sample YL17G02_20_MG_FD_203700 | JGI IMG/M metagenome (GOLD analysis project Ga0315274, IMG submission 203700) | Sediment microbial communities from Yellowstone Lake, YNP, Wyoming, USA - YL17G02_20 | ecosystem: Environmental > Aquatic > Freshwater > Lake > Sediment | place: USA: Wyoming | collected...
CGAAGCGATGGGACGCGAAAATGTCGCCGACGCCCTTGAACGAGCGGTAACCTCCGCGAGCACAGATCAGTCAGGAGATACTCCGAAAACCACATAGCCTCAGTATGAACACCTAGGAAGTCTCAGCGCCTCATGCGTAGGATTTCGCATCTCAGGTTGCTCGGGCCCGTAGTCTAGCACGGATCATGACGTTGAGGGGAGAGATAACCTCCTCGCGGAGGCCTGCGGATGACTCGGCGGAAAGCCAGAGATCGTGGGTTCAAATCCCACCGGGCCCGCCATCCCTTTTCGCCTATCTGCGGATGTTTTGCAGGCCTTTGGCGTGGTTATTATCCGCTGGGGATTTCGTTGGGTCAGAACGTGAAATGTCACCTAACCGGGCCCGCCACCTTCCATGAGTGGCAGTACCTTCTCTCTTCTATCACTCATGGCGGGTCACACCACTGCCTATGCACAAATGACTGTTTCAGTTTGCGTCGATGACGCGGGAGGTCGTCTACAATCGGCAAGATTGTAGACGGCAACTGCTCAGGAAAGACCTCGTGTAGGCGCGTCAGGTCGTACACGATATGCTCCTTCGAATTTCTACAGAAGTAATCGATCTCATCCAAGGTGAGAAGGAGATAGGCATCTCCGCTTCTCAGGTATTTCAGGAGGACGCGAAGCATCTCCTGTGCTCCCAAGCTCTTCACGGGCATCCCAGGAGCCGCCTTCTCCAAGAGTGCACGGTACAAGAGGATTCGACTAGTGTCCTCAAGGCGACAGTTCAGGTAAACATAGGTTAGGTTTTTCTTCCCCGCTCTTGCCTTGGCCTCGAAGGCCCCGCCGAAGCGTCTCGCCGACGCGGTCTTCCCGGTCCCGATCGGGCCTATGAGTTGCGTAACCCGCTCGTAGGTCCCTCCTAGATGGTCCAGCTGATCCCCGTAAAGAGCCCACAGCACATCGATCTGCCGCTCCCTGTGCGGAAGCAGAGATGGCACATAGAATGGCGAGAGCTTTTCCCTGTCTAGGAAGATCATCTGACTCCACTATGGATTGAGTTCAACTTTCTCCTTCGTCCTTAGTCTCTTCTCTGAGAAAACACGGGCTCAATATTGGGATGAGAGACTGATGAAAGTTCACGGTGCCTACAGGCGCCGGCAATAGAGACACATGCCCTTCTTTGAAAGCCGTTTATCACGCCGCAGTGAAAACTTCATCTCTGGAAGTAGACAAGTGAGTCTCGAACAAATTGTTCGAAAGACGCAAGTACGCTCCTCTCTGTTGCACACTCAAGGTGTCGTGGCATTTCAGCCCCATACGAACGCCCCATGCATGGCATTACCATAGGGCTTGAAGGACGCGAGCTTCTCAGCTTGAAGACGACTGTGAGTTCGAAGATGCAGATAACCATCCCTGTGGAGCTCGCCAGACTATTTGACATTCGTGTAGGAGACATCGTACGCTTCACAAAACGTGAAGCCACCGCGTCAGCTCACAAGCTACTGGTCGAATTGGTACGTGGAGGTAGACGAGTCCAGACCTTCCGGATCTACGCTCAGCGAGCGCGGTCATTTTGGCCGCTCGGATCGGTAGCTCAAAACAAGCGCAACCACGTCGCTTGAATCGCAGAATTTTGCATGACAATTCTCGCAGTAGTCTGGTAAGTCAAGCTTGCCAGGCGGGAACTCCAATCGTTTCAGCCATCTTGAAGATCCTGTTTCGGCTTTCCGCAGTGTGTGTCCGCCGTAGAGCGGACAGATCAGCCTATCGCGTCAAAAAGAAGGGATCTTAGACTTCGCCGAGGCATGAAAGGAAGCCTAGCTGGAAGCAATCTCACTAGCCCGTCAACGGAACGGCGCCCACTTCGGTGTTGACCCCTGAAGTCGGCGAGAAGCGAGCATAGCCCAGATAGGTTAGGCTTGGCCCAGAATGTATTCCGACGACCCCACGTCCATATCCCGTAATGGTGATGTAGACGGGAGCCCCACTATCCCCAATGGCTCGGTAGTAGTCGGCGATCGCTTGGTCATAGAGGACCGTGTACCACGGACTAGGTCCCAGCTCGTCTACCATTACATATCTGACTGTTCCGCAAGTGATGTCTGTGGATATCCCTGACTTGCAGACGGTGTTACCAACGGCCGGGTCCTGGTAGAAATTGAATGTCATACCAACTCCGCCGATGAAGACCTTGGGCGCCACGTTGCTGAACTGAACGAAGGCGACATCAGCGAAGGCTTGTTGTCGCGCAACTGCAGTTACAGGACCTGTAGGATAGCTAGGCGTAGTGGGCTGATATACGGTGGTGCCAACTGGCACTCTTCTCTGATAGCCCGAATGGCCAGAGATAACGAATCCCTTCACGCCACTCCTCACTGCCGACCAACCCGAAGTGCCGGTTCCCGTAACTCCTTGATCTGTAACTTGGATCTGAACTCCGCCGATAACCGGGCGCCATGGATCTGTGCGAGCAGCATCAACTCCGCCTAAACCTGTAGCCTCTGCGAACTTCACTGGTACGTCGGTTGCAAACCCGATCTCCTTAGCTGCTGCATTGACAGCCTCCACTGTCGTGGCAACGAGGGACGAGATGACCTCAGGTACTTTGCCGCGTCCAACAAATATCCAATAGTATCCGTCGCCGCCGGCACCATGTGCGACTATCAACGTACCCCAGAATGGAACATCAGGTCCCACAAGCCGAGCACCAAGCTTTGCTAGCATCTCAAGCCAAGTCCGTTCCTCGGCTGCATCTTTGAAGGCCGGGAGCTGGCCGTGCTTGATGAAGTAGGGTGGCATTTCGGCCTCCGGAATTAGCTTTGGACCATAAACATTGGGCGGTGGAGGGACATTGGGCTCTCCTCGAGCGTCCCATGTAACCAACGCGACAGATGCTAGAAGAAGCAGAATGATTGCGACGGATATACCCACGTGTTTCATATCAACGCCACGAATCTAGGACACACTTGAAGCAGGTATAATGCTTCCCCAAGGAAGTAAAGAATTCTTGGAATCGAAACGCTCCACCACCCATGGAAGTGAGTGATCGCATGGAGATGCTGCAAAGAATATGGGATCTTGGCGGTCCGACCTCTTGCAGTGGCAGATCGGTTAGAAACTCTTAAGGGGAAGCCCTCATCTCCAACTGAATGACGATGGCTGTTGCAGAGAAGTCATCTCTCGATGGCTGTGACGATAATTCTGCTGGTCTTGTGCGTCCTAGGCGTGACTGTGGCCAATAGCGTCAACGCGGTTTCAACTGCGACCACGGTGATTCCGCCGCCGACGAATCCACAGACGAGCAACGCCACGCTCGGATACGATTTGACGAATCGCCTGAGAGAAAATGACAATACGTGCACGTACGAATGGGGACCGATGCTCGTAATCTATCAGAAGGGCGATACATCCATTTTCAATTACTCTTCAACGAGCCCGATAGATACCTACGTCTTCTCTTCCGACTACTACCGTGGTCCAATAGGCTGCGCTCTCGGGCCAATCGTCCATGCGGATGAGAACGTGGCTGTCTACACTGGTGAGCATTGGCAATTCATCGTCGCCGCACCAGGTTCCTTCTATGTCCTATTCATCAATCATGACCCTACGGTCACACCGCATGTCACACTGGAGATCGCAGTCAGTCTCCATCCCACCACAACAACGACCACGGTGAGCCTACCGTCATTCGTCATTCTCGTCTCAGTGATTCTCCTAGCTGTCCTTGTTGGGCTCTTTGTCGTGGCAAGAAAGAAGAAGCGGATGGGTGCTGATCAGGGCTCGCAGAGGGAACAGAAAATAAGCTCGTCTCTCATGGGCGCACCTACGTTTGGTCGCAATCTGACGCTCTGATGAAGTAAAGTAATCGCAGGCCTCGCACTGCGGCTTGGTGTACTTGCGCTCGGAGGAAAAAAGAAGGGGGACTTTACGCTGTTGCCGCTGTTCTTGTGTTGCTGCTAGTTGCTGTGGAAGTACACGTTGACGTGATCGTCTCTGTTGTGGTTCATACCGAACGGGTTGCTGTAGATGTCCCCATAGACATCTTCATGGAAGTGGTCAAAGTGGTATCCGCTTGCAGGTATGCCTTTCCACATCACATAGGTTCCTGCATCAACGACTAGAGTAAAGCCATAGGTGCTGCAACTCCATGTACTGCCGCTGTTCAAGCTATCGCATATCTGGCCTGATCCCTGTGCTACACGAGCTTCGATGCTGACCGTGACTGTTGGCTTTGCCGTTGCTGTCAGAACTGGTATGATTGTAAGCATTAGCAGAACTGAAAGGGCAAAAACTTTCTTGTCCAAGATCTCACCTACCTGCCCGAGAGAGGGCAGAAGAAGCGCCGACCCGACGACACGTCCGACTTAACTGGAGTGTCAGAAATGTCACAGGCCACGCGAGACCTGTGCCACAATTAATGAGCGATCTTCTCGTACCAGTATCCGTGAATGTCATCGGCCAAATTGACCGATTTCAGGAATTGGAGTGCACGGTAAACCTGTCTACGGGAGACTTTGGTTCTCTTGATTATCAACATATTTCCATTGGCTGAGCAAACTGAAGCATATGTGTAGGGCATGCTTATTCTCTTTATTCTGAACTGCCTTCCGCGGTAGGACTGCTTGTTAGGATCTTGCCATAAGACTTAATGAGAAGGCTCCATACCCGAATTCAACGATGAAAAGCTGTTGAAAGCGGCAGTAGTCGCTGTCGTCCTGCTCATTCTAGTTGTCCAGTCAGCCGCAGCTTCCAACACCGTGGCAACAATAGGGAAGCTTTCTGAGCAAGAATCATTCGAGCCCTTCAGCCGATGCAATGACGCAGGTGATGCAGGAGATCTGATGTGGGACGGAAGCAGGATAGTAAGTCGAAGCGGAATCCACTACGCCACTGTCGAGGTCACCAAGCTTGTGTACGGCGGCGGAGTTCCAAGCGAGATCGGCCTCAGGGCTCCGATCATTATTGGCGGAGTAACTTTCAGTAGCCCAAGTCCCGAAAGATTCACGGCCACAATTCTCCTCGGCGTTCTCTTCATCAATGTCATATTCGCTGACGGCACACAACGCAACCTAAGCGCAATCGTTTTCCTCCCGCCTATCAAGGACGGCATGCCTCAGGGGTGTGCTCTGCTGGTGACGCATGAGGATCAACAGGCTGGGTTCGTCGTCGTCTTCACGCCAAGCAGCGAACCTCTCGATAACCCCGCCTTGAGGTACGAGACACTCAGCAAGCTCTTCCAATCTAGAATCTACTTGACAATGCGAGCCAACGCGGCTGCAACTACAACCACGGTGATCCCACCGCCGACGAATCCACAGACGACCAACGCCACCCTCGAATACGATTTGACGAATCCCTTGACAGAGAATGGCACCACATGCACATACGAATGGGGACCGATGCTCACGCTCTATCAAACAGGGGACGAGGTCAGGCTGAATTTCTCTTCAACCAGCCCAATAGATGTCTACATCTTCGATTCCAGCTACTACAACGGGACACTAAGCTGCAACCTCGGTCCAATCCTCCACGCTCCATATACGCCTGAAAAGTTGCCTACTGCCACGCAAGGGCAATTCGGACCATTCCTGTGTTTGGGCTGCGAACCAGGGATGTCCTTCTATGTTCTGTTCATCAATCATGACCCCACGCTCCCGCCGCATGTGGCATTGCATGTTGCAGTCACTTTGCATGTCACCACAACGACGACCACACCGAGCCCGCCATCATCCGCCATCCCCTTCATAGGGTTTCCAGAGATTCTCTTGGCTGTGTTTCTTGGACTCTTCGTCGTGAAAAAAAAGAGAAGGCGGACGGGAACTTAGGGGCTCACCTCGCTAGACAGCTTGGGAGTGCGAGGTCAGGCCCCTTCGGTTCCCATCAACCATATTGCCAGAGGAAAGTCTTGACATAGGCTCGGTAGACGTCTCCTGGTCCTGGTTCAAAGAAACTTCCTGGTCCGTTGTGCATATTTCCGCCGATGAAGTCCCACATGATGATCTTGCCGCTGCCGTAGTATGCGTTGGTTCGGTACAGGTTCATCATTGGCCCCATGCCCTGAGGATCTCCTGAGCCGTATTCTAATCTCGTATGCGATTTGTCGCTTGCCGCCGAGTGAGCGCTCTGAAATAGGAAGTACAGATTCCAGGGGTACGCGTCATTGTCTACGAGGCCGCTGACCATTGCTGCTGCGGGATAATCGGAGTAGCGAATGATCTCTGCTCCAACGATTACTGCGCCAGCACTGTGTCCAAAGACTTCAACTCGGGAGTACCATCCAGCTACCGTGTTTCTCAATTGGTGAGGCCAAGCTGAACAGGAACTCACCGAGCTACCCGTGCAGCTATAGGCAACGTCATCCTTTGGAGCGATCACCGCGAAGCCAAAGTTCCACAGTTCTTCGACCCAAGCCTTGTTGTTTGGTTCTTTTCTATCGTAGCCTACAGAAATGACGTAGCCACTGGGATAAGCCGCGCCACCATAGAAGACAATGACTGCTTGAGATGCTCCAGATTTGTGCCATCTATAGAAGGTGTATCCGCCGACACTGAAGGTCGTTGGAGTTGGCAGAGCGTTTGCTCTTGGTGTGAGGATCGCGATTGTAGGTACGAGCAAGAGCAGGACTGCGAACGTGGCAATGAGACGCTTGTTCATTTTGCAACCATCTCCTCGATTTGCATTTTTGCTCATCAGGCGTCGTGCCTTCCCAGTCCGCGGTTTGTCACGGGCTGGTCGGAAGAGGCGCGGACCCGACGACACGTTCCACAAAACTAGAGTGTCAAAGATGACACGGCGCACGTTCGAGTTGTGTCACAATTGGCGGGTGATCTTCTCGTACCAGTATCCGTGGACGTGATCGGCCAAGTCGACGGACTTGAGGAATTGGAGTGCGCGGTAGACTTGTCTGCGAGAGACCCTGGTCCTCTTGATTATCTCAGACACATGGATCGGCTGGCTCACTTCTCGCAGCAGGAGAAAGACTGTAGCCCGAGAGTCGTTCAGTCTTTCAAGCAAATACAATGGGTTGTCGAGGAGACTTCCAACTTTGACGAATGTTCGCCGTGTTGTATAGCCCTCCGCAGCCATTTCCGATGGGGCACATCAATGTTTTAATTATGGCACACCCTGTATAGTCTTTACCCAAGGAAGTAAAGAGCTCTTGGGATTGAAGCAGAGGTCTACGCATGTACCTGGCCGACCGCATGGAGACGCTGCCAATAGCATGGGACATCATCAGAGCTCCATGCATAGCGTGAGCACGGCACCGAGAGTGCAAGAGCTTCTGAGCTTGAAGACGACCGTGAGTCCGAAAATGCAGACAACCATCCCATGAAACTAACTAAGCTATTCGACCATCGCGCTCGGGATACGGTCCTGCAATGGCGGCCCTTGCGTTTACTATCTGCTTCTAAGCACTGTGGTTCCTGAGGGCAAGTTTGTGCATGTAGGGTCTGTGGAACCTTGAAATGGAAAACTGCTCGCCGCTGTGCTTCGTACAAGCTGACAAGTCTTTCCAATGCCTGCTCCGATAGGACGACGATCCCAAGGAACTAGAGGTCCGGCATTTGCAGCCGGTGGACTAACAGAGTAGAGAAATCAGCGTCCGTTCAGCAGAGTGCGGCTGTCAGGCCAAGCCTAGGGCTTCAGCCAAGTGGTAGAGCTTGCGCATTTGAGCTACTGCGTCGCGTCCACCTTGAGTTAGACAGTAAGATCGATCGCATTTATGTATGAACCCTCTCTCTTGAAGTAGCTCCAGCATTCTCTGAGCTCGATCATGGGTCGTGTTTGCTTTCATAACGATGGTGCTAATCGTAACTCCATCTGCCCCGGAATCTTCAATGAGCCGGAGAATGTCATATACCAACAGAAGTCTTCCGGAGCGTCTTATTCGCACAGTAGCTTCCCCAACGATTAGAGAAGCCAGCTCTTCATGCCAATTCCAATCAGAACGAGTAGACCCGCGATTCTCATAAAGCTCTGGGCCACCGTTACGATGTCTATCGACATTATCATGAAATCGACCGAGGAGTAGGCTACCAGTTGGATCAGTGGTACGAGCCCGTAGCCCAAGTAAGCCAAGCCTAGCGTCAGGAATGCTCCCGAGGCCAATGCCGTGATCTTTTTGCCCCTCTGCCTATAGGCCGAGTACAGGAGGGCACCCACAACTAGAGAAATCAGTGCAGAATACGATTGAACAAAGAATGCTGGCAAGACAGGAAAGGCAAGAACGGCATCTTGACCTGATTCTGCGACAAGGCCTAGGAGGATTAGAGTTAGGCCTAACGCTTCAAGGATTGCACCTAGCGGTGCCGGGGATATTCTGGTCTCAACGCCTACAACTCTAAACACGGGCGCAAGACCAAATGAGAGGAAGCCAATTGTCAAGATGGCTAGTTTGCGATCGGAGCTGATTCGGTACGTTCTCCAAAGAGAGTAGCTAAGCAACACACCGCCGGCCATTTGGGCAGAATCTGCGAGGAGGAATAGCTGGAGGGTCTCCAAACCTTTCCTCAACCTAAACAATGCCACACAGATTCACTCTATATGAACCGATCTATCCCTGAGTTCGGTTTGTCACATCAAGCTGGATCTTTGCCTCCTTTGATGAGGCGGGTCAACTCGAGTCCGGGCTGATGCTACTCACGGCGGCCTTTCTGTTCGTGGACATGACCTCTGTCTGCAGGCGTGTTGCCCTTAGGGAGGCACCATTGTTTTTGTCGGCTCTTCCTTTGTCGAGAGCGTGAGCTTCACCGTAGTCCTTGCTGCGCCGGTAGAGAAGCCCAGTCTGATGGAGACAGAAGTTCTTGTTTAGAACAAATTGTTCGAAAGGCGCAAGTAGCCTTCTCTCTGTTGTATACCCTGAGTGCGGCGCTTCCTGTGGTGCGTGTCTTTCGGGCCTCATCTGGATGCGTGTGGCATGCGCGGTCTGCATAGGTTTGCCAGCTGCGTACTGCTTGATATGGTGCAGGTTCACTTAGCGCGTTGGTGCTAGACAAGCCTAATGCAAACGCACACAGGCTCAGGATAGCGATATATCCCCGTTTTTTCTGTCCGTTACGATGGGGTTGGTGAAAGCGATCCATGAAAGCAGAGACTCAGACGCTTGAGCTGAGGGCGATGCCATTAATCGTGCTAGTAGTCTCTGCACTGCTGCTGTTATTCGCTTGGGCTGGCGCCTTCGTGTTACTGAATCCTGGCACAGTTGACCCCGCGGTAAGATCGGCTGGGCTTCCGATGCTGCTCTTCTTCGGAGGACTTTTTCTCGCCAGCCTGGTAACGCTATTCAACTATAGAATCAGGGTGGATCGTGACGGAATAACGGTTCTTCTCCCGTATGGAGGAGCCTTGCCTATGGTCGGGATGAGTTGGATGTGTCTGTCACACGTAGGATCATCAGGTTGAGACCTGTGGGCAGCGCAAAGCTGGGCTGGAGAAGAGACGTTACGCCCGATCGCTGGATCAACACCTACCTAGTAGTACAGCGAAAGGAGAGGTCAGGAGTCACTTAGCCACGAGCCGCCAGCGGGTACAATGCAGTGACATGAACATCAGCTTGGGAGCATCAGAGTATTGAAAGCGACAGGCCGTACTCAGAAATTGCTTCTTGTGGAGAGCGCCGCACTCCTCGGAAGCGTGTCTACATTGCTCACATGGTTTGTCGGCCGCGGTCAACCATGCTTCAGTCCTTCCTATGTCGATATCATCTACTGCCTCCCAGGCCTCCGTAGGGGTTTTCCGTTAGTGTGGGTGACCGAGGTGGATTGGCCTCTGAGGCACTGTCCGGATTGGTGCTTTGTCTACCGCCCGATCGTGGAGCTTACAGTGGATTGGTTTGGGCTGGCGGTTGATCTCTTGTTCTGGACTTTGCTCTTTGCCCCCCTGCTTGGTCTGTGGTGGGACTGGCATGTCCGCCGACACCGAACGGTCGGAGAAAACAGCTAGAAACCAAACAGAGCCTCTGAACCCAAGGCGTAAGAGAGGTATCTGCCTAGCTGGATGGCGGGTTTAGAGAAGAAGCGAACCCCGGATGACGCGGGCACGCATGCCCCATGACTCGCCAGCCCCCTTGGGCTCTGGATATTTTGTGGATTTCTGGCGTAGCTTTTGTCCGCAGGGATTTCGTTGGTTCGAAACGTGAAATGTCACCTAACCGGGCCCGCCAAATCAGCTTCCCCAAGGGGCTAGAGTTTAGGATGGCTCACAGCATCAGGATTCAAGGCGACCATAACAACAACAAGATGGAACGACTAAACGGCGAAATCCGTGACCGAGAGAAGGTTATGCGCGGACTCAAGAAGCCCGACACGCCGATCATCCCCGGCTACCAAATCTACCACAACTACGTGCGCCCCCACGAGGCGCTAGAGGGTAAGACTCCGGCGGACGCTTGCGGAATCGAAGTCCAAGGAGAAAACAAGTGGCTAACGCTAATACAGAACGCCAGCAACAACCACAGGTAGGGAAGCCCTACTTCGCTAACCCGACTGCTTTCAAATGATTCTGATAGGCCACAAAACGTGGACATTTTTCAAACGCTGGACCGTTCTTGCAGAAATCGCCCTGTTCTCCCGGAGTTGGCTTGTAGAACTGGTCGGTTCTATCGTTGAGTGGTATGTGAGGTTGCGACCGGCAGACATCATAAATGAAATAAATGCAGTTCACAAGATTTTCCTCAGAACTGACTATCGTGTAAAGTACAAAAGACTTACCCAATGAACTAATTCACCTCCTGAGAACCGTCAATTTGAGCCTAGCTGACGCTCATCGTAGAAAATGAGCCGTGAGTTAACACCCTTCATCATGTGCCGACAACTTAACAGAACCCGGCAATTCACCCCACGCCTAAAGATTGTGGGCTTTCTTGCCGTGCTTTTTGTAAAGGTGGCTAAAGATCCTGTTCAGGTTCTTCTCGGTCTACTGTCCATAACATTCGTTTTCACGACGCTAAGGCTCTATATACGCGCGAAACGCTGATACAACACGGGAATCGTGATGCCAGTTTCTGAGCTCTCTCCAAAGGATTTGAGAGCGGAATGTGAACCGTTGGAATGCCACACAAGTGGCGACCTCACGCCGCTGGATGGCGTCATTGGGCAAGATCGCGCTCTCAGGGCCCTGAATCTCGGGCTGGGAATGGCCGACAAAGGATTCAACCTATACGTCGCAGGACCATCTGGCACAGGC
>Ga0315274_10014523_pt1 | contig 11166 bp, 22 predicted proteins | sample YL17G02_20_MG_FD_203700 | JGI IMG/M metagenome (GOLD analysis project Ga0315274, IMG submission 203700) | Sediment microbial communities from Yellowstone Lake, YNP, Wyoming, USA - YL17G02_20 | ecosystem: Environmental > Aquatic > Freshwater > Lake > Sediment | place: USA: Wyoming | collected...
CTTCATCCACAAATAAAGAAAAGATTTATATCTTAAGGGAAATGAGGCAGGAAAGAAGTTCTTCGGAAATGGAAAAAGTATATGAGCTATTAACTGATTTAGGGCTTATATCTGATGATGTTGTGGATCAATCATTAGAGAATGAATAATATATAGAAAGGATCTGCCATGACAGTCGCATCGACAGTTGTTAAAAATGTTTATGATGGTGACGGAGTAACGCGGAATTGGCCCATAACCTTTGACATCGGCGGCATTGTGTCAACGGAAGTCCTGACCTATGTCACTGATACCGCCGGGACCAGCACGCTCGTCACGGTAGGAGTTACAGTTGATTTGACCGTTCCGGAAGTTGTCTATCCCACGGTCGCGTCCGGTCTCCCGCTTGTCGCTTCCGGCTATCAAGTTGTCCTTCTTCGTCAGCTTGAACTGAAGCAAGAGACAGACTACAAAAATCAAGGCACCCTGCCTGCTGAAACTATTGAGGAAGGTTCAGACAGGACCGTTATGATGGTCCAGCAGATGCAGGAACAGCTTGACAGGGCCATTGTGTCCGATGTTTCCGAAAGCGCGCCTGATATTGACGCTATCACGGCGGCAGCTCTTGCGGCTCAGGTCGCGGCAGAAGCAGCTCAAGCCGCGGCAGAATTAGCTGAGACTCATGCTGAAACAGCTGAAACCAACGCTGAATTGGCCGAAACTAACGCTGAGACGGCTGAGACCAACGCTGAATTGGCTGAAACGAACGCTGAAGCAGCTCAGATTGCGGCAGAGGCGGCCCAGGCAGCGGCTGAGGCAGTTGTCGCGTCAGGATTATATGATGATGTTGTGTCAAAGGTTTTCGCTAATAGCCCGCTTGTTCCGGCGTTAGCGGAAGAAGGGACACTATTCAGGGTAGACACATCAGGCGGAAACTTTGTCGTCAACCTAAGCACGCTTGCTACCTATGCCCAGGATATGAAGTTTGCTTTTGTCAAGACAACGGCTGATGCCAACACGATAACACTCAACAGGGGCGGAACGAATACGATAGACGGCGTAACATCCTTGACCATTTCAGGGCAATATGTCATCACGGTCATCGTCGGTGACAGTGCTACAGGGTCATGGATAAGTGCTGTGCAGAGTATCAACTGGAGCGCTGTAGACATTAACGGTGGAACCATAGACGGCGTAACGATAGGCGCGTCGGCAGCGCCTACGGTAACGAATTTAGGGACAGTTACGACATGCGATATTAACGGTGGAACCATAGATGCCGTCCAGGTCGGCGCTGAAACAGCGACGGGTATGCTGTATGTCAATAATGCTTCAGATCAGATAGACGGTTTAGGTTCACAAGGAACAGCGGGACAAGTTTTAGTTTCAGCAGGGACGGGTGCGAATCCGACGTGGGCTAGTTCTATCACTGGTAGCGCCGGCGTTCAGGTTTTTACTTCTGACGGGACATTTACTGCACCGACTGGGATAACGAAAGTTTATCTTACGATGGTTGCCGGTGGAGGTGGAGGATGTGGTGCAAACGGTTCTTACGGTGGTGGTGGAGGTGGGTCTGGTTCGTTTTTGATAAATTATCCATTTACCGTTGTCCCATCAAGCACTTATGCTGCTGTTGTTGGTGCTGGTGGGGCAGGAGCAGCGTACGGACATTATGACCCAGGCACTGGAGGAAGTACGAGTTTTTCCACCGTATCCACGGTTGGAGGAACTGGTGGAGGACAGGGTGGAGCTACTCCGGGAGGCGGAGGAGCTGGTGGCGTATCCGTTAAAACATCAAAATTTGATGGTGATAAAGGTGGTAATAATAATGGCACATCAGGTGGTGTTGGGGCAGCATCTGTTTTTTCATCAACGGTAGCTGGTGGTCTCCCTGATGGTACAGATGGTGTATCTGGTACAGCAAATACTGGTGGTGGTGGAGGTGGCGGAGGTCAACACTCTTCTTCCGATGGAGGTACAGGTGGTTCTGGAATTGTAATCGTAATATACTAAAAAACCTATGCCCCCTAACGCTGCCGCCCAGGTCTTAGCTGATGAAATCAAGAAGCGAGTCGAGGCCATCACGGCCAAAGAGAAAGAACTTGTTGATAGGGAGCTATCTGTGGCTGAGCGTGAGCGAAGGGTAGCGCACAGGGAAGAGATGGTCGCAAAGAGGGAAAAGAAAATCTATGGCCAATCCAACGTTTGAACAAGGCTCAATATCTCGCCGTAAGCAGCCGGGTGAAGCGTTAACAGGCAAAGACGCGGTAACAGTCACTGAAAATATAGGCATCTACAACGCAACCCCGCCTGCTTTGGTTGACGGTGACGTGGCGTTTCAGCAGATGGATGACCTTGGCAATACCAAGGTATCCCTGGGCGATCCCGCGCAGGTGGCTATTCTTAATTCTATCAACGGTTTTGATATTCCGAACCATGATTATATCGCGTTAGGATATACAGGAACGAATCTCACTACGGTTACTTATAAAACCGGAGGAGCGGGGGGAACGGTTGTCGGATTATTAACGCTCGCCTATACCGGCGATGTCTTAAATAGCATAACGAAAACTTGATATGGCAATTAAATGGAAATTTAATCCTTTCACATCCAAGCTCGATGCCACCCAAGATCCTCTTGAGGCTATAACCCACGCCGACCTTTCTGATATGCCCGATGTAGGGGGAACAAACACTGACCACGACGCAAGATACCTACAGACTGAAACCGACCCCATTGTCGGCGCTATTACAGGAATAGTCAAGGCTAACGGCGCGGGAATTATTTCTTCCGCTGTTGCTGATACCGACTATGTTTACAGTCTCTATAAAGAACGTGCATCCCAAAATCTAACAGCTGTCAGCTCTACCATCTCGGTTACTGATGGAAGTCCAGTCTCTCCGATAACATCCAATGGAACATATACTTTAACTTCTGCTCCTACGATTGCTAACGGTAGAGATGGTCAGATGGCTATCTTGATAAATACAGGTTCATACGCTGTAACCATTCAAGATATGGGAACTCTCGGAGGAAGTAATTTACGTCTCGGAGCAACTACAAGAACGCTCTCTGCAAATCGTGGCTCAATAAAACTTGTTTATGATTCAACAATGAGTGGTTGGGTGGAACATTATTTCAATAATGTTTTGACCTTCACTGCTTCTGTATCTGGACTTACTATTGACGGAAGTTCTGCTGCTACGCGGGAAGTCGCCGCAGCTTCTACTGATGATGCGGTGCCTTCATTTGTAGTAACTTATGTTGGTGTTCCTTCAACAGCTTCAATCGACATTGACGCCGGTGGAGGTGAGGAATCTGGAAGTGATTATCCGATAACATTACCATCACCTTATACGTCTTTAAATTCCGGTACAACCCCTCCAAGTAAGAAATTCTATAAAGGTAGTTCAGTTGCACAGGTTAGAACTTTTACCATAACAGCAACGGTTAGCGGTACAGGTGGATTACAAAGAACCTGCACGGTTACTTATTATAATTCCCGTTATGGAGGAATCAATACTCAAACGACAGCCCTTTCATCTGCACAGACAGTGGCATTAGGAAATCTTGCTACAGATAATGCAAAATATGGGTCAATGGTTGTCAATTCAGCTGGAACAAATTATTATTGGTACTGCTATCGTTCAGCATTAGGTACAATAACTTATTGGTCAGTTAATTCTGAGAGAGCAGATTTTACTAGGATCGGTACGGGAACAGTTAATGTAACTAATGCCTCTGGATTCATAGAAACATTTGAACAATATCGTTCGACTATTATTTGCCCAACAGGATCAGTTACGGTAACAGCTTCATCTTCCGCTGCTAATAACCGTATTTATATGGGGCCGAGTTCTGATACTGATCCAATAACGACAGCTCACATTCTAGCTCTTGATGATGATGCAAACGGAACTTCTCGACTAGGTTCATCAGTGGCGGCCAGTTATACAGTAACAATAGGAACTGGGAAATATTTATGGTTTTGCCATCCGTCAAGCATTTCAGACTTAGCAACTATTAAAGATCATACCACAGGATTTGGAATTGACGGTTCTTATAAAACGAATATAACTCATACAAATGATATGGGATATGCCGAGACTTATCGTTGTTGGCGTTCAACAAATACTGGTATATTCCCATCAGCTAATGTGGTGGATGTAACATGAGTATACCTATTACAGGACTTTTTGCACCATCAGCCGGAGCAGGGGCATTTAAGCTAATGCTCATTACCGACTTAGATGTTGGTACATTAGACAAGGTAATGACTCTTATTGCCGGCGGAAGAATTACTGCTAACGGTACTGCCGGAGAGATTGTTATTCAGACAACCGCTGGTGTTCCTTCTCATTCAGCTACGCAAGGAGTTCTTTGTTGGGATTCAACAAATAAACATCTTTATTGTAATAATAACGGAACTACTGGGTGGACACAGATTGATATATTAGTAGTTTCTGATGGAGATAAAGGAGATATTACGGTCTCTGGTTCGGGAACTGTTTGGACTATTGATGCCGCAACGATTACTTTAGCTAAGATGGCTGATATGGCTACTGCTTCTTTGATCTATCGTAAAACCGCTGGGGCAGGAGTACCGGAAGTCAATACACTTGCAACTCTAAAAACTGATTTAGGATTGACCGGTACGAACTCAGGCGACCAGACTACTATTGTAGGAATTACTGGGACAAAAGCCCAATTTGATACAGCGGTAACAGATGGAAATATTTTATATGTAGGTGATGCTTATGTTCCTTCAGGGACTGATGTCGCAATAGCAGACGGCGGAACAGGGCAGTCTACAGCTCAGTTAGCTATCAATGCTTTAACGGCAGTATCAGGGGCAACAAATGAACATGTTTTAACAAAAGATACTGCTACTGGTAATGCTATCTTTAAAGCGGGTGGAGCAGGTGGAGTACCTACAACTATTACAGTAGCTGATACGACGGATACGACTTCTTTTGTAGCTTTATTTGAAAGTGCAACTGGAGATTTGGGGCCGAAAACAGATGCTGGAGCGACTTATAATGCTACCACGGGGATGTTGACAGTAACAGGAATAACAGCTCCTCATACAGGAGATACTAATTTAACAACTGCTCCAGGGTCAGATCATACCGCAAGCGGAATTAAACTTACTTTAGCGGCTAACGAGAATCAAGCATTTGGAGATGTATGTTATATCGCTTCTGACGGGCAGGCACAATTAGGCGATGCTGACGCTATTGCAACGGCAGGTGTATGTGTCATGTGTTGCGATGCTACAATATCTGCAAATGCAACAGGAAATTATTTAATGTTAGGCATAGCAAGAGATGATACTTGGGCTTGGACAGTAGGTGGATTTATTTATTTATCGACGACAGGAACGACAGGAAACACTTTAACTCAAACGCAACCGAGTGGAGCAAATGATATTATTCAAATTATCGGTGTAGCGACACATGCAGATCGCATCTTATTCAATCCAAACTTAACCACTGTGGAGCATACATAATGGCGGCACCAGTTGAAAATTTAGCAATGTATTATGAGGATACGACGAATTATTATACAAACTCGTATGTTCCTTTACTCCCTATGACTGGTGTTAATAAAGTAGCAAATTTAGCAAAGGCGAGTGTGGCAAAGGTAAATGATGTAGCAATTGCTAGTATAAATATATTAGATAAAGTTTTTGGAAAAACTCTTTATTATTTTCACGACGAGGCAAGTGATGTAGCAGGATATAAGAAATTAACAACTTCTGTTTCTGATATAGCTAAAACAACTCTTTCCGCTTCCGCAAGTGCAACCGATGTTTTTCCTGTATTAACACTACTAGGTTCTTGGATAACTGATGCAGGAGTGCCAGGATTTACTGGAATATTACCAGCATATTCGTCTGCAAATTCGCCATGGATAATTTATCTTAGGCAAAAAAGGACTACTTATGTAGCAGGTTATATAGCAAATTGGATTATAAGATGGTATAGATATTATTATGACGACGAGTTTGGATGGCAATTATCTGGACAGATTGCTTATGTAGTTGGAGGAGCCGCTACTCTTACAGAACAAACTGTAACTTTTCAAAACGGTGTTATTGCTACTACTTGGGGAGCTACTGACAGATTAATTTGTAAAATTTGGGCTAATTTTGACGAAATAGGATTAGAAGTATGACACTAAACATATATCTAAACAATAGGTTGAATGTTTCTGGCGGGTTTGTTGAAACACTATTAAAAACTTCTCAAGACGGCATAGATAATAATTACTATTTAGTGCCAAAATGGTTAGAAGAAGCAAGTGTATTAGGATTTAAAAGAGTGAGATTGTCTGGAGGAGAAGCGACTTTAGAATTTGAGAAGTTACTTTTAATTATTCAGAAAGCAAAAGAATTGAAAATGTGGTGTAGTTTAAAAACTAATGGTTGGTGGGCGAATGATGAGTATTACTGGAAGATGTTAATTGATAGCGGGTTAGATTGTTTAAGAGTTACTTATGATTCAGATTGGTTTTATAAAGATAGTCCTATAACAAAACAAATATCCATGAAAGCAATAGGTGATGGTAGAGATAAATTTAACGAGTTTGTAATTATTGTTAGGGAATCTGAACTAGATCTAGCAGAATTAGAAATGTTAAATTGTAATATGGAAAAATTGCCAATGAGCATATTAACAGATAATTATAAACCTATAATAACTCATACAGGGTTTGATCCTGATGTTGGTAGTGTTACAACAGTCCAATTCGAGTTTAAATGTAATAATTTCACAATTAATAGTTTAGGGTTAACATTCACATCATCATTGGCTGTGCTTTATAATGAAAACACAGGTATGTTTGATGATAGATATATAGGGGATTTGAACAAAGAATCTTTTGGAGAGTTGTATAAAACATATTTGGAGAAAATAAAATGATAAAAATAAATATTGTAGACGGTAAGTATCAAGTAGAAGTAGATGGAATAGGGATTAATGGGCATATGGATTTAAAAAATGCTTTAGAATTAGCAAAGAAACTTACAGATGAGTTGAAAGATTTTAATTAATGAGATATTTATTTTTATTAATTGTTTTCGTTATAGGTTGTACCACAATCCATAACGCTCACTACTATCCGCCGGAATGTTGTGCGGCTAATGGGTATGTTTTGAATTCAGCTTTAGATCAAAAAGGGAATGTTTATTACAGGATGATACCTTATGGAAACTCAAACTAAGATTTGCGAAGAGATTGATTGTTTCGTTAACCGGGATAAGACTGAGCAAGAACGGTGTGTCATGTGTCGTAGAAATAGGGATAACAGGGATGCCCAGATAAAATTCCCTGACAACTTTATGACTTCACTACAAAGGTATGGGTTCTAGCTATGTCACTTACTGAAGGACTTTCTTTCGGGGGGTTCGCTCTAACAACTTTAGCTTTTATGTGGAAATTAAGTTTTGATGAAGAGGGAAAACGAGGCAGGCTTTATAAGAGAATTGATGAACTGAAAGAAACCAATAGGAAAGAATTCTCAAGCAAGGAAATCTGTACTCTTTTGCATAAACAAATAGCGGATGATTTGACAGAGATTAAGACAGATATAAAAGTTCTTTTAAGGGGTAACGGTCATGGACAGGGAAAAGTGGATAAGTGATAGGGCTTACTTTCTATGGGAGTTCCGTCAGAAATTAGGCTGCCCATCTCTTCCTGAAGATAATTGGTTTGATGCGGAATGGGAATGGGAACAACTACGAAAACACGCTTTAGAATTCATTGAGGAATATAGACTATGTTAATGACTATCGGATTTGCTTTACTGATAACCACATGTTATTTAATCGGAGGCCAAATAGAAAAATCTGTCCGGCGATATGGAGTTCCGACATTTGCCTTTGCCTTTGCATTTGTTCAGGATAAAAAAAATAAAGCAAGGGACAAAATACGTTATCTTTGGCTTTTAGCTCTCATTGGGATTCTCTCATGCGGGTACGGCGAAAAATCATGGATAAAAAAATTATGCAAGACTGACGGGCTTACGCGGTTAGTCTATTCTCAACTTTTGGCTATTATTTTCATTGTCGCAGGATGCAGATTTTACGTTGCAATTCCTGTCCTTGCTTGCACATTCCAAATAAGAGCAGGGAAACTTTTTAGCATCGGGAAATTCGATTTCCTGATTGAAGATATATTCAGATCAGCGGCGATATTCGCCTGCACATTATTAACCATTAAGTTCAGAGGAGGGTTTTGATGAAAAAGTTAGTTATAGTTTTAGCGGTAATTTGTTTAGTAGCGGGTTTTGCATACGCGGCATTTGACGATAATAGCACAAACCAAGATCAAGGGCAGTTACAAGGTCAAGATCAGGGACAACTTCAGGGCCAACTTCAGAGCCAACAGCAAGGCCAGGGCCAAGCACAGGGGCAAGGACAGGCCCAGGCAGCCATCGCCGCGCAGGGTCAGATAGCAAATGGCAAAGTAAAGACCGATGTCAATGTTTCCGATAATTCCAAAACAGAAACGACAGCTATCGCATTTCCGACTCAAGGTGCCACTGAAGGCGTCGCGTCAGCAAATGCCAGCTACATGTTTGGCAACCTAGGTCTTTCAGATACAGAGATCTACAAAAAGGGTGGTTACATCATCCAGACAGTCTTGGCAATCCCCGATGATATTCTCTCAAAGGGCGAAAAGAAAGAAATCGTTCAAGGCGTTGTAGACAAGATGCTCAAGTCAGTCAAACCTAGAAGGCTCTTAGGCATCGGCCCTGAACAACATTCAAAGAACTTAGTTAACTTATTCGGTCTATTATCACTTGACTCAGTGTGGGCGGATAATCAGAAACCGTTCCAAAAAAAGAGTGATATTCAATAAGGTACGATCAAGGAGGGAAAAATGAAAGCAGCAATTCTTAGATTGGTTCGTTCAGCAGTAGCCATGGGATTACCAATTTTAATATCTTTTTTAACAAATAATCCAGATGTTCGTTGGGCTGGATTAGCACCTCTTATTATGGGTATAGGTAAATATCTTCGGGATACCTATAAATGGGAATGGTTACCAGTTTAATAAAATAAAGGACCCTGCGCTTCATTCTAATTAGTGAGGCGCGGGGTTTTTTATAAAGGGGGTTATATGCTTCAAGCCATAGGGGCGGTGCTTCAGATAATATTCTTGATTATCAAGAACAAGTTTGAAAAGGACGCCGAGTTGAAAAAGAAACGCGAGGAAATGTCGAAAGGGGCTGTCGATGCGATTAAGAATCGTGATGTTAGCGCTATTAATAATATTCTGGTCGGGTTGCGCAAGTAAACAGATAGTGCTTTACCCGATAACGGATAATGATATTTATTTCAAAGATAACGGGGATATTTGTTTCAGTGAGAAGTATTTTGGGTCAGTGTTGCAGGCTAAGATAGAAAAATTCAGGTAATCAACTTGGCTTAAAATTTCCCCACCCATCCCAGGGATCATAAATATCATCATCCTTTGACCTGTTTATTAACCATCCGATAAAAAATCCTATCAGAATTGATGCTAAAGTCCAGATAATTAGTATTAAGAATATTTTCATCCTATCCTTTCAGGTCTTTGGGGAGGGTTAATAGCCGTAGCCGTCGCCGTCGCCGTAGCCGTTGCCGTAGCCGTTGCCGTAGCCGTTGCCGTAGCCGTAGCCGTAGCCGTTGCCGTTGCCGTTGCCGTCGCCGTTGCCGTCGCCGTAGCCGTTGCCGTAGCCTATAGACGCTTGGGAATCTTCAAAACCTATAATTTTCTTTTCCATTGATTTTCCTCGCAGGTTACCATAGCCACAACGGTTAGATAATCAAACTCGACAATGCCATAGCATTTATCGAGAATTGTTTTATCTGTCGGTCCATTTTTAGCAATCTCACCCAAACCCTTTGTCGTTCCCCATAAGCGAATGACCGAAGCATTGTGAAGTTTACAATCTGAACCGTTACGCTCAAACCTTCCTACCATTACCCAACCTCTTTGGAGAATTACAATTTTAATATCTCCTGATATTTCCTTCTCGCAAACTGAATCCTTGCGAACATAATCTACGTTATTTATTGTGATTGTTTCTATTTGCTGTTCCATCCCTGTACCCCTTTCTTGGTTAGGTTAAAATATCTTTCGGTTTGGTGGTGAGCGTTGACCATCATTAGGCCGTCGCTCTGCTTTCCGTGAGTCGCTAAGCGACCCATTGAGGACTGACTACCCTCACACCAAATCTTTCATCTCCTCATTCCTTTTTGGGGGCTCTCTCCCCCCTTAATTACCTGCTCTACTTTCAGTTTCATCTCTTTCCCTCCATTATTTAAACAAATCACTAAACTGTATCTGATGCCCTGTTGTGTTTTCTAACCAGAGAATAGCAATAGCCCCTAAGCAACAAACAACAAACAATACACGAGTATTATTCCCTATGTCCTTAAAAATACTTCCGTATGTAAAATAATCAATCAGGGCTATAATAAAAACAACAGCTATGGCTACGAAAAATATTATATTCATTTTCCCTCCATTAAGCGGGTGTTAATACAAACAGACAATTCTTCTGCGTGTTTATCGGATAAATACGTTCCATCGTGAAACATGGATTGAGTTAATATCTTTTCCCATTGTTTCTCCGTCGGTATATTCTCTGAAAAGGCAGTTAGACAGAGGTCAAAGGCTTCGTTAAATCCACTTGCTCGTGTTGCATAGCTTGCACCTTTAAGTGGGTCATAAATTTCTTTCTTCTCCGGCCACCATGCAGGGATTGGGTTAGTCATCATCTCTCTCCTTTAGGGGGTGGGGTATTATTTGACACCTTGCTCCTCGTCTGTCCAATCTTTTCTTACAACTCAATAAAAAGAAATTTCATAAATATTATTCCTATTAAAATAGCCGTTACACAAAGCAAGACTATAGAGAAAACCCTCAATATTTCAATATGATAATCATAAAGATAATCGAGAAGCATTGCATATAAACCTACAAATAAACCAATAATAAAATATCTCATCATCTCTCTCCTTTAGGAAAGCATTGGGTTGTTTTATTAAAACAAACCATCTAGGTTGGTTAAAAATCTTTCCACATTCTAAACATATTTCTCTACAACTATCTCCAGATGCCCCACCGTCAAGAATAGACGCAACGGGAACAATCCCAACCCTATGATTTCCGTTAAGAAAACAAGAGTTTTTA
>Ga0315274_10014524_pt1 | contig 11165 bp, 8 predicted proteins | sample YL17G02_20_MG_FD_203700 | JGI IMG/M metagenome (GOLD analysis project Ga0315274, IMG submission 203700) | Sediment microbial communities from Yellowstone Lake, YNP, Wyoming, USA - YL17G02_20 | ecosystem: Environmental > Aquatic > Freshwater > Lake > Sediment | place: USA: Wyoming | collected...
GCATCTCCTCCTCTTTCGGGCGATTCGCCCAAAAGAGGAGGAGATGCTTCAATCGGAGGCAGATCCGCTGTTGGCTGCGGTGGTACACCCCACCACCGGCAAAAGCAAGCTGTTCCTGGAAGGGCCGGCTGGGGCGGGCAAGACCACCTTGGCGGTGCGCCGCCTGCTGCATCTGTTGCAGAGCGGTGTGCCGGCGCGGTCGATCCTGGTTTGGGTCCCGCAACGTGTCTTGGCCGGACCCTACTATGACGCACTGTGGGGACGAGACCTGCCCGGAGGTGAGGTGACGGTTGCCACCATCGGCGGGCTGGCGCGGCGGATGATTGGCCTGTTCTGGCCATTGGTGGCCGAAAAGGCGGGATTCGCTCACTCCAACCAGGAGCCGGTCTTTCTCACCCTGGAAACCACCCAATACTATATGGCCCATGTAGCGGGCCCCTACATCGAGGCCGGGTACCTGGATGGGGTGTCCATTCGCCGCACTCGCCTGGTGAGCCAGATCATCGACAACTTGAACAAAGCGGCAGTGGTGGGCTTTCCCTACTCTTCGGTTGCTGCCCGCCTGAAGCAGGCCTGGGGAGGGGAAAGCGCGAGGGAACGAGTCTATGAGCAGGCCCAGGCATGCGCGAACGGGTTCCGTGCCTATTGCCTGGCACACAACCTCCTCGACTTTTCTCTGCAGTATGACCTCTTTTTCGAGCACATCCTGAACGAGCCAGCGTGCCGCGCCTACCTATTCCGCCAGTACCGGCATCTGATCGTGGACAATATCGAGGAAGATACCCCACGGGCCCACGATCTGCTCAGGGAGTGGCTCGAAGCTTGTGACACGGCGCTGATCGTGATGGACCAGGACGCCGGGTACCGGGCCTTCCTGGGGGCCGATCCCCAGAGCGCCGCTGAGCTCAAGTGGCTGTGCCAGGACTGGGTCGCGCTAGAGCAGTCCTACGTTACCTCTGCGGCAGTGGCCGCTGTGGGACAGCATCTGGTCCGCGCCCTGGGAAGCGAGGTCAGCCAGGCGCTGCTCCGATGGAGCCCGCGCAGCCCTGGGACTGAGGACGATCCCAGGCAAGCGTTGCGCTTTGATGCGCTACGCTATCAACCGCAGATGTGTGAATGGGTTGCCGAGCAGGTGGCCGATCTGATCCAGCAGCAAGGTGTGCCACCTGGTGAGATCGCAATCCTGGCCCCTTACCTGGGGGATGCGCTGCGCTTTGCGCTGACGGAGGCCCTGGCCCGGCGCAATGTGCCGGTCCGCTCGCACCGTCCATCGCGTGCGCTGCGCGACGAGCCGGCCACCCGCTGCCTGCTGACCCTGGCGTCGATCGCCCATCCGGCCTGGGGGCAATGCCCGGCTCAGATGGACGTGGCCCAGGCTCTGATGGTCGCCATCGAGGGGTTGGACCTGGTTCGTGCCCGTCTGCTGACCCAGGCCGTGTACCGTCCCCACGAGGGACGGCCAGCGTGGGTCAGCTTTGATCAGGTCGAGGCTAACGTGCAGCAACGGATCAGCTTTCTGCTGGGAGGGAGGTTCGAGCGGCTGCGGCAATGGCTGGCGGACTATGCGGCGTCTCCACCGCTGGCGCTGGACGACTGGGTCAGCCTCTTGTTTGCCCAGGTGTTGTCCAGGCCAGGCTTTGCATTTCACCACAACCTGGATGCCGGGCGAGTGACGGCTTCTCTCATCGAATCGATCCGCAAGTTTCGGGACACGGTACAGGATACGTTGATCGAGACGGAGGGCGGCCAGGATGAGGAAGCCCGGTTGAGCCTGGAGTACATTCGCATGGTGGAGCAGGGGGTGTTCGCTGCCACGTACGTGCAGAGTTGGCAGATTGAACCAGTGGATGCCGTGCTGGTAGCGCCGGCTTACACCTTCCTCATGGCCAACCGCCCGGCAGAGGTGCAGTTTTGGCTCAACATTGGCAGCGGTGGTTGGTGGGAGCGGCTGTACCAGCCGCTGACGCACCCGTACGTCCTGAGCAGGCACTGGCCCGAGGGCAAGGTGTGGGGCGATGACGACGAGTTCTCCGCCCGGCAGATGGCATTGGGCAAGCTGATCCTGGGATTGGTTCGGCGCTGCCGACGGGCGATCTATCTGGGCATCGCTGATCTGGGAGAGCAAGGATACGAGGAGCGCGGGCCACTGCTGCAGGCCGTACAGCACATGTTGCGGCGAGCGGGCGGCTGACGGGTACGCCCCCCGTGGTTCGTAGTAACCTCCGAGGCTGGGTCCAGCCTGAGGCGGTGGGAAAGACGGCTAAAGCCGTTACTACCAACGGGTGTGTGCAACGGTTGAGAGAAACGTTTGCGCGGTCAAGGCGTGGGGATGCTAAAGGTGAAGCGGCTGCCCTGGCCCACGACACTCGCCACCCAGATGCGCCCACCGCACAGCTCGATCATCCCCTTGGCAATGGACAGCCCCAGCCCCATGCCTTCGTACTCACGGGTCAGCGACTCGGATGCCTGGTGAAAAGGGAGAAAGATCTTGTCACACTGTTCCTCGGGGATGCCAATCCCGGTATCCCACACCGACACCCACAGCTCATGGCCGTGAGGCGTGACCTCGATCCCGACCTGGCCCTTGCTGGGTGTGAACTTGATGGCGTTCAGCAGCAGGTTGTGGAGCGTGATGAGCACTCTCTGGCGGTCTGTGGAAATCGCAGCCAGGTCTGAAGGGATGCTAGACGAGATGCGGATCTCTTTCTTGTCCGCCAGGGGCCAGAAATCCTGAAGGGCTGCGTTGACCAGTTCCTCGATCTGGAAGGTCGAGGGATGGACGCGGGCCTCGGCGGTCTGCAACTGTCGCATGTCGAGCAGGTCACTGATCAGATCGCGCAACCGCAGCGCATTGCGGACAATGATCTGCAATCGGTTCCTGGTGTGGGCGTCCTCCGTGTCCTCTTGCAGCAAGTCGGCGTGTCCCATCAAGATGGCCAGTGGGGTGCGTAGCTCGTGAGCAGCGATGTTGATGAACTCGCTCTTCATGTGATCCAGCTCTTGCAGTTCGCGATATGCGTGCTGGATCTCTTCAAAGAGCCGTGCATTCTGCAGGGCAACAGCGGCTTGCCCGCATAGCACCGATAGCAGTTCTCGGTCCACCGGCGAAAAGGGGATTCGCTGCTCTGTTCGGGCCAGTATGACCGCGCCCACCGGCGTGTCCATGGCCATGAGCGGGTTAAAGAGCGCGGTTTGCGCTTTCAGCCCTTGCATCATGGCTTGCACAGGCGCACTGACCTCTTGTGAGGCTGAGAGGAGGACCTGATCGCGCATGCCCAGCAGCACCGCCGCAGCATCGGTAACCACGCTGGCCTGACTGTCAGGCATTTGAGCGATGCTTTCGCCGAAGCTGGCGCGGATGTGTGACGTCCCTTGCTTGTCGCACAGCATCAAAACGCCAACATCCACCTGGAGTTCGGCAACGGCGGTATGCAGCACCTTGCGCGCCAGGACGTCTTCTTCGACGGTGGCCATCAGGGTCTTGTTCAGCTCAAACAGCGGAACCAGGGTGCGCAGGCGCTCGTTCTCGCTGCGCAGGCGCTCCTTTTCCAGGGCCCTGGTGACGGCAACCTTCAGCTCCTGTGGCCTGAAGGGCTTGACCACAAACTCGGTGAAGCCGAGCTCGAGAGCCTGGATCGCGGTGTCCATGGTCCCGAACCCGGTCATGACCACACAGACGATGTGTGGCTGAAACTCACGGATCCTCTGTGCGGTCTCCAGGCCTTTGATACCCGGCATCATAATATCGGTGAGGAAGAGGTCAAAGTGCGCTTGTTCGGCGACTCGGATGGCTTCCACCCCATTGGGCACGCCCTTGGCCTCATATCCCTCACTGCGAATCACACGCAGACAGAGAGCCAGGACGTCGGGCTCATCGTCGGCGACGAGGATCTTTTCTTTCGGCACAGCCATACCTCCGCATGCAAGGACCTGCTCTGGACCATAGCTCGCGACCTCACGCCCACACGCACACCCGTCCTGAATTCCCTTCCGAACGTGTGTGCTCCTGCAGAACAGGACAAGCCTGGCCAGGTCTGGTTACAGACATTATACACGATCACGCACATGATGTCAACGGGGGATAGCCTAGGACACAATTTGGAATGTAGGCAAACTCTACATTCGGGAAAAGGGCATTGGACAATTCGCCCGTTTTGGTGTATGATAGCCCCGTTGCCGAGACAACAGCCGTCCGGCAAACACTCGATAGTGGTACAGAAAGTGAGGTCTACGTGCAGGTAATACTCATCCAGGATGTGGAAGGCATGGGCAAGGCCGGCGATCTCAAGACGGTTGCCGATGGGTACGGCCGCAACTATCTCATCCGGCGCGGGTTGGCCAAGCCCGTCACTGCCGGGGAGCTCAAGCAGGTTGAACAGCATCGGCGCGCGGCCAGCAAGCGCGCGATGCGTGAGCTGACGGACGCACAGGCCATGGCCGAGCGGCTGTCACAGATGACATTGGTATTCAAGGCCCGGGCCGGAGAAGGGACCAAGCTCTATGGTTCGATCACCAGTGGCGACATCGCGGATCGGATCTCTCAGGAGCTGGGGCGCGAGTTTGATCGGCGCAAGGTGCACCTCGACGAGTCCCTGCGGCAACTGGGCTCCCACCGGGTGCCCATCCGACTGATGGCTGACATAACGCCCGAAGTAACGGTTGTGATCGAGCGTGACGAGGAGGCGGAAGCCGAATAGCTGTGCCAGGTGAGGATCACATGGGCGAATTGGGCCAGTTATTGCGCCAGGCGCGCGAGGAAAAAGGCATCAGCCTGGAAGAGATAGAAAAGGCCACACGGATCCGGCAGAGGTACCTGGTGGCTCTGGAGGCAGGAGACTATGGCCAGCTTCCCACGCCAGGGCATATTCAAGGTTTTCTGCGCAACTATGCTGTCCATATCGGCCTGGACTGGAACGAGGTCCAGGGCTTGTATGCCAAAGAGGCGTCCAGCCACCACATCTCTGACCCGGGCATCTTTCACCCCAAAGACATCATCCTGGCTCCACGGAAGCCTCTGCTAAAAGCGGACTTGGTTCTGGCGCTGGTGATCTTGCTCGTTGCGGGCGTGATCGGCGGTTGGGCGTTCTGGCGATATGGTCGACCTCTGCTCTTTGCCAGGTCCATGCCCACATCCACCCCCGAACCAGCGACGACCGAGCCGGTTGCGGTCAAATCCTCCGCCACGGCGACCCACGCCGCTCTGTCTGCAACTCCGACGCCTGTGGTGGCGACACCCACGCCGCAAAAGCCGACTGCAACCAGCACGCTCCTTGTGCCCACGCCGACCAAGACGCTGGATGCACCTCTGCTGATTGCCACGCCGACGCTGCCGCCTACCTCTACGCCGATCCCAACTCCGAAACAGACGGAGGGGGTGGTGCTCCAGGTCAAGGTGGTCGAGCGCACATGGCTGCAGGTGACAGTGGATAACCAGGAGTTGCCGGGCGAGCTGCTGGAGGCCGACCAGGAGAGAAAGTGGGAAGCCAAGCAGGCAATCCACTTGATCTGCGGCAATGCGGGCGGCGTGGTCATCACGGTCAACGGCGTAGAGTTGGGCAGCCTGGGTGAACGAGGTCAGGTGGTCGAGAAGACCTGGACACCCCAGGGCGAGGCCACTCCCACGCCCACGCCATTGGTGGCAGGCACGCCGGGAACGACTACCGTCACCCCATCGCCGGCCGCAGGGGGCATCCAGGCGACGTCTACGGCGACGCCCACCACGGCAGGCGCGACAGCCACGGTTACGCCGAGTGTTACACCGACCCGTTGACCTGTACGGCGGGGAATGGATGGCAGTTGGGCACACGGTATGTACCGTGTGCCTTTTGTTGTTGGAGTTGCTGTGAAGTACTATCTCGTTTCGCTGGGCTGTCCCAAAAACACGGTGGATGCAGAAGACATGGCCCTGCTGCTGAACGCCGCCAGCCACGTGCAGGTAGACGATCCGGCCCAGGCGGACCTGTTGCTGGTCAATACCTGCGGGTTCATTGAGCGCGCACGCGCCGAGTCTATGCAGGTGCTGAACGATCTGGCGCACCGCAAGCGCCCGGCACAGCGCCTGGTCGCCACCGGGTGTCTGTCGCAACGGGACGGGGCTGCATTGGCGCGCCAGGTTCCGGGCCTGGATGGCATCCTGGGCACGCGGCGCTGGGCAGAGGTTGTGTCTCTGGTCGATCAGCTCGATCGACGGCGTCCGCTTCGCCGGATGCGATCAGGGGCGACCGCTGCCGTGGCGTTGGTCGGGGATTCGCCGGTGCCAACGCCGCGCTCTGCGGTGAGCAGGCCGGTCCCCCGTGTGGCGCTGCAGGGCTCGAGCGGTTACCTGATGATCGCCGATGGGTGCAGTGCGCCCTGCGCGTTCTGCGCCATTCCGCTGATCAAGGGGCCGCTGTGCAGCAGGCCGATGGAAGATGTCCTCGCTGATGCTCGCTATCTGGCCGAACAGGGCATGCGAGAGATCATCCTCATCGCCCAGGATACAACTGCCTATGGCCGGGATGTGGGTCAGCCCGATGCCCTGCCGGACCTGTTGGATGCGCTGATGGCCGTGGTGCCCCAGGTGCCGTGGGTCCGCCTGATGTATGCCTACCCACAGCACGTCAGCCAGCAGTTGATCGAGACCATGGCCCGCGAGGATCAGATCGTCCATTACCTGGATCTGCCCCTGCAGCACGCTCACCCGGCCACACTGCGCCGCATGGGCCGGCCCTCGGACATCGATCGCGTGTGTCATTTGGTCGATGACCTCCGCCGGGCCATGCCCGACATCGCCTTGCGCACTTCGTTCATCGTGGGCTATCCGGGGGAGACGGAGGTCGAGTTCCGGGCCCTGGAGCAGTTTGTGCAAGAGGTCCAGTTTGACAAGGTCGGCGTGTTTACCTATTCGCCCGAGGAGGGGACGCGGGCCATCGACCTGCCTGGTCACGTGCCGCAAGAGGTCAAGCAGGAACGATTTGACCGCCTGATGAGTCGGCAGCAGGCCATTTCGCTGGCCCGCAACCAGGCCCAGGTCGGGCGCACGCTCGCTGTCCTCGTAGAGGGGCAGGGAGAAGTTAAGCCGGAAGAGTCTGCGGTTCCGCCCGACGCAAGAGAGGCGGGCGAAGAGGGAGCGATCAGCGTGGGGCGCTGCTATCGCGACGCACCCGAGATCGACGGCATGGTGCTGATCGAGGAGCCTCTCGAGCCAGGACGCATGGTGCAGGTACAGATCACCGGGGCCATGGAGTACGATCTGGTAGGAGCGGTTGTTGGTCAGAGGGATGCGTGATCTGCGCAGTGCTCCAACAGCCCGATCAGGCCCAGGACATAGCTGTGTGGCCCCAGGCCACAGATCTGGCCCACACACACCGGGGCGATGAGGGATCTGTGTCGAAAGGGCTCGCGGGCGTGGATGTTGGACAGGTGCACCTCGACCGCTGGCAGCCCGACCGCGGCGATGGCATCGCGCAGGGCCACGCTGGTGTGCGTGTATGCTCCGGGATTGATCAGGATGCCGTTGGCCCATGACATGGCCTGGTGGATGGCATCGATCAGCGCTCCCTCGTGGTTGGACTGCACGATGCGCAGCGCGGCCTGATGCTCGGCGGCCACAGCCGCCAGTCGCTCGTTGATCTCGTCCAGTGTCGTCCGGCAATATACCTCAGGTTCCCGCAGTCCCAACAGGTTGAGGTTGGGACCATGCAACACCAGGATGTGTACCATCTCCGGCTCCTCATGTCGCGCCCATGTCACGCAGCACCCTCAGCACGACCTCAGCAGGCACGTCCGCTCTGATCTCGACCTGGCCGATGTCGCGCGGCAACACCCAGTGCAGGGCTGTGCCGTGTCTCTTTTTGTCGTGTCCCATCGCTGCCCAGAGGCTCTGTGCATGGAGGGGAGGGCAGGTCACCGGCAGGCCATGTGCCGCCAGCACAGCCGCTATACGCCCGGGCAGCGTCGGCTCGGCCAAGCCCAGCACGGTGGCGATCTGTGCCGCAGCGACCATGCCAACGCTGACCGCCTCACCATGTCGCATCTGGAACCCACTCGCCTGCTCCAGGGCGTGTCCAGTGGTGTGTCCCAGGTTCAGCACAGCCCGTAGGCCATGCTCAAGGGGATCTTGCTCCACCACGTTGATCTTGACCTGGAGGGACCGGGCGATGCAACTCGACCATGCCTGGCGCTTCGGTGGTCCGTGCCCCAACTCCTCGAACAGGTCTGGATCGGCCAGAACGCCATGCTTGATCAGCTCGGCCATGCCTGAGGCAAACTCGGGTTGGGGCAGCGTGTCCAGCACGTCTGGATCGATGACCACCAGGGCCGGCTGCTTAAAGGCACCAACCAGGTTCTTGCCTTGTGCAAGGTCAACGGCCGTCTTGCCGCCAACGCTGGCATCCATCATGGCCAACAAGGTCGTCGGCACCTGCACCACAGGCACGCCGCGCATGTAGGTTGCTGCCGCAAAACCGGCGACATCGCAGACCACTCCACCTCCCAGGGCCAGCACGGTGCCGCTGCGGTTCAGGTCGCCCTGGACGAGCTGCGCGTACAGGGCCGCGAGGGTATCTATAGTCTTGTGCTGCTCGCCGTCGGGGATCGTGCAGGCAAAGGGGGATAGGCCGGCCCGGCGCAGTGACTCGGCCACCGGTTCCGCGTACAATGGTGCGATTGTTTCATTGGTGACAACGGCAATCCGTGCACCGGTGACCGCATCGCGGACCAGGGAGCCGAGGCGAGCGAGGAGCCCGGGCCCAATGTGAATGGCGTACTGCCCACCGGGATGACACACAGGCAACAGGATCGAGATCGCATCCTCGATCACCTGGCGGGCTACCTCTTCTACGGACAGCAAGGTGGTGTCTACCTGGCGGGGGATGGCGATATAGGCTTCCTGACGGCGGGATAGCAAGCGCTCGACCTCGCGCCTGCGGTCCTCGACGTCCAGCAGGGGCCGGTCCTGGGCGGCGGCCAGGCGACGCAGAATCCCGTCTGTGGTGCACGTCAGACAGAAAACTGGCCCGCTGGCCATCAGGCCCTGCCGGTTCCGGAGGTCTACCAGCGTCCCGCCGCCGGTAGCGATCACCAGCCCCTGCTGTTGGCACAACTCGCGACAGAGCTGAGCCTCCAGGTCCCGGAACGCCGCCTCCCCCTTGTCCGCGAACAGGCGCGAGATCGGCATCCCGGTGCGGGTTTCGATCTCTGCATCCATGTCCACAAAGGGTCGGCCCAGCCGCCGGGCTACCTCTCGTCCGACGCTGGTCTTGCCGGTACCCATGAAACCGGTCAAGACAATGTTCGTCAAATCTCCTGCTTGGCCCCGCATTCGGGACAGAACTTGGTGCTGCGCTTGATCTTGGCTCCGCACTCGGTGCAGTGCTTTTCCGCTTCGATCGCCTGCCCGCATTCTGGACAGAACTTGGCCCGCGTAGCCAGCGCAGCCCCGCAGTTGGGGCACTTGGCGACGACGGTCTCGCTTTTCAGGCGCTTCTTGTCGTCGGCGCTGAGATAGTCGGTCTCGGCGATCACCTCTCGCCCTTTGGAGATCCGGGCTTCCGCCTGCGCAGCGGCGAACTCGGCCTCCTCATCGGGGGCACATCCTTTGCACAGACCCAGGTCCGGGTTCCAGCAGCTTTCCTTGCACACCCACTGCGAGCAGCGGGGGCACTGCTCAAAGCGAGGCCGGGCCACCTCAACCGACTTGCGAAAGGCGTTGTCGTGAGACCGCTCCCAGGCTGCGGAATGGACGCGATCGCTCACCGACGCAGCGCGGCCCAGGATGCCCCCAAACAGCCCAGATGCTACGTCCAGCACCTCCGTCACCACCCCGGTAGTGGAGGCCAGAAATGGCGTGCGGTAGCCGGTTCCGCAGCGGTCGCAGTTAAACTCGAACTGAAAGCCTCGATCTGTGCTGTGGTCGCTATAGTTCCTCACAAACTTGATGAGTTCCATGGTCGTCTCCCTTTGCCCGCGAGCAAGATGGTGGCGTACGATTCCATTCTAGTATAGGTCGGGAAACAAGTCAACCACATCTCATCTACAGCACCTGGATGCCAGCGCCATCTGCTACCTCGCCTACGACCCAGCAGGGGGCCTGGGCATCAGCAAAGAGGGCCAGCAGCGTCTGGACACGCTCCGGCGGGACGGAGGCCAGCAGGCCCCCCGACGTCTCGGGCGTAAAGAGCAGTTGCTGCAACTCTTCCGGGATCGACGCCGCGAACTCGATCCCGCGCCGGTATGCCTGCTCGTTGCGGCAGGTCCCGGCTGGGAAGAGCCACTGCTCCGCGTACTCGACCGCTCCGTCCAGGAAGGGCAGCCGCTCCACGCGGAACTGGAGCTGCACCTTGCTCTTGCCCGCCATTTCATGGGCGTGGCCCAGCAGGGCAAAGCCGGTGATGTCGGTGCAGGCGTGTGTGCCCACCTGCTGCAAGAACTGTGCGGCCTGCCGATTGAGGCGCTTCATGCTCTCTACCGCTCGGGCAACGTGCATCGGGTCGGCCGCCTCTCCCTTGAGTGCCGTGGTGATGATGCCCGCTCCCAGCGCCTTGGTGAGCACCAGCACGTCCCCCACCTGGGCATTCGCCTTGGTCAGAACGTGGTCGGGATGGACGAGCCCCATCACAGACAGGCCATACTTGGGCTCCCGGTCATCCACCGTATGGCCGCCTGCCAGCGCCCCGCCGGCCTCGGCCACCTTTTCTGCCCCGCCGCGCAGAATCTCGGCCACGATGCCTGGGTCCAGATCGGATGGAAAGCCCAGGATGTTGAGCGCCAGCACCACCTCCCCGCCCATGGCATAGATGTCGCTCATAGCGTTGGCGGCGGCGATGGCTCCATAGTCGTAGGGGTCGTCGACCACAGGCGGAAAAAAGTCCAGGGTCTGGATCACCGCGACATCATCGGAGATCTTCCACACCGCTGCGTCGTCGCTGACCTCCAACCCGACCAACAGCCGCGGATAGCGCTGCGCCGGAAAGAGCGATTGTAAGGGGCGCAGAACCTGCGCCAGGGCTTCAGGCCCGATCTTGGCCGCTCAACCCGCTGCCCGGGTCATCGTCGTCAGGCGAACCTGCTTGCTCGACATCCCCTCACCTCCGCCGATCACAGGTGAACCACCTTGCCGGCCCTGAACATGGTCTCGGCAATACTGTACATGTTGGACACCTGGCCTACAGCCACCTTGTCCTTTA
>Ga0315274_10014525_pt1 | contig 11165 bp, 11 predicted proteins | sample YL17G02_20_MG_FD_203700 | JGI IMG/M metagenome (GOLD analysis project Ga0315274, IMG submission 203700) | Sediment microbial communities from Yellowstone Lake, YNP, Wyoming, USA - YL17G02_20 | ecosystem: Environmental > Aquatic > Freshwater > Lake > Sediment | place: USA: Wyoming | collected...
GCGCCGGTTTGGTCAAGCCCGAGAGATCCCCCAAAACCGCTGCATTTGCTCTCGCAGACGGGCGTTGAGAAGGGGTGGATTCATGGGGCGGGCTCCTTTCCCGATGGTTGATTCTCTTGGCCAAGACAAACCAACCACCAAGGGGCGGAAACCCGCAACACTTTCCTCCAGAGTTTCCCCCCAAAGAGCCGCTTTCAGATGCCGCCAGACGCAACTCTCCCGCCGCCAAACATCCGCATCAAAATCCCAGGCGAAAATGGGGAAGGTCCTGGTCTTCTTCCCCCTTGACAGAGCCGCGGGCGGGGGGCATAGTCTCTCCTTGCGCCGGGTCCGGGAAGGCCCGTGCCGGGAGGCGTGGAGGGCAAGATCTGCATTCTCAGTCCTTCGAGCGCGGATTGGGCCGTCGGCGCCGGACATTTGCGAGGAGGCGGAGACAGCCGCTCCTCGACATTTCGCCACCGGGGAGTAGTTCAGACTATGAAAAGCGGCATTCATCCGCCCATGGGGCTGGTCCAATTCCGTTGCGCGTCGTGCGAAAGTCGCTGGCTCAGCACTTCAACGCGTCTCGACGCGAGGACTGAGGAGTTCGAAGGCGCCGAGTACCCGACGATTGTTCTGGAAACCTGCTCGAACTGCCATCCCTTCTTCACCCAGAAGCAGACGTTCATTGACACGGCGGGGCGGGTCGAGAAATTCCAGAAACGGTTTGGCCAATTCACCGGATCGCCCGACGAGGGCTCGGAAGAGAAGAGCCGGGGCAAGGGGAAAGGCGCGAAAAAGGGTTGATTCCTCTTCGTCGGAAACGGGTTGAGTCACGGAGTGGCCGCCTTGCGGAAACGGGCAGAAAGTGCTTGCATGCCATGAGCGTTCCCGTTACGATTCTAGACGAGCGGTAGGTTTGGCGCGGGGTGGAGCAGTTGGTAGCTCGTTGGGCTCATAACCCAAAGGTCGTCGGTTCGAGTCCGGCCCCCGCTACCAAATTTGGCAAAAAAAGAGAACGGGTGGCGCTCCGCAAACGGCTCCCTTCGTTCTCTTTTTTCGCTTCGGATTGGGCGGCGGGGTAGCTCAGCTGGTGAGAGCGGTGGATTCATAACCCACAGGTCGGCGGTTCAAGTCCGCCCCTCGCTACCACAGGCCTGGAGTGTCGGTTCCCTCAGACCCGGCCCTGCGCACGAGTGTTGCGCGGGTTTGTGCCCTCCCTTGCGGCTGCGGCGAGAGCGAGGGGCGCGAGCGCGCATTGGGGGCCCTCTTTGGCCGCCGGTCATTGGGCGCTTTGCTCTTCCTCAAGGCCAGGCGCCCGGACCCTCGCGCTGCCGCACCGGGCGGTCCTGGCCGACCTCGCCGATTCGGCCCGCTGTGTTCCCTTGACGCCGCGGCGGCGTTCCTGAAATAGTCTCCTCCGCCATGCGGATCATCGATTGTCACGCCCATGCTTTCCCCGATTCCCTGGCCGAGAAGGCAATCGCCGCCCTCGAGGGGGAATCGGCTATGCGCGCCGAGACCGACGGCGCCATTGCCGGGCTCCTCGCCCTCATGGACCGCCACGGCGTCGACCGTTGCCTCGTTGCCTCGATCGCGACGAAACCCAAGCAGAGCCGCTCGATTCTCGAATGGTCGACTTCCATCGCCTCCGAGCGCCTCGCGCCGTTCCCTTCGGTTCACCCGCGTTCCCGGAACCGCATCGAAGAAGTCGAGCGAATCGCGGCCGCGGGCCTTCAGGGACTCAAACTCCACCCGCTTTACCAGAACTTCGCCGCCGACGACCCGAGAGTGTTTCCGCTGTATGACGCGATTTCGGAGGCGGGCCTCATCCTCTTGATGCACGCAGGTTATGACATTGCCTTCGGGCGCGAGGATCTCGCCCTTCCCGACCGATTTCTTCCCGTGCTCGAGAATTTTCCGAAACTGAGGATCGTCATGGCTCACCTTGGCGGCTGGAAAAGCCTCGATCGCTTCGCCGAGCGTCTGCTCGGTCGAGATGTCTACATCGAGACCTCTTTCACCCGCGGATTCGCCTCCGAGGACCAGGTCCGCACGATCCTGAATGGACACGACCCGGAGCGGATCCTGTTCGGGAGCGACTCGCCTTGGGGAGGGATGGCCGATCAGATCGCCTTCGTCGAGGAACTCGCCATCTCCGACGGCATGAAGGAAAAGATCTTCCATGAGAACGCCGAGGCGCTGCTGGCGTGAGGCGCATGGAACGCGAACTGGCCGTGATTCCGGGACGCGAAGCGGACGCGCCAACAGCTGAGGATCTGAGCCGGTTCTTCCGGGAACAAGTGGTGCGCAACGCAGAGGTCTTGTATGCCTTCCAGAGAGAACGCGAATCGCCTTCGTCAGATTTTGGGGGCCGCTCGCGAGGCCGTTGGCTGAGCGAGGAAACCGGCGCGCGTCATGCGGCGGCGAGCGCGGAGCCCTTCCAGAATCCTGCGCCGCGCCACCGGCTAATCGGCGACGAAGAAGGTCGGCGCCGGGAGATCGAGCATGGTCTTGAGGCCCGGACTCACCTTTGTGATTGCGCGCGCGGCGTTTAGCACTAGGGCGCACGTGGCGACGTCGCCGTTGACTCCGCCGGGGATGGTGGATCGGAGCGTCGGGATCCCGTCAATCTCGATGGTGTCGCGCGCCCCCTTCTCCCCGACCGCCGCGCGGAACGTCAGACGAATGACCTCTCTGCCCCCGACGTACGCGCGGCCGATCTGCTCGACGCCGCGCGCCATGCCGGCTTCGATGATCGTGTGGCCGGAAGTGGTCCTTCGCTCCGCGATAATCGGTTTGAGGCTCTCGGCGGTGCGATCGAGACTCCAATCGAGCGCGCGGGCAATCATCTGCATGGATTCGACGAGGCCCACGTGGCGCAAGGTCCCTTCGCGCGCTTTCTTCCGGAACTCGGCGCGCGTCAGCCCCGCCCCGATCTTCTGCTGGAAAGGAACGCGCCGGACGGACGCGTCTTGAATCCGCGTCACGCGCACGCGCCTGACTTCCTGGCACACGGACGTGAGCACGGACGGCAGGTAGTCCATGAGGAACCCGGGGTTGACGCCCGTGCCGACGCAGGCGACGCCGTGTTTCCTGCAGATTCTGTCGATGCGCCCGGCGAGCCGCGGCTCTTTCTCCCATGGGAAAGACAGCTCCTCGCAGGTCGACACAATACGCAAGCCGGCTTGCGCGAGTTCGGCAATCTGTTTCTCGATCGTTTCGAGGTCCGAGACGGTCGTCACGAGCGCCACGTCCGCCTTTCTTCCCTTGAGCGCGGACCGCAGGTTGTCGCACACGGGGACGCCAAGGGGCTCTGACCCGCAGAGGTCGCCCAGATCGCGTCCCGCCTTCGCCGGGTCGGGATCGACCGCGGCAACGATCTTCAGGCCCTTGCGCTCCAAGGCGAACTGAACGACTTTCTGTCCTAACGGGCCCAGGCCCACCTGAACAATTCGCAACATGAAGCGCCCTCCTCTCCCCGGTTTCCTGCCACAGGCGGTCGAGCCGGCCCGGCCGCGCCCGGGTTCGCTTTGAGCGCGGTTCCGGTCCCGAGGGTCTCGGCGGCCGAGCGGCCCGTCCATGACGCCAGGCCTGAGCGCGCGGAACAAGAAAAAAACCCCGGAAAAACGGGGTTTGGCCTCGTTTCCTGGGGAATGGTGGAGAAGAGGAGACTCGAACTCCCGACCCCAGCGTTGCGAACGCTGTGCTCTCCCAGCTGAGCTACTTCCCCGCCCGTTCAGGCACGCCCCTTCTTGCGCGGGGCGAGGGGAAAAGTCAAGGGCGATCTTGGGCGCGGATCACCCGATCACCCGCCTTGATCTTCATCCACCGCGCCTTTGAGGTCTCCTGTCGTCGGCGCGGCGCGTCCAGAGCCCTGAAAGAGCGGCCATGCAACCCAGGCGTTGGCCGCTTCGCTTATTCTGACGCAGAAACGCGCACAGCACGGTGGGATTTGGGAACTCTTGAAGAAAAGGGCTTGCATCTCGCTCTGGAAGTCCAAGAATAGGGGTTATTGACAACTGCAAAGGAGGAGGAAGACCATGGCACAACTGAACCGAAAGCTGAAGTGGGGCATGGTTGGCGGCGGGCCGGGAGCGTTTATCGGCGAGGTGCACCGCAAGGCGGCGCGCATGGACGGCAAGATCGAACTCGTGGCTGGCGCCTTCGACATCGATCCCCGCAAGTCCAAGCAGATGGGGCGCGCGCTCTATCTCGATCCCAGGCGCGTCTACGGCGACTACCGAACCATGATCGACCGCGAGCTCCATCTGCCCGAGGGCGAGCGGATCGACTTCGTCTCGATCACCGCCCCGAACAACTGGCACTTCCCCATCGCGCGCGATTTCCTCGAAGCCGGCTTCAACGTGGTGTGCGAGAAGCCCATGACTTTCAACTCGCGGGAAGCGCGGGAACTGGTGAAACTCGTCGGAAAGTCGCGGAAACTCTTCGCTCTCACGCACAACTACACGGGCTACCCCATGGTCAAGCTCGCCCGCGACATGGTGCGCGGCGGCGACGTCGGCAAGGTCCGCAAGATCGTCGTGCAGTATCCTCAAGGATGGCTGGCGAGGGAAGTCCACAACCAGCAGGCCGACTGGCGCACCGACCCGAAGCAGAGCGGCGCGGCCGGCTGCATCGGCGACATCGGCACGCACGCCGAGAACCTGGCCGAGTACATCACGGGCGTGAAGATCGTCGAGCTCTGCGCGGACCTCAACATCTTCGTCCCGCGCCGCAAGCTCGATGACGACGGCAACGTGCTGCTGCGCTTCCAGAAAGGCGCCGCGGGCGTTCTGCACGCCAGTCAGATTTCGATCGGCGAAGAGAACGGCCTGGCGATCTGGATCTACGGCGAGGACGGCGGCGTGGAGTGGCATCAGGAGCATCCGAACTACCTCTACGTCAAGACGCCCAACGGCCCCCTTCAGGTCTGGCGCCGGGGAAATCCGTATATCGCCGAGAAAAGCCCGGCGGCGGCGCGCGCCACGCGTCTCCCATTCGGCCACCCCGAAGCCTTCATCGAGGCCTTCGCCAATATCTACTGCAATGTGGCCGACACGCTTCGCGCCCGGCTTGAAAAAGCCAAGCCTGATCCGTTGGCGCTCGATTTCCCGACGGTCCGCGACGGCCTGCGGGGCATGCTCTTCATCGAGACCGTCGTCAAGAGCGGCAAGTCGAAGCAGAAGTGGACGAGGATGCTGAAGTAGGCGCGCTCGTTCTCGGCGCTCTCCTCGCGCAGGCAAGGCGGGAAGCGCGCGGGGGGCCGCGGCCCCAACGATGGGGCGAGACGGGGAATCTCCCCTTCACGGCCCCCAGCGCCAGATGTTGCCGTTGCTTTGCGCGCCGTTGGTTGCGTCGCAGAGGGTGAAGTCGTACTCGTCCTCGAAAATGTCCTGGTCGGGGCCTGTTTGAAACAAAGGGCGCTGCTCGCGCACATTCCCGGGCGGAGCGCTTTGCGGCGCGCGTTGTCTTCGCGCTCTTGGCCTTGCACAGTCGCGCGTGGCAGGCATCAAACGCTGAACATGATCTCGATCACGTCGCCGTCCTGAACGACGTAGTCCTTGCCTTCCAGACGCAGCGCGGCGTGTTTCTTCGCCTCGGCGATCGAACCGGCTCGCAGCAGATCGTCCCAACGCGCCACTTGGGCGCGAATGAAGCCCCGCTCCATGTCCGAGTGGATCGAACCCGCGGCTTGCAGGGCGGTCGATCCTCGGCGGATGGTCCAGGCGCGGGTTTCCCTGGCATTGCCGGTGAAGAAAGAAATGAGATCCAAGGCGTCATAGGACGCGCAAATCATACGGCTTGCGCCCGCCTCCCCGATCCCATACTCTTTGAGGAACTCGGCGCGTTCCTCCGGCTCGAGCTGGGCGATCTCCATCTCGGTTTGCCCGCACAAGGTCAGACGGCGGGCGATGAGGGCGCTCTTGTCGCCGGGAACGCAAGACGGAGCGGCGCCCGCTTGCGCCGCAGAATCCCCGCTCCTGGTCTCAGCCGGATCGCCCGTATTGAGAACGGCCACGAGCGGCTTCGTCGTAAGAAACTGGAAAGATCGAAGCGCCCGGCCCTCGTCCGTCGTGAATTCAAGCGTTCGGGCGGGGCGACCCGCTTCCAACGCTTCCTTCAAACGTTCCAGAAGCGCCCCCTCTTCCTGGAGCGCCTTGCGTTGCTCTCCGCCTACTCGCTGCGCTTGGCTGTCGATCCGTTCCAGGCGGTTGTCCACCTTCTGAAGGTCGCTGAGGATCAGTTCGAGAGAGATCGCCTCGAGGTCCCCTTCCGGATCGGGCGCGATCCCGCTGCCGTCGTCGAAACCGCGCACCACGGCGGCCAAAGCATCGGCATCGGCGATGGCGTGCAGCATGTCGTCGCCTAACGCGGCGCCGCGCCCCGCCTCGTCGCGACGGATGCCGACCGGGTCGACGTAGTCGGTGGTTGCGCGGACCATTTTCTTCGAGCGGAAAAACGCGCAGAGCGCCTCCAGGCGATCATCGGGCGCTTGGACCGTGGCGCGGTGCGTTTGCGCCTTGCCCAACGAGTAGGCCGAGACCTCGGCGTGCGCGCCCGTGAGAGCGTTGAAGACCGTCGTCTTCCCCGACTTGCTGAAGCCGATCAAGGCGATCTGCATGCGCTCTCAAGCCCCCTTCTCGGAAACGTCCCGGTCTCCTTTCTCGCAGAGAAGCCGGTTTGGCGTCAACCGGAGATTCCAACGCAGGGTGTGTGAGAAGTGTGGAACAGCCGCCCTCGGCTGTTACCCGCGCGGGGTCCCTCGCTTCTTTTCATGGACCTCGCCGCCGCCGGGCCGAGAAATCAGTGGATTTCGAGAGCGGCGTTTGGGACCATGTTGCGGATAGCGGCGGCGGAAGGAATCGGCATGCTCGTCAAGATAAACTGGGACCCGGACCGGAAGGAGCTGCGGAAGTTCGGCGTCATCATGATGGCGGCGTTCCCGGCGATCGGGGCCTTGTTGGGGTGGCGAGCCTTCCACTCCGTTGCGCCGTTCTGGGTTTGCCTTGGCATCGGCCTTGTCTTTCTTCTGTCGTCGTTCCTGTCGCCCCCGCTCGGGCGCGTCCTCTATAAGGGATGGATGGCGCTCGCCTTCGCGTTGGGCGCGGTCGTGTCGCCCGTTGTGCTGGGCGCGATCTACTTCCTGGTTCTCACGCCTATCGGCTTGGCCCTGCGTCTGTGCGGCAGAGATCCGCTGCAACTGCGCAAGGGGAGCCGCCTGAGCTTCTGGCGCGAAATCCGCCACCGCACGGAAACGTCGGACTACGAAAGGCAGTTCTGATGACGAACCCTGATACGAGAGACGCCCGGACGAAACGCGGCGAACGGGACGCCGGCGCCGGCCGGCTGGGCGCCCCGGGCGGCCCGAGCGCGAAGCGCCGGTCCATCATTGCGGAGTTCTTCGAGTTTCTCATGGAGAACAAGAAATGGTGGATGATCCCGATCGTGGTGGTTGTGGTTCTTCTCGGGGGCTTGGTCTTGCTGCTCGGCGGCGCGGGGGGAGCCGTGGCGCCGTTCATCTACACGATCTTCTGATTCCTGCGTTTCCCCATGCCGGTTGAATCGCGCGCCCTCTTTGAGAACGCGCAATGAAGAGTGTCCCGGCCCGCGCAACGCCTCGCTCACAACTGCGGGTTGATCCTTTCGTCGCTCTCTTTCGAAAGGAAAGGACCAGGAAATCATGAGAGTCCGGGTCTTGATCTGGGGTCGTTGGGGTTCGTTTCACGCTTGGCATGCCTCCAAGGTGGGCCACGAAGTCGCTCTCTGGGGCAGGGCGGAATCCTCGAACCCCGAAGCCCTCTGCGCGAGAAGGCAAAATGGACGCCTCAGGAGAGAACCCCTGGCGCCAACGAAAAAGACGGGGAGACCCGCAACGCCCTCCGTGGGCCGACCCGCTTCGGCAAGACCCTGAGGTCGAGGATGCGCGACATAAACCATGGGCCCGAACTCGCCCTTGACAGCGACAGCTCTCTTCCTCCATAAACGAGTCCCTGCCGAAGTGGCGGAATGGCAGACGCAGAGGACTCAAAATCCTCCGGGGTAACACCCGTGTGGGTTCGACTCCCACCTTCGGCACCACGGTTCTCCCATTCTCAGAGCGTGTCTGGAAAGGAGGCAGGCTCATGAAGTGGCACGGGCATCCTGCCCGTGGATCCGCGGGAAAGCACGGGCCGGTCGCCCGCACCGCCTCATGCCGGCGAGACGCCGGCGCTACGGGGTCTGCCGACACATTCCTCTCAGAGGCTTTTCAGACGCTCTCAGCCATCCGCAAGCGCCGATTCCCATTCACCACTGCATCAATCAAGAGACCGCTCCGATGAAACCTTGACGGTCGCGGACGGAAGTGATAGTCCGGCGGGAGACGTGGATCGGGCGGGCAACAGCAAGTGACCGATAAGGAATGGCATTCTCCTGGAAAGCCCTTGTTGTTGCCTTCTGATGTCTGGCGGCTACGCCGCGCGCTTATCAACGGGATTGCGTCTGCCGGCGCGCGAAGACGCGCACTTCGAAAAAAGCGCACGACGGGTGCGCGAATTCTCTTGCGCCGCGCGGTCCTTGGCGGTAGGTTGAGTCTGCCAAGGAGAAAGACAGGGAGGAACGGCCCTCCCGCGGGTTTCGGGTCCGTTCCTTTCTGTGAGTATGTGCCTAACAGGTGGTTATTGAATCCACCTTAAGAAAGCCGAAACCCTGTTCAGCTGACGGGGGAGGCTCAGTCAGTTCCGGATCGGCAAGAACGAGGAGAGGGGGGATTCATCGCGTACATGATGTAGTCGCAGCCAAAACGTCACTGAGCGGTTTTTCAGAGATCAGTGACGCTCAGGGCTGCGCAGTCTGCTTTTTCAACCCTGCCTTAAGAGAGGAATGAGAGCCATGTCTACCAAGCATGAAATCAGCTATGTGAAGTCAGTTTGTGCGAGGCCGGCTGAAGCATCTACGAAGTCAGTTGTAGGAGCAGTCCTGCTGGCGTTGATTGTCTGCGGCGTTCTGGTCTCCCTTCAACCCACGCCGTCTGCCGAGGATCTTCCTTCTGACGCCACAACAGTTCGGAAGGCTCCAACTAACTCCCAGGGAGGGCAGGCGAACAATACGATGACGTCTGCCTCGTTAGGATATGCGGCCGAACGACAAACGGATGCAACGAAGAGGGCTGTTAAGGCAATTGTCGATCTCAGCGGGAAGACGAAGGATCTCGAAGGTCTGGGGTTTGCCTCAATGGGAGAGGCAAGAAAACTCGCTGGGATCGGCCCTCCATCGGTTCCGGAGATCCTTGAAAGAGTCAGAGACAAAACAGTCGACGAGAAGGCGCGGGTTTTGCTTATGGAATTGGCAACTTCGATCGATGGTTCTCAATGCGGCAAGACGCTATTGGACATTCTCCAGGACGAGACGGAGCCTTCTGCTGTCCGGGCCCAAGCCGCTGATAGGCTGCATCTAGCAGGTGATTCCACGGCACCCGGAGTTCTTCTTCGTCTTCTTCGCGCTGAGAAAGATCGAAATGTCTGGTTCTCCGTGGTTCGCGGCTTCACCCATATTCGCGCCGCAGATTCTGTGCCTGTCCTGCTCGATGCTCTCGGTCAAGGCGACTACCTGGACAAGATATGCGTCTGTCGAGCCCTCGGCAACCAAAGGGACGAAAGGGCCTTGCCACACCTTGCAAGGGTAGCGAAGTCCCCGGTTTCCCGCCAGCAGCCACCTACAATGGATGGGGTCAAGGAAGTGGCCATCTCTATGCAAGCAGCGATCGCTTTGGGGACTATCAGGAGCCAGAAGGCGGTGCCCGATCTCGTCGAGATTTTGGAAAGCCATTCCCACCCAAATGAGGTGCGTTGCATGGCGGCTCAATCTCTTGGTGCGCTTGGGGGTGACGCCGCATACAAAGCTCTTGTCGACACGCTGCAGAATGACAAATCCGAAACGGTGGTGGTTTTTGCCGTGAAGGCTCTGCGGGAGATCGGTAGACCGGAGGCCGCAGTCTTTTGTCGGCGTGCGATCGCCAGGTCTGAAGACGATTACGTCAAACGAGTCCTAAGGGAAACAGCGGATGCGCTGGAGGGAGGGGTGAAATGAATAGGGAAAGGCGTTCGGGAGGAATCCTGTACAGGTGGGTGATGGCGAGTTTGGTCGTTATGTCGCTGCAACAGATGGTGCAGCCAACCGAGATTCATGCAGTAAATCCAAACGCCGAGAAGAGCTGCGCTGTTTTTCGCACCGGTGTTTCCGGATCCGGGGACTGGAGTTTCGGGCATGCAGGTGTCTATATTGGCTATTTTCTTGGAGGGGTATTTTCAGATCCGACAGAGCCCGGCTCGCCAAGCCGTTCGGTAAACCTTTTTCTCCAGCACGCGGTTGTGGATTCGAGCGAAGCGAATGGGCGCAATGGCGTAGACCTTGTCGTATTTGATAATGGATCTGATTCCTTCTCCTTCATGGGGACCGGCCGGACTTACAAGTACGCGCACCACATGTTCGGGATAACGAAAACCCAACGTGAAACGATAAGGACTTTGGCTCTGAGCAAACTCAGCGCAACTTTTGGCTGGTTTGGCCTAGGGATATACTGGCCCAATAGTGGCCCTCCCAGCTATGAAGGGAATAATCCGGACAAATTTCGCTGCGACGGCCTAGTCGAGTGGTGCTATGAACAGGCAGAACTAGACATCGAGCAGAATAACGACGCTTTCACTTCTCCGCTTGGCCGCATGGAGCTGATGATGTTCTCGACAGCTCTTCCTCCTTACGATGTGGACGCCACGATCGGCTCAGGCATCCTGGGGGATAACGCCTGGTATAAGAGTGATGTGCGTCTTGATCTCAGTGTTCTCGATCTTAATTCCGATCCAACATATGCCATCGGATCGAAAGGGGGCAGCAGCGTATATCTCCAATGCCCTGTGGGCACGTGGTTCTATCAGACCCAATCTTACGTCCTTTGGGGAGTGGACTACGCAGGCAACATGAATTCAACTCCCCTGTCGGGCACGATTCTCATCGACAAAGAAGGCCCCGATGATCCAAGTATCGATGGCTGGAACAATTCGGGCAAGGACACGCCAATCGAGAGCGGGAACTCGTACCCCTATGAGAATCCTTGCTTTGAGTTCTCTGCCGCTGATCGGCCTGCGGGATCGGATGGATGGGATCGGTCTGGGCTGAAGGGATACTATTATTATTGGGGAACCAGT
>Ga0315274_10014526_pt1 | contig 11165 bp, 10 predicted proteins | sample YL17G02_20_MG_FD_203700 | JGI IMG/M metagenome (GOLD analysis project Ga0315274, IMG submission 203700) | Sediment microbial communities from Yellowstone Lake, YNP, Wyoming, USA - YL17G02_20 | ecosystem: Environmental > Aquatic > Freshwater > Lake > Sediment | place: USA: Wyoming | collected...
GGGCGCAAAGGCCTATTCCGAATCCTTTTTGAACGAAACTCTGGCATTGACGGCCATTGCCGCGGAAAAAGAGCGTGCCTTCGTTTCAAGGCTCGAGGCCGAGGGAATCAGTGACGCGGAGCTCGAGTTGTATTCCCAGTCCGAGGCCGATTACGCCTACTCGGTCCTCCAGGTGTCGGTTCCGCCCGGCATGGGCAGCCGGATCCCCGGTCTCATGACCCGGGAATTCGAACGGACGTCACGGACCGGCGTTACTCCCGCCGCTTTCCAGATCGCCAAAAGACGCCTCGAATCGGCCATTGCCATCCAGTCTCAGTACACCCTGAGGCAGGCGTTTTTCGGAGCGCAGGCCGTCCGGCTGAACCTTCCGTTCCGAACGCTTCAGGAACTTCTGTCACGGGTTCAAACCATCACCCATGACGACGTCAACCGGTCGTTCGGAGGTTTGATGACCCGCTCCCAGGCGTGGGCCGTCCCCGCGGCGAAGCCGTGAGGCTCGCGTAGAATTCAGCCTTTCGAGATGAACGATTTCAGGAAACGAAAGAGTCCGGAGAGTTTTTCCTCGTAGGTGGCTTCACGGGAGGCGTTGTAGAGGATGTTGTAGTAGCGGCCGCTGAAGGGTTTCGAGAAGCCGATGCTGAGCGGAAACCGCTTCAATTTTGACAGATAAATTCCCACCAGAGAAAATTCAGGATCCAGGTCGAGCAGGGCGTCGAAATTCTCGCGGCCGAGGCCGGCGAGAACCTGCGATTTTTTCAGCTGCCCCACCGTCTGTTTCTTCAGATGCAGGTAAAACACCGCATGGTTCAAATCGCGGCTCTCAAGGCCGGACGATGCGCCGGGATGGATCCACGTGAACCGGCTCGTCGGAAAAGCGGCGTCAAGATGCTTCAGCGCCCTGGGGACGATCCGGTGGTTCGTCCCCGCCGGCATCACGATGAGAATCCGGGATGATTTTTTCAGGGTTTTCTTGAAATCCACGACGTCCGGTTTTTGAAACGGATTGATAAAGTAGCGGACCCGCCTTTCTGCGATGGAATCTCTCAGTGTCATGCGCCTAATATAACAAACTCAGCGGTGTTTATCAACCAGAACTTCCCTGAACCGGCGCATGACCGCGTCCATGATTCCGGACAGCAGGAGAATCGCGCACGACATCAGAAGCCAGGTCTTGAAGGAGTCCGCGCCGGGCCTGAACGCCCGGGCGGCGGTGGCCAGGGGATCCAGGATTTCACCGAGGATGGAGGAAGCCGAACGGGTGACCGCCAGAAACGGCTGAAACCAATGGAGTCTGAGGATCGCGAAAACCGCGGCGGCCGCGAAGAAAAACACCGGGAGGATCCAGCGCAGAACCGATCCCCGCGCGGCGACCGCCGGGCTCTCCAGCCGTTCCAAAACGGACGGGATGAAATCCGCCGGCAGCGCGAAGCGGGGTTCCGCCGCGTCGAGCCAACTGCCCAGCCGGCGGTAGCGCGCGGCGGTTTCGCGGCAGGCCGGACAGCCGCGGAAATGCAGCGCATGCTCGGCGTTTTGAAAACGTCCGGCCTCCAGGTACGACTGGATGACCTCGTCGGTCAAATGACTTGTTCGCATAATTCCTCTCGCGCGTAACGCGCCAGCAGTTTTTCCTTCAGAATTTTCCGGGCCCGAAACAGGTCGTTCTTCACGGTTCCCTCAGGCATGTTCATGACGGCCGCGATTTCCCCGATCGGCATCCCTTCCAGGTGGAATAGCGTCAGCACCGCGCGATAACGGACCGGCAGGCGGCTGATTTCGGAGTGCAGTTTTTCCGAGATTTCCCGGCTTGCAGCCCGCTCATCGGGTGTGGGGGACTCGCGGTCCTCAGGTTCCCGGAGTCTGGCCCCCCCCGGCGAATCGTCCAGAAGGCCGGGCCTTTTTTTCTGCGCATGGTTCAGACAGCTGTTGTAGGCGATCGTGGCGATCCATGTGGACAATTTGGATTCGCCCCGGAATCCCTCCAGATTGCGGTACACTTTCAGGAAGATTTCCTGGCAGAGATCCTTGCGGTCCTCGTGGTCGGTGACCATCCGGGCGGCGATGTGCATGACGAGGGGCAGATGCGCCTTCATCAGGGCCGCGAAGGCCTCAGGTTCACCGTTCAATACCTTTTCAACGGTTTCGGCCGAATTGTCCGTGCGCATGCCGTTCATACTCTATTAGACAGGAAAAGGGGGAAAAAGTTGCATGTAAAATCGGATTCAACGGTTTGCAACTTTTTTCGGATTCGCCTGTCTAATTCGATGAACGCGGAATCCAATTCAACATTCATCGTTTTCCAGAAAGGAGTACATCATGCATCCCGATTTGACCCCCGTTCTGATCCTCGGCGTGACCTTTTGGGGTATTCTCGCGATCGTCCGCGAGGTTTCGCAGAACAAGCTCAGACACCGGATCGTGGACAAGGGATTGACCGGTGTGAACGTCCAGAACCTGTTTCAGGGATGGAACGGCGGAACCCGGTATGGTTCCCTGAAATGGGGCATCCTGATGCTGGGCGTGGGGCTCGTGCTGCTCGTGAGCCAGATCATTTCGGTGGAGGTTTCGGACGAGGCAACTTTCGGAGCCATGTTCGTCACGGCCGGCGTGTGCCTGCTGGTTTACTACTTCGTGGCGCCGAAGAACGCGGAAAAGCCGGAGGATAAAAAGACCGGGCGGTGATCAGACGGTCCTATCCGTCCCAATCCTCGGAAAATGGACGCGGCGCCTCGGGCGTCGCGTCTTTTTTTCAGTAAATAAATTTACCACGGAAAAAGCACGGAGAATAAGAGAGACGTATTTTAATAAAATACTCGGTGCTCTTCCGTGTGCATCCGTGGTGAATTATTTCCTTGTCATTCCTGCAGCGGAGGATCATCCGGATTGACGGCCTTCCAGGTTTCGCCGGTCCAGCCCGGCTTCAGATCCTCAAGCAGTTTCGCGGCATCGGCGGCGTCGTCCTCGCGGACGACGACCACCGCGGGTCCGGTGATGAGGTTTCCGCCTCCAAGTCGGCCCGCGCCCAGCATGTTCTGCAACAGGTCGTTCTCGACGAAGTAGGGGATTCCTTCGCCGTCCAGAAGGGATTTTACGACCATCAGCACGGCCTCGTCGGACGACTCAAACACGGGCACAAGTGGGATGTTGTCCGGAAGGGGATGGTCCGTCGCAAGCGCGGGAACGAGTTCCACGCCGCAATCCGCGCATGACGTGAACCCTTCGCGGTACTCCGAACGGCATTCGGGACAGAACATATCCGGCCTCCATGATTTGTATTATCGGAGGCGTCAAAACGGCATCTGCGCCTCATTGTTTACCCGCCGCGATCCCAGCGTCTATCCCGGATTTTTAAAAAAAATATTACTGCTGAGGTCAACAAAGGATTAATTCATCCGGATTTCCCGGCTGACCTCCGCGCTCTCTGCGTCTCCGCGGTTTTAATCGTACCGCAGAGGCGCCGAGGAAGCAAGGCGCGTCAGTACTGATGGATGATTTTCGCTCCGTCAAAGCCGTTGAATTTCGTCGAGGACGCGGTGCTGTACGCCCCGATATTGTCGGTAACCAGATAATCCCCGATTTTCAGATTTCCCGGAAGGTTCACGGACAATGTGATCTTGTCGAAACTGTCGCAGGTGGGTCCGACGACCGCGCACACCTCCTGCTTCCCGCGCTTGAGTGAATGAAAATTGGGAACCCAATGGTCGTACACGACGCCCGAGAACGTGTGATAGACCCCGTCGTTGATGTGGTAAAAAACCTTGCCGTCCCTTCGCGCCTTGCCGATGATCTCCGACACCAAAGTCGCCGTCGTGGCCACGATGAACCTTCCCGGCTCCGCGATGATTTCGATGTCGTCTGGAAACAGCCTTTCGAATTCGGCGTTCAGAAGTCTGGCCAGCTTTTCGAATTTGGGCACCTGCGCGTCGTACGGCACAGGGAATCCCCCCCCGATGTCGACGATGTTCAGGGCGTGACCCTTCTTCCGGGCCTCGTGGAAGACATCGGACGTGATCGCAAGGGCGGCGGTGTAGTTGTCGAAGTGGGTGCACTGGCTCCCGACGTGAAAACTCAATCCTTCGACCACCAGGCCCGCATCGTAGGCCTGGCGGATCAGCGACTGCGCGTCGCCCGGTTCGGCCCCGAACTTCGAACTCATCTCGACCTGCGACCCGGTGTCCGGCACCTTCAGCCTCAGCACCAGCCCGGCCGTGGGGCAGAACTCCCTGATTTTCCGCACCTCGTCCCTGTTGTCGTACGTGACCAGCGGCCTGTACCGTTTGATTTTTCGCAGCGTGTCGCGGTCCTTGATCGTGTTGGAAAAAATGATCTTGTCCCAGATGAAGAATTCCTGGTCCTTTTCCTTGAAGTGCCTGATGGTTTCGTACACCTGTATGAACTCGTTGTACGAGGCGACATCGAAGCTCGAACCCTCGTCGAAAAGAGTTTTGATGATTTCCGGATGGGAATTCGCCTTCACCGCGTAATAGCACTGCACGCGGGGCAGGTGCTTCTTGAAAATCCGGTAATTGTCGCGTATCGTTTTATGGTCGAGAATGAACAACGGTGTTCCGTGCTCTCCGACCCGCTGCAGAAGTTCCTTTTTTGTCATGGCGATTCGTCACCCCAAAGGTTATGCCGAAAGTTTCCGGATGAGCTTCTTCAGTTCTTCCACTTCGCGGTTGTTTTCGAGATAAGACTTGATCAGCTTTTCGTGCAGTTCCGGCCCCCGGCGGTAGAGGCGCTTCAGCTTTTTAGGCCTGGTCGTCTGCATGACATAGGCCGCCATGATCGGCAGGGCCACGGTCACGTCCAGGTAGGCCGTCACGCTTTCCTCCAGCTTGGTCGGATCGATCTTGCCCCAGCTCGCCGCCTCGCTTGGCGAGGCGCCCGACAGCCCGCCCGTGTCGGGCCGGGCGTCCGTGACGTTGATGTCGTAATCCTGGCCCACCTCGGGAATCATCAGCACTTCCTGGATCTGCGGTTCGGTCTGGAGCATGAAGTTCTTGGGGCTTCCGCCGCCGATCAGGATGACAGCGGTTTTTCCCTTCTCATAGCGCTTGGCGTTCAGGATGATGGCCGTCGAATCGTTAACGTCGATGCTCGGATTGATTTTCAGCCTGAAGCGGTCGCGCAGGCCCGCCGCATCGGCCAGCAGCTCCAGGCCGGCCACGTTCATGCCGATCGTCGAGTCGCCGGGCGAGGACGTGAACACGGGGATCCCGTTCCGGTAGGCCGCCGCGATGATGCTGACCTGGCCAAGACGGTTCTTTCCCTCGTATTCGTCCATGACGCGCCCGAGGTGGTAGTAGAATTCCCGCGTTCCCATTTCCTTCTGAAATTCCGGCCGGATCATGATTTTCCGCAGCCTGCGGTCCGTTTCCATCAGCACGTCCTCGTAATCGAAGAGGATGTCATAGATCCGCGTCACGCCCGTCCTTCTAAGGTCGATGTCGTCCACCGTATGGCTGCCGCGGTGCATCGGCAGGTTGAACGCGAAATGGAGGTCATGGTACATGTTGGCGCCCGTGGCGGTGATCCAGTCGACGAAGCCGTGATTCATCAGCGGGATGACTGCGGAGGGTCCAAGGCCGGCCGGAGTCAGGGCCCCCGCCAGGCTCAGCCCGATCGTGACGTCCTCGCGGGAATACCGGTCCCGCAGCAGGTGGCAGGCGGCCCTCAGCCGTCCGCCGTTGTACGCGTCCATGTTGTCTACCAGGCCCTTGATGTCCGTCTTTTTCGAAATGGGTTCGGGAAGGATCCGCTTGCCCGTGAGGTATTTTCCCTTGCCTGAACAGTCCGCTTTTTTGCTTTTCATTTCTCTGCCTTTCGGTTCAATTTCAGGAATTTGACAACTCCGACCGGTCAAATTTCAACTTAAAATGTTAAAAAGTCAATGAAAATTTTTTTAGGGGGGCTGAAAAAGAATTGATCAAATCCGGGAAATCAGTTATGAAGGATCGGATCGCTCATCAGGATCATTGGATTGATCGATGAAAAATCCCCGGAACGGCACGGAATTTTTTGATGCTCCTGCGTCCCTCTCCGGCGCGGAGCGCCGAGGGACATACGCCCCCGGGGAGGCCGCGGGAGCGAGCAACCAATTTCATGGGCGTTCAGCCTGTGAGTGAAACGTCCAGCCGGTCCATATGCCGTCCGTTCTCAGAATCCCGGCGCTTTTCAGGTCCTTCTTTTCTTCGCCGGCGTTTTGAGAGCCGTTTTTCCCGGTTTTGGCTTCGCCTTCAGCTTCGCTTTCGGCTTCGCTGAATCCGAAAAGCAGTCGAAGTCCTTGCCGAACTGCGCCAGAAATTCGAGCGAGAACGCCCGGAACGTGTAGGAGACCGGCAGGAGCAGGACCGAGTTCACGTAGGGGATCGCCAGAAGCAGGAATCCGGCACAGCAGGTGAAGAGGCCGATGAGGACCACGAGAAACGCCGTCGCGATTTTCATGCAGAAGACGATCAGTCCGTAAACCAGAAACGGCAAGGGATGTGCCTTGAACGCGTCCCAGAAGATGCCGACCGCGGAACCGGTCGTCACGCGGCGTTTAACCATGATGGCGGACACGAAGTCATCCAGAAAAAGGGAGACATATCCCGAGAAGAGGGCCAGCGCCAGGAGTCCCAGCCCCATGGCCAGCGCGCTCATGAGCAGAGCTTCTCCCGGACGCCCGCTTTCGTACCCCGCGGACAACGATAAAAAGCAATAAATCAGGTAGCCTCCAATCACGGCGAAACCGGCGAAACCGAACGCGAGGCGCCAGACGAACAGCGAATTTCCGAGGGGCCGGTGCTCGTGCCAGGGCTCTGCGATCCGCATGCGGTTGTGGGCGACGTTGTCGAGGAACATGAAATTGCCACGCGAGGAGAGCCACGTCATCAACACGGCAAGAATCGCCATGGCCGCGATTCCGGCGAGGATCAGCGCGGCCCAGAAGGGATTGTCCGCGAGCCATTCCCGGGCCTCGGACGGGAACCGGAAAAGATTCTCCCACCCGTGCCCGTCGAACCGGCGCGTCCATTTGGATTGGGCGCCGCCATGCCATTCGGTGAGGCCCGCGAGAAATGAGGTGAACCCGACAATGAACCATTTCCTCAAATCGACAGGCTCAAAGAGGGCCTTTTTCATGCGGTTCCAGCCGCGGCTCAACGGTAAGAGGTATTCGACGTTCATGATGGCTCCTTGTCCTTTTTTTGCGGATAGATTGATATTATTGGCGTAATGAAAATTTTCATAATTTTTTTATCACGTGTATCTCCCGGGTTCCCAGTAATAAATGATCCAATGACAGTTATTCCATAACCTTGTAATTCATGCATTACATCTTTCTTAAGGTTTGAAATTGTGAATCAAAGGCTTGGAGGGCGGCTTTGTCCATGGGATCATACTGTTCCAGATCTCCTGGCCTTTACCCGTTGCAAACCGACTTGAGCGATCAGAACCGAGCCGTAGCAAATCGCAGCGATGTAAAAATTCACCGAGACCCCTATATAGATGGATATGAAGACCGCCAGAGCGGAACAAAGAACCCCGAAAATGCCGTTCAGCGCCCAGTACCAAGGGGTTTCCTCCAGGGCAATGGACTTGGCCAAGCGCATTCCTGTAGGGAAAAACAGTCCCATAAGGAAACCTACTGGAAAGATCACCGATACGGATACGCCGATCTTCAGTAGGACCGGTGCGGAAATCATATTGGCGAGAATCGTTTTAAGCAAGAACCTTAAGCCAAGGAGGCACCCGGCGGTAACAATCGGGTATAAGTACGCCCAAGGCGTCCGTGTCAAAGGAAGTCGGTCGCTTACCAGGCTGCCAATCCCTGTGCTCGCGATTAACGTAAAAAGGAGAATACCCAACGCATAGATTGGGTGGCTCAGCAACACGGTCAACCTTTGAATTAAAGCGATTTCTGTCAGCATGAACCCCGCACCGATCAACGTGAAGTAGACCGCGCCCGACCATAACGTCTTTGCGCGGACATGGCTCTCGATTCCAAAACGGGTTCTGAGCGCAAGCGGCAGCACGATTGTCGCTATGGCGAGGAGAAGAAGGGTCGCCATCAACCCCAGCAGCGTCAACGTTGCGATAAGGTTGCCCCTGATGACTCCGACGTTTCCCGTCACTGCTAAGCCGATATGTGTGAGCCGCAGCATGTTGAAGAAATACGGACTCTCATCGGTTGGCGGATTGTAATTCAACTCCGCCCTCGCTGTGACAGCCGACAGGTCGTCTCGTGTCCGGGCGGATACGATTTGTCCCAATAAGCGTTCGGCGGGAGGCCGACCAGGGAGTAAGACGATGTCAAAACCCAATTCTTTAGAAACTTCCGATAATTTGTCCACATCCTCTTGCAGGAACGGTTGCCGGCTCACGAGCAGCGATGATATATTTCCTGCCGTGATCAAGGCAATATGTTTGGAAGGTTCTTGAACGCCTTGCCCCAGCAGGGCGGCAACAGCCAGGCTTACCACGCGTCCCGTTTCACCGATGTGGTCCGGACTGTGCCACCTGGATACGGTGAATATGCCGTTGTCTTCCAGCCTATTAAGGAATTGATCCCATGCTTCGACTGTGTACAGGGAGTTCTCGGAAAGTGAGAAGGCGCCTGCGCCTGTCGCAGCCCACGTGTCGATGAGCGACATTTGAATAATTGAATACTTCTCGCGTCTTTGCGATAGGTACGCCCTTGCCTCGGCAGTTACCAAGGTGACGTCGGGACGATCAGCGAGCCCGGCAAAAACCCTGAAATCCTTCCGTAACAGGTCGACGAAGATCGGGTTGATCTCTATGCCCCAGACATGATCATGTCCAAATAAAACCGCACTCTGAACGTCCCTTCCTCCGCCCACGCCGATAACGAGGGCTTTACCCCTTCGAGCCAAATGATATGCGATGTTCGTCACATCGTAGCGGAGATGGTCGATGTCCTTTCTGGAATTGAACCGACGCACGAACGTGCCTGCATCGCCGTCAATGGTCATCGGGTACTGGGGGATGGAATCCGTAGGCGCAAAAGGGCTGGGACCCCAATACTGAGGGGGGCCGAACCATTCTTCGTACAGGGCGACCCGGGAGAACGAGTTCCACCGTTCAAGGCGATAGCTGCTGGCGGGTTCGATCCTTCCCTTCACAATCAGTGGCCTGATTCCGATGGGGCTGAGAGAATTGGCGAGGCCCGCCAACAGAAAAAACAAGAACAGCGCAAGACTTAGTCGTGGGAACCGAATCGAAGGCTCCCTCCATCCGAAACACACCGCAGCCATGGCGCTTGTGCAGCTGCAAAGCAAAATGAGGCTTGGTGCGTCGAGCAATTCAAGGCCGCCGAGAACAAACAGACAACCCATTGATGCGCCGATGAGGTCGCTCGCATAGAGCTTGCCCATGGGGAGGTTGTGCTTCGTCAGGACTGCCGATATGATGGTCCCGGCAAAGTAGAATGGCAAAGCGCATGCAACTGTCGTGATGAGAAGGGCAAAAAGGTTCATCACGCTCTTGCTGAGAGTGAGCGGGATCAAACAAAGCAGCAGGAGAGTCACCGGAATACTGAGCGTTAAATAGATGCATGAGATCCATAAAGACCTTGGAAGATTCCTGCTGCTGAATGCTTGAGGATTCAGAAAGACCCTGGTGGCGCCTGCGGTCATCCCAAGCATGGCTGTGGATATGGCGAAAAAGGCTAAATGATACCATGTTGTAACACTCAACAGACGCACCATTGTAATCTCCAGCGAAAGCCCCGAGAAAGAGATGAGAAATAGACCCAAATAAATGTTCATACTGTCTGTCTCCTTACATTGTCAATCACAGGCGGAAGAATTTATCTCACGGCTTGAACGGCCTTCCGAAGCAATCGCCGGGTAGGGATATTTTTCAAAAAAGACCTCCTTTCAATAATATTATTGAATTATTAAATTAAAGAAGAACGGGCGTGGTGAACAGTGTCTGTCGCATAATGGAAAAATTTAACGTGACCAATCCCGATGACCTGCCAGGCCTCTACCAATTTCAGTATCGGCGGCAGACCAGATTTTTTCAAAGAACAAACTCGATTACGTCAACTGAAATTATCATTTCAACAGGCGAAAACAAAATGATTTTTTTCGCACGGAGGGATGTTCTTTACTTGACTTTGTCCTTTTTAAAGGGGTTCCGTCCATTTCAGGGCGTTGTTCGACAAAAGACTATTTTTATTAATCCAACTTAATATTGACCTTTAAGGCTAAATCTTTAATTACTGCCTTTAAAATCCTTGCTTTTGATTTCATATCAGACTTATCTGCTTTTATATTTGAAAGGTTATCTTTTGTTTCTTTTATTGCTTTGTTAATCAAGTCGATCGACATTCTGGAACTGACTTTACAATAAAAATTCATTGATCGACCTTCATTATAATTCTGAAGTAATTCCTCTAACAATGCCTGTCTTTCTTTTTGTTCTCTTAACCAACTTTCTAAACCAACTTCTTTAATTTGATTTAAACTATCAGCAGCCGGAATCCATTCTAGTACTTTTCTTCTCATGAAGATTGTGCAATTAAATATTTCACTGCATTCGGTACAAGTCTCAAATCTATGCTTCTTTGCACAGCAATTCCAAATACTACACCATGAGTGTTGTTCTCCCAATCTACAACCAATGCATCTGCTTGGTGCTTTTGACTGATACTTGTTACATAATCCACAATATAAGCCGCAGCACCCTATGAGATTCTTTGCTTCACTATTTTTCATTTTATCACTGATTGTCCATATACAGTTGTTGTCCAACGATTTTTATCTTTAATACATGAATATTTTTCTTGAAAAAAGCGCCTTTCCATTCGCATATTATTGGTCCACACCAATACTTCACAATCTCTAACGAAAGGAACTCGTTATGAAAATGAAAGTCCTGAAAAAAACCATCACCAGACCGCGTTGTCTTTGCCATTCAAGAAGCTCCAGGCCTTCGCAGGAATGAGTCTGAGGATTTCTGTATCCGGAGAGTACTCGGGGAATCGCCATATCACCCATATCGGAAAACCTCGTCTTCGGGCAGTTTTATTTAAGATGACCGAGAAAACCAAGAATTACGTCCCTGAAGTGCGCATCCGTTTTCTGAAGCGCCAGATGAAATACAAAGTATGTTTCAGTCGGAAGATAAAAACACCAGGACCTGGCAACCTATCCAAATGA
>Ga0315274_10014528_pt1 | contig 11165 bp, 8 predicted proteins | sample YL17G02_20_MG_FD_203700 | JGI IMG/M metagenome (GOLD analysis project Ga0315274, IMG submission 203700) | Sediment microbial communities from Yellowstone Lake, YNP, Wyoming, USA - YL17G02_20 | ecosystem: Environmental > Aquatic > Freshwater > Lake > Sediment | place: USA: Wyoming | collected...
AAAGAAAGAAAAAGGTAGATGTTTTATCCACAGCCCGCCTTGATTGACAAAGCACTTTGGTTATGGTATAAAACAATAATATGAATTTTAATTACCCGAGCAAAGCGAAGGGTGGAAAAGAACGAATGTTCTTTGACTACCAAAAAATTTGTTTAAATCTTTTAAAGGACTTACCGGAAAGGCAAAAAGAAGTGATTTTGCGGCGTTTTGGTTTGGAATCGGGAGAAAGAGAAACTTTGGAATCAATCGGCAGGGACTTCGGAATTACCAGAGAAAGAGTCCGCCAGATTGAAAATGACGGATTCTTGCGGCTGAAACCCAAATTGGAATCTTTGCAGAATGTCTTCCAGCATTTTACCGAGCAGCTCAAAAGCGCGGGAGAAATAAAAAGGGAGGAAACCCTGCTTTCCCGGTTGGGAGGGGAAGATTATCAGCCCCAGATTTTCTTTTTGCTGACCTTGGGAGAACCATTCCAGAGAGTTTCTGAGACCAAAGAGTTTCATCCTTTCTGGACAATAAATCCCAATTCTCAGGAGTCAGCTCAAAAAGTGGTGAATTCTTTTTATCAGAAATTAGAGAAGACCAATCGACCCATAACTCTTTTGGAATATAAATCTTTGACTACGCCACCGGAGGTTTTGGAGTCATTTCTGGAGGTTTCAAAAATAATCCAAAAAAATCAGGAGGGGTTCTTTGGTTTGAAGGATTGGCCAGAAATTAATCCAAGAAATATCAAAGATAAGGCCTATCTGGTCTTCAAAAAAGAGAAAAGACCCCTTCATTTCAGGGACGCGGCTAAATTAATCGGACCTGATGCTCTGCCTCAAACCGTCCACAACGAACTGATTAAAGACCAGAGATTCGTTCTAGTGGGCCGGGGGACTTACGCTTTGAAAGAGTGGGGATACGAGGAAGGAGATGTGAAAGACGTGATTTTGAAAATTTTAAGAAAAGTTAAAAAACCCTTGCCCAAAAAAGAGATTTTGGAAAAGGTCTCAAAGCAAAGACTGGTTAAAGAAAATACCATTCTGCTCAATTTGGGCAATAAAAAATATTTTTTAAAGACCCCGGAGGGAAAATATACCTTCCAAAAATCATAATGACATTATTCCCCGAGACCTTACCTTCCTTGCTTCCTGTCATCTGGCAGATTTTTAAATCCTGGTGGTGGCTGCCGCTCATTTTTATATTGTGGCGGCCTTTTATTTTTATGTATATTTGGTGGAGAAAACAAAGATACGATGCGACAGTCAAAAGAATTGTTCTAGAAATTAAAATACCGAAAGAAGTGTTAAGACCGATAAAAGCCATGGAGGACGCTTTTGCCGGTTTTCACGCCATTCATGATGTTTTTACATGGAGGGAGGTCTGGATAGAAGGTCAGTTTATTCTGACCATCGCCCTGGAAATCGTCAGCATTAACGGCGAAGTTCATTTTTATATTAGAACTCCCCAGAATTTTCGGGGCATCATTGAATCCAATATCTACGCCCAATATCCCGAAGCCGAAATTACCGAAGTTCCTGATTACACCAAAAACATTCCCCAGAGCATTCCCGACAAGGAATGGGATATGTGGGGCACGGATGAAATCAATAGCAAGCCCGACCCTTATCCGATTAAAACTTATACCAAGTTTGAATCAGAAACCCAGACCAAAGAGGAAAAAAGGATTGATCCTTTGGCCGGTCTTTTAGAAGGAATGGCTACTTTGGGACAGGGAGAACAAATGTGGGTTCAGATTGTTGCCAAGCCCATCAGAGAAGAAAAAGAATGGATAAAGGAGGGCTTGGAAATCAGAGACAAATTAGTCAGAAGGCCGGAAAAACCAAAACAAAAACCAATGGTTCAGGAAGCGGCTGAAATTTTAATTACCGGTACAGTGCTTGGAGAAACGCCGGCAGGCGAAAGGGAGATAATTCCGCCGGAAATGAAATTGACTCCGGGAGAGAGAGAAATCGTTTCGGCCATTGAAGAGAAAATCGGCAAGTTCGGTTATGACTGCAATATCAGATTTATTTATCTGGGGAAACGTGATGTCTTTTTCAGGCCGAGAGCCAGAATGCCCTTTGGATTCTTTAAAGATATTTCCACTGAAAATATGGGCGGTTTAAAGCCCGACAAAAGAACGATGACTAAATCAAAATCAGTTCCTTTTTGGTTTTTAGACAAAAGACGGATTTACTTGAGAAAAAGGCGTCTTTTCAAAAGGTATGTTAAAAGGGTAACTCCTTTCTGGCCGAGAGCGGGCGGTACTTTTGTTTTGAATACCGAAGAATTGGCGACCATCTTTCATTTCCCCGGCAGGCAGGTTGTTCCTGCTCCTGCTATTCCCAGAGTTGAAGCAAAAAAAGGAGAAGCGCCTCCAGGATTACCCGTTGAATTAGAATAATTCATGGCTAAAGAAGAAATAAATTTTTTCGGCGAAACCACTTTCCGCAACGTCAGAAAAAAATTCGGAATTAAACCCGACGACCGCAGGCGTCATGTTTATGTTGTGGGAAAGACCGGTATGGGAAAAACCGCGATGCTGGAAAATATGGCGATTCAGGATATTCAGCAAGGAAAAGGCATCGGTTTTGTGGACCCGCACGGCGAGGCGGCTGAAAAACTGCTGGATTTCGTTCCCCCAAAAAGGGTCAACGACGTCATTTATCTTAATCCGGCGGATTTGGATTATCCCATTGCCTTTAACGTGATGGAAAAAATTGGTTTGGAGCATCGGCATTTGGTGGCTTCGGGTTTAATGGGCGTATTTAAGAAAATCTGGCCTGATGTCTGGTCTGCAAGAATGGAATATATCTTGAATAATTCCATTTTGGCTCTTTTGGAATATCCCGGTTCCACTCTTTTGGGAGTAAACAGAATGCTGGCTGACCCTGATTATAGAAAAAAAGTAGTGGAGAGAATTACTGACCCAATGATTAAATCCTTCTGGATTAACGAGTTCGGCCGCTATACCCAGAGATATGAAGTTGAAGCGACCGCCGCCATTCAAAACAAAGTCGGTCAATTTATTTCCGCTCCTTTGATTCGAAACATTATCGGCCAAGTTCAGTCAAACATTGACATGAGAAAAGTAATGGATGAAAGAAAGATTTTAATTTTGAATCTGTCCAAGGGCAGAATCGGCGAAGACAACTCTTTGCTTTTAGGAGCGCTTTTGATTACCAAAATTCAGTTAGCCGCTATGTCCAGAGTGGATATTCCCGAAGAAAAGAGAAAGGACTTCTTTCTTTACGTTGACGAGTTTCAGAACTTCGCCACGGAGTCCTTTGTCAATATTCTGTCTGAAGCCAGAAAATACCGGTTGGCCCTGATTTTGGGGCATCAATACATTGCCCAAATGGAAGAGGAGGTAAGGGACGCGGTTTTTGGGAACGTCGGAACGATAATTTCTTTCAGGGTGGGGGCAGAGGACGCCGAATATCTGGAAAAAGAATTTACCCCGGAATTTTTGGCCGCTGACATAGTGAATTTAGGTAAATACAATATTTATTTGAAGTTAATGATTGACGGATTAGCCGGCCGGCCTTTTTCAGCCGAGACCCTGCCTCCTATCTCAACATCTGAAGAATCGGTCAGAGAAAAAATTATTAAGGTTTCCCGTGAGAGATACGGCACCAAAAGGCAAATTGTGGAAGAAAAAATTAGCCGCTGGGTAGGTGTTTCGTCTCCCGCCGGGACAATAGCTCCGGCGCCGGCAGCCGCCGCCTCTGCTGTTCTTTACGACGCCAAGTGCGCTTTATGCGATAAATGGACAAAAGTGATTTTCCCGCCTGACGGGAAAAGGCCGGTTTATTGCAAGCCCTGCCTGAAAAAAAGAGAGGGAGAAAGAAACTTTCCCGTCCAGAGGCAAAATACAGGCATTTCTCTGAAAGAGGCAATAGAAGCCTTTCCCATTCCTTTCTCGGCGCCCAGGAAAGAGATAAAAGAAAAACCAAAAAGAAAAGAAGTTGATTTGGGAGAATTGAAAAAGGTTTTGGAAAAGTCCTTGGGCGACAATTTAAATAACGTTAACCCTCCCGTTAAATCGCCGGATGAAGACATTAAAGAACCTCAATCTTAAAGGGAAAAAAGTTCTGGTAAGATGCGATTTCAATGTTCCCTTTGATGAAAAGGGGTTGATTTCTGACGACTCCCGGATAAAAGAAACCCTGCCCACCATTGAATATTTAATAAAAAAAGGAGCAAAGATAATTTTAATGAGTCATTTGGGAAGGCCAGAAAAAAATCAAAAATCAAATACCGAGATTCCATTTATGGAAGCGATGGTGAAGAAGAGAACGAAGTTCTCTTCGCCCATCAAAAATCAAAAATTTAGTTTAGGACCCATTGCTTTAAGATTAGAAGAATTATTAAGACAAAAGGTTAATTTTTTAGATGATTGCGTTGGGGAAAAAATAGAAAAAGAGATAGACGAGACGAAAGAAGGAGAAGTTATCTTGTTGGAAAATTTAAGATTTTATGACGAGGAAGAGAATAATGATAATGGCTTTGCTAAAAAGTTAGCGAAACTTGGCGATATCTATATCAACGATGCCTTTTCAGCTTCTCACAGGAGCCATACTTCAATAGTCGGTATACCAAAATACCTGCCTTCTGGAGCAGGATTATTATTTGAAAAAGAAATTAAAATTCTTTCCAAGGTCTTAGGGTCTCCCTGGCATCCATTAGTAGTGATAATAGGCGGAGTGAAAATTGAAAGCAAAATCGGGGTGATTGAGCAATTTTTGAAAAAAGCCGACCACCTGCTTTTGGGCGGCGAGATTGCCAACACGATTTTAATAGGCAAGGGCGTTTCTCTGGGCAGGCCCTTGTTGGACAATAAAGAGATAGTTAAAAAAATTGAAAAAATTAATATCACCTGTCCAAGAATTCATTTACCGGTTGACGGTGTTATTTCTCTGGAAAATATGGCGGAAGGATATTTCAAAATTGGGGCGATAGGCAGCGTCAAAAAAGAAGAAAAGGTCTATGATATTGGGCCGGAAACGATTGAAATTTTCTCCGAAATCATAAAACAGGCAAAAATGATTCTCTGGTCAGGGCCTCTGGGATTGTTTGAGGAGAAAAAGTTTGAAAACGGGACAAAGGAGACGGCCCAAAATATCGTCAGAAATCACTCGGCTTTTAAGGTTGCAGGAGGAGGGGATACGATATCCGCTCTGAATAAATTCGGGCTTTTGGACAAATTTGACCATGTTTCCACCGGCGGCGGCGCCATGCTGGAATTTCTATCCGGAGAAAAACTGCCCGGCATAGAAGCCCTAAATCGATACTAATATACGAATTGATACTAATTATACTAATATCCGCATCATTAGTATGTATTAGTATATTGGCATCGCGGTTATGGAAATAAAGAATCTTAAAAAAGCGGCTGACAGAATAACAGCCGCCATTAAAAACAAAGAAAAAATCATTCTTTACGGCGACGCTGACTTGGATGGAATAACTTCAGTTATTATTCTGAAAGAATCCATTAAAAATATGGGCGGAGATGTCGCTTCTGTTTATTTTCCGTCCCGGGAAAATGAGGGATACGGCATAACCAAAACCGCCTTGGACTCGCTAAAAGGGTTCTCGCCGGCTCTTTTTTTAACTTTGGATTGCGGCATAAGCAATTTTGAAGAAGTGAGGCAGGCAAAAAAAATGGGGTTTGAAGTGGTTATTGTAGACCACCACGAAGTTTTGGACAAGTTGCCAGACGCCTCAATTGTCGTTGACCCGAAACAAAAAGGGGACAGATATCCTTTTAAGGGGCTGGCTGCCGCTGGTCTCGCTTATAAACTTTCCCAAGCTTTATTAAAAAATAAATTTTCCGATTCGCTGAAAAAAAATTTTTTGGAACTAGTGGCATTGGCGACGTTAGCTGATATGATGCCGCAGGAGGCGGACAATAAAGAAATGATTGAAGAGGGACTTTCTGTTTTGAGAAATACCTGGCGGCCGGGATTGCGGGCTTTTTTTGAGACAGAAGAGATTAAGGACTCCGAGACATTCAGGGAATCCTGCCAGAAAATTATTTCTGCCCTGAATACAATTGAGGTGAAAGACCATTTCCCTGAGACCTATTTGCTTTTAACCGCCGACTCATTGAAAGAGGCAAAAGAGAAAGCTGAGAATCTTCTGTCCAGGCGCGATAAAAAACGGCAGGAAATCAGGGAAATCGCTGAAGAAGTGGAAAGCCGGATTTCAAAGAAAATAAAAGAGCCGGTTATTTTTGAAGGGAATTCCACTTGGTTCTTGGCTCTTTTGGGAGCTGCCGCCGCAAGGATATGTCACGAGCATCAAAAGCCGGTTTTCCTTTTCAGGAAGCAGGAAAAAGAAAGTCGGGGAGCGGTGAGGGTGCCGGCCGGGGTTAATGGGGTGGAGCTGATGAAAAAGTGCTCAAAATATCTTGTAGGTTACGGTGGCCATCCTCAGGCAGCCGGCTTTTCAGTGAAGAATGAAAATTTGGAAAAATTCAAAGAATGTTTAATTGAGAACTACGTAAGATAATATGAAGAGGATAACAATATATACTGACGGCGGGTCGCGGGGAAATCCTGGTCCTTCGGCCATTGGTGCGGTTTTCTGCAACGAAAAAGGCGATATTATAAAGAAATATTCAGAGGTATTAGGAGAGAAAACTAACAACGAAGCCGAATACGAAGGAGTGATTTTTGCCCTGAAAAAATTCAAGGCGCTTTTCGGAAAAAAATTAGCCGAATCAAGCGAAATTGAAGTCAGGGCCGATTCGGAACTTTTAGTCAGGCAATTAAACGGCCAATACAAGATTTTAGAACCCAAAATCCAGTCCTTGTTTTTGGCGGTCTGGAACTTGAAACTGGATTTCAAAAAAGTAAAATTCAAACTCATTCCCCGCGGAAACAATAAAGAGGCGGACAGATTAGTTAACGAGGCGCTGGATACAAAACAGGGGAATTTAATATAAGACCCGAGCGTTAGCGAAGGGTGAAGATGAGGATTTATCCTCATCGCCTATTAAATCAAAAAGGCAGGGGGTCAAACCCCTGCCTATTGATGTCCCAGTAAGTCTGTAAGCCGAATTCTGTATTTGTCGAAGAGAATTTCATTCCCTTCTTCACCTTCACTTCCATAAATGGAAGCTTGGTGTGTGATCATCTATCTGGGCCAAAAATTACTCTTTGGTTCAAGCGAACTACTTTTCACTGAATAAGAATCATAAAACTCTTTCCAGCTTTGTTCTTGCACCCAATAAGGATTTAGCCGTTTCACTCCAGAAATTACTTTCTGGACTCGCCGAGCACATAAATTATATGCTCGGCGCCTCAGCCCTTTCGGGCTTCAGCGTCTCTGTTCGCACCTCGCACCTCGCGGTGGACGGGTATTACCCGCTATCTTTTTAACCCCTGCAATAGCAGGACGTTGGAGTTCGGACTTTCCTCTCCATGCGAATTTGCACAGAGCGATCACCCGACTTACTAGGACAAATCCATTTTACCCCTTTATTTTTTTTCTGTCAAGGATATAATAATAAAATATGGAACTTTATTCCAATCCGGGCAAAAATTTAATCGTTGAAATAAACGGAAAGAAATACGCTCGCTATCCGGTCAGGACTCATTTGATTACCGAAAAAGACAATGATTACGCTGAAATCATTAAAAGATACGCCAAAGATTATTTGGAGCCGGGTGACATTGTTTTTATTGGAGAAAGAAGCTTGGCTTCCAGTCAGGCTAGAAGTTATCCAAAAGACAAAGTGAAACCTGGTAGGTTAGCTAAGTTTCTAGTTCGTTTTGTCACTAAATCTCCTTACGGGATTGGACTCGGCTCTCCTGAAACCATGCAATTGGCAGTTGAGGAGGTAGGAGGAGCGCGAATGCTTTTGGCTGCCTTTTTCGCCGCCCTCACCAAACCCTTCGGATTAAAAGGAATTTTTTACAAGATTGCCGGACCCCAGGCAAAAGCGGTTGATGGCGCGGCTGACTATGTAATTCCTCCTTACAATACTTATGTAAGTAAGGCCCCGCTCAATCCTAAAGAGACAGCAGAGAAAATCAGTAAAAAAATCGGATTTCCGGTTGTTATTGTTGATGTCTGCGATATTGGAGGATGGGTGATGGGAGCGAGCAGGGGAGTTGATAAAGAATTTATTATCAAGACATTAAAAGACAATCCCTTGGGTCAGACCACAGAGCAAACTCCTTTCGGGATTTTACGGGAGATTAAAGAGTAAACCATTTGTGTGATGCTAAAGAAAATATTTAATATTCAGACCAAAAACATAACTTTCGCCGCTTTCATTTTGGGAGCGGCCAGTTTTTTCAGCGCGTTGCTTGGGCTTTTTCGCGACCGGCTTTTAGCCGGCCATTTTGGCGCAGGGCTGGAACTGGATGCTTATTACGCCGCTTTCCGAATCCCTGATTTTATTTCCATGGTTTTGATTATGGGCGCGATTTCTGCAGCCATCATCCCGGTTTTCAACGAATATCTTGTTCGTTCCCGAAAAGACGCTTTTGAGTTTCTTTCAAACCTTTTTAATTTATTTTTGCTTTGTCTGATAATCGTTCTGATTTTCTTGGTGATTTTCACCCCTCAACTGATGAATTTAATCGCGCCGGGATTTTCGGGCGAGAAAAAAGCGCTGACCGTTTTACTGACCCGCATTATGTTTTTAAGCCCTATTTTGCTGGGGATAAGCAATATCATTTCATCAATTTTGCAGGTTTTCCAAAGATTCCTGATTACTTCTTTAACTCCCATTGTCTACAATCTGGGAATAATTTTCGGTATTATTTTTCTGGTTCCCAAAATGGGCGTTCAGGGTCTGGCTTGGGGCGTGGCTCTGGGAGCCGCTTTACATCTTTTAATCCAAGTTCCGATTCTTTTTAAAGTGGGATTTAGATTAAAAAAGGCGCTTGATTTTCGCCATCCCGGTTTTATAAAAGTGATAAAATTAACCATACCTCGTTCAATTGGTTTGGCGGCCATGCAAATTAATTTGATTGTAGTGACAGCCATTGCCTCAACTTTAACCGCAGGCAGTATCGCGGTTTTTAATTTGGCTGAAGGTCTGGCGCGTCCTCTTTTGACCCTGATTGCTGTTTCTTTTTCCCTGGCCGCTTTTCCCACCTTGAGCTTGTCTTTTTCCAGAGGAGATAAAGAAAAATTCAATCGGGTATTTTCTATGGTTTTTTCTCGCACTCTTATTTTGATTTTACCTCTCAGTTTTTTACTTTTCCTGATGAGAGATTTCGTTGTTTCAATCATTCTCCGCGTGGGGAAATTTGGTCTGGTTGATACCCATTTGACCGCCGCCTGTTTGGGAATGTTTGCTTTTGGTCTTTTTGCCCAGAGTTTGAATCTTTTGCTGGCTAATACTTTTTACGCTTTTCAAGATACCAAAACCCCGGCGCTCGCCAGTGTCGCCGGCATGGTGGCTAACATTGTTTTTTGTCTTGTTTTCGTCAGGTTGCTTTCTTTTCCTAACTCATTTCAGCAATTCTTTGTAAATTTCTTTAATCTCCAGAAAATCAATGGCTTGGAAGTCATCGGTCTGCCGCTGGCGGTTTCCCTCTCCGCCATTTTCCAATTTTTAATTATTTTTACCCTCTTTAACCGAAAAAAAGCTCTGACTTTCAACAAGTCCCTTTGATGGAAAACATACATAATTTTTGTATTATTTCACATATTGATCACGGGAAGTCAACTTTGGCTGACCGGTTTTTGGAATTGACCCAAACCGTGCCCAAGGAAAAAATGCGTCCGCAGTTTTTGGATATGATGCCTCTGGAAAGAGAAAAAGGAATCACTATTAAAATGACCCCCGTCCGAATGCAGTACATCTTAAATCTTAAATCTTACATCTTAAATCTAATTGACACCCCCGGCCACGTTGATTTTTCTTACGAGGTCTCCCGTTCTTTGGCAGCGGTTGAAGGCGCAATTTTACTGGTTGATGCCACCAAGGGAATACAAGCCCAGACCATTGCCAATCTGGAACTGGCAAGAAAACAGAATTTAATCATTGTTCCAGCGATTAATAAAATTGATTCTCCTCAGGCGCGAATTAAGGAGACGAAAGAAGAATTGGCCCAACTGCTAAACATTCCGGAAAATGAGATTTTTGAAATTTCCGCCAAATACGGAACCAATGTTGAAAAACTTCTGGAAGCAGTAATAAAAAAAATACCTTCGCCAAAAGGTGATACCCAAAGTTCTTTAAGGGCTTTAATTTTTGATTTAAAATATGACGCCTTCAAAGGGGTAGTGGCTTTTGTCCGGGTTTTTGACGGCCAAATCCAGAAAAACGAAAAAATTCTTTTGATGTCCAATAAGATTGAAGGCGAAGCAAAAGAAGTGGGATATTTTACTCCGGAAATGTTTCCTCAAAAAGAAATAAGAGCAGGGGAAGTGGGTTTCATTGCCACTGGCATCAAAGAGTCGGGAAAAGTCAGGGTAGGAGACACCGTAACAGAAATCTCAAATCTCAAAACTCAAATCTCAAAATTAGAGCCGTTACCCGGGTACCAGGAGCCAAAACCAATGGTTTTTGCTTCTTTCTATCCTCAAAACCCGGACGACTTTGATTTATTAAGGGACTCGTTGGCTAAATTGAAACTAAACGACCCTTCTTTGACTTTTGAACCGGAGACAAAAGACGGGTTGGGTAGGGGATTTCGTTGCGGATTTTTGGGAACCCTTCACGCTGAAATTATCTCAGAAAGGGTCTTGCGAGAATACAAATTAAAGTTGATTATCTCTACTCCCTCGGTTCTTTATAAAATCATTGACAATAAAAATAAGGAATTATTTATCAAGTCAGCCACGGACTGGCCCGACTTTTCTCAAATCAAGGAGATTCAGGAACCCTGGGTAAAGTTAGATGTGATTGTGCCCCAAAACTATCTGGGTCGGATTTTGGAATTGCTTCAGGGCTTTGAGGCGAGAAAAATTGAGTCAAAATATTTCGGCGAAGATAAAACCCTTTTGATATATGAAGCCCCGCTCAGGGCAATTATCACCGGATTTTATGACAAATTGAAAGGAGCGAGCCAGGGGTTTTCTTCAATGAATTATGAACTTTCAGGATACAAAGCAGCCGACTTGGTCAAATTGGAAATTCTGATAGCGGGCAAAAAAGAAGAGGCATTTTCGAAAATCGTTTCCAGAAAAGACGCATATGAGGCCGG
>Ga0315274_10014531_pt1 | contig 11163 bp, 11 predicted proteins | sample YL17G02_20_MG_FD_203700 | JGI IMG/M metagenome (GOLD analysis project Ga0315274, IMG submission 203700) | Sediment microbial communities from Yellowstone Lake, YNP, Wyoming, USA - YL17G02_20 | ecosystem: Environmental > Aquatic > Freshwater > Lake > Sediment | place: USA: Wyoming | collected...
AGCTTCATCAGCAGTTTGATTTTCTTTGTCTAAAACCCTACTTTTTATATCATATTGTGCCAACATAGCTGATAAGTCATTTACTTTCTGTATGTATCCTTCATTAACATTAACAAAGCCAATGTCAAATTCTGTATTCTGATTCATGTTGATGCAGTTAAGCACAAATTGTGCTGCATATTCAGAACCATCAATTCTTACACAACCTAAAGCAACATTCTTGCCATCTTTTGGCGGAGGCATTTGAACTGCTGCAAAAAGTGCATCAAGGCCTCCTGGGCTGCTTGAAGAACCACCCCAAACCGGGACTGCAATAACTGGCTTGCTTGTGTCTGCTGCAATTGAGCCTGGTAATGCTGCTGCAAGCCCTGCAAGTGCAATAAAGTAATTAGCATCAGATTTTTTTACATAATCGCTAAGTTTTTCTTTGTCCCTGTGCGCAGACAGATAAACAGTTTCATAACTTACTTTTGCTTCACCAAGGATTGCTTCAATCGGCTTAACTGCTTTTTCATCACTTTTGCTTCCAGCAATTATGGCTACTTTGGTCATTTTAGCGTCTCCAAGAACTTTTTAACTGATTCTGAACCCCATAACTTTGTTGAAATCTCCATACATTTGTTCGATGCTTCACCAGTATAATTTTCTGGCTTAAATTGTTCAAGCTCTTCTATATGGATTACCTTTGTAACTTCTTCCATTGTTTTCAGCTTCTCAATAAAGTTAATCTCTTTTTCTTCAGCTTCTCTTGTTGCAACTCTAATGAGCTCATGTGCCACTTGTCTGCTCATTCCTCTGTCTGAGAGTTCCATCATAACAGCTTCGCTCATAACTAGTCCGTTTGTTGTATAAAGGTTCTTAAACATATTCTTCGGATAAACTTCCAGTCCTCTCGCTACTTTTTCTGCTCTTGTAAGAATCTCATCTAAATAAGCAAAATTTTCATAGATTATGTCACGTTCATTACCTGAATTTGTAAGATCTCGCTCATGCCACAGTGCAATGTTCTCATGTGCGACCATTGTGTTTGATCTAAGCTTTCTTACAAGAGAACATATATTTTCTGAATTAATTGGATTTTTCTTATGCGGCATTGTTGAAGAGCCAACCTGCTTCTTCTTTGTTCCTTCTCTTACTTCAAGTATCTCCTGTCTTGAAAGCTCCCTTACTTCTTTGGCATACCTTTCAAGTACTTCTCCTGTTGTTGCCAATGCGCTAAGAAGGTCGGCATATGGTGCTCTCCCTACAACTTGTGTTGAAATATCTTCCATTTCTATGCCGAGCTCTTTGCCCAACATATCTTCAAGCTTTTGGCTATCGACAGGTTTGCCATCTAATGTCTTTAATTTAGTTAACGCATTATATGCGCCAACAGCGCCAGAGAACTTTCCTTTAATCCTATTCATTTGGTAATCCATATTCCAGATTTGTTTTTGCAGATCATTCGCATAATTTGCAAACTTAAAACCAAATGTTATAGGGACTGCCTGTTGTGCATGGGTTCTGCCAATGCAAGGCGTATCCTTGTAACTCAGCGTCATCTCAAGAAAAGTATCCCGTACTTTTACCGCTTTTTCTTTGACTATTTTGTAAGCTTCTCTTATCCTAAGAACTTGTGCACAGTCTTCTATATCAAAAGATGTTGCTGCTTTATGTATGTCACCGCCTGCTTCTTTTCCATAAACAGAATCAACTTCTTCACAAGCATCTGCAAGTGCACGTACCATTGCCATTAAATCATGTTCCAGTTCTGCTTCATATGCTCTTACCTTTTCTGGCTTTGCATAGGCCACTGCTTTTGTTATTATCTCTGCATGTTCAGGTTTTATTATGTTCATTTTTGCTTGTGTTCTTGCAAGTGCTGCTTCGACTAGCCAATTACATTTGTACCAGTGCTCTTCCTCAAAAATTGGACGTGTGTCTTTAGCATACCTAGCTTCTAACGGATGAGATGCCATTTTATCACTATATTATTGAATCCTTCCTTAATTGTCTGAAATCAGAGCATAAAGTATCGACTTCAGCTTTCTCTGCTTCAAGAGTCCACATCCTAGAACCTACATCATAAATTTTCACAAGGTACTCAAGAAGTTCTTTTAGTAGAGGGTCTGCATCTCTTATTTTTGGCCAATCTTCCCTTGGGACCCCTTTTGCAATTAATGGGTCAACTTCTGCTTTCCATGGAAGGAAATCATTCTTGTACCAACTCATTTTTCTCATGCCATCTCTTGCCACTTGTTTAGAAAGCTTGAGGATTTCACCATCATTGAAATGGATTTCAAATCTGTCTTCATCAAGTGTGCCACAGCAATCCCCTACGATAAGTACACCATGATAGTAAATCCATTCCCTTTTTCCATCAGGATGTCTTAAATCAACTCCGTAGTGCGCAGCAACATGTTCTGTATGTCCATTTAATGCACGGTTTACAGTTATATCTGATTCTTCAAGCCTGTTAAATTGTGCTTCATCTAACCCAGATAATTTTATTGCTTGTTTCCTTGTAAGGAACTTGTCGCCTTTTTCATATTTTGTAGTATAAGTCACAATTGGGTGTGGTAGTGTTCCATCTTCTGAAATCGCTTCGAGCCCAATGTCCTGTGGGGTAATCTCTTTGTTTTTATACATCTTCATTATTGAACTATCTGAACCTAATTCATTTCTGCCAATAACTTCTAATGGTATTACGTAGTTTTGTGCGCCAACATGAATATCATACTCAAAATCAAGAGTTATCTTTGGACCAGGTATTGGTTCTGCGATTGGTTTATGCTCTGTAAAAACATTTGCTGCATCAACAAGCATCACATTACGTTTACGTGACTTTTCTGAATTTATTGGAAGTCCTTCTTTAAGGACATATGATTTTATGTAGTGTGTTAATCTTGTTGGAATCAGTTCTTTAAAAGTATAATCTGACATCCTCCAGAGAGCTATTCCTTTCCCTGGAATTTCATCTGGTAACTTAATCCCATAACCTGCAACAAGATCATCTACAGAATATGTGTCTTTGAATGTAAATGTTGCTTTGCCTGTGTTAGTTAAAGTTGGTTTAACAATAATATTTACATTTTTAGCTGAACCCATTAAATGCACCCCCAAAATAATTAAACTTCTAACAGCAATATTGCATATAAATGTTTTGTAACTGAAAAGTTTATAAGCCAAAGCACTATATCCGAGTTAAGAAAGGAGTGTTTACATGGTATATGATCCTACAAAACCGTTTAAAGAACAAGTAATGGCTAACATAAGGAAAACCTGGAAAGACAAGGTTGTTGAAGTTGGACCTTATGCAATGGTTAAATTGCGCGATGGCAGACTTGGGCTTTTCCATGCAGATGGTATTGGCACTAAAGGATACCTTCATTGGCAACAAAAGACTTTCAAAGAAGCAGCGCAAGATGCTCTTGCGATGAATGTTGATGATTCTATAATGCTTGGTGTTTATCCTGAGGTTGTTGTTGACCATATGATTTTAGCAGAAGAGAGTAATGAAGCAATACTTGGTGTAACTGAAGGCCTTTGTGACCTGTGTAGTGACCTGGATATAGTTGTTCCCGGCGGAGAAACAGCTATCCTTGATACAATAAAAGGACTTGAAGTCGGTGTTGTAACATATGGCTCAATTGATGAAAAGGATATAGTGAAACCTAAAATTAAAGATGGAGATAAAATAATAGGCATAGAAAGCAGTGGGATACACTCAAATGGTTTGACTTTTATCAGAGAAATGATATTTGATAAGCTTAAACTAAAAATGGATTCAACACTGCCATGTTACTTAAACAAAAAAATTGGTGAAGAATTAACAATACCAACACACATTTATCTGCCTGTTTTAAAAGAAGTGCTTGACAATTACAGGGATAAAATAAGTGGTATGATGCATATAACAGGCGGCGCATTTTCTAAGCTTCTTGATATTGCAGGCAATAATGCTCTTGAAATAACAAAGGAACACGGATTGACGCCACAGCCAATATTTAATTTCTTGCGTGACCAAAATCTTATTTCTGAAGTTGACATGTACAGAAAATTCAATTGCGGTATTGGTTTCGTAATAACATGCAGGCCTGGTGTTGAAAATGACTTAGTAGGGATTATCGGAGAGAAATTTAAAGCAGAGGTTATTGGACAGGCTTCAAAATCTCCAGATCCTGCTGTGTTAGTATATCCGCACTTCAGCGCTAACAAAGTATTCTATAAATATGACAATAATCACAAAGTTTTTGGCACAACATTTGTAAATAACGTTTAGAGAAAGCTTTTTATTTAGAAACTGACATTGTGAAACTATGAAATACAAAGTAATATTACCTGATAAATCAGAAACTCCATTTGACGATAAGCAGTCAGCATTCAGATTTGCTGGGCAAAAGGCAAAGGAGACCAATAAACTGATAAAAGTCGAAGGAAACACTGATGGATTCGACTGGGAACAAATAGCACTGGTATACCCAACTGGGCAAATCCAGGAAGGAACTGGTGGTTTCGGATTTTTCAAGCGAATGCCACTAACAAAAAGAAGGTAAACCTTATTTATACTAAACATTTAGTAATTCTTGTGATTTTATGATATTTAAGCCTGGTCCGGATTCTGGAAGAGTACGAGAAATAGAAGAACGTGCACAGTGCAGAATCACTGAAATGAGCAAAGAAGAAAAGATGACTTCAAAGTACTGTAGTGTTGGCGAACATGAAACTGAAGAACAACTGTTTTATTGTAAGCACTGCAAAAGAACATTTTGCGAAGAACATGGCGATGAAGTAAATGGTATTTGCAATGAATGCATAGAAGAACAAGCAGGGGAACAATGAACGAAGAGTTAAAACAAATAATGAAATTTCTTGTGCCACAATATAAGTTTTTGGCACTCTTGATGTTTAGCAAGAAAAACGCAGAGCTTCATTCTTTAAAGCTGAGAATAAAAAATGGGTTAAACTCTAATTCTGTGATAGCATTTGACGAAAAAAACAAATATCTTGACATCGATATAAAATCTCTGGAAAAAGAAAAAGGCAAGTCATGGGTTTCTGCACTAAAAAAGCAGCTAAAAGTTATAGAAGAAACTATCAAAGTCTAAATTTGTTCTATTATTTTGCTCGTAATTGCGTCAACATACCTGCTTTTAGACCTGTTTTTAACAAGAACAGTTGCTTTGTAAAACGGGTAGTAAACAATCGTATGTTCAATTATTTCGGCTTTATCTGCTATTGATTTAACAAAATTGCTAATTTGTTTTATGCTTACTTCTGGATTAATCGTGCTTGCTGATAGTTTCTGCTCTTCAAATGAGATAGTATTGTGTGAAATCTTTTCAATGCTTGGTGATTCAACTTTTGAAAGAAGGAAGTACGCATTTGCCCTGCCTACTTTTTTTGAACCAATTAATTTTCTTTCTGAAAGTTTCTGCAGAGAACTTCTTACTATCGACTCAGAATAACCAGTTGCATTTTCAAGTTCAGACCCTGTTAACTCCTTGCCTTTGAAAGAAGCTAGCACAGAGATTTCCTGTTGGCTTAATTCTTTTAAGTTTGAAACATCAAATCTTACTGAAAAACCATTGCTTATGTCAAGTACATTTCCTTTAATGCCATCAAAATATGATGTAATTTCGCGGAATTCTTCACCAATTATCTTCTTTCTTACATACTTTATTTTGCATTCAATAATTGGGTAAAGCGATATATGAAAGTTTGAAACAGGAGATTCTTTGCCAAATAAGCCAAATTGTTTTGTACTCTTTTTGATAAGTTCAAATGCTTTTTCTTTTGGGACTTTTAAAGGAATGGACAGTCTCTTTACTTCTTCGACTTCCTTTTCAGCAGTTTCTGCTGGTGTACTCTTTCCAATGCTTTCTTCTATTCTCTTAAGCTCTTCTATGCCTACCTTTGCTTTTGCTATAACCTGTGGCGTTACTGCTTTGTGCTGAGTTTCACGCTTTTTTATTTTTACTATTCTGCCTGGCGCAATGTCCCCTTGCAAGAAGAATTCACCTGGTTTTAGCATTGGCAGTTTTTCTAGATCATGTCTTTTCGGAAAGAATATCTTTACTGCATCAAGATCATTGTTAATTGTTAATTTTCCGATTATTTGATTGCCGCATTGTGAAAGAATATTCTTATTTACTAAGGCAGGCCTTTGGGTTGCAATCATCAAACCCAGCCCTCTTTTTCGTCCACGGCGGCCAACTTCATCTATTTCCTTAATCATGTCCCCAGATTGCGGGGCAAACTTATCAATTTCTTCCACTATGAGCAGATAAGGCTGTCTTAATTTTGACTCAACAGTGTAAAGTGCTGCTACAAATTCTTTAACAGTCTTCTTATAATCAATAACATCAGAAACATCAAAAATGATAGGTACTCCTTCTTTCACAGCTTTTTCAGCAAGTTTTGTAAGATTTACCTGTTCTATGTCAATATCTGAATTTGAATCAGAACCCACCCAAAGAACAGTAAACTTCTCTTTAAGGCTAAAGTACTCGCCTTCTGTGTCAATTATACAAAATCCTAGATTCTTCCTTGCAAGTTCTTCACAGATTACAGCGACAGTATAGCTTTTTCCAGAGCCTGACTGGCCAATAACACATGTCCTGCCTGTAACAAGTTTATCTGCAGAAATTGTATATTCATCTTCTGTTATGTTAATTTCCATAAAAAGAAAAGGGGTTAATCCCCTTCCATGTCAATATCTTCTTCCTCTATATTTTGAAGGTCTTTAATCATATCTGACTCTTCTTCTTTACCTATGTCAACATCATAATCATAACAATCACTACATCTTTCGGTCTTTATGTCACCGTCATCCTTACAAAATTTGCATCCACATTCTTTACATGTGTATACAGTTTTTACGTCTTTACTGCAAATACTGCATTTTGGCATTGTGTTATCACCCATTTAAGTTATCAAAATAACAATTATAAAGTTTGCTTTTCTATTTATCTACATGATAGACATAATCTTTCTTGGGACAGGCAGCATGTACCCGACTGAAAAAAGGTCACAGGCATGCGTTTTCCTTAGGTCTGGGACTGAAAATATTCTCTTTGATTGCGGAGAAGGCACACAAAGACAGATGCGTATTGCTGGTTTATCATTGATGAAAGTAAAAAGGGTATTCTTAACACACTGGCATGGAGACCATGCATTGGGATTAGGTGGTGTAATACAATCTCTTTCAGCAAGTGGAAGGGTAGATGACTTGGAAATCTATGGGCCAGAGGGCACAACAGACCATGTTAAGCACATACTTAATTCATTTGAGTTTGATTTACGGTATAAAATACGGACATTTGATTTAAAGATAAAGCAAGGTACTGTAAAAAGAGTATATGATACAAAAGAGTTTGCTGTTGAAGCAATGCCTGTAAAACACATAATACCATGTCTTGCTTATTCATTCATAGAAAAAGGACATCGAAAGGTAAACATAGAATATACCAAAAAATTCGGATTGGTTCAAGATCCAATTCTTGGCAAGCTCCAGGATAATAAAAGCATAACTTACAAGGGCAAAAAAATAACTCCTGAAAAAGCTACATTCTTGACTCCTGATAAAAAGATTACTTACATAACAGATACTTCATACTTCAAAGGCATTGAAAAGATCGGAAAAGATGCTAATGTCCTGATATGTGAATCCACTTTTAGCGAGGAATTAAAGGAAAAAGCTGGTTTTTACACACATCTTACTGCAAAGGATGCTGCTGAGATTGCAAAAAAGACGGGTTCAAAAAGACTGTTTTTGACTCATTTTTCGCAGAGATTTGTGAATACCTCCTCTCTTTTGACAGAAGCAAAGAACATTTTTGAATATGTTTATGCTGCAAATGATTTTGACAGGATTGAAGTAAAGTAATTTTTATTTTTTATTTTTCTCATCGAAAAACTTCTTTATTCTCTCAATAGGGTTCATGGTTACTACAATCTTCCAGTTCAATGGCAGGCACTTAAAATAATTTTTCCATGTAAAGCGCTCATCAATCATAACAACAACACCAGTATCTTGCTCTGAACGTATTACTCTACCGCAGGCCTGCACTACATGGTTCATTGCAGGATAAAGATAACCATAATTCCATCCAGCTCCAAATTTCTTGTCATAATATTCAATTAGTGCGTTTGTTTCCAAGTCAGGGGTATCAAATGGTATTCCTACCACAATAACTCCCTTAAGGAACTTTCCTGGTAAGTCAATTCCCTCGCCGAAGTTTCCTGCAGTTGCACCAAGGAAAACAGCACCAAGGTCAGCGTACTCCTTGAATGTTTTTATGAATTCCATTTTCTCGCGTTTTGTCATTGTAGGTTGCTCTAAGAATATGCTTTTGTGGCTTTTTCTTTCAAAGTACCTGTTTACTTCATCACGAACACGATAGGAAGGGAAAAATACAGCAACATTGCCTGGTATTGTATTAACTGTATCTGCACACCATTTTGCAATTTTTTCATATTCATCATTTTTCCTTCTTGTGTATTTTGTCGTGGTATCTGGAACAATTAATGCGAGCCTGTTCTCAGCTGGGAACGGGCTTTCGTAGTCTATGCACATTGTTCTGCTTTTTTCCAAACCAAGCAGGTCACGGTACATTTGTGTTGGTGTAAGAGTACCGGACATAAGAATGGATGAATGACACTCTTCAAAAAGTTCTTTTGAAGAAATTGCTGGGTCCATACATTTTAAGTTAAGCTCAACAAAACTCTTTTCTTTCCATACTCCAATCTTTAGTATCCTTGTATAACCTTCATCTTCGACAGTCCATATATCAAGGAAACTGCCAATACTTCCTACAAAGCTTTTCTTGTTTTCTGTACGAATCTTATCGCCTGCAAATATAAGGTCAGCTGAAAGGGAATCATACTTTTGTCCTGTCTTTGCTTCAATTGTTTTGATGAATTCCTCCCTTGTCGCATAACGTTCATTCTTTTCTTCTATTGATTTTGATAATTCAATGAGAACTTCATTTATTGACGCAAGGTCATTTGCGAGTTCATTATAATTGAACTTCCTTGCTTCGCTTATTGCCTTCTTTATTGAAAATGTTGAAATTTTTGAAGAAAGAACACTTCTTATGCGTCCAGGAAGGTTCTGTGCTTCATCAACAATTATTATGGTGTCCTTTAGCTCTTTTGCGGTCTTAAGAAGAAAGGCTTTTCTTATTCCTGGATGGAACACATGATAATAATCAGCAATAATGAAGTTTGATTCTTTCGCAAGCTCACAAGACATTTCATAAGGACACATCTCATTTTTTCCACAGTCTGAACAAAGCTCTTCAACGTGCATTGGCATCTTTTCTTTCAGGTCTTTAATCAACTTCTTTGCTGCAGGAGTGATATCTGTTTTCTTTCTTAAGTTCTTATAAAAAGGACAGCGTTCCTCAAGTTTTGCTTCTCTGCAGAATTCAGAGAAATCCTTGCTTGTAAGCGTCTGGACGCCAGGAATAAGGCACATCCATTTTTTGCCTATAAAATCAACAGCATTAATTTTTACGCCATATCTCTCTTTAATCTTGGTGAGTGTTTCAATAACAATACTATGCTGCGTGTGTTTTGGTGTAAGAAATATCACATTTTTGGCATTTTCAATTGCATAACTAAGTGCTGGGGCGACTGTTGCAGCTGTCTTTCCTAAACCAGTTGGCGCATGTGCTATAATGTGCTTTTTCTCTGAGATAGCATTTGTTACATCATCAATCATCTTTAATTGCACTTTTCTGGTGTCATCAAAAGGAAACAGCAATTTCATACTGTAAAAGAAGAAAAAGCAGTTAATAATGTTTAGGGTATTGTCCACTCTGTCAAGTAATCTGCTCACAAAAAGAATAAATAACCAAATGTTATTAGATTTCTTATGGCTAAAGCAAAGGAAGACGAGCCTGCATTCATCAAAGAAACAAAAGGTGATATTCTTAGTGTTCTTAGAAATGTAAAGGATGCTCTCCATGACAGGAACAGCCAGGAACTGTTGGAATGGAGTAATCATATAATACATGTTGTGAGCCTTCATAATGAGCCTAGGGCTGTTTATGTCAGCATAATTTCTTATGCTCTTGGTAAGCTTGTTGAAAAGGGAAGCGCAATGAAAGAGCATGCAGAAGAATGGGAAGAATTCCTTGAAGGAATATCATCAAATATTGATGCTGCAATAAAGTTTCTTGATAAAGATGATATCAATAAATTCGATGATGCGATAAAAGCTATTATGAAGCTAATATCTGAACTTGATGCATCATTCTCAAGATATGTGCAAGAAGTGCTTGAATTTTCAAAGGTAGAAAAGGGCGCAAAAGTCTATGAACACGGTCTGTCAATGGCAAGTGTTGCAAAGATGATTGGTGTAAGCCAGTGGGCTCTTATGGAGAAAGTTGGGGAAACGACAGTGCATGAACAAAAGGGTCTTATAACAAAAAGCCCAAAAGAAAGATATGAAGAAACCAAAAAAATAATGAAAAAAAGGCGTGATTAAATGACTGTAATAGTAGTAGACTCATCAACAATAATCTCGTGTGCAGTTAACTGTATCCTATGGGTTTTTGATGAGCTTAAAGCACAGGGAGTTAGATTCATTGTCCCTGTTGGTGTAAAGAACGAGGTAATTGATAGTGGTATTGGATCTCAGAGATTCAAATATGAAGCGATACGGGTTATGCACCATTTTATTAATGGCACTTTTGAAACATATGAAGGTGACTTAAGCAGGGAGACAAGTGAACTCTTAAATTATTCTAACTCAAGCTTTTATATCAAAAACCAATCTCTCAAAGTGCTTCAAGAATCTGATGTTCAGGTCGCAGTTCTTGCTAAAAAAATTGGCGCAGATGCAATACTTACAGATGAACGCACATTAAGACTTTTCATAGAAAACCCTAATGCAATAAGGGGCTTCCTTGAAAGCAAGTTCCATGCAAAGGTCACTGCTAATGAAAATGCAATCCACAGATTCTCAAATTATATGCAAAACATGCCTGTGATGCGTTCTGCTGAACTGATAGTATATGCTTTTGAAAATGGTATATTTGACCAGACACTAAACCGTTGTTCTGGCATGAAAAGCGTTGACTGCAGGAAAGAAATAATAAGTGGTCTTCTTTTTGCACTAAAGTTCTCAGGATGTGCTATTTCATTTGAAGAAGTTAATGATTATGTAAATCTTGT
>Ga0315274_10014533_pt1 | contig 11162 bp, 7 predicted proteins | sample YL17G02_20_MG_FD_203700 | JGI IMG/M metagenome (GOLD analysis project Ga0315274, IMG submission 203700) | Sediment microbial communities from Yellowstone Lake, YNP, Wyoming, USA - YL17G02_20 | ecosystem: Environmental > Aquatic > Freshwater > Lake > Sediment | place: USA: Wyoming | collected...
CACGGTAAACCCCAGGCCATTGCCCAGGTTGTACACACAGCTGCTTTCCTCCAGCGCGCCGAGGGCAAGGACGTGTGCCTCAGCCAGGTCCACCACGTGGATGTAGTCTCGGACGCAGGTGCCGTCTGGCGTGGGATAGTCGTCTCCGTAGATATCGAGGTGGTCCTTCAGTTCCAGTGCGACCTTGAGAGCGAGGGGGATGAGGTGCGTTTCGGGGCTGTGGTTCTCTCCGTACTCCGCTGACGCTCCAGCGGCGTTGAAGTAGCGAAGGCTAGCATAGCGCAACCCATACCTCACCTCACACCAGTGGAGCATTCTCTCGATCATCAGCTTGGACTCGCCGTAGGGACTGCTGGGAGCGAGCCTGTCGTCCTCCTGGATGGGGATTCGCTCGGGGTCGCCATATACACTGGCCGTAGAGGAGAGGATGAAGCGGCGCACACTGTAGATGGCCATGACCTCGAGCAGGTCGATGGCGTTGGTGACGTTCTCCCGGACGAAGGGCAAGGGCTCGCTCATGGACAAAGGGACGATGCTATGCGCAGCGAAGTGCATGACTGCGTCGATGGGATGCGCTCGGAACACATCACTGAGCCTCTCCTTGTTGGCGAGGTCTCCCTCCTCAAAGAGGGCTGCCGGATGGACCGCGTCACGATAGCCGTAAAGCAGGTTGTCGTAGACGATTACTTCGTGACCTGCCCCGATCAGAATCTCGGTCGTGACACTGCCTATGTAGCCGGCGCCGCCCGTAACCAGGATCCTCATCTCACACTTCCCGCGCTATTATAGCCACTGCAGTGTCATTCCTCAAGCTTGTATCACCTGGTGAATCGCAGACGGGAATCGATCTTTGGCACTGGAGATCCCTACTTGCGCCACCATTGCACGATCCAATGATACAGTACGTCCAACAACCTGGCGCGCATCGGGTCGTAGTAGCTGAGGTCGTATTCGTTGGACGAGAGGACCTGTCCGTCGTGCCACAGTACCACCAGCAGCTCCTGCGCGTCATCCGCCAGGGCCGATTCGATCCAGCCTACCGGCTGGCAGGAGTCTGAAGGCAGCGAGACTGCCGTGGAGTACACTTGCCGACCATTAAATTGCACCTCCGCAAGGCAGTCCGGGAAGGCAGTCAGCAGGTCGTTGATAACCCACACGCGGGCGCGAAACAGGTCCCCAGACCCATACCTACGCAGTGGGAACTCCAGACTGACCAGAACTGGTCCGTAGAGGGATTTCAGTCTCTCCCAGGCCAGTTTGGGCTGGCCATAGTAGTCGATGATACTCCAGGAGATGGCTGGCCAGGGATCGTTCAGTTGCCAGAGCATGGCGCCGCTGGTGCGGTACTTGCGGCGTCGAAAATGCTCGATGGCTACCTGCAAGCCATACGCCTGTGCCTTCTGGGAGGCGATCACCCATTCCTCCCAGCTGCTTGGCGAGAGGGGGTTGACGTACCGCTCCAGCTTCTCCATTTGCGCGCAGTGATACCGCCAACCATCGTTGGGGAGGAGGACGTCTTCGCGGCGGAGGAATCGCGACAGGCTCGAGACATCGGGGACGGACTGGAGGCCAAACTCGCTGACGAAGGGTGAGCTATCCTTCTGGAACTCGCTGATGGGCGCCTTGCCGTGCCACACCAGCCAGTTGTGCGTGTCACCTCTCCCAGGAGAGGTCTTGCGGAAGGGGCGCGTGCCATCTTCTGCGGCGACTACCTCCTCCAGGGTTTCCACAATCCTGCGATTGCGGCGATAGCTGAACTCGTTGCCGCCGCACCAGAGGACCAGCGAAGGGTGGTTTCGCACCTGGCGAACTATCGCTGTCGCCTCATCGCCCAGTAGGCTGCGGAATCTGGTGCAGCGAGGGAAATGCCCAAGGAGCAAACATGCTAGCGGGAACTCCTGCCATACCATGATCCCCTGCTCGTCGCAGAGCTCGTAGAACGCCTTCTTTTCGCGCAGTCCTCCGGCCCACACGCGGAGCAGGTTGATGCCGGCTTCCTTGGCCATGGTGATGGCGGCATGGTAGTCTGCGCGCCGCAGCCTGCCAGGGAGGGCATCCAGAGGCACCCAGTTGGCTCCCCGAACGAACTCACGGTGGCCGTTGATGAGAAACGTCCAGTTCTCGCTCTCTCTGGGGGCGCCCGGGTTCGGCGCCATTCCCACACTGCGGATGCCGAAGGTCTCGCGCAGGGAGTCCATCACCACACCGTCGCACATGATTCGCAGTTCTAGATCATAGAGGCCAGGCTCTCCCCGATCCCATGGCTGCCATAGCCCGGCTTCGGGTAACACGAACTCCACCTCTGTGATCTGTCGGCCTGTCTCCAGCGCCAGCGGGAACTCCCACCGCCAGCTCGCCGGGGACATGTTCTCACGAGGGCGTACCTCGATCACAGCGACAACCCGTTGACTCGTGTCAGAGTCCAAGGTGGCTCCTACGTTGATGCGCGCCCGTTCTCCCTCTGGATAGGACCGTACGAAAAGGTCGTTGATGAAAACGCCCCGGGTTATCACGAGGGCGACGTCGTCCCAAAGGCCCATGGTCCTGATGCGAGGAGCGAAGTCCCAGCCGAAGCTCATCTGACACTTCAGGGTGGCTGAGCGGCGGGGAAAGGGCTCCTTGCCGCGGTCGAGAGCGGTGGCTAGGGGCGACCATAGCCTCTCCCACCACTCCAAGCGGCGTTGCGGGAGGGAGCTGGAACCCCAGATGCGCACTGCTATTTCCGACCAACCGTGGCTCACCAAGTCTGTAATCTCGTAAATCTGCCTGGAGAACATGCCCTCGTGACGGCCTAGCTCGATCTCATCCAAGCACACGGCCGAGATGTAGTCGATCCCCTCGAAACACAGAAAGGCACGCTCTCTTTCCCCGAGCTTGAGATCGAGGCGCCGCGTGTACCACCAGTCGTAGTCGTCCACCCACTGGCTGGCTTCATTGTTGGTGCCGAAGAAGGGGTCGTCGATCCGGCCCAGGTCCAGGAGATCGGAGCGCACGTTGCCTGGCGCAGTTGCGGGCAGCCATTCTTCTACCTGTGCCCGGTCATCTGATCGAGATTCGAGGGGGCGGCCTGGTACGCTGCCGAAGCGCCAGGCTGTGCCTCCCAGATCTAGCGTTCTACGTGTCACAGTGTCATCGTTCCTCAGTCCGTCAGATGACGGGGTGCGTCGCCCTGGGCACAGTCCGGTCAAGCTCAGCGTCAATCACCGTCCCAATCGTTGTCGGCCCACTGTATGAGGCCGCCGGTGCCCCAGAGATCATATGACAATCGTCGGCCGATGTCAATGACGAGGGTGAGGCCGAGCCAGGCGTGAGGGATAACCTGCCGGTCGGCAAGGGCCAGGTGGACTACGCGGGAATCATGGACAGACTGGAAGAAGGACTGTGGCCAAGCTGCGTCAAACACCGTTTCGCGCAGGTCTTCTTCCTGGAACCATCGGGATAGTGCGGTGATGAGCTTCGCCTCGTGGGTGTCCATGGATCGGAGAGGTGGCGGCATCGCGGGGCGCCCAGCAGTAGTATGCACGCAGCCGGAGCACCCCCATATGTAGGACAGCGCGCATTCCGTATTGCATCTCTTTGGCCAGAGCCTTGACAACCGGAGGGAAATCTGGTAAAATAGTAATAGATTCTCCCGTGGGAGTGAGGTCCTTCAGACTCACCCCATTTTTCTATAGAGGCACAGTTTTCAGGTGCTATGGTGGTGTTGTGCGCCTTGGGAGATCACCCGAATAACAGGTATGGGCAGGATGGTGGCAAGCCACTGCTTCTGCGTGGATCACCAGCCGCAGCCAGCGTTTTCTCCGTGTATGACTGATGAGAGGTGAGTGCCCAGATGAAAACTGTGTATTTCAGGGCCGAGTTGCTTTTTCCGCACGAAAGTGTTTTGGCTCTGGCGGATGTAGGCAACGGGCAATGGGAGGGTCTTGTCACCCGGGTAGCAGATCTGCCAGAGACCCACGAGGATTCTCTGGCCTTCTCTCTGATGATGATCAGGTTGTGCGGCTGCCTGAGGTGCAACCCAGGTAGTTACAAGGCGTCACTCGGCTGCCCTGCCTGCGGCAGACGCATCATCGGTATGAATAGAGAAACAGACGACGACTTGATTGCGTACTTCCAGAAGGCGAGGGACGATCTGGTAACCTACCTCCGCACTGGCATAGTGGTCGAGGAAGAGCCCATACCGTAGCAGCGGTGCGGACAGAAGGTGCGTGTCTTGGGGGGCCGCCTGCGTTCGCAGGCGGCTCTTCTTGTTGAGGGGGGGCGCGTGACCGCATCTCATCCGGGGAGCACGGAATGACGGTGGCAGATGGAGCCCGATGCCAGGTGTGCGGGAAGTCGTCCCTGGTGTCCCATAGCTTGGCGGCCTGCGTAGATTGCATTCGCGATCATCCTGAGAAGGCCGGGCCGCACACGCGCGAGGCTCAAGCGGCTTCCCGCCGGGAGTTCGGGTTGCCGCCGGTGCCACCGCGCGATCCTGACGGCGCTTCGTGCCGACTGTGTGCAAACGAGTGCCGCATCCCCGTAGGTGGTCGGGGTTTTTGTGGGTTACGTGCCAATCGCGGAGGCAAGCTGGCCCACCTGGCTGGAACCGCGGACAAGGGGATTCTGCACTGGTACTACGATCCATTGCCCACCAACTGCGTGGCTGCATGGGTCTGCCCAGGGCGGGAGAAGCACGGCTACAACAATCTGGCCGTATTCTACGGGGCTTGCACTTTCAACTGTCTGTTCTGCCAGAACTGGCACTTCAGGAACATGTCTCCCCAGGACGCAACTGTGACTTCCGAGGAATTGGCTGCAAGGGCCAATGCCAGGACTTTCTGCGTGTGCTATTTTGGCGGCGATCCGTCAGCGCAGATGTTGCACGCGCTTTCGACCTCGAAGACTCTTGCTCGGCGAGGGGTAAGGATATGCTGGGAAACGAACGGCTCCATGCAGCCGAGACTGCTCGACGAGGTCGTCGATCTAGCCCTCGGCACCGGGGGGTGCATCAAGTTCGACCTCAAGGCCTACGACGGGAATCTGCATTCGGCTTTGACGGGGGTGAAGAACGAGCGCACTTTGCACAACTTCGCGCGGGCGGCAGCCCGATTCTCTGAGCGTGCTGAGCCGCCCTTGCTGATAGCCAGCACACTCCTGGTGCCGGGCTACGTGGATGCCCAAGAGGTAAGACAATTGGCGGGCTTCATCGCCTCCTTCGACCCAGGTATTCCCTACTCTCTCCTCGGATTCCATCCCCACTTCTTCATGTCTGATCTGCCGCGTACCTCGGTGCGGCATGCCGAGGAATGTGAGCAGGCTGCTCTGGATGTGGGCCTGACCAGGGTGCACATCGGCAATCGCCACTTGTTGTCGCGCGACTACTAGGCTTCGGATGGCCTCGATGGGTCTGCGCTGGAAAAGAAAGAGAACCACTACCCATTGGCTGTGGCTCTCCACCGATTGCTGGTCACTTGCTGCTGGGGCGGCTTCAGCTCGAGCCCAAATCCTCCGTGAGCAGGCCCACGAAGTCGCCATCGAAGTCGCGCAGGAACTGACACACGTCTAGGACGTCCTCGCTGCTGATGGGCGGTAGATCCTGGATTCCCTCCCATTCCTCGGGCGTCAGATCGCTGAGTAGCTCTATGTGTTCGTCTTCCTTCACCATGGCGAGGATGATCCCCTGTGTCTGACAGTGATGGCAAGAGACCATCAGCATCCACAGTTCTTCCTGTTGGCCCATGATGGCTACATCGGCTTCGTCGTACTCCTCAGAACAGACGATACACTTAACGTTCTCCAAGAGTTGCCGCACGAAATCGTATTCAGGTGAGTCCCTATCAATCCCCTTCATCAGTGCCACTATCCTTTTCCCCCGCGCCTTCATCCTGTCCTAATACGTCCACTCTGATCATGGGTGACAGATCAGAGAGGAGTCGCACGGGTACCGAGTATATTCCCAGCTGCCTGATCGGCTCTTCCAGCTCGATCTTGCGCCGATCAATGATTCTTCCGGTTTCCTTCTCCAGGGCCTCGGCGATATCCCCGCTGGTCACAGAGCCGTACAAACGCTGCTTCTCGCCGGTCTTGGCATAGATAGTCAGGGTGAGACCTTCAAGCTCTTCGGCCAACGCCTGGGCTTCCGTCTCCAGTTGCTTCTCGCGTCTTGCTTCGAGCTGCTGCTGTTGCTCCAGCTCTTTGGCTGCCCCCTCGGTGGCGAACACGGCCAGCCCCTTGGGAATGAGATGGTTTCGGGCGTATCCCGGAGCCACCCTGCGGAGCTCCCCCGCCCGGCCCAGCCTCGGCACGTCCTTCAGCAGAATCACCTCCATGAAGCCCGCCTCCTTCCTGCTGGATGTTCAGCCGAATTCTACATCAAGACCGAAAAAAGCTCAAGTGGGCTGTGCCAGGTCCTTGGAGGCAGAATCTTGGTGCCCTTCACTAGGCTGTATGCTATAATGATCGAAGCTACGAGGAGTTGGGCATGCAGTGGCAGGGATGCGGAAACGTGGGGGAGCGCGAGCATTTGAAGGGTCCGGGCATGGTGTGGCTCATGGCCTTCACGCTACTGGCCTTGATCTTGCGCGCATACAGAGTGGATTTTCAGCCACTGTGGTGGGACGAGGGCTGGACGGTGTATTTCGCCACTGCCGACGTGCCCTCGATGATTGCTCGCACAGCCATGGACATCCACCCTCCGTTCTACTACCTGATTCTCCATCTCTGGACGCTGATCTTCGGGCCCAGTGCCGTCTCAGTTCGCCTGTTCTCTGTGGGGGTCGGCACGCTCTCTGTACCCCTGATGTTCCTGGTCGCCCGGCGCCTTTTCGGCCGGAGGACGGCTCTTGTCGCTGCCCTGATTCTGACGGTGGCCCCGTTTCACGTCTACTACTCACAGGAAGCCCGCATGTACGCCCTGGTCACGCTCCTCGTGCTCGCCTCCAGCTATCTCTTCCTCCTACTGCTGGAAGAGCAGGCATCGCGGACGAAGAGGTGCGTTCATTGGATCCTGTACGTCTTGGTCACCTCGATGGCTATGTACTCCCAGTACTATGCTGCCTTCCTGCCAGCAGCACAGACTCTGTTCCTCTTCCTTCGTTTCCGGCGCTACAAGAATGTCCTGCCCAGATGGATCGCTGCGCAGGCAGCACTGTTGCTCGCCTATCTGCCTTGGTTGCTGTACGCCGGGCCAAGACTCGCGGCCTACGTGGGCAACAAGCTAGTGAAAGAAGGCGACGTCCCCGCTCATCTGTGGGCGTACTTGTACAGTCATTTTATCGTCTTCTCGGTCGGGCACCTGAGCGCGGACAGACTCTTGCTGTCGCTCCTCGCTGTGATCTTCGCCGCCCTTGCACTGGTGGGTGCGATTGCCTGCTTTGTTGCTGGCCGCCGGCTAGAGGACGCCGCGTGGCCGACATCCGACTCAGCGCTATATGCGGTGCTGTGTCTGTTCATCCCTCTCGCACTGGGATACGTGGTGAATCTACGGTTCCCATTCACCGCGGCGGCCATAGAGCGCCTGTTCCTGTTCTCAGTTCCGGCGTTCTACATTCTGGTTGCTGCCGGGTTGTCGTGGCTGAAGGTACGGTTCCGGGTGCCTGGCGCGGTGGTCGTACTACTAGTGCTCGTAGTCAGCGCTCCCCCTCTCCTGGACTTCTACTCGTCTGAGCGCTACGTGGGGGACGACTATCGTCCGGTGGTGAAGAAGGTCCAAGCCCTGGCCCGGCCCGAGGATGTGATCGTAGCGGTCCATCCCTGGCAGATTGGCTATTTCCAGGCCTACTACAGCGGGGAGCTTCCCGACCTGTACCTTAGTCCCAAGGAAGCCCTCGATGTGACCAGCGAAAAGTGGGCTGCCGACCGTGGACTCATGGTTCGCGACCTGGACAGTCTCCTGGCGAAGCACCGCTTCTTGTGGTTTCCCGCCCACCAGGCACTGGGCAGGATCATCGAAAGCCAGGTGGAAGGGTACCTCTTCGAGCAGCAATATCCCATTCTGAACGAGTGGTTCAGCGAGAGCACAAGGCTAAGTTGTCACACAGCGACGCGCGACATGACTCAGATTTCCGAGGGTACCAACTTTGGAGACAAGGTCTCGCTGCTGAAGTATGGACTGACGGCCAATCCGCACGAGGCCGGCTGGGGCGCAGCACTGGTGGAATTGCGCTGGAAGATGGAGGGGGAGCTACAGGGTAGGTACCAGATGGCGTTGCGCTTGGTGGATGACCAGGGTCGAGTGTGGGCTGCCGAGGGTAGAGAGCCCCTAGGAGGACTGCGTCCTTTCCACCAGCAGCCTGTGGGGAGTGAGGTGGATGATCACCAGGCGCTCCTCATCCCGGCTGGCACCCCACCCGGGTCCTACCGGCTCGAGTTGGGCCTGTACCATCTGGAGAGCGGGGAGTGGTTGGATGTGCTGGATGCGGCGGGCACTCCTCAAGGCGTGGAAAAGGCCCTGGGCGAGGTCTCAGTGAGCATGGCCAGTGTGCCCCCGCCAGAGGAGGCCTTGTTCATTCGGCATCCCCGCACTGCCGACTTCTCTTCTGGAGTCCGGTTCTTGGGGTATTCCCTCGGCGGGGAGGGCTACCAGCCGGGCGATGCACTGGACTTGACGCTGTTCTGGAAGGCGCTGGCGGATATGCACGAGGATTACCATTTCTCCCTGAGGCTGGAGGATGGCGAAGGGACAGCGTGGGCCACCATCGATGAACAGGCGGCGGGTTCCGGGTATCCCACCAGCTTGTGGATGCAGGGTCAGCTGTTCAGAGGCCTTTCCCGGCTGATGGTGCCGGCCAACACGCCGTCTGGCCAGTACCGTCTCGTTCTCACCCTGTATGACCCAGTCGATGGAAGGCCGGTGCCACTGCGTCGGTGGCTCTTAGACTGGGGTCAGACCTATACAATGGGAACAGTGGTTGTGCAGGGCAGGGCGCATCAGACCGAGCCTCCGCCATCCATCCAGCACCCCGTGTCCGCTCGGCTTGGTGAGAGCATCCAGCTACTGGGATACGACCTGGACCAGCAGGAGGTGGCCGCCGGCGACACGCTGCGCCTGACCCTCTATTGGCAGGCCTTGTCGGAGATGGACACCTCCTACACTGTGTTCAACCACCTGATCGACGATGGGGACCGAATCTGGGGCCAAAGAGACGGCATCCCCGGCGGTGGCACGCTGCCCACCAGTAGCTTGATCTCAGGCGAGTACGTAGTCGATGAGTACGAGATTCCGGTGAAACCGGATACTCCTCCTGGTGAGTACCTCCTGGAGGCGGGCATGTATGACCTGACGACCATGCTTCGCCTCCCTATTGTGGATTCCGAGGGAGCGGTGCTGGGCGACAGGATTCTCCTCGAGGCTACGCCTGTACGGGTGCGCTAGGCTTAGACGCCGCATGAGCGATAGGACGGGTAGATGCTCCGCGCACGGCTCACCACCTGCGATAGCTCGAATGGCGTGTTGCAGGTTGGCTTCAGGGTTGACCAATGCACACCGTACTCCATTGCGGCCTGCCAGGCGGGTTGACACAATGGGAGCGAACCGGCCGTGAGAGAGCGAGGGAGGGTATTGGCAGGCATCAAGGGGCTTCGGGATGCGCCACGGTCTCCAGCGGTCTGGGAGGTGGCGGCCTTAATTGCCATCCTTCTCACAGCTACGTTCTTCCGGGCGAATCTCTTCGAGGCTGCTCCTCCCGGTCTGCAACACGACGAGATCTTCGGGGCCAACTTTGCCCAGGACATACTGGATGGAGGGTGGCCCGTTTTCTTCGATGCCAACGGGGGCGAGGAGGCCCTCTTCCCCTACCTTGCGGCAGTGTCCATTCTCCTGGTCGGTCCCAACTTCCTCGCTCTGCGACTGGTCTCTTTGGTGTGTGGCATCCTTACCGTCGCCCTCAGCTACCGCCTGACCAAGGAGCTGTTCGGCCGCAGAGTTGCGCTCTTGACCGCGGCCATGCTGACCGTGTCTTTCTGGCACGTCTTCGACAGCAGGGTAGCACTGCGCCCCATCACTCTTCTGATGATGGCTCTGGCGAGCTTCTATTCATTCTGGGTGGGGATGCGGCGCGGGGGGATCTTGCCATTCCTCCTGACCGGCGTATTCCTGGGGGGCAGCTTCTACACCTATACCTCCGGCTTCCTAGTCCCCGTGACCGTCGTCCTCTTCATCGTGTTCTATCTACTGCCGTTCCGCAGAGCGCTGCTCCTCCAACACTGGCGGGGTATCCTCTTGGCCCTGGGCGTGGCGGTGATCATCTTCCTGCCCATGGGATATCACGTATTAACACACCCCCTGGCAGCTACCGCCCGCGCCAGGGATCTGAGTGATCACCTCAACCTGCTCCTCGCCGGCCAGCCTGGGCCGCTGCTCACAGACGTGCTCAACGTGTTGGGCATGTTCGGCTTCCGTGGAGATCCCGAGTGGCGGTACAACCTCGCAGGGAGGCCGGTGTTCGATCCCTTGACCTTCATCTTGTTCTGCGTGGGATTGGTCATCTGCCTGACCCGGATCCGAGCGCCCGAATATGCCTTCCTCCTGGTGTGGCTGGTCGTCAACATGGTGCCCAGCGCCATCACTCGGCACAGTCCGTCGACGTTGAGAGCGATTGGTTCGCTGACTGCCATCTACGTTCTTCCCTCCCTCGCGCTGGATGCTGCATGGGATCGCGTACGATGCAAATGGGGCTCACGTGGCAGCCGCGCACTGCTGGCGGCGGTGGCTCTGTTGCTGGCATCGAACGCGGGCCTGACCTATCGGGACTACTTCTCCGTATGGGCACACAACGCGGAGGTCCGCGACATCTATCGGGCTGATCTGAGTGCGGCGGCGAGGTTCCTGGAGGAGTCTGTAGACGATGAGATCGTCTGCGTCTCAGCGTCTTTCGCTGCCGATCTGGATCAGCAAGTGTTGAACTTCATGATGGGCGAGCGGCCGGCAATCAGGTGGTTCGACGGGCAACAAACGCTGATCTTCCCCTCAACAGAATCGTTCGAAGACGTGCTGTATATCTTCCCAGCGACCGGACCTCTGCGTGACGACTTGGCCAGCCGGTTCTTCGCTGACCTTGCGGTCTTCCACGCTGAACTGGATCCCTGGGGCGAGCCTGCCTTCGTAGCCTATCGCCTGAGTTCTCACGAGTTGTCAAGCCTTCGCGCCCTTCAGCCCACACACGCGCTGTCAGTTGATCTAG
>Ga0315274_10014534_pt1 | contig 11162 bp, 8 predicted proteins | sample YL17G02_20_MG_FD_203700 | JGI IMG/M metagenome (GOLD analysis project Ga0315274, IMG submission 203700) | Sediment microbial communities from Yellowstone Lake, YNP, Wyoming, USA - YL17G02_20 | ecosystem: Environmental > Aquatic > Freshwater > Lake > Sediment | place: USA: Wyoming | collected...
GCAAACTCATACCCCCGGAGCTTTACGATTGCCTGCAGGTTCGCGTTACCCGGAGTCTGGCATCGCTCGAGAGGAAACTCCTCATACAGCGCCTTACGATGGTAGGGGGGAACAGAAACACATTCAGGAAACGTCGCTGGCGCTTTGCACTTACTGCACTCGGCCGACAACTGAATACCAATTGTACCAATACTGGGTCACGCGGTCAAGAGAAATCTTGAAAAACCTTCGAGTTTCGCCCAAGTCTATATCTGAAGGCACTTTAGAGTTGCGATCTTCCAACGATGGTGGAAGTCTTAATTAACAAAAAGCTCTTTTTTTTATACCCAGATCGTCTCCGAGAACGCGCAAGAGGCAGTTCCCAAACACCAAGAGGCCACCCGCTACCCAGTAACCGAGCCTGCGACGCTGTTCGAACAGAAACGCCGCCAACAAGCCCGCGACCACGCTTGACACAAATTCCAGCATAGCCATCTCCAAGTAGAAAATGAGTATAGCAGCCGCGGGAGCCCTTGGCAAGTCATTTTTCGAGAGAATGAACCAAAGTGCGCTATATTCTCGCGGACACCCCATGGCGAGGCGTGAAAGCGCAGACTCAGCGCCACAACAGGGTATCAACCGTCGCTTTTTCTCCGTCCCGCAGGGCACGGTAGCCTGCGAATCCACAGCCGTATTGTAGGGTCAAGCCGGGGGAAAGGCAAGGGGAAACGGAGAAGACAGGCGGTAGGCATTAGGCCGGAGGCTGGAGGCGGGGGTAAGTGCCCGGTTGTCGGTGACCGGCTGTTGGCAAGAGGCCTGCGAGGCCGCAGCTTCCTGCCATCATGCTATTGGCCCAAAGCGGAAAATGCATAGGTCGGCTGTAAACCGTCGTACCACAAGGGTTTATCAGCGTCCATCGGCGTTCATCTGCGGTTCCATCAGCCAGTTGTCAGTGGACAGTTCTCAGTTGGCCGTTGTAAATCCATTTTTGACAAGGCTTTACGTGTATCCATTCAAGACAATAGAAACTGCCGTATCAGCGGGATTTCACTTGACGGAGAATGATCTTGGCTGTATGATCCTAACACAACTGAATAACGAATCGTGAATCGCAAATCATAAATCGGACATCCAGAGGGCCTGGTCATGGCCGGTGAAGCACCGATCCTGGCCGACCCGCAAAACGCCGGGAAAGCCACGCGGCCCCGCTCGGCCAACCATGCAAAACAAAGCCAATTCCGCGGAACCTGAATCAGGACTGGGGAGCACGTGTCGAGGTACAACCATCGCCAATCCTTCGGGAGGCTCAGGAGGGACGCTACGCTTGACGATACCACCCGCCAAGAAGGGGGGCGTGTTGTACAAACAAAGCCAATTCGCCCCGGAGACAGATGAACGGTAACTGCTTTACAGAAAGACAGTTATGAGAGATGACTCGGATCGGGCGTCTGTGAAAAACAAAGCCAATTTGCCGTGGCGGGTGAACTACGAGATGGCGGTAGACCCGTCGCGCAAAACAAAGCCAATTCCCGCTCGGCCTGGCGTGCGAAACAAAGCCAATTTCCAAGGCCGAGATTGCCGCGTCGCTACGCGACTCGCAATGACAGGACTAGGCCAGGGCCAACGATTCGACCCCCGCTGGCCGGGCCTGAGGACCAGTTATGCAAAACAAAGCCAATTTGCAGGGAGCAGGCGGCAGGGGCCAAGGAACCACAAGGCCGATCATGCAAAACAAAGCCAATTTCGACACGGCCGAAACGAACGCTAAAACCTTCACAGGAAAAGAGTTACGACGCTTTTGTCCGGTTTTTCGGCTGTGCAAAACAAAGCCGATTTCCAGGGCGGGGAGGAGTCGGTATGCTTTGCCCCGTTGGGCCTGTGGGGCGAGCGTCCACGCTCAGCTCAGAGAGAAGTCGTGCGGGGACGCGCGACCCCCGATCAAGTCGAGGGCAAGAGCCACGAAGGCGGGTAGCGGTGAAGTCCAAAGAGGGATTGCCTCTGGGCCAGTGGGTGCACGTGGCGGCGACGCGCGACGGCGCCACGGCGTCCTTGTACCTCGATGGTCAACTCGGAGGCTCGGCACCGTACTCGTTCGCGGTGACGGACAAGGGGCAATCGTTGCGGATCGGGTCCATTGGACTGCCGGAGCCGGAGTGGGCCGGGTTCTTCAAGGGCAAGATCGACGACGTGCGCATCTATGACAGGGCCCTGTCGCTGGGGGAGATTCAGGAGTTGTACAAGCAGATCTCGCCGTGACTTTTCTGTGAATTCTCTGGTCGGCAGGGCGGTGAGGCGGTAGAATGTGACGCGTGTTAAGGGGTGCGCTTTGCTCCCTCGGAGTTTGCCCCTTACTGACGGACAGCAGAGGGAAAGTGGGTTAGAGGCCTGCGAGGGCCGAGGAGAGAACACGTGGCAAGAGGTACAGTGAAGTGGTTCAGTGAGCAGAAGGGCTTCGGATTCATCGTGCCCGATGATGGCAGCGAGGACCTGTTTGTCCATCATTCCAACATCAACGGAGCGGGATTCAAGACCCTGAAAGAGGGGCAGGCGGTGGAGTACGAGGCGGCCCAGGGCAAGAAAGGCCCGGAGGCCAAGGCGGTCACGCCCTGCTGAGTCATCCAGGAGGCGCAGAAAAGCAACTTGGGCAAACATGAGTAAGCAAGGATGCACCGCCGTCCTTGCTTGCTCATTTTGTACAGGGGGCATATGCTTGGCATTCTTGGATAAGGTTATTGAAGCAAAGGCGGCCCATCTGGCCATCGGTTGCCTGCCGAATGCGGATCGCTGGCCGCCCTTACTTCAACGAGATTGCCCAACTTGTTTTTCTTGCGGGTCTTGCTTTGAGCTGAATCCACGCCCCCGCGCGGATTGCGGGGCTTTTTTTCAGAAAACCATTGACATCCTGGGCGGGGACACTACAATCCATACGGTGAAAAGGGACAGGAGCGAGTGCGGCCGGACGTTCGGCGGCAAGGGTGGCCGCTGCCGGTGACGTACGCTCCCGTTGCCCACAGGGTGAATTCATTTCAATCACATTGGAGGAGGTTGAAAATGAATGTTTCGATTTTCTTTCTCGTGTGGCTCATGTCGTTGGGGACACCTGCGCCTGCAGGGCCGGCCGGACCGGCAAGTGCCCCGCAAGCGGCCCCCGCCAAGATCAAGCTGGATATCAGTGCCCGTGACGAGCTCAAGGCGGTGATCCGGCAATTGCTCTCGACGGAGTTGCAGTCGCGAAGCCCGGTTCAATTGGTGGAGAACGACTCCGACTGGACGATCGCGGTAGTGACGACGGAGTTGAAGGACGCCAACGGGGCGACGGCGGCCGTGGGGCTTTCGTTCGTCGTCGAGCAGCACGGCATCCACATGAAGATGCTGCTGGCGCTGGCCCAGGCGTGCCGGTATTTCATCGCCACGGGGCTGATGAAGGACGCGCCTCTGGAGAGCGATATGCGGCGGCTGCTGCAGGGGGTGGATGTGCTGCCGAAGCCGGAGAGCCTGGCCGTGGTCTCTCAGCACAAGATGTGTGTGATCACGCCGGACCAGCTTGCGCAGGCTTGCCGTGACATGATCGCGGCCTTTGACGCCCAGCGCCTCGGGACCACCGCCAATGCAAATCCCGGTGCGAAACCCAACCCGCCGGCGGCGCCCATTCAGGGCAAGTAGTCGCTCCTGATCGGTGGCGAAGAAGGGCTGGAAAATCTTGTCCACATGCTCGGGCGCGATGCCACCGCAGGTGTCCTCGAATCGCAGCGTGATTCCGTTGTCGTGTTCATGACCTCTGATGACCAACCTGTGTTGCCTCTGGCCATCGGCCGGGGGAAAAGGTCCCACATCGTTTTCCCGACATAGTCGTCGGGGGTTCCCCCAGACGTGCGGCGGCAGTCTTGTTCAGGAACAGGAAGGGGCATGGAGACTCGTCTCTGCCTCAGGGGCACGGTCCCCTCTCCCCGAGTGACGTGGGCAAGCCGGCGCGCAATGCCGCGCAGAACAAGAATCCGACCTGTGAGCCTGAGGCGCTTTGTCCGTCTTCCAACGTTGGACATGGGGTCATTGTGGGCACGAACATGCGGGTTTCAAACCGTCAAAACACCCATCCCGGGGTCAATATGTGAGACTGCGTGTTCCGCGACGGCGAAAAGGGTTGGAATTCCCGCGAAAAAGCGAGGCAGAATATGTTACAATATGAGGTCTGTGAGCGTCTGATGTTATGAGTCAGACGGCCAGCGATGCGATTGGGGTCGCCGGCTGATCCGGCAGTGTGCGGGCGAGTGCATCCGCCGGCCCACAGGCAGCCGGGTGGGGAGATACGCGAGATGGCGCAAGTGTAGGACTGGACGAGGGTTACGAGGAGTGGCAGGACGGGGCCAAGCCGGCGGATTGGGCCGCTTATGGAGAAAGGATCGAGCATCTATGAGAGATCAACGTCGCAGGTGTTGTCTGTCGGTAGGGGTCTGCGCGCTGGTATTGTGGGCGGCCCGGCCCGGCTCGGCACTGGTCATCAGCGAGATCATGTACCACCCGGCGGAGGACGCGGTCACCCAGGACGAGACACTCGAATTCATTGAACTGTACAATGAGGGGGCCGTGTCGGAAGAGCTTGGCAAATGGGCATTTACGAATGGCATCGAGTACGCCTTCGAGCCCAACACTTTCCTCGGGCCCAGGCAGTACCTCGTGATCGCGTACGACGCGAATGCGGTGCAAGCCGCCTATGGAATCACCAACGTGGTCGGCCCCTACACCGGCCGGCTCAACAACGACGGCGAGCGGATCGACCTGTGCAACGCTAACGGCGGGATCGTCCTTACCTGCCGCTACGGCGACGCCGACCCTTGGCCGGTCTCGCCGGACGGAACGGGACATTCGCTCATTCTCACCAAACTCAGCGGCGACCTCGAAGAGGCCTCCTCCTGGGCCGCCAGCACAGTCATCGGCGGCTCGCCCGGCAAGGCGGACCAGGTCCAGGCCCAGCCGGAGGGCCCGACGCAGGTGACCCTTATCGACATCGGCACAGCCGGCCGATACTTCAAGGGCGTCAAGGAGCCGTCACCCGATGCCGGCGGCAAGGCCACGATCGCCTGGACGCAGCGGGACTTCGTCGATGACCCAACGAAAACCGAGTGGCTCGCGGGCCCGAACGGCTACGGCTACAGCAACCAGAACAACGAGCTGCAGTACATCAAGACGCAACTGAACGACATGAACGGCAAGTACATCTCCGTGTACGTCCGGCTGCCGTTCACGCTCCCCGCCGCACAGATCGCCTCGTTCTCCCAGGTGATGGCCGAGGTCCACTACGACGACGCCTTCGTGCTGTATCTCAACGGCACGCGTGTGGGCGATTCCGGCGGCGCGCCTGGCGATCCGCCCGTATTCAGCGTGGCGGCAACGTCCGCGGGCGACCCGGATGCGTTCAATTTGGATTTGACAAGTCGTAAGAATCTCCTCGTGGCGGGCACGAATATCCTGGCCATCCAAGTCCACAACCAGTCGCTTTCCGGCAGCTCCGACGCCGTCGCCGCCCCGATCCTACGGGCGGTCATACAGCCGTCCAGTGCCGGCGTCGATCCTCGCGGCCGGTTGGTGATCAACGAGTTGCTGGCCAACAGTGATGCGGCCCCGGGCGTGGACTGGATCGAGCTGTACAATCCCGGCCCGACGACGGTCGATCTGGGTAACCTCTACCTGAGCGACAATCGGCTCAATCTGCTGCAGTACAAGCTGCCGGCCGGGACGATCAAGCCGGGCGAGTTCCGGGCCTTCAGCCAGGGTTCCCCCGGCGGCCTGCCATTTGCGCTGGATTTCTCGGGTGAGACGGTGTACGTGACGGCGGCCACGGCCGACGTGCCCGCCAAGCCGCTCCGCGTCCTCGACGCCGTGCGCTACGATGCGTTGGATCCCGAGGTCACGTTCGGCCGGTTCCCTGACGGGGCCCCCTACTTCGGCTGCCTGTCCTCCGCCACCCGCGGGGCCGCCAATAGCAGGCTCCTCGTCCGGGACATCGTGATCAACGAGATCATGTACAACCACGCCATGCGGGAGGACCAGTATGAGTACGTCGAGCTGTACAATCGCGGGACCAGGTCCATCTCGCTCGCCGGCTGGGCCTTCACCGATGGCATCGAGTACCCGTTCGGCAATGGCGCCGTGATGCAGCCGGGCTCTTACCTCGTCGTCGCCAAGGACCCGAGCTTCCTCGCAGCCCTGTACAACAACCTCGTCATCGGCACGAACCTCGTCGGCCCGTACGCCGGCACGCTCGACAACCACAGCGAGCGCATCCGCCTCTGCTACCCGGTGCAGGGGATCAACCCGCAGACAGGCAAGCCCAAGTCTTACCTGGCAACCGCCGACGAGGTCACCTACTACGACGGCGGACGCTGGCCCAAGTGGGCCGACGGCTTGGGCGCCAGCCTCGAGCTGCGCGACCCGCGAAGCAACAACAACACGCCCGACGCCTGGGCCGACAGCGATGAGAGCGGCAAAACCGCCTGGAAGCCCTTCTCCTTCGGCATCTACACCGGCGACAGCAAGTACACCCACGACACCGTCACGATCTTCGATTTCATGATGCTCACGGCCGGCGAGATCCTGCTCGACGATCTGCAACTGACGATCAACAGCACAAACTGCCTGACCAATGGCGCCTTCGAGAGCGGGGAGACGCCCTGGCGAATTCTCGGCAACCACACGCAGTCCTTCGTGACCACGGAGGACCGTCACGGCGGCTCGCGGTCGCTGCACGTGATCGCCACGGGCCACGGCGACCCCGGGGCCAACCGGATCAACCAGTCCATCACCAACGTCAGTGCGGGCAACGTGACCTTCAGCGGTTGGGCCCGCTGGCTGCGGGGCAGCCGATACCTGCTGCTGCGAACGACGCGGGAGACCTCGCCCGTCCACCCACCTCGGCCCTCGTGCGCCATCGAGCTCGAGATGCCGCTGGCATTGGGCACCCCCGGCCAGCAGAACACGGCTTTCGTCGCCAATCGGGGCCCGGATATTTTCGAGGTGCAGCATGCCCCGGTCGTGCCCAAGGCCAACGAGCCGATCGTCGTGACCGCCCGCGCGAGCGACAATGATGGCATCGCTTCCGCCACCCTCTACTACCGCTCGGAGGGCGCCGGCACGTTCTCGAATACGCCCATGCTGGACAACGGCTCGGGCGACGACAAGGTCGCCGGGGACGGGATCTACACGGCGGCGGTCCCGGCCGCCCCCGCCGGCACAATGCGGGCGTTCTACATCGTGGCCTCCGACGGCTCGGCCTCGACTCGATTCCCCACGAGCCTCGAGCCCTCGGCGGACGTGCCGGAGCGGACCTGCCTCGTCCGCATCGGCGACACGCCGGTCACGTCGAAGATGGCGACCTATCGCATCTGGATGTCGGATGCCGTAGTCAACGCCTTCCGATCCCGTCCAAGCCTGTCCAACGAGCTGCTTGACTGCACGTTCGTCTACAACGACGCCGAGGTCTACTACAACTGCGGGACCCGGATGCGCGGCAGTCCGTTCCTTCGCCAGGGTTTCGGCCGCGACCCGCGCAACCGCTACGCCTATCGCATCGAGTTCGGACCCGATCAGAAGTTCCACGGGCGGGAAGAGATCAATCTCGACAACACCGAAGGGAGCAGCCGCGGCCCGCTCCAGGAACGCGTCGCCTACTGGTTCTACGCCCAGATGGGCCTGCAATACTCCAGGCAGCAGTGGGTGCGACTGGTCATCAACGGCACGCAACACACGAATTTCGACGACGTCCAGAAGATCGACGGCGACTACATCAACGCCTGGTTCCAGGGCAACGATGAGGGCTATCTCCTCAAGATCGACGACTACTTCGAATTCAACACCGACGGCACAACCCACAGCGGCGAGCGGGCCGACGAGGGCCTGCTATACAACGCGCAGCACCCGCTCATCCCCGAGACCTACCGCTGGCATTTCGAGAAACGATCTCACCCTGAGGACGACAACTGGCAACATCTGTTCGATCTCGCGGTGGCGCTAAATACGCCGTCAACCAATTCCCGATACGCGCAGTTGGTCGAGGCCCAGCTCGACCCTGTGCACTTCACGAAGGTCCTGGCGATTCGTCACGCGGTCGGGGACTGGGACAGCTACGGATACAGGCGAGGCAAGAACAACGCCTTTTATTACGCTTTGCCCGAGGGCAGGTGGCACCTCCTGCCCTGGGACATCGATTTCGCGTTCGGCTCGGGCGACGGCGCCAATTCGAGCGTGTTCGCCGTGGCCGGCCATTTCCCGGAGGTGAACCAGTTCCTGAACTACGGGAAGTACCGGCAACTGTACTCGAAGGCCTTCCAGGACTTGGTGCAGGGGCCGTGGCGGACCTCCTTCGGCACGAACGACCCGCCGACGCCCTTCGACCGCTATGTCGACGAGAATGCCGGACTGCTGATCGGCGAGGGTCTCGGTGACGGTCGCCGCGACCAGATCAAGCAGTACGTTCGCGACCGCCGGGCCGCTATTATCTCGCAAATCCCTACAATCCCGCCCGACGAGCCTGAGAAGCCCCCCGTGCCGCCGAGGTAACGGCCCCACGGTGAGGGCTGGCAGATAGAGGCAGACTTTCACGGCATGTTCGCGAGGAAGCGGCCGGCCAGGACGTAGGCGATTGCGGAGATCACGGCCGCGGCGGGAATGGTCAGGATCCAGGCCCAGACGATATTGCGGGCCACGCCCCAGCGGACGGCGCTGAGCCGTCGCAGTGAGCCCACTCCCATGATCGCCCCGGTGATGGTGTGCGTGGTGCTCACGGGGATGCCGAAGGCGGAGGAGATGGCGAGCGTAGCGGCGGCGCTGGACTCGGCGGCAAAGCCATCCACGGGTCTCAATTTGGCGACCTTCTGGCCCATCGTCTTGACGATCCGCCAGCCGCCAAACATCGTGCCCAATGCGATGGAGGCGTGGCACAGGAGCACGACATAGAGCGGAACGTGGAATTCGCCGCCCAGCAGGCCGGCGCTGAAGAGGAGACTGGCAATGATGCCCATCGTCTTCTGCGCGTCGTTGCCCCCGTGCCCCATGCTATACAGAGCGGCCGAGAGGAGCTGACCCTTGCGGAACAGATGGTCCACCTTCGCCGGAGTGCTCTTGCGGCACACCCAGTAGACGGCCGTGCCCAGCGTTACGCCGAGGATCAGGCCGAGGATCGGAGAGACGAAGATGAAGACCACGGTCTTCGTGATGCCATGCCAGACCAAGCCCTGTGATCCGACTTTGACCAATGCGGCGCCGACCATCCCGCCGATGAGGGCGTGCGAAGAGCTGGTCGGCAGACCCCAGTACCATGTAATCACATCCCACGAGCAGGCGCCGACAAGGGTGGCAAAGATGACGCCCTTATCGATGATCGTGATGTCGATGATGCCCTTGCCGATCGTGTTGGCGACGTGCAGACCGAAGAAAAGAAAGGCGACGAAATTGAAGAAGGCGGCCCAGACGACGGCCCTGCGGGGCGTCAGGACCCGCGTCGAGACAATCGTGGCGATGGAATTGGCCGAGTCGTGAAAACCATTGAGAAAATCGAACGTCAGCGCCAGAACGATCAGGAACAAGATACTCAGCGTCATGGTCAGGCCTGCTTCACCATAATGGAATCGACAACGTGGGCAACGTCCTCGCAGACATCCAGGACGGTCTCGGCGTCCTGGTAGATGTCCTTCCACTTGATCACGGCGATGGGGTCCTTGGAGTTGGCAAACAGCTCCGAGAGCACCCGATCCCGCATCGCGTCGCCGACGTTTTCCAGGCGGTTGACCTCGATGCAGGCATCGGAGACGACCTGGCTGTTCTTATGATTGCGCAATCCCCCGATGGCCCGCGACACGGCCCGCACGGACTGCTCGATGACTACCGAGAATTCCACCAAGTTCTTGTCGACGGTACGGATATCGTACACCCTGAGCCGGCTCAGGATGTTGTTGACCATGTCGGTGATGTCGTCGAGCTCCTTCGCAAGAGCGTAGATGTCCTCCCGGTCGAACGGCGTGATGAACGTCTTGTTCAACTGGTCGATGATGGCGTGCGCCACATCGTCACCCTGATGCTCGATGGACGCCATTTTGCTCAGCGCATCTTCCGTCACACAGCCCCGCGAGACCACCTCCTTAAAGAAACAGGCCGCCTCGACGGCATGGCTTGCCTGCTTTTCAAACAGATCGAAGAAATTGTGTGTCTTGGGGAAGAACCTGAAAACCATGCACGTCTCCTTCTATTCTTAGCGACCCGAGGTTACCTCGATTGCCACGCGGAGCCGATCTGCAGCCACTTCATAGGTGGCGACTTTACGCGATGATCGACTGCCTGTCAACGCCTTTCCGTGCCGCGATGCCAGACCCGTTATCGGACACACCCGCGAAGCGGTATGCTCGGAACCATTGATCCCACCCTACGCGCGCCGGCCAAAGTTTAATGGAATTCTAATGAGATGCTAATCATGCCCTAACAGCAACACGGTATTTACATGCGCAGATAGATGGGATGCCCGGCAGAACACGGGCGGGCATGCAACACAAATCGAAACGCTTTTGGAGGCTGCACTATGAAGAAAGAGCACTGTCGAAAATGGATTCTGGGTTTCCTGTTTGTGTGTGTGGCAATGCTGGCGCAGCCGGCGGGATTGGGGGCGGCTGGCAAGGTGGAGGACGTGAACCAACTCAAGGCGGAACTGGAGGCCCAAAAACAGAGGCAAGGCCAGTTGGAGGACAAGATCAACCAGTTGGAGGCCCGGCAGAAGCTCAAGGAGCGGTCGCTGAACGAGAAGATCGAGCAGGCGGCGGCGCAGAAGCCGCCGACCGCCGAGCCGAAGAAGGAAGAACAGAAAGAGCCCGTCATTCCCGATATTCTGAAGTGGGCGTCCAAGCTGAGGTGGTACGGCGACTTCCGCTATCGCTATGAGTACATCGACGATGACAGCGCGGCGGAAGAGCGTCACCGCAATCGCATCCGGGCCCGTCTGGGGTTGGATGCCAAGGTGAGCGATGAATGGAACCTGGGATTCCGGCTTGCCACCGCTGAAGGGTCATCGGGAGGCGATCCCGTCTCCACAAATCAGACGCTGGATGGCGCCTCCTCCAAAAAGCCGATCTGGCTGGACCTGGCGTACTTCAACTACCATCCGGCCTGGGTCAAGGGCTTCAGCGCCATCGGCGGCAAGATGA
>Ga0315274_10014535_pt1 | contig 11161 bp, 10 predicted proteins | sample YL17G02_20_MG_FD_203700 | JGI IMG/M metagenome (GOLD analysis project Ga0315274, IMG submission 203700) | Sediment microbial communities from Yellowstone Lake, YNP, Wyoming, USA - YL17G02_20 | ecosystem: Environmental > Aquatic > Freshwater > Lake > Sediment | place: USA: Wyoming | collected...
TACAGTGATTTCACTACCAGGAGTTCGTTGCCGCGAACGTCGATAACCTTTACGGCGGCTTGTTTGTGCTCGCCGCACTCGAATGGGGCGCTGATGGTTCCCGCGAGATGGTCCCACACGGTTTCCTCGTAACTGCCTCGAAGGGCGCGTTTGAGGTTTTCCCACGCGCTGGTCCTCGGGAAAAACGCCTGGCACACGTGGAAACACATATCGTTATAGTCCGTATCGAGAAACCACGCGGGCACGTCGTCGCCACGCTGATGCTGGACTTCCATGGTGATCGGATCGAACACGTCGAGTCCCACAAGCTCGACTTGGTACTGCTGGGCCGCGTCTTTGCTCTGGGCCTTAACCTTCGTGAGCTTGATCTCCGGCAACCCGCAGACGCTGAAGATCTGGCTCGACCGCATGTTCTTGAGTAGATCGCCCATCATGAGGTCCGGTGTGGCCTGCACGTAGGTAGCGGGAATGCTGACTACCTCGGCGCAGTGGTCGATGAGCATGCGCGCGTTGGCTTGGATCGCGAACCCGATCACGTAGAGGTACGAGTAGTTCTTGGCGTGGGCCTCGCGCGCCGCTTCGTATACCAGCTTCTCGCTCACGGCGCCGTTTTCGGGGCCAAAGACGAGAGCGACAGGCTTTGCCGACAGCGGCAGTTCGATCCCGCTCTTCTCGACGGACTCCTGTACCGCCTCTTCGAGCGACTTCGCGTCGAGGATCTGGCTGAGCAGGGCCTCACCTTGTTCACGGGCGGGGTTTTGTCCGTCCCAATCAAGCGCGGGCGAGAGCGACGAATCGTACTTGTATGTCTTTGGCGGGCGTTTCTTGCGGAACTGCGCCTGCGTGCCGACATCGGGCCGCATGGGGCTGTCGGATTCCGGGTGCTGGTAGCTTTGTGCCGTCTCCGCCCCCGCGTTGCGCTTTTGTCTTGCCACCGGCGAATCCCTCCCTGTCTTTGAGAATGTGTGCGGAAAGCCGGAATGCTACGGTGTTAGGATCCGCGCAAGAATAACATGTTAGACGTGGGATTCGCACCAGTAACGCGACGTTTCCAACGTCGCAGCAGTAGCTGCAAGGTCCAACCGCGACGTTGGAAACGTCGCGCTACAAGAATCCCGAGCCGCTTGCCTAACATATTTCGATATACTATCCGATTGGCGGTCTCCCCTGTTGGAAGAAATCGTCAATGTGCGCCGCGTTCGAGGGCCGTGTCCCACATGGCGACCATGTTCTCGGGAGGGACGTCGGGCTGAATGTTGTGGACTTGCGCGAAGACGAACCCGCCGCCGGGGGCGAGGTCGTCAATCCGCCGAGCGACCTCCTCTCGCACTTGGGCTGGAGTTCCGAGCGGGAGGATTGTTTGTGTATCGCAACCGCCGCCCCAGAAGACGAGGTCTTTGCCGAACTCGGCCTTCAACTTGGCACTGTCCATGTTCGCCGCGGACACCTGCACGGGGTTAAGAATATCAACTCCCATCTCGATCAAGTCTGGAATGAGGTCGTATACCGAACCGCACGAATGGAGAAACAACTTGGCGTGTTTCATGCGCGCCTTCATGAAGCTGTACAGTTTCTGCATGGGCGGCTTCACGAGGCGACGCCACATGTTTGGATCGAGTTGCGGACCTTGCTGCGTGCCGAGATCGTCGGCCACGCAGATGACGTCGAGGTAAGGGCCGAGCGCGGCGATGTAATGCTCAAACTCCCCCATGTGAAGCTCGGCAATCGTCTCCATCAACGTGGTTGCGAGGGACTCGTTCACGGCAAGGTCGCACATGAAGTTGGACATCCCCCGGACAAGCTGCGCCGCGGCGAAGATGTGTCCCCCGAACACACCTGCAATCGCGTAATCCGTCTTTTCGCGGATGGCCTTGGCGCGCGCGGCAAGGTCATCAACGGTTTCATCCAACCACGCAGACCTGTCCAAGATTCGCAGGGCATGAACGTACTGCTTGACGTCGACCGCGGTTTGGATGAAAGGAAGCACGGGTCCCACGGGCGAAAACCACGGGCTGCTCGCGTGACGTTGAATGATGGGCTTGCCGTCGACCCCGAGCAAGGCTTCGCCGCCGTCTTCCATCGCAAGAGGACTCCAGCGTTCCGGGACTTCGCAGGGCGACCCGTCATATAGCTTTGATGGCTTCCAGGACGCAGTCTCAAAGCTCAGCCGCACCACGTCCCCATGGAAGCGCTGCCGGATGGCCTCCTCGACGGCAGCCAACTGCATGTACACATGGAAGAGTCGCGTGCGCCCGTTTGAGATCCCGAGGTGGGCCTTCAGGCGGTTATACGCGACGCCGTGCAGCCCCGTGACCTCCGTACCGCCCACGTCGATGGGGACTCGATCCGGCTCGCTGTGGTTGATCGCGGCAAGAACCCGCTCACGTGAAGTCATATTCTTCCCCTTCATCAAGAACCTCGAGGTAGAGTTCCGCGGCCTCCCGTATGTTCGCCAGCGCCTCCTCGAATGTGCCGCCTTGACTGTGGCATCCGGGCAGATCGGGACAATACGCGAAGAAGCCATCCTCATCCTTCTCGATGATCGTGCTGACCTTGCGGGGCATATCAGGGACTCCTTTGGGAATGCATTTGGCTCCTGTGATCCGAATCGGAATTCGGAACTACCTCCAGGCCTCGCCTTGCAGGCAAGTGGCCATGCGATGGATCGCACATCGACGACTATCGGGCTGTGTGCCGGGCCATTATCAGGTCTTCCCCGGCATGAGCTAACCACTGCCGAGCCTTACGAATGAGCACGTCGGGGGAAACACTCATAAAGCACCTTTCCCTCGAGGGCGGCGGGTCGAGCTACCGTTTTGACTATATCACAACCCGCAAACCTGCCGCATGACTCCATACCAGCCAGATTCCTGCCCTGCCCATGCAGTCATCTTGACGCAGGTTGGTAGTGGTACGACTCGCCCCAGGTCATGACGACGACGGGGTATTTGGACGCCTTAAGCTGCGGGTAGGTGATGTGCAGGTATTCGCTGTCGCCCCAGTAAGGGACGCGATCCCACATGGGGTGTCCCATTTCGTTTTCGTGGCCGGGTAGGACGAGTTTTGGGTCGAAGCCGCGGACGTCGCGGAAGAGGTCGTTGCCCCAGCAGTTGGTCATGTAAACGTCGACCTTGTGGTGTTCGCGCACCTTGTCGATCCACGCGTAATCCTCTTGGTATTCGGGATATGGATCGTTGATCTGGTCGCCGTTATGGGCAAAGGACATTCCCTCGGGCGTGAAGACGAGCACGACGTTGTTCGGGGTCCCCTTGTCCTGGTATTGCTGGCCGGGGTAGACGACGACGCGAAGCTCGGTCTTCCCTCCTTGAACGGGTAGTGTCTGGAGCGTGTGGGCCTCTCGCTTCATATGCGTGATCTTTTTGTGTATCGGGGAGCCGGCAAGGACGGTATCCGGCGCGATGACGGGTTTGCCTCGTTCGGTGAACCTGCGTGCGACTGACTCGACCGCGTGATCGCCGTGCGCGTGGCTGATGAAGAGCACGTCGCACTGATCTGCGATTCGGGCCATCGTCTCGTCCGGAACAGGGAATCCGGGGCACGGCACTCTTGCTTCTTCGCCCTTCGGTCCCGTAACGCGGAAGCCTCGTGTGCCGGGATTGAGGTCGAAAGCGAGCGTGACGCTGTGCGTCCGCACGACGAAACCGTGATTGTACAACTTCCAGATCGTGGCGCCTTCGTCCACGCGCGCGTTCTCGATCTCAGCGGCAGCCTGTTCCATCCGTCTGTGGAAGAACTCCTGCACCGCCGGACGGTTTGGCGCGTACACGTCATGAAGCACGGCGTCCAACAGTCGCAGCGCAAGGTACCGCTCGCGCGGCTCAGGCGCACACGGCTTGACCTTCGCCAGCGTTTCCGCCACGTCCGCCAGGAGCGCCGCCGCCTGGCGGTTCAAGAAGGCGTCGTCATCCGCACCGAGGCGCGGATCAACCTGCACGCTTGCGCCCTCTTCGCCAAGCGCGGCTCCGAAGCACATGATCGCGCACGCCGCACAGACAAGGCCGGAGAACGCCGTGAAAGGGCCTCTGTGTCTACGTTGGTCGGATGAATCTCTCATCTCACTACTCCCGGCGGACCCAAGGTCAGACTTCCAGGCAGTATACCTTACGCTTCACGAGGATTCCCACGAAAGAGTGGAGCGCATTGCCGCCGAAGGCGTCTCTCACGCCTCCCGCCTTTTTGCAAACGGCCCTGTGTGCATGCTATTGTTCTTATGTGGAGTACGCGCTGTTCCCTTCACGCCTGAGGGGAGAGTGATTATAGCTCGTTGGTAGTTCCCGCCGACATGGGCCGCTCCCAGGCGCCGCATGCGGGCAAGGCTCATGCGCCGTGCGGTCTAAGATGCTATGGAAAAACTACTTACACTAGGCATCCCCAAGGGGAGTCTCGAGGAATCGACGCTATCCCTTTTCGCACGGGCCGGGTACTCGTTCCACGGCTCGTCGAGGTCGTTTTGGCTGTCGTCAAACGATCCGGAGATCAAGCCGGTGCTGCTGCGCCCTCAAGAAATCCCGTTGTACGTGGCGTCGGGCAGTTTGGACTGCGGCCTGTCCGGCCTGGACTGGATCACCGAGACGAACTGCAACGACGGCGTTCGCATTCTGGCTGATCTCTGTTACTCGAAGCGTTCGTTCCGTCCGGTGCGGTGGGTTCTCGCGGTTGCGAAGGAATCCGATGTCGAGACGGTGGACGACCTGAGGAAACCTCGTCCGCAACGGCTTCGCATTTCGACGGAACTTCGCAACGTGACCGAGAATTGGCTGGCGCAGCAGGGGGTCATGGCCGAGGTCGATTTCTCGTGGGGCGCCACGGAGGCAAAAGTGCCGGTCTTTGCCGACGCCATCGTCGAGTGCACGGAGACGGGCGCGTCGCTCGAGGCCAATGGGCTGCGGATTATTGAAACGGTATTCGAGTCAACGACGCAGTTTTTCGCCTGCAAACAATTCTACCGCGAAGACGCCTGGAAACGGGAGAAACTCGACGGAATCGCGTTGCTCCTGATGAGTTGTCTTAAAGCCGATACGAAGGTGCGTGTTCAGCTTCAGGCGCCGCCGGAATCCGTCGATGCCGTCACGGAGCTTCTCGCCGTGAACGGCAACTACTCGGTGTGGCAAGGGCACGATAACAGCATGTTGATAGACGTCATTATGGATAAGGAGAAGGCTCGCGACCTCATCCCTGCGCTCGTGCGGCGCGGCGCCACGCGCGTTTCGTCGAGTCCTTTGGGGATGCTATACTAGTTTTTCGCGTGCCGGGATAGCTCAGTTGGTCTAGAGCGCTGGATTGTGGATCCAGAGGTCATGGGTTCGACCCCCATTCCCGGTACCATTTTCTTCTTCCGGGTGATACCCAGCATGGAGCGCCCGATTCCATATGACACAAAAGAGGATCTGTTCATGAGTCTCGCAAACGTGAAAGGCCTGGTGACGCCACAGACGCCGAAAGGCTTCCAGGACTATCTGCCGGAGCAGATGGCCGTCCGCGAAGCGCTTATCGAGAAGATCAAGAAGGTCTATCGGCGCTACGGCTTTGTCGAGATCGACACGCCCGTCCTTGAATATCTTGTGACGCTCATCGGCACGGGCGGCGAGGAAACGAACAAGCAGATGTTCCGTCTCGAGAGTCCGGAGCGCGAGGCCGTTGCACTGCGTTTCGACCTTACGGTGCCGTTCGCGCGCGTGCTCGCGCAGTATCGCGATAAGATCAAGCTGCCGTTTCGCCGCTATCACATCGGCCCTGTGTTTCGCGCCGACAAGCCGGGCCTCGGTCGTTTCCGTCAGTTCGTGCAAGTCGATATCGACGTCGCGGGCGCGGCATCGGTTGCGGTCGACGCAGAGATGATCGCGGCCATGTGCGAGGTTATGCGATCGGTCGGTCTTGTGAACGGAGAGGTGGACGGGAAGCGGATCCAGGAATTCCAGGTCAAGGTTAACAACCGCAAGCTGCTGAACGCCATGCTGTACGGCTCCGGCATTGAGGACATTGAGCGGTACAAGCAGGTCTTGCGCGTCGTCGACAAACTTCAGAAGGTGGGCATGGACAACGTCCGCAAGGAGCTTGGCGAAGGCCGTATTGACGAATCGGGCGATCCCATCAAAGGCGTTGGGCTGGATCCGAAGACCATCGAGAAGGTTATAGCTTTCATTTCCGTCAAGGCGGATTCGCGTGCGGCGGTGATTGACGCTGTGACGCAGCTCTTGCCGAAGACTGATCAAAGCGAGGCCGCCATCGAGGAGATGCGCGAGCTCGCATCATATCTGGACAGCCTCTGCGTGAGCGAACTCGACGCCGTGTTCGACCCGAGCCTCGCCCGCGGGTTGGACTACTACACGGGGCCCGTCTACGAAGCGGTGCTGCCCGGCGCTCCGGAATGCGGTTCGGTGATGGGCGGAGGCCGCTACGACGGCCTTGTGCAGCGGTTCCTGGACACGCCGATCCCCGCAACGGGCGCGTCGATTGGTCTCGATCGCTTTGCGGAGGCGCTCATTCGCTGCGGCAAGATCGACGAGAACGCCGTGCTCACGGAAGTGATGGTCGTCTCGACGCCCGGCGTTCCCTACACAGCGCTCTTGAGCGCGGCGGCGGAACTCCGTGCCGCCGGCATCTCGACGGATGTTCACATCAGCGAGGAGAAATGCGGGTTGCGCGACAAGCTCGCCTTGGCAAACGCGCGGGTTATCCCCGTGGCCGTCATCCTAGGCGAAAGTGAACTGGCTCAGGGACAGGTAAACGTGAAAGACCTTCGGGCCGGCCTCGAGCAGCGCAAGGGCTTGCAGGATCGTGAGGAATTTCGGAAAGCAGGCAAAGTAGGTCAGGTCACCGTTGCGCGCACAAAGCTCGTTGCAGCCGTTCAGGAGATCCTCGCCAAATACGGTCTCTGATCATCTTCAGCCTTCAACCTTCAGCCTTCTCTCTCTTTCGATGTTCCAGAGCTTGGCGTATTTCGTGAAGACAGAGAACGCGCCGAGCCCGCACAGCACGATGCCGTGGTACCCATCGCGAAAGCCCTGCTGCAAGACGTACATCTTGATAAAACGCAGCATCGGCCGCAAATGGTAGGCCCCTGTATCAGCGCCGTTGTGCGCGGCAGTAAGACAACCCTCGCCGAACATGGATTGCCATGTGAAGCGCCTGCGCACGACACTGCGTACCGCACCTCATCGCCGGCCTCCACCTGGGAATTCGTTATGAAAATACTCGATGGGCGAGACGTCATCTGCAACGCTGTTCTCCTGCTCACATTGTGCACGACGCTGCGGTGGTATTCAACGCGACGAACTCGACGGGCTGAGCACACCGGATGCCCTGCCTCCCGTGCTTGACACGCGCCGGCTGGAGCGCCCATGATGACTTAGAGGGGATAATCGGCGCCTGCGCGACTTGGTTGCGATAGTGAAGTCTTGGAGGAGATTCTGAAGCGGACGTGTACGGCTGGCTCGAAGAAACAGCAAGTGCGCGCCCATGGGTGCTGATTCTGGTCGTATGGGCTTGGCTGTACTTGCCTTGTCTCGGAACGCCGGAACTGCATCACGAAGAAGGCCGGCGCGCCGGGACCGCGCGCGAGATGCTGTCGCGCGGCGAGTACGTCATGCCGGTGTTCCAGGGGCAGCCATATCTGCAGAAACCGCCGGGATACTACTGGATTCTGATCGCTTCGTCGCGCGCGCTGGGGGGATTCAACGAGTGGAGCATTCGGTTGCCGTCGGCACTATCCGTACTGATCTGTGCGCTGGCCGCTTGCGCCGTTACGCGAGGACTGGGCGGAAACGGGCTGATCGGCGGAATAGCCTTGCTCGTGATGCCCGAAGCGTGGGGTAAGGGCCAACTCGGCGAGATCGAAGCCGTCTTCATGGCGCAGGTGTTCCTCGCAATCGCACTGGCATGGCGCGCCGCGAATCGTCCGTGTGACTACGCCGCCGCAATCGCTTCGGGACTGTTCCTGGGGTGGGCCACCGTGACTAAAGGTCCCGCGGCACCGGCCCTGTTCTACCTGGCAATGGCGGTATGGCTCGCGTGGGAACGGCGCGCGCGCTGGTTCCTCTCGTTGCAGCACGTGTGCGTCGTGTTCGCCATGGCCGCGATCACGGGCCTATGGGTCGCGTTGTTGGCGCGTCGCATAGACCTCGCCAACGCGGGCCAGATATGGGCGAACGAACTCGGCGCAGTCCGGCTGGGGAAGAACGTTGCGGACAGCTTGAAGGCGCTTCTTGTCTTTCCCTTCGGCGTGTTCGGTGGACTGTTGCCGGGGACGCTCGCGCTGATCTGGATGGTCTTTCGTGAGCCGAAGGACGAGCAAGAGTCCTCCCTGCGGCGGAGACTGCTGTCGGGAACCGTCCCCGGATTCCTCTTGCTGTGGCTGCATGGCCGCCGCGTCCGCTACGTGCTGCCGGTCGCGCCCATTGCGGCGATCGCGGCAGGCATTGCATTCGCGGTTCCGTTCGCGCGATGGCTCCGCTCACGCCGGTTCGTCGCTGTAGCCGTCGCAGCCATTTTGCTGGCCGGTGTGGTGCGCATCGGCGTGATGCAGGTGCGTGGCGCATCGATTGAAAACCGCGAGATTGGGGCAGAGCTGGCGCGTGTGCTGCCCGTGAACACTCCCGTTTACAGCGACGTGGGTTGTTGGAACGCATGCTTCTACGCCAATCGTACATTCCTGGCAGTTGCCGACGCAGCGAGTATCCCTTCGAGCGCCGCGGCAGGTCTTGTCTTCAAGAACGACCTCCCCAAACTCGACGGGCGCGTTCGGAGAATCCTTTATGAGGGCGAAGTGCGTCGCGGGGACCGCATCGTCGCCGTCGAACTGGCGGAATAGGCCAGCGGGAACGCACACGACAGTGATTTCGACGACTTTCAGTACAGGGCCGCCTACGGCTTTCACGACACAGAGTACTTCTTCCTGAAGATGCTCGATGCCACGGGAATGTTGCCACCGCTGGAGGCGCTATCCCGCAGCTTTCAGGAAAGAACGTGATATGATATAAGCACGGGGCAGGCATGTATCTGGATTGAGTTGGAAAGATCCGGGCCAAGTTATCCATCGGAGACGTGACATGCAGGCGATTCCCAAGGCTGAATATGAGGAGAGGATCAGGAAGTTTCAGCGGAACATCCGCGAGGCCGGGCTGGACGCGGCGCTCGTGCACTCCAATGAGGCCGATTTCGCGAACGTGCGGTATCTGTCGGAATACTGGCCGACGTTCGAGTCGGCGGGCGTGTTCGTTCCTGCGAAGGGCGCGCCGGTGCTCATCATCGGGCCTGAGAGCGAAGCCTACGCCCAAGGACGCAGCGTCATCCGGCGCATCGCCATGATGGTCGAATACCGCGAGTCCGCCGATCCGGAGTATCCGGGGATTCCCGTGGCGCACTTTGCGGACGTGGCGCGAACCGCCATGCGCGGACGCGCGCTCAAGAAACTCGGCCTCGTTGGCTTCTCCATCATGCCGCTTCCGGTCTACTTCAGTTTGCAGCGGGAGTTGCCCGGCGTCGAACTGATAAAGGCCGACGACACGCTGACCCATCTCCGCGCCGTCAAGAGCGCGAACGAAATCAGGCTTATGAAGAAGGCATACCAGATCAGCGAAAAGGCCATCGACGCGATCCTCAGCGAGATGCGGCCGGGCATGACGGAACTCCAGGTGATCGGCATCGCGCAACGCGAGATCTACAAGCACGGCGGCGAATACGAAGGCCACGCCCTCTATTGCTTCTGCGGTCCGGGCACAAAGCACGCGATTTCACGCCCGACGCACAACACGATCAAACGCAACGAGATCATCCAGCTCAACATCGGTGCGCGCGTCGGCGGGTATTCGTCCAGCGTCGGCTTGCCGTGCTCGATTGGCAAGTTGCCCGCGCGCAAGAAGCGGCTCGTCGAGTTCGGCCTCGAAGCCCACTTCAAGACCATCGATCTGATGCGGGGCGGCAAACCCGCCGCCGAGGTCGTGCGCGAATATGAAGAGTTCGTCCAGGGCAGGGGATTCAGGCAACACATGCTCTACGGCCCGTGTCACGGGATCGGCATGATGGAAGTCGAACGCCCTTGGATCGAGTCCACCTCCACTTACGCCCTCCAGGAAAACATGACGTTCCAGGTCGATACCTTCTTCCAAGACAAAGACTTCGGCCTCCGTTGGGAGAACGGCGTCCGCGTGACCAAGACCGGAGTCGAAAAGCTGTCCAAGCGGTTCATGCGCCCTGTCGAACTCTGAGCCGTTGCGCGTCTTGTTAGACGGGCAGACAGAACATACAGAGCATCCCCCGGCTCACGTGATCGAGATCACCGCCGTTGTCGGGCTTCATTTCTCCGCAATGAGCAAAGCGGTGACTCCGATCCCCATCGTTTCAAAGGTCAAGACCCTACCCCACAATGCCGGCCTTTGCCGTCATGCTCGGCTTTCGAGGCGTCCGTTGATGTACTTGTGCAGGACGCTGGCGATGAGAGTCTGGTACGGCAAACCTTCTTCGGCGGCTTTCTTGCGGAAGCGTGAAAGGTCCATCTCCGACATGCGGATGTTCACGCGTTTGTCCTTGCGCAACGTCGCGCGCGCGGCCGCCTGATACCGGCGTGCGTCCTTCGGGAAGTCAGGCACGCGCCGCCACTCGCCCCGCTCGACAGATTCAAGAATCGCCCGTTCTTCTTTGGTTAGGCTCATGTTTCCTCATTTCGCAGGTAGCGCTTGGTCATTTTCCGGCTCGGGATGATTGTCTTGAGAAAAACCGTTATCTCCGATTCGACAAAGGGAACCAAATGGACATATCCCTCGACGTTGACTACAAAGATACGCTGCCCCGGATACCTGCTTGGCCTCGCAGGCTCAATCACATCAAGCAGGTCACCCGCCTGAATATGGTACACGATCTCTTCGAATGTGACAGCTCGCACCTGACGCAGCCATTCATTCTTTTCCGTACTCCAATCGAAGAGCCTCATTTCCCAATCATATCACAATGTGTGTATTTGGGCAACAGCTCACCCGGCGCGTTTGGGCAGGATCATGTGCCGACTCAACACTGATCTTGCGGCAAAGTGGCAAGACAAGTACTATGCAGTGAAACAGGTGGCTCCGATCATCGTCGAGCAAGGCGACGAAACCGTAGTAGTCACGGTCTATACGTTCTTCTTCTGAGATCGAGTGCTTGGCCT